>Ga0187892_10007119_pt1 | contig 16138 bp, 13 predicted proteins | sample MA1701073metaG_FD_139345 | JGI IMG/M metagenome (GOLD analysis project Ga0187892, IMG submission 139345) | Bio-ooze microbial communities from a basaltic lava cave in the Kipuka Kanohina Cave System on the Island of Hawaii, USA - MA170107-3 metaG ... | reverse complement strand
TGGCGGTTCAGTGATAGGCAGATTCGTCCTGGAACCCGGCTGGAAATGGTCGACATCAGTAAAGCCGGTTGTAAACACTGACAGCTGCCAGCAAACCCATACGGGATATATCGTCTCCGGAAGGATGAGAATCAGGATGGACGATGGGACTGAAACCGAGGCAGGACCCGGTGATGTCGCGTACATTCCTCCGGGGCATGACGCATGGATAGTCGGAAATGAACCCTGCATTGGCATCGACGTTACAGGCGGAAAGACTTACGCAAGAAGCTGATAATGATTAAGAAGCTTCTTCCATACCTTTTCTCTTAGAACACGCAAGTTTCAGAAAATGATAGCATCGCTGTCCACCGGATCATCAAATCACGACGCGCGACTCAATATCAACACCGCCAAGCAAAGTAATTTCTAGATGACCGGAGAAATGTTCCGGCTGGTTCAGATTGTTGACATTCAGTACCAGAATGATTGATATTATGCAAAAGTGTTTCAACAGTTCTACTCCTGATATTTTGCCACATCAATTGGCGGAAGACGTACTGGCGGTCAATAAAGTTCATCTCACTCCGAGATTCGCGGTCGAATACGCGTGACGCGCCAGCAATACTATGCAGTCGTAGAAATTAGATGCTCTGTCCCGCAGCAGCTATAGTTTGTATTTTGTTGCGAATTCACGGAGAGCGGTCTTGAATACTTCTGCAGGCGGGTTCACGATTCCCGCTCCTATCATGCCTATTCCGGGGTCCTTGTGCGCGATGGCCGTGTCTATAACAGGGAGGATCCCAGTCTTGACCACCTTTCTGATGTCTATCCCGGTGGCTGTCCCTTCGAAATCTAAAATGGGTATCAAGAAGGTATCGTTTAGAGTCATCGTTATCTGCTGCATCTGCCTTGTGTACTTGAAGGCGTCTTCAGCAGTGCCACCCACCAATGAGAGAATCGCCGGCGAGTTTGCTAACGCGAACGCTCCTACACCGGTGGTTTCGGTTATAGCGCTGTCACCCATGTCTGGATTTGCGTGCTGGCTTCCATAGCCGGAGAAGTAAGATCCGCGGACCATGCTTGCTGGACCGGTGAACCAGCGGCTTCCGAGCCCGCTCACTTTAATGCCAAACTCGACGCCGTTTCGCGCCATTACCGTTACAAGGGTGCTGTACTCGATTTCCTTTGCCGAGTTCATCGTTGCCTTGCAGGCCGCCATCGCAAGGCAAAGGAAGAATATCTCATTTGAGCCAAAGTACTTTACTATCTGCGAGAGCCATTCCTTGTCGTTCGTTGTTTCCACTATGTAAGGAAGAATCGTCAGGGCAAATATCGAGGTCCCTGCGACAGGACGGTTGTGGAGCTCGTCTCCCATGTAAAGCGCTCTGGCCATGATTGATTTCAGGTCCACTCCAATGCTTCCCTCGTTCTGCATCTTGGCCAGCGCCTTTGCGATCGCCGGAGCAAGGACATTTGACCAAAATCTCAGTGATTCTACCGCCTTTTCATCGTATTCACCGAACTGTATTTTCTGTTCCACAATTCTGGCATAGTTGACGTTGGCGTGTTTTTCGTTCTTGACGACCATCACTGGTAAAGAGGGCGATATCACGCCTGCCATGGGGCCGACGGCTTCGTGATCATGGTTTGGGGATAATTCTACCTCGCCATCCTTAATGAGCTTTACCGCTCCTTCCCAGCTATTGGCCCAGCCTTCAAAAATCATGGTTCCGACTATGGCGCCTTTCATGGGACCGCACATCCTGCTCCATTCTATTGGAGGGCCTGCATGGAAGATTGACCTTGCCTTCATTCCCGGGAGTACCTGAAGTGCCGGTTTTACGTCCACAAGAAACGGCTTTGAAGTGAGAACTCTCTGGATGGCTTCCTTGTTGGCCGACTCGATCTTGGTTTTAATATCCTCGGACGACATATCTTTTCATCATATTTTCAGTTGAATCGCCGCAGGTGAAGATTTAAGTTTAATTCACTTTTTCCCACAGGTTTTACATATATCACAAAATACAAAGTTTGCCTTATCCGACTTTGCAGCGGGAATGAAACACAAGTAGCGGAATTTTGGATGTTCAGGGATAAAAGTGCGTCCCTGTCTTGCCATTAACTGCTTCAAGCATCCTGTCAAGGCTGGCAATGATTGCCTCATTTCCTCCATTCCTTACAAACTGCAGACAAGCCCGGACCTTTGGTCCCATGCTTCCTTCTTCTAGTTGCGAAATATTCACGTCTTCCTTGCTAACGCTTACCCTTCCCACCAGCCTCTGGCTGGGCTTCTTGTAGTCTAGATACAGACCTTCAACATCTGTCAAGATAATGAATTTATTCGCACCTATCTGTCTTGCAAGCAGTTCCCCTGCCAGGTCCTTGTCTATGACTGCGTCAACGCCAACCTTGTTGCCATCATCGTTATTCACCACCGGGATTCCACCGCCTCCGCACGCAATGACAATCTGGCCTGAATCGGCTAGAGCGCGAACTATCTCGCGTTCGATTATTGCAACGGGCTTCGGGGACGAGACAACCCTGCGGTATTTGCCGTTACCCTGGTACTTCCATGTAATTTTGTTTTCGTCGTTTAGGAAATTATCAAGCTGATCTCCGCCGACATACCCAATGACATTAGTTTCGCTCATCATCGCGGCCAGCGCCCCCAGCAAGAATGTACCTTCCTGCTGCTGTGGAAATATCGAAGCCACATTGTCTGAATTGACAAGGCCAGTAAATACTACGTACTTTGTGTTTGGATAGTCCCTGCCTACCCTGACTGCAGGATCTCCCCACTGGAAGCCGTGCGCTATTATGAGATCATAGCTTTCTTCCGCGTATTTTCTGAGCGTCGCCTCGACGTCTTTGATGGCGATATTATCTATGTACTCGACTTTGTGCCCGTACCTCGTCTCCAGCAGCTTTGCTGCGCTGTGAGCAGCAGCGCCCCAGCCGTTGTCACTAAATAGCCCATCTGTTACAAGGGCGATCTTTAGTACCGAACGCTTTTCTGTGGCAGTGCCTGATTTCTTGGGCACATCTGTCGTCAGCTCGTATTTTTCAGGGACTTCAATCTTTCTGTCAATCACACCCTGTGTTAACTGTTGTAGCCTTTCCTTTACATCCGCAGGTACTCTGCTTGCAAGGTGATGGAATGGCGCCAGATATACGATACCGTCGCCCAGAGCTCCCTTTCCCGTTTCGATTCCCGGTTTGAATATCCTGCCTTCAAAGCTTCCTTCGACTACCATTTTGGTAATCTGATCGAATGCCTTCTCTATGTCAAGCACAAAAGAAGTCATCACCGTATCCGGAGCAAGCTGGTGCTGATCACTTACTGCTCCGAAAGCATAGATTCCTTTCTCGTTAGCGGCCTGTATAACGCCGTGTCCTGAGGTATCTGCAACATGGAGAATAAAGTCTGCGCCGGCAAAGATCTGTGCCAGCGCTGCATCCCTGCCTTTAGCCGGATCATCCCAGTCTCCAAGATAGTTACCTAAAATCTTGATATTCGGATTGACGTGTTTTGCTCCCTGCTTGTAACCCTCAAAGATATTGAGCAGATTGGGATACTGACTTCTTTCAAAATAGGGACCAATGGGTTTTGATGGGTTTTTGAATGATTCATCATGTCTGTCTACTACCACCCTTGTCACAACTGAAGCGACCGATTTGCGAATGCCTCTCCTGTCCAATTCGTTCTGAAGAGCCTGTTCAATCATGTACCCGATAAATCCTTGAGTCTCCGCGTTGCATCCGTGGAGAGGAAAGGGTGGTACAACATTCTTGGAAAGATCATGCCTGATGAGAGTGGCACCAACCTGCGGGCCATTGCCGTGAGTGAGGACGACCCGGAAATCATTCTCTATGAGATCTGCAATGCCCTTGGATGCTAACACTACGTTTGCGAATTGTTCCTCGAAGGTTCCCCTGTCATCCCTTTTTAGAAGAGCATTGCCGCCCAGTGCAATTACGATTGTCTCCGCTGCACCCAAGGAATACACGGGCACTTCAAAATTATTTAAGCATGATCGGTATTTTTTGGTAAAAAAAATAGATATGCTAAATTTCATTTTTTCTGATAGATGCTGAATTCCGCCTTGCCCAGGACCGTCTTTGCTGCCTTTTGTGAAGGCCTTGAGCTATACTCCGTGTTTTAGGCTGTCTACGACGAGATAGATGGCATTCGTAGCGCCTGTCACAAAATCTATCCCGGAGGTATGGCCTCGTGACGCTATCCGCCTTATAGAATCAGCATAATGCAGAATATCGCCTTGCGCAGTGGCATTGATCAGTTCCTGAACCTCGTTATCGACCAATCCTTGGGAATTGCACTCCATAAGCCTAAAACTAGTCCACGAGGTCAACTTCCTGAACTCGGAGCCTGGAATTATCGGAGATCCGAGGTTTAAGCCAGGACGAATCCAGTTTAGCATTGTAAGGACTCCCGCAATGAAATCGTCTCCCGCAGGAGTGAATCCTGGCCCCCGCCCACAGAATTCAAGCAGAGATCTTGACAGTCTACCCTCGAACTCTGGCGTTCTGACATCCATCGTGGGATCATGGATCAGGTTCGTGAATCGTGAGAGCAAGCCCTCTGTGGTAGTGTCAGGATTCAGGAGTGCGCCAGCTCGATCTCTGGCAAATTCAACTAGCACCGAGATCAAATGCTCTCTGCGATCAAAGAATTTCAGCAGGTTTGCTAAATCCGGCTTTGGAAGGAGGTTCTCAAAGGTTCGAACCGGCCGGCTAACCAAGATCGCACATCTTCCACCCAGCATAATCTGAGCTCTGCCTGCTACCTCGGTATCCTTTGGTCTGACTTTGGGAACTACGAAAACATCATCTCCATTTTGAACTAGATTACTAAAAGGATCGTGGCGTTCGGCTGAACCAGATAACGGGACGACGTTTATGGTCATCGGCGAAGCGACTTGACCAAGGCTGACAACGAGCAGCCTGTCGTCATTCGTTTTTACATTGATCGCCCTATCAAAAACGTTCAAAACTGTGCCAAACGATCCCTCGCTTAAATCAATTTTTTCATGTACACTGCCAATGCATTTGCAACGAAAGAGCACGAGAGGATGTTGTGTCGAGATCTGTTCCACGTTCAGGCAGTCCTAGAGCATCTTGTCAAGAAGGTCCTGCGTGTCTTTCTCCAATTTCGGCGGCGGGTTCCAGTTGACATCGACCACTTTGATGTTTTGAAGCTTTAGCGCGTGATAAAATATCTCCAGCCCAACGTTTACGACCTTCAGCTCGGAGCTCAGCATCGCGGCCGCATCAATAGATTTTTCTCCCATTATCTCTAGGCCTCAATCCAGTCATGGGGCAGTTCTAAGTACTTGCTATATGGGTGTGTCAAATCTATCTTGCCCCTTGATATCACCACAGCCGATGCAACCGCAGCCAGTGCATTAGTTGGCATGACGATACAGCCAGCGCTGCCTAACTTGGCTATGCTCTGGTCATAGCCCTGAATATCATTCTTTGTACCGCAAACATGAGCCACTATTGACATATAGCGCCCGTTCCTCTCGGCAGTTTCCTTGGCCTGCTTTATTTCGTCTAGCGCTGCTCCGACGGGATCAGGATTAGCGCCATATCCAAGCACAAAATCCAGCAGCAACACTCCAACCTCGGGGTCCTTGGCCTCCTCTAGAATTCTGAATTTCCTTATCGTTGGGTCGATCATCGGGTGAGGCCTTCCCTTTGTAAATTCTTCTTCGCCAAGATCAATTACCGAATGCTCCTGGCTTTTGAAAGAATCTTGCAGCTGTTTTATGCGCTGAATTGGAGCATTGGAGCATATCGGCTCGTCTTTCATTATCTCACCGAGGATGACCTGCGCCTCATAGGTAAACGTTCCACCCGTGTACAGAGCTCTAATGAACCTCTGGGAGCTTTGCAATCGGCCCCATTCCTTTTGCAGGAGATTCACAAGCGCTTCAGGCTGCATGTACGTGCGGGATAGCGCCCTATGGAGGTGTTCGTCTCCCAACACCTTTGCAACCGCCAAGACTGATGATGCCAGAGAGTTCACCCTAATGATCATGTTACTGACCTGTTTTCGACTTCCCCCCACGCTTCCGCCACCGATAAGAGCCAGAACGTATTTTTTGGCGCCGCTGCTGACTGCGTAGTCTATTATCTTTTGCTCTACCGCGGGAGAGGGCGGCTTTGAAACTATGGCTATCACCTTAATATCATCATCCTTTTCCAGGATCTTCATGCATTCTAGCATCATTATGCCGCCTATCTTGTCCTTAGGATCATTGCCGCCGACCCCGAGCCCATGCTTTACGCCTATGCCGGACTGGTCTAGCAGGCTTGTTACTTCCTGAAGTCCCGTGCCGGCTGCCGCAACCACGCCGACAGGTCCAGTGCTAATTGCGTTTGAAAACCCTATGCCCTTGCCGTTGATTATCGATGTGCCGGCTCCCGGACCCAGAATTAGCACGCCCTTTGCAGCTGCCATCTCCTTTATCTCCAGTTCATCTTCGACGGGCACATGATCGCTAAAAATCAGCTGATGTATGCCCCGTTCTATCAGTTTGTGTGAAATATCCTTAACATGCTCGCCGGGTATTGACAGCATCACAAGATTCGTACCCGGCATCGTGCGAAGCGCGGCATCTATGTCACTGGCCTTTTCCTGATCGCCGGTTGTCAGCTGCGCGGGCGACTCGAGCAGGTTGTCAACTTTGGCGGTGGCGAGAACAAGAGATGCTTCATCCTTTGCCCTTATTGCAATCAACATGTCTGATTCGCTGGCCTGCTCTATGGTTGAAGGTGAAAAGCCAAGGCGGATCAATATCCCCTTGTTCGTTTCGGTGGCCATAACTATGGACGCTTCCAAGATTCCGTCTGAGACCCGGCGCAGCCTGTCTGAAATCTTCATAAGCTGAAGCGAATCACGATAGAAATTAGGCTTTATTATTACGTGGAACAAGTTTTGAGCAGGCAATCTCTACTTGCCAGTACGCCCGTGTGACTATTTATAGCTAAATCTTGAGATTGTGAGATACAGGCATATGTGTATTTTTTTTAACTTTATGATATATGACAATAATATACCTGATCTGTACCAAAGTATAATATGTTCACACAGAACTTTCCGCTATTGCATCCATAACAAAAAATTTCAAATGGAACCTGAAAAAAGGTGGCAGGGTCAAGACCCTTACTGAAGACGAGGGAGGAGACCAAAACGCCAAGGTGGATTACTCGACCGTCCCGTCTGGCGCGCCCATTCTTCAGATGAATGGAATTACTATCCGTTTTGGAGATGTCGTTGCCAACAACAAAGTGAATTTCGAGCTACGCAAGGGAGAAGTCCATGCTTTGCTGGGCGAGAACGGAGCTGGCAAGACTACCCTGATGAGCGTCCTGTATGGGCTCTACCAGCCGCAAGAAGGAGAGACAATTATCAAGGGACAAAAAACATCGATCAAGTCACCAAACGACGCGATGGATCTTGGCATCGCAATGGTCCACCAGCACTTTCTGCTTACCCTTCCACATTCTGTTACAGAAAATATTGTGGTCGGTTTAAAGTCCAACGGATTCTTTCTTGATCTGTCCAGCGCCGAAAGGAAGATCAAGCAACTATCTGAGATGTATGGCCTAAAGATAGACCCGAAAGCAATAGTGGGCGATCTGGCGGTAGGAGAGCAGCAGCGCGTGGAAATTATCAAGGCACTCTATCGCGACGCTGACATCCTTATTCTTGACGAGCCTACTTCGATGCTCACGCCGCAGGAAGAAAAGTCTCTGTTCTCAACGCTTCAGTCGATGGTAAGCCAGGGCCTTTCTATCATATTTATCACACACAAGCTGCGCGAAGTAATGGAAGCCAGCAACAGAGTCACGGTGCTTCGGGGAGGCAAGGTAGTCGGCACGGTGAGTACCTCTGAAACTAATGAGACAGAACTCGCAAAGATGATGGTAGGCCGCACTGTCGTAGAGAGCATACAATCCAAGGCCACTTCCAGAAATCCTGATGTTCTGCAGCTGAAAAATGTTTCAGCACTTAACAATGCAAACATAATGTTTCTGAAAGACCTGTCACTGGAGCTACGGAAGGGAGAGATCTTTGGCATAGCCGGCGTGGACGGCAACGGTCAGGCCGAACTTGCGGAAGTAGTAGCTGGACTGCGAAAGGTTCAAGGCGGCGAAATCATCATGGACAATCAGCTGATAACGAACCTGCCGCCCAGAAAAATAAGGCAATGGGGTCTGGCTTATGTGCCTCAGGATAGGCTTGAGACGGGCCTAATACTGGAATATTCGATCTCCGAGAACCTTATACTGGACAGGTGGTATACAGACGAATACTCCGGCAAGATATTCCTCAAGCAGGGTGAAATGAGAGAGTTTGCGAAAAAGGTGGTGACTGACTTTGAGGTAAAGACTCCGGGAATCGATCTGCCGGTCAATTCGATGTCGGGAGGAAACCTGCAGAAGGTGCTGATGGCAAGGGAGCTTGCGAGAAATCCCAAGGTTCTGGTGGTTCACAACCCGACCAGAGGCCTGGACATCGGAGCGGCGGAATACATTCACAAGCAAATAGTTAAACAGCGCGATAACGGCGTAGGCGTCCTAATGATATCCCTTGACCTGGACGAAATACTGACGGTCTGTGATCGGATTGCGGTGATTTATGAAGGCAAGATCCTGGCCGTGATGGACAGAAAAGACGCGGACGTGGAGCAAATCGGCCTGATGATGGGTGGGAAAGTTGTGGTTTCTAAGGAGGGAACGAGTTGAGCGTCCTTACTGTATTATCGCAAACACGGCAAAAAGTAGGTGACATCAAGTTCTTTATTCCGTTTGCGTCAGGTGCGCTGGCATTCGTGGTAGGAGCTATAATCCTAGCCTCCGCGGGCGTCGACGTCGGAAATGCATATGCCACATTGTTCCGCGGCGCCTTTGGCTCGGTCTTTGGATTTGGTGATGTGTTACTGAAAACTATTTCGCTACTTCTGGCCGGGCTTGCTGTCTCCGTGGCATTCAGGTGCAGACAGTGGAACATCGGAGCAGAAGGACAGCTGTACATGGGTGCGCTGGGAGGCACTATTGTTGGCATCTCTGTGTTAGGCGCAATTCCCGGTTTGGGGATTCTTGCGGTAATCGCGGCAAGCGCGATCTTTGGTGCGCTTTTTGCTCTCGTTCCAGCTCTGCTCAAAGTCAAGTTCGGCGTGAACGAAGTAATTTCGACCGTCCTTTTGAACTTTGTCGCGTTGCTTTTCATAGCATTTCTGTTGCACGGCCCGATCAAGGCGCCTGGATTTAACCCCTATTCTCCAGAGATAGCCGAAGAGTCGCAGATGCCTGTCATAATTCCAGGGACGCGCGTACACGCTGGCTTAATCATAGCTGCGATTGCGACGGTTGGTGTCTATTACCTGTGGAAGACCAAGATCGGTTTTGAGATTAGAAGCGTTGGCGCCAATATCAAGGCCGCCCGCTATGTCGGAATGAACGTTGGAAAGAGCGTTCTTGTTACTATGGCGATTAGTGGCGGGCTGGCAGGCATCGCTGGAGGGTTACTGGTCTCGGGTGTGCAGCATATCCTGATAGAGGGCATCTCGCCCGGCTACGGCTTTGTTGCAGTGATAATCGCGCTGCTTGGGAGACAACATCCTTTAGGCGTAGCCATAGTCGCATTCTTTTTCTCCGTCCTAATGACTGGATCTGAAACCATGTACAGAAGCCTTGGCATCCCGGGTGCGTTTTCGATGACGTTGCAGGCCCTTGTCCTTGTTTTCGTGCTGGTTGGGGGGTTGTTTGTGATCTGGCTGAATAAACGAAACGGTAGAGGTGTACGATAGGACATGACAGGAGAAACCGAAGCTGTAATCATCGGCGTCATTGTGTCTGGAATGCGCCTGATGACGCCTGTGCTCTTTGCTGCTCTAGGCGAGAAAATTGCAGAACGTTCCGGCATTCTTAACTTGGGCCTTGAAGGGATGATGCTCCTAGGGGCATTCGCAGGATTCATGGGCACATACATCACAGGAAACTACGTGGTTGGAATCGTGATGGCAATAGCGGCCGCTGCTGCACTGGCCGTGCTAAAGGGATTCCTTAGTATCACGATAAGGACAAACCAGTTAGCGGCAGGGCTTGCAATTTGGTTGCTAGGTACGGGTCTTGCTGCACTACTTTACCGGCTGACTTTTGGGATCCAGACCGTAGCTCCAAGCGTCGAACTCATGCCAAAGATCGACATACCGGGACTGTCCACGGCCCCCGGCGTCGGCCCGATATTGTTCAACCACGACCCGCTCGTATATATCGCACTCCTGCTCGTGCCCGTTACATATTATTTCATCTTCAAAACCAACCTTGGTCTCAAGATAAGGACAGTCGGAGAGAACCCCAAGCAGGCGGATGCCCTGGGCGTTGATGTCAACAAGATACGCTACCTGGCGGTAATAATCGGAGGAGCGATGGCAGGAATCGGTGGGGCGTATTTTTCCCTTGTCCAGACAGGCTACTTCCTTGAGAACGTCACGGGAGGGGCAGGGTGGATTGCGCTAGCCCTGGTAATATTCGGCAGATGGAAGTCATACTGGATTTGTGCTGGTGCCTTTATTTTCGGCATGGTCGACTCGTTCCAGCTTGGACTTCAAGCGACGGGGACAAGCCTGCCGTTCCAGTTCCTGCTCATGCTACCATATCTGATCCCAATAGCGATCCTCGCGGCAATGTACAAGAAAGCAGGGGCACCAGCGGCGCTTGCAATCCCATACAAGAGGGGCGAAAGATAGAAACAGAAACGCCTTTTGGTTTCTCCAGCCTAGGTTGGATTTTCAGGTCTGAGGAAACCATTTGCAGACGTGGGTGCGACGGTATGATACCTTCGGGCGAAAATGGACGGAGCAAACCTTCCGAATCGCGACTCTATCCTCTTAGATTCGTCCTCTTATGATGAGGTATCATGGACGTATGGTGATATCTACAATTGATAGTAAATAACGGAAAAGCTCCCCATAGAAAATGATTTTTCTTAACTGAACTGAAATACTTGTAAAAAAACAATATTGTATTTTCCTCTGAATTATGATATATGAAAATCGGTAGGCAGAATTCCAAGAAACTATAATACTTTCTTGAAGGATCTCCGTGATAATGACATCAAGTTTCAGAACAAAGCCAAGTTACACACCAGCACTGACAGTATCCATAGCTGCGATACTAGTGACATCTTTGATACTAATACCGCAGCCTCAGATCGCACATTCGCAGACACTAAGAGTAGCCCTTGTCACCGACGCTCTTTTTAGTGACGGTGGGTGGGGCTCAGCTGCATACCAAGCGGCTAAACAACTAGAGACAAAGTATGGATATCAAGTCGCTTATGCCGAAAGCATTGCGATTCCAGATATAGAAGCCACTTTAAGGCAGTATTCAGAAGAAGGCTACAATCTCATCATCGCTCACGGGTTCCAATGGGGAGATCCTGCAGTCAAGGTAGGCAAGGACTATCCGAACACAAAGTACGTAGTATTTACTGGCCTTGTCAATTCAGACAATGTGGCTTCGATATTTCCACAGCAGCAGGAAGGGACCTTCCTGCTTGGCGCTTTGGGCGCCATGATGAGCAAAACAGGCACCATAGCCTATGTGGGAGGAGACCAGTATCCGAACCTTATCAATATTTTTGAAGGGTACAAGCAGGGGGCGAAGCATATCAACCCAGAGATAGAGGTCATCGGAACTTACCTGGGTGAATGGGATAACCCTGCCAAGGGCAAGGAAGCTGGACTGGCGCAAATCAATGCGGGTGCTGACGTATTGTTTCATGTAGCTGACACATCGGGCCATGGCGTGATACAGGCAGCAAAGGAAAAGGGAACATATGCGTTTGGTGCCGTCGGGGATCAGAATCAGCTGGCACCTGGCACTGTGCTGTCATCGTTTGTGCTAGACATAGACAAGGCATTTGAGCAGTCAACCCAGATGGTTGTGGAAAATCGCTTCGAGGGCAAGCTGTTCAAACCAGGGATAGAGGAAGCAAAAGGCGCTGCCGGCGATGGGATCGTCTTCTTGGCACCGTTTCACGAGTTGGATCCTCAGGTACCCGCAGAGGTAAAGTCGCGGTTGGATCAGCTGACCAAGGATGTGCTCGAGAAAAGGATAGTAGTGCCGGAGCGGTTTGAAGAAGCTGCCGAAAACTATGTTACCGCGGAGCTAGGAGGCCAAAGCTATACCGTATCCAGCAAATCCAGTGCCTTCATGAGAGTCTCGACCGCGACGATCAATCCCAACGAGTCGGTTGTGGTCGAATTCAGCGACGCTGGCGAAGTCGAGCTGACACTGCCAAAGAACATGATAGATGGAATTTCCACGGTTAAGGCCGGCGATAAGGATTTGCAGTTTGAAACGGTAAGCTCCACCGAAGGGCAGACTACGATCAAGTTCACTGTGCCCGCGGAGGACAAGTCGGTTGAAATCCTTGGAGCGACCGTGGTGCCGGAATTTGGCGTAATAGCTTTTCTATTGCTGGCAATACTGTTCGCCGCGGTCTTGGGAGTCGTGCGGTTCAAGGGAACACACCTGAATCTTGGAAGGCTCTAGCCTTCCCACCTCTTTATTTTCAAGATTTGGCTGTCCGCAGCCTCGGCTAGAAATGAAAGGAATTTTTTCTACGGCCCGAAGATATCCATTGACAGAATACCAATGGTAGCCGGCCACACTAGACGCACAGTTTTGTGAGTAGTAAGTCAATTAGAGCCCGGTTGGTGACACAATTGCAGAAAGGCGTTCATGTTTGACGGAATCCATTTTTTATGATATATGAAATAATTCCTGCGAGAAAGAGAATATGCTTATTATGAAGCCAAAAACGCATCAACTATAGAGTTGGCAAGAAAGAACCAGGCAGTAGACAGAATGGATGGAACAGGAACTTTGAGTAAAAAGGTTGCCGTGTCGATTGCGGTGCCATCATTACAACTGTCCAGGCATTTGATGGACGCTACGACTATGCTTGATTCTTTTGGGATAGAAAATGAAGTCAGTATTGTTGCAGCCCACTGGTCTCCGAAAAAGACACTCCGTTTCATAGCCGAGCTGGAATCTAGGGGAGTAGAGGTCATAATTGCAGGCGCAGATGGCTCCGCCCATCTTCCGGGGATGATTGCCTCGCTTACCACCATTCCGGTCATCGGGGTTCCTTTCAGCGGCAACCACCTTGACGGCATGGATTCTCTGCTTTCAATAGTGCAGATGCCACGCGGAGTCCCGGTTGGCACCATGGCCATAAACTCGGGCTATAACGCGGCGATATATGCTTGCCAGATATTGAGTCTAAAGTATCACCATTTGAAAGAAAAACTAAAGGAGCACAAGGAATTGCTCGAAAGGACGGTAGAATCAGAGGACCTGCAGTTTAGCAAGAAATCCCACAGTCATCCCAACTAGAATATCGGATATTCGCAATGTCTGAGCGGTAAAAGACTGGTCTGGTGCGATGTCCTCTAAAAGACGGATTCTCTTGGTCGACGACGATCTAAAATCGTTCTATATCCTGACAATGATCTTGAAGCTCAGAAATTATGACGTAATACCATATCTGGATCCAGTAGGGGTGTTACCAGATTTTGAAAATGGCGCATACGACTTGCTCTTGATACTCGTAGAGATGGTAAGGATGAATGGGTTTGAACTGTACAAGAACGTGAAGAATGCGGATCGACACGCCAAGGTCTGTTTCATGACAAATTACAGGCAGCGATACCTGCCTGAGTTCAGCAGATTATTCCCTGAACTGACAAGCGATAGCCTTGTGGACAAGCCAATTTCGGCAAACGATCTTTCTCGTGGAAATTTTGCAACAGCATCTTGGCAAATGAGCTAATGAGCCCTAGCTAACGCAAAATAGTTTTATTTTTATGATATATGCTATTTTCTAGAATACAACCGGGCTAAACTTAAAGGCTCGTGCGAAATGGTCTGAGTATGAGCTCAAAAGACACCCCACTGTCTGCACCACGGAATGCGCCACACCCGAACAAAGACTACATGGCCGGTGCAAGAGATGAGATGCTAAGAAGGGTCCAGCAGGACTACGAAGAATTCAAGAAGACGCACACTTTCAAGTATCCTACATGGCTGTACGGCCCGATTAAGGGCAAGTCATTCAAGGTGGAGGTTGAGGATTGTCCCCGCTTTGGCGACAGGGCGTACGTCGAATTCGACTCCGCAAGAACTGCTTTCATAAGTGTTGATATGCAGGTTGATTTCTGCGGCCCCAAAGGCTACGTTGACGTTATGGGCTACGATCTGGGGCTCACATCTGCTCCGATAAAACCGATCCACTATGTGCTGCACACAATACGGGACGGCATTGACATAAAGGTGATCCATACCCGCGAAGGTCATCTTCCGGACCTGTCAGACGCGCCCTACAACAAATTATTGCGGAGCAAACTTATCGGCAACGGCGTGGGAATCGGAGATACTCCCAAGGGGGGCATGGGGAGACTGCTTGTGCGTGGAGAAAAGAACTGGGACATTATCGACGATCTCTACCCGGTAGAGGGCGAATACGTGGTGGATAAGGCCGGCAAGGGGGCATTTGGACAGAGCAACCTTCCGCTCCTGCTGAAAAACATGGGAATTACACACTTGGTTGTGACGGGCATCACCACCGACGTGTGTGTGCACACGATAATGAGGGAAGCAAATGATCATGGCTACTGGTGCATGCTGCTAAAGGACGGCACAGGTGCGACTGATTATGAAAATTACCAGGCTGCCATAAAGCAGGTAAAAATGCAGGGAGGAGTATTTGGCTGGGTTTCTGATTCTAAAAGATTCGTTGAAGGTGTAAGGTTAGCGTTCAAAAAGTAAAAGACGTATTCAGCGCCTTGTGACAGTTCCATCTAGATTGCCTTATAATCTACTATCCTGATCCAGTACCTGGAAGGCAGTCCTGGATGAAGATTGCAAGAGTCTACGTAGACAACTATGGGGAGACCTTTGCGCTTGTCAACCCTGAAGGAAAACTGATCGTTAAGGACGATATTGAAAAGCAGACAGGTGTTCCGCTGCCCGCCAGCGCGGAGGATTTCTTGTTCCAAGGCTATGCCGACAAGATCAAAGATAAAGCGCGCAAATTATCGCCCAACCATGACATTGGACGATTTAGGCTTCTCGCCCCGATAACAAGGACCTTCAAAATAATCTGCCTTGCATTTAATTATACAGACCAAGCAAGCTGGGTGCGCTTTGGGAAGGACCCGCCTAAAGAACCTGTTATTTACATGAAGTCAAGAACATGCCTAGCTGGGCCCTACGACGATATCTCATGCCCCAGGTTCGTGAAACAGCTGGACTACGAAGGGGAGCTGGCATTTGCCATCGGCACGAGGTGTCGAAAGGCACACGAAGCTAACGCCTGCGACTATGTCGCCGGCTACTTTGTTTTAAATGACATCTCTGCTCGCGACATCCAGTTCATTGACAAGCAGTACACACGGGCCAAGAGCTTTGACACATTCGCCCCCTGCGGACCCTGGCTTACAACCCCGGATGAAATTCGGGACCCATGCGACCTTCATTTGACGACAAAGGTGAATGGTGAAAAGCGGCAGGATTCTTCTACAAAGAACCTTGTCCTCAAGATAAGCAAAATTGTGCACAGCCTGAGCACCGTCATGACTCTGGAACCGGGAGACATAATATCGACTGGGACACCTACCGGCACCGTCCTGTCACTTTCCTCGCACCTGGGATATCTGCGACATGGCGACATAGTAGAAGTGGAAATTGAAAATCTAGGAAAAATAAGAAACAGGGTAGCCTTTACCGACTAGTGATGTGGTCAACCCACCAACCAAGGGTTCTAAATTCACTCTGAATTGATATGTAGAGTAACTTTGGTACAATCGGAATGTGACGTGATTTCGAATCGAGCGCCAACGTCCATGAGCTCTGATTCTTGGGATTTTACAAATGATGACTGCGAGTAGTCAGTATTCGAGTGATACTGTGGGGTCAATAAACTGAAAACATGAGCGGGCCCGGAGGGATTCGAACCCTCGACCTAACGCTTAGGAGGCGTTCGCTCTGTCCATGCTGAGCTACGAGCCCGCGCATTGTTTCAACTTTTCCAGCGCCCATTTAAGGCATTCTATCC
>Ga0187892_10007118_pt1 | contig 16140 bp, 22 predicted proteins | sample MA1701073metaG_FD_139345 | JGI IMG/M metagenome (GOLD analysis project Ga0187892, IMG submission 139345) | Bio-ooze microbial communities from a basaltic lava cave in the Kipuka Kanohina Cave System on the Island of Hawaii, USA - MA170107-3 metaG ... | reverse complement strand
ATGCCCTCCGCCGGATTGCCGGGCTCGACGGTATCTATCCAGCGCACCCGGATCGGCACGACCAGCCCAAGCTCAACGGCTTCCGGGTAGGTCATCTGGAACACCACCGGCCCGAATAATGACTCCAGGCGCTTGTCAGTCCCATCCATCCGGCCTGTAGGCGTGGCCGTGAATCCGTACATTCTCGACCGCTGGAACTGGGCGAGCCTGCCGGCGTAGGCAGGTGCAACCAGCTGGTGTGCCTCCTCGCCTATGAGGATGTCACAGAAGTCTGGATCTACCTTGTGCAGGCTGTCGGCGCTGACAATAGTTATCCGGCCGATCTCGTTCTGGCCGCCGCCGACCTGGCCTATATTCGGCAGGTAGTTCATCATATGCCGCCTGGCTCCGCTGACGAGGTCCAGCCGCTTGGTCACGATACGGATATGAGCCCGAGGAAAAAGCAGGCCGATGGCGGCGTAGAGGAATGACTTGCCGAAGCCGGTTGGGGCGTCTATCACACCGCGATCGACGGATGCAAGTTTAGTGAGACACTCATCTTGGCGCGCCCGAAAGTTGAAATTCCTGACGACGTTGTCCCAGTCCTCGTAGAAGCGGTCCTGGCGTGGGTGTGGCGGCGTCACGTCGATAAAACTGACACTCCAACCAAGGTCCCTGAGGCAGCGCTCGACACGCGAGAGGAGTCCAGCACCAAAGACCAGCCTATCATACTTGTCGTAGGCGAAGAGCCGCCGGGTTTCCACGCGGGTTGGCCTGCGCAGCCCAGCCCTATACTGGTCGTATTTCTGCATCCCGCGCAGCACCTGCACATGCTTGAAGCTCAGCTGCTCCTCGACAGGCTGGCGCAGCTCATGCGGGAAAGGAAGCTTTCCGTCAACAGACATCTCTACGGCGTTGCCGCAGAGGCGTGCCGTTACAGTGCTCATCGCGAGATGGCTCGATTACCTGAGTGAGGCGAGGTGGGCTGAGAAGGCTTCCGCCTCCTGAGGGTGAAAGAATCTCTCGGGAATGAATGCTGGTTTGGCGCCGGCGGGCCGAACCGCGTCAAGCCAGGCCAGCCACACAAAGTCTATGAACTTCTGCGACGTTCTCAGCACGGCTTTGGCAAGGCTATCGCCGGCCAACTTACGAAATATGCGGTACAGGAAGTACGGCGGCGCCTCTATCCTATGAAGGTCCTTCGGCCACGACCAGCAGTCGGCAACCATCGTGTATAGCCCGCCTCGCCATCTCCGCATGTCCTCGGCGCCAACCATCGCCCGAGCATTGGCCATCGTCAGACCCAGAAAGGCCCGCAGCTTGGACGATCTGTTCGGGGCGTGGCGGTCGGTGTACCAGCGCGGGTCAAGAATGGTTGACAGGAGGTGGCTGCAGGCCTGCAGGTTCAAGTGAGGTATGAATGACATGGCCGGCCAAGCCGGATGGACGCGGAGCAGCGCCATGGCGGTGTCGTCAATCTTGCCCACCTTCTGCAGATAGCTAGCCAGGGCGTAGGCGGCACGATCATTCCGCCCGAACACGTGCCAGCCGCCGAGACGCGGGGCAGCATTACAGCGCCGCATAGCGTAAAGGGCCATCTGCGGAGTGCTGCGCAGCCCGGCCGTAGGACAGACCAGCGGGCTGCACACCTCTATGCGTCGCCGTGGCTCGCCGTCGCTGAGGGCCATTAGCAGCTGGGCGTTGGCATGATTCCCAATCATCCGAACGAAGCCGGCCCGCGCGCAGGCAGCCGATATCAGAAATTGAATAATCGAGAGACCGGAGTTGATGGGCGCGCCGTCTGCGACGATGGCCCACACCTCGCCGGCGGCGCTGACGTGCAACTTCGTGGCCAGAAGATCGGTCTCAAGCGGAGTCATAGTTAAGTACGGCGGTGCCAAAGCACCTCTCATCGTCGTTTGACAAGCTGCTCCGCGAAGATGACTACCGCAGGCGTAACTTCCTTTTCTACGCACTCAAACTCAACCAGCTCGATGTCATCGGCGTTACGCATTAGGAATGCCCGATTACACCTCAGCTTGCTCAAAGCCCCGTGCCGGGTATGCCACACCGTGCCGCCTACTGCCAGCCATCTCTGACAGCCCTGATCGCCGACGAACTTCCCGTCTGATCTCCGCCTGATCTTAAATAGACGCATCGCTTCACCCCAGATCAATCACCTTGTCGAAGAATGGCAGACTGCGCTCATGCGTAACCATAATCACCTGCAGTCCGCGCGCCTTGGAGAGCGCCTGCAGCCGCTCCAGGGCCGTCTTGATGCCGTGCACGTTCCCCTCATCCAGGCCAGCCATAGGCTCGTCGAGACACAGGAGCCCGAGGTCGCCAGCGTAGGTGGAGTTGACGGCCACACGAAAGGCTACAGCCAACATAACCTTTTCGCCGCCGGACAGCCGCCCGGCAGGGACCACGCGGCCATCTCTGAAGTGGGCCACGAACGATAGGCTGTCATCCACAGTAACTGAGAATGGGCTCTCCAACTGAACCAACAAATCATTGACGGCGCCGTGTATCTCCTCCAGGCCGCGTTGAGCGATCAGCCTCGGAAGATTGTCGCGGTGCAGAGCTGCGCGCATGGTATCAACCTGCACCAGCCACTCGCGCTCAATATCGGCTGTGGCCGCCCTCCTCTCCAGCTCGCAGAGGAGCTCGCTGTCGCTAGCGATAGCCGCGCGCAAGTCGACGGCCTTCGTCTCGGCGGCGTTGAGCTCCAGTAACAGCCTGTCCACGCCCCTGATGGCCACTTTGGCTTCCGCGTACTCCTCGAGCGAGATCGCCGGGGGTAGGACACTGCGCTTTTGCTCCGCGGCGGCGAGGGCAACTTCAGCATCGCGAATCCTATCCGACGTGCACTCGCACGCCTTACCGACGCCGCCGATACTGCTGGCAGTCGAGCGAAGCAGCAGCTCCAATCGCGCATATTCGTCAATTATACTTTTAAGTTCCTCCTGAGAGGCGCCGGCTGGTATCGGCTCGGCTTCAACGCTGAGTCGGTATTTCAGCGACGAGACCAACTCACGAAGACCCGCGGCCTGGAGCGTATATTGGGCAAGCTCCTGTCGGTATAGCTCACTAGCGCGTATGGCCGTCTCGCCGACGAGAACTAAATTCGTCAGCCTGGAAAGCTCCTCAACGTAGTCGGCGAGGCGGCAAGCAAAATCGCGGCCGGTAGCGCCGCACAGCGGGCAGCTCGTTGCATCGCTGCCGAGCCCGGCAACGGTGCTCTCAAGCGCGTGCTTGCGTGCAACCCGCATACGATGCTCTCTCCACCATGTACTGTTTGGATCTGAACCATCGTCGACATATGTGCTGGGCTTGTTGGGGGCTGCAAGCCTGGCCAGACGTCGCTCGGCTTCAAACAGCTCGACCTCCTCCTGCCGTCTAGTATGCCTGTCCGCCTCGTACCGCGCCCAGTCAGCCAAAGCACGGCATGCAGCATCGCGTGCTGGTTGGCCAATCTCCAGCTTGCGCTTGAGCTCCTCCTCGTCGCTGAGGAGTACCGTCAGCTGCGCCTTATCGATATCCAGCTGGCCCGCAAGGAGCGACAACTTACTGCGTATGGATGCCTCTGCCGCCTCAACCTCAACACGGGTTTCATGATCTTTCACGCGGCGCTCGGCGGCGTAAGCCCGGCGCCGCTCGTCGGTGAGTCTGCCAATCTTCTCTTCAAGCTTTATCAGCTCGTCGGCCGAGGAGGCGATCCGCTTGGAGATGATATCGCGCTCAACACCGGTCGTGGGGATCTGAGCAGTTACGGCATCGCGGTGCTTGCCTAGCAGCTGCCAGAGCTTCTCGGCAACGTCTATCTTGAAGAGCCGCTGCAGGGCACGAGAGCGCTCCGCAGGCGAGAGGGACAGAAAATCAAAGATGGACCACTGGTCGACGAAAATGTAGTCAGACAGAAGCTGTGCCGAAACGCCTATAACAGACGCCAGCACGTCGTTGATCTCGCTCGCCTTGGTGATGACCACCGGGTGTTCGCCGACAATCTCTAGTCGACACCGACTAGGCCGCAGCGAGCGCGACAGGTGAATGCTACTGCCGGCGTGCTCCATAACTACGGACACGATCGACTGGTCTGCAGCGGCGGCGTACTGCGAGATATTGTCGGTCTTGACGCCGTCATTCCTGCCAAAATCGCCGGTGACGGCGGCGTAGATCCCCTTGAGGAGATTGGATTTACCAGCGCCATTGCGACCGATAATCGCGTTCATGCCCGGAGCGGCGAACGTGACGCGGCGGTCGCGGTGCTGGCAGAAGTACTGCAGTCTAGCCTCTGTGACCCACATCTCAGCGTATTCCGTCTCCGTTCTCTCTGTCGAGTATGCTGACTCCGAACACCAGGCATGGCCGGATTTTGCGCGTTTGGCCCGGCCGGTGGTCGCTACTGTAGATGCCATCCAGTGAAACGTCGTATGCGTCGCACGGCGTCTCGTTCATTCTCAGCTCGATCCTGGCTGAATCGGAGAGGCCCGCAATAGCTCGCCGAAGCTCGCCGACGCGCCAGCCCTTGCTAGGTTTCAGTGTGGCTTTCATTCGTAAGACTCGCTGGGTGAAGGCTGCAAGCGATCGGCTATCACCTTACGCGGCCGCTTTGATTTTCCATAGGCCGCCAGGGCTTTATCCCGCTTAGTGCAGATACCTCTTATCTCTTTCGCGGCCCTGTCACAGATATCTACGACCTTCTTGAAGTCGCGCCAGCAAAACGCGCATATGTGAGCCTTGACCTCGATTTCTGGCGTATAGGGCTCACATACGATACAGAAATCGGCGCTACAAACTGTGCATTTTGTCAGAAACACATTGGTGCGCCCGCATGAATCACAACAAGCAACTTGCTGCTCAGGTACGGTAATCATCATCGTGGAACATCCTTCCTATGTCTTCCGCTACATCGACTGGGTCGGAGTGACATATAGCATCCGCCGCCAGCGGTACAGAGCCGGGCAGCCGCGCTCGAAAACTGGTGCCGGCCTCTGCAGCCTCGTCATGTGAGAGGCCGCAGAGGCCCACCAGATTCTCCCTGACCTCACTCCAGAACAGGTTTTACATCAGACACCGGATCAGTCTGGGGCATTGGCAGCGGCCTCTAGGGCGCAGTGCAGCATGCCCAGCTTGGTGGTGGCAAATACGAGCTTGATCCTCTCCATAGCCTCACCGCGACGGAGCTCCTCATGCGTGCCGCAGTGCGGGCACCTGATCTCCAGACTGTCGTTGATGGGGCTCTTCGCAGCGTTGTACCTGGCATTCAACTGGCTGCCGAAGCTGGCCAGAAATTGCTTGGAGCAGCCCGTGCACTCAAGCCTGGCGCTGGAGGTATCTACGGTGACCTCATGTGCGATGAACTTGGTTTTAGCCAACGCCCTGTACTTCTCCACCTCATTGGTGGCGGCCGTAATATCCTGCCTGATGACAGCCACGCGAACGTCCTTTGGCGTCACGAAAACGCTAGCGGGGCAGGCCGGACAGGACACCTCTACGTGGGTGAGAGGCCCCACCGTTTTGTTCAGGCGACGACTCTGAGCGATGCGCACCGGCGTAGAGAATTCTAGACCGCAGAGCGTGCAGCCTAGATCGAGGATAGGCATATCGTCACTATTCAGCTTCGCACTCAGCACAGTGAAGGTTGGACTGAAACCCATTGAACCCCCGTAGTTTCTCGTTGACGTAACTGTCGTGAAGATCACTGATACGGGCGGCCGGGTCGCGGCTGCCCAGTAGCGTCAGGAGGTTGGAGTGGGCGGGGCTGTCGTGCGGGACGACGGAGCTGAGGCAGCTCTCAATCGTCTGGCCGCTGGCCTGATGCCTGGCCGAGGCGACTGGAAGCTCTCGCAGGGAGCGCCGTATAGGCACGGCGAATAGATGTGCGTCGGTGCCGACGAGATTAGCGATGCGCGCAGCCGCCTCAGGTATCTCTGAGTCGTACTCGATGCATATGATTGGCTTCATCAGGTTGGGCGGCAGTGCTGCAGAGGCGGAGAAGAGTGCAGAACGCTTTTTATCCCAGTTCTCACACAGCTCGTCGAGCCGCTTGGAGTCAGACGCCCGATATCGACCTACGGCCCTGGACTTCAGCGGGCGGGCATCCCATGAGAGATCGTCATATATGACGAAGCAGTACTTGTCCGCGGGCTCGTCTATGGACCGGATGTGCGTCGAGCCGGATGACAGAACCTGCATGATAGATCCGTCGGCGCACGCCGACTCAATGGCGATGGTGCGGTGGTAGTCACCAGTGGTCATCATCCTGGCATGTGGTACCTCGCTGAAGCGACACTCTCCCTCACTGAAGCGGCCGACAAAATCGGTCCACATCTGGTGTGCCAGCAGGATGTCGCAGCTGTGAGGGACTTTGGCCAGCTCCTGATTGATCTCGCCGCGATATCGCCAGTCCAACCCGTAGAGATTGATGCCGCGCGCGCCGACCAGCTTTCGGTCTATGTACTCGACATGATCGGAAATGGCGGAGAGCCAGGGTGTGACTGCATCGAACTCGTGCTGGCCCTGTATGTAGAAGATGTCGAGTCCAGCGGCTGCGAGCCTGCAGAGCTGCTGTCTGGCAAAGGCTATCGTCGCAGGGTCTGGCCGGGTCTTGTCAAAGACGTCACCAGGAAGAAGGAGGTCCGTGCCGAGCTCCAGACAGGCATCGACGAGCTGCTCGAAGCCAAAGTAGGAGTCGCCTGCGATATCGGGCCGCCTGATCCAGATGTGCGGCGCGAGGTGATTGTCGGAAGATCCAATGAATATTGGAGTTCTGGACATTGCCCCTAAGTTTTCTGTCCTCAGAATCACAACGGTATTCTGACGCGATCACAATCACGGCAGCCACCGCCACAACCACTGCCGCGCAGATCAGTATGACATCTTCCATTTGTTCTCCTTCACACCCCCGCGCATAGAGCGAGTTTTGAAAGGGTTAGGCAGAAGGCCCGAAGCCTAACGAGGTCAATCTCGGCTGGTGGGCTTCCAGCAGCTGACTGTGTTAGGCCTTCGACGATATTCTGCACACAGGTTGCCAGCTCTTCAAGCGTGGCCACCGACTGACTTGACCAGGAGTCTTTCATAGCCGTCATCACGACGAACAAGACAGCGGGATTCCAAGAACGCCCAAGAGCACAGGTGACTAGGCCGGAGGAGAGAGTCTCAGCAAGTTGCTGCAGCGCCGATAGATCTGCAGGTCGATTCAAGATGAAGTTATCGAGTGCAATAGCGGCACGGCAGGCGATTGAGGCCAGGTCGTTTTCAAGCTCGCAGGAGCCAGGAGCTTCGGAGAGAGCCACGGCGCGGTCCATCTAACCTCTACACCGTTAAAAGAAATTTTATAGCTATATTATTTTCAACGATCATCGGCGTGGGCTAGCGGGTCAGGCCGGCAGCGCACAGCCACCAACAAAAATGATTGTCGTACACAACCACAGCTACGTCTCGCTGGCTGAGGGTCAAGTCGACGATAGGTTCGATTCGCTCCCACTTCCCTCCGGCCAAGCCACAACCGATCAGGGGCATGTGGACGGAGGCCCCGAGCTCCTTGGCTTTCTTGCAAACCTTCTCCAGGCATTCCTCCACAGCCTCGTAACGGATCGGTGGTCCCTTGCTGCCGCCCCTTAGTCCGCGCTGGGCAACCATGTTGGCTACCCAGATGAACGGCTCCACACGAACGAACTGCACCGATCCAAGCTCGAAGTCATTCTCTTTACGCTCCTTGTGCCAGCGTCGATAGGCCTCTTCTGGCTCCTTCCAGCGCTGGGAGATTGCCAGAACAAATCCTTTGCCCCAGCCACCCATATCATTGCAGATATGGGCAATGATCTTTTTTCCTTTCGCCTGCGGAGCGGTTGCATCGCCCTTGAGGTACTTGATTGGTTTCATCGACAATTCCTTACAGTTCAGCTCGCAGGAGCCAGGAGCTTCGGAGAGAGCCACGGCGCGGTCCATCTGACCGCCACAGCGCTGAAAGAAATTTTATAGCTATATTATTTTCAACGATCATCGGCGTCGTGGCCGATTGAGCCGATATGATGGCCGTCCCCGGAGTAGAGGCGAGACGACGCAGACCGAGGTGTGAACTCTTTGGAATTCTCTTTATCGCACTTCGGACAGATCCGATTGCCGATGACGTCCCTCGAGTTGAACTCCCTGTCGCACTTGAGACAGGACCGTCGGCCTGGTCGTGTGGGTGGCATAGATTGGTGGCTCGATCAGGCTCCGGCTATACGGAGCAGCTTCGTTCCCTTTGGAATAGCCCCGCCGATTGCGTCCTTTAACAGCGCGCGGGCCTCGCTCTTAGTATAGGCAAATATGGGAGGATGGCCACCCGGAGCTGTAGTCCACTTGGACTTCCCCTTCTTTGCCGCTTTTGGTGTACGCGGCACTCCGGGCGGCCTCCTACCAAAATTGTTGAGAAAGAACATCTCATCCCACTCGTGCTTGCGCATGCGCATTTTCACCGACACACCACGCGGTCGATTAACTGTCATCTAGACCTCCTCAGAGCCTCAATCTTCAATCTGCCTAACCCACTCATCGTGTTGGGCAGCCGCTGCCGGCGTCCAAACGGCCTCGGCTCGCCGCCACGTCTCATCTTCAAGGTCGACGTACGGTTGCTGTATACTGCCACCCCCGGCGTCCCAAGTCCAGCTCAAGAGCTCGCACGGCGGCGCCGGCGGCCGCTTGTGCCGGCAGAACTGGGCGTCGATCCAGCCGGGCAGCCAAGAGCCGAACTGACCGGCCTCCTCGGGCAGGCAGCACAGGCGAAGGCGCGGCTCGGTGGAGATGATGGGGCTGGCGCGAACGCCCAGCTTTCGCCGGGAGCCAGCCGAAGCCAGGTGGTATGAGATAAGTGCCGGAGGCGGATACACGTTCACCTGAAGCTCGACGATATGTGGGGCCGGATATCCAGACGTGTTTGGCCCGGTGAATTCATGGAGGGTAGCGTACGACAGCTGCCCGCCCGCCTTCCAGCAGACACCGGGGTCGCGGGAGCGCAACTGGATTGCCGGATTGGAATACCCGGAAAGGAAAGAATTGACGAACTCAACGCCCGCGTCGCGGATGGCCCGGCGGGACTTTTCAGGACTCAGCTTTGGCCAGCTAGTGACCACTCGATTTCCTTCTGTTCTTTTGCATGCTTCGATCGAAAACGGCCTGTATAGCCTCTGGTTTGCACGCCGGCCTGAGCGTCGAGCGCCGCCCTGACCGCAGTGATACCAGCCTTCAATAGTCCAGTCGGATAGCGCAGCACGCGCGCCACTGAGCCAGCAAGCTTTCTCTTTGTGACACTCCCAACAAGACTGTACCTATTCAGATGACCTCTGATTGATTCCTCAGAGCCGTCGGGGATGATCCCCAGAATTCGGTAGCGGATGTACCAGCCCTTCTCGGCAGGGTTGATGCAGAGATGATAAAGACAGCCCAGCATACGGGCCCGCAGGCTGCGGACCTTCCTGGCAAGCCATACACGGCCGTGTTCGAACGCGTCCTTCAGCGACAGCGCGGAGGCATTCTCAGAGGCGACGAATCGTGAGTTCCGGCACTCCACCGCGGTTGTCCTGCCAAATAGATTGTTGGCTTCGAAGGAGCGAACGATTCTGTCGTATGTTTCGGCGACGAGCCGGCCGTAGCAACACGGGCAGATAGCACGAAAGTTGCAGAAACGTCGGACATCCGTAGCCGGCACTATACCGGTGACCGGACACCTCGAGGCGTAGTACAGCCTAGTATCGTTCTCAGCGAGGGCCGACCAGCCCTCATCGGCCAGCTGCAGTGCACGACTGTGCCATAGGTCCTGAGCTTTGATGACATCGATGACAACGTCATTGGTCTTCGTCGCGAACCTATCTGAAATCGGAGATATGACAGCCAGGCGCTGGGCCAGGGAGGTGTAGTCTCGGTAGATATGCGTGATGGTATCAGGCTGAGTTTGGGTGGGTTTCTGTCGTACAGACATGCCAGAGTTGTTGAGTTAATGATGCACTGTTTTGCTTCGGTGAGCCCGCTGGGGCTGAGTCAGAATGCGATTAGTAGCCTCTCGTTCCGTCAATAGTTGCCGGTTTCATCTGATCCCTAGTGGCAAAGCAGATAGCGTCTATTCGGTCAAATCCTCAACTGCCTGGCTGGTTGCTTCGATAATCATTTCGATGTCATCCTTGTGAAGCGTCACATGAATGCTGCTCCCCTCCTTGCCGCGATCAAGGACCTTGAGATAGCACCGGTCACCTTCGTAGTCCCACACGAGCAACACCGAGGACCGCCCGAGCCTGCCGATTTTCAAAGAATCCCGGGACTCAACCCATTCGTCATCATCCCGTTCCGATGGCAAGTGTTCTCGAAGGAAATTCAGCATCTGGCTAACAGCATCCAGGGTGATAAGCTGAAAGGCCACATAAACGGCCGGGCCTTCGATGACCATGCCATTTTTCTTCGCAGGCTCCTCTTCAATGGACACTTCCCACAAGCGGGATGAGCCATTGGCCAGGAGGCTGATAGTCTTTGGCTTTGTCTGGACTTTGCGGGGCATGGTCAGCTCCTTACGTCATCTTACCGCGTCGGCTTGGGCATCGCGGAACCTCCGCACTAGTTGTGTAAACAAAAGCCGACTCCTCCCGGCTGGAATCGAACCAGCGACCACCGGCTTATAAGGCCGACGCTCTCACCCCTGAGCTACGGGAGGCAACTGGCTTTTATCGGCTTGGATGGGAATCACGTTTCGACGCCTCCCACTGGTCGGCGAACTGCTTCATCCGTGCCTGTGCTTGCCGGAACCGTTCCCGCTCTTGGCGAATGCGCTCATCCAACCAGCGCTTCATCAGCACCTGGCAGCCGATGCCGGAACGGTCTGCGAACTCCTTGAGGATTTCCACCGTCAGGCGTGGCAGTCGAATACTGATCGCCACTGACTCCCCGTCGAGAGGTACAGCGTCTGGCGCGTCCTCCCAAGCGGATGGGGTGATCTCACGCGTGTCCCAAAGCGTTGCCTCTCGAGCCAATTCTTCATCAGTCATGCGCTTTTCAGTCATTGTTGGTCCCAGTATGCTCGACCCAGGGAGAACGGAAGTTTGGACGGTCCGACCGCCGCTTGGGTGTTCATTACAATGTTTATCAATTCAGTATAGTTTATTGAGCAAATGTCGATTCGGACGTGTCGCAGCTTAGGTATTTCGGTGCTGAATGGACACTTGGTCTTCGACACAAATCTTGGGCTTGGGTATTCATTACAATGTTTATCAATTTAGTATAGTTTCATTGAACAAATGTCGATTTTTGTTTCCTCTATTATCTGCTGATAATAGAGCAGATAAAGCGCCTGCGGCGCGCTTTATATCTCTATCTATTATCAGAGAAGATTAAAGCATCAGCATCGGAAGACGTAAGCTCCGAGATTTTGAGCTAGCTCTCCGGCTTCCAACGCTCAGCAACACTCATCTTTGCCTTTATCTCCTCGATATCAGCACGTACACCAGTCGCGATTTCCCTGAGGAATACGGCACCTTTGATCGAGAGTGCGGCTATTTGCTCGAGAGTTTGGATGATTTTGTCAAATCCATCAACCTTCTTGCTCGTCATCCTTGCCTCGAGATCATGAAATTGCACTCGCAGCGCTAGCATAACGTCCTTGGCAGTACCTGTTTCTCCAAACTCTATCCACGACATTTCACTTACCACCCGAGCTACAGCTAGCTCCAATGGCGTCTTTTTGACTGCTTTTTTCATGTGTCAGCTTAATTTTCTTGGTCCGACCGTCCTTCCATCTTTCCCGCCGATCGATAGGGCCAACCCGCGCCGCCGTCCCTGTTCATAAACGTTGCGTTCCCGACTCTAGAACGCGTCCAAAATACCAAAGGTGACCTCAGGTATGGTTTAGGGCTTCCGGACGCGTCCTAGAGCTGAGGACCGACTCTCAGCCCCGCGATCGTTTGAACCGAGTTTGGCTTCCAAACTCCGCTAGTCTCTCTTTTTGCTCCGGAGTCAGGACGCGCCGTAGCTTCGGCCTGACTAGCCTCGCTACCGTGGCGAACTCCGATACGTCGAACAGAAACGTCTTCTCGGTCTCGCCGTCCTGCCACTTCTGACAGAAGACTGCCAATTTGGCAGCTATTATCGAGTGACCGTCAATTTCCACAGCTAGCCTCTCCCCGCCGAATGGGTATATAACCCCGCTCCTGCAGGGGATCTGCATCATCCATGGGTCCAGCTTAGCCTTCGACACGTGCCTGACATCGTATGCCGGATCAAACGTGATCTTGTAACGCCTGCCGAACCTCTCGGCCAGATTTATGCACATCTCTGGCATACCATTCTTCCTTTCTGGCGTAAGTCGTTGTCGAATTTGGACTTATACTAAATGACCGCCTAGGCCAGCTTGGTCTTTCTTTTGCGACTACGCTTCGGCACCTCCTCCAGGGCCGACAGCCTTTCGGCCCTACCCCCCATCCACGGCTCCGCCTTGATGCACCTAAGCCAGTCGGCCACCGTGGGGATGAACCCACAATCCTCCTTGACGTGTTGCTCGCCGATCCACCGGACAGGGATTTTCTTGCCGTCGCTGTTGGTGATCGTCGTGCCGAAGAACTTCTCGGCCATGAAGATGCCTTCGGCATGATGGCGGAGCGCGCGGTGCCGGAAGTCGGCCAGGTAACTCTTGCTTTCGTCGAACCAGCTGTGCAAGGCGATATAATCGTCGGATTTACCACCCCACTTCCTCACACTGGACAAGCTGTGATGGTACGGATGCGCCATCCTGGAACTCCATTCAACTCTCAACGGATGTGTCGTCCAGACCGAAGTCTGGCTCAGTCTCTGATGGTCATCATGGTGCTTTCGATGTAGCGCGTGTTGTGCCTGGCGGCGACTTTGCCCGTCTTCACGTTAATCTCGATCAACCCAAATCCTCCCTCGTTGTCTTCCCAGCCATCGGGCAGGAGAGTGTAGACGTATTCCATCACGGCGTCTCGGCCCACGGCGTTGATCAATTCCTTCTGCTCCTTTCCGAAAAATACCAAAATTTCGCTGATGTCCCCCTCATCGCCGAAGCCGTCATACTTGACGACCACCTTGGAGGGAACCGGCTTCATGCCCCCGAGTATCTTCAACATTGCTGTCTTTTCTTTGTTTTCTTTCTTCTTCGCAGACATTGGTTGCTACCTCCGCTTTCCTTCGTTTTGGTGTGCTGTACGGCCTGACTTATTTAGAGATTCACCACACGCTTACGCGGCTGTTCGGGCGGTCTCTCCGAGTCAGGCGGCAGGTTATGACTTAGCTCGAGCAGTAAGCCAAGCTCTATCAGCAGCTTAACTTTCATGATAGGATCGCTCTCGCCGGACATTGCAAATGACAGGATCCGCATGCGCTCCTGGATAATTGGCGGTGTCTGGTGGTAGAGGCGTATCATTGCCGCGTAGCCGTTTATGCCCTTGAACGTCCTAAGTAGTTCACGCTCACTCTCTGGCAAACCCTCTATCGATTTGTCCGTGTCTTTCTGGTCTTTCATATCGCCTCGCCGCTTGTGTTAAACAGTTTGCCCAGTACTCGGGATTGCTTATGTTGACGGCACCGTGCGCGGTACGCCATGGCTTCTCCAACGAAAAAGGCCCAGCTTTCGCCGGGCCATGACAGTACCAGAAATATTATAGCTGTATTATTTTCAGCCTACCTCACTGGACACGATCCCGCGGCGCACTCCTGTTCCGCCGGTGAATCTGCGTCGCCGACCCGCGCATCATCAATGCAGATTGGCTTCAGCTGAGAGGCATACTCATCATAGGTGGCCTTGGTCACTACCTCCTGCGGCAGGTAGTCAAAGCCCAAATCTGCTGCCGTCTTGGTGGCATCGTTTCGGAACAGGAACGACACCGCGACATAGCTGTCCCAGTTCTTGTTGAACCAGTCGATCATGGCCGGTATCTCCGACGGATCGTAGGAGACCGTGATCGAGGTATTTTGGTCACACCAGTGCTGCTGGAGCATCCTGTACCGCTCTAGCTGCGATACGGCGGTCTCGCGGTTAATCTCCACCGCGCCGTGTGCCTCAAACTCGACCCCACCCCAGCTCACCGGCAGTCTGACCAGGACTGACTGGCTATCGCGCGGGTGGTCCATCATTTTGTAGCCGGCATCCAGTAGCTGGCTCAGCAGCGGGTCGTGCCTGGAGAAGACGACGTTGTTGATGATGTACCGGCCTAGTGGACGGTGTGCCCCCTCAGTCGTGTCCATGATCTTGCTCACTGTGCCGGACGGCTTCACCGTTGTAACGTTCTTGGGCCGCTCCAGCCCGAGCTCGTCGGCCATAGAGTAGGCTCCAGATATAGCCGTGGACCGCAGCTGTCGGAAGTCGTACGGCGTCATATCCGGCCTGCAGACCAGCCCGGTCAGGCCGGTGCCACACAGGCGCAGGAACTCGTTGGTCTGGTGCCAGGTGTCCTGGAGTATGCCGTCTCGCAGATTGACGAGTGTCTGCCGATAGTTGGCGCGGGAGATCAGCCGGCAGGCCTTGTGCAGGCCCAGGTGATCGCCCCTGAACTTGGCAACGTCAATCTCGACCAGATTGCAGACCCCGGCGCTGGCGAGGAGGATCTCGCCGCAGTTACCGGTAACGCAGTGGGCCAGCTGGAAGCAGTGCGTAGTGTCGTATACGCCGATGTCCCACACGTCCTCGTACAGCTCGGTCTCCTCGACGGACGCAACCTCGGCCGGCTCCGGCAGGGGTCTATCATCCCTCTGTACGTTGCGATACTTCTGCAGCTTTGCATCCTTGATCTTGCTCGTGATTTTGAAGGTATCCGCCAGGTGGTGCCCGTCTGGCCGATGCACTTAGATGCGTCCGTGGTGCACTAACAGCTTCGTCGAGATGCCGTAGAAGCCGAGCAGCTCTGCCAGGGGCTGGAGCATGTTCGGATTGCCAACCTTGCGCAGGTTCATACCTTGGGTGAGCATGTTCGCATGCATGTGCGCGATATCGAGGGTGCTCAGTATTCCGTCGATGAAGCCCTTGCGGCACTCCTCCGATGCACTTCGGAGTATGACGTCGAAGACACCGTTCTCCACGTCAAACCTGTATTGTTTCAGATAGTCAACGAGCCGAGCCCCGCCAGTGATCCGCAGGTGTCCCGGGCTGCCCTCGGCATTTGGCGTTACCGACGTAAGTGATCCATGTTCGCTGAGAGCGCGCATGGTTCGCTCGATGCAGCCCTCGTCGTCGTTGAGCGGCACGGTGATTGTGGCTGATTCGCCGACGATCGCGACGTCACCGGCCGTGACCAACACCCCGGCCAGAAAGCCATCCTCGGCGTTTCCGAAGGCACCGCTGAATAGTTCAGACGTCTTAAGAATTGGCAGCCTGTCGCCCGGCTCGAGCTCGCAGGTTTCCGTCTTCTTGACCCCGTCATCGCTAATGACTGGCCACTTGTGCTGGGCCGTAGCGTAGTAGACGTGGCCGCCAACCAGAGTCAGCCTGTAGAGTTTCTCACCTCGCCCGGAGAGCCAGCACGAGGCCGGCGTCCATTCGCCGTGAAGGTTGCGCACGTTGAACTGCGTATCCTGGAGGTCTTCGATAGGCACGGCGCCGCGGTCAGTGAGCACTCGCGTCCCGCGGCGCAGCGATGGATTCAGCCCCTTAAACCATGGCGCCCTGGCCAGCGCTTGCTGCGCGTTGACAATACCGGGCTCGCCACCGCCGTGCTCGACCATCATGTCGAAAAGCTCTCGGAGCTGCTTTCGATTGGGACGATCGTGGAAGACCAGGCTGTTGTTAGACTGATTCCGCTGCGGATGTGCGGCGTAGAACCCACTTGGCTTAGCGGTGGCGAAGGACCGCCACTCGTGATCGCCGTAGTCCATCAGGCAGATCTGTGCCGACCGGCGATTGGAGAGCACCGTGCCGAGCCAGTTGACGATGTCCAAGATATCAATCTTGGAGAGCAGCTTTCCGGCCTGGCGATTCATGATCGCACAGATAGCGGAGTACGCCGTCGCTATAGCCTCGTCGCCGCAGCAGATCCAGCCATAGCCCCTGAGGCGGGAACCGGCCGGACGTACCTCCTCAAAGCTGATCACCAGCTTCTTCGCAGGGAACTTGCCGGCCACGATCTTGCCCAAAGACTTTGCCCACGCCTCGGCCGAGTCGCCGACGCGGATCGTCCAGGTCTTCGT
>Ga0187892_10007117_pt1 | contig 16141 bp, 11 predicted proteins | sample MA1701073metaG_FD_139345 | JGI IMG/M metagenome (GOLD analysis project Ga0187892, IMG submission 139345) | Bio-ooze microbial communities from a basaltic lava cave in the Kipuka Kanohina Cave System on the Island of Hawaii, USA - MA170107-3 metaG ... | reverse complement strand
CTTACCTCCAGTGCCAGCACCTCGAGTTCGTACGTGGTGCCCGGCTCGAGGAACTCGTTGGGAACTGTAAGCGATGTCCTCGAGGGCGGCCGGCCGCCAGCGACATCATCCCCGACGAATAAAGGTTGCTGGACAGCCGTCGAATGGTTCGGCGAGACGAGGTAAATCCCTCGACACCGGCAATGAAGATTGCTACCGGCAGTCCGTGCCAGCAAGCTGCCAGCAGTACCACTGCATCTGAAAGCGTGAAAGTCATCTTCTGCTGGGTTATCTTCAGACCGGCAGGCAGAGGGAACGTATTCGGGAACAGACCCATGATCACCACGACGGGCACGAGCGCAAGTGCCATCAATTGATCCCGCCAGCCATACTGGGTGAAGAGAACGATTCCGTTTAGAAGCCACAATAGGATGCCGACGGCGATGACTATTGCCGGAACGGCTCGACTCTTTCTGTCTGTTCGTTCCTGGGTCAATTTTGATCTCCCTGACTTTGCGCCTCGCGGAACTAACGACGAGGGTATAGCGGGCTGGTTGGCGGTAATCTTTGAACGAAAACCGGATATGCCTCTTCGCCCATGATCATCACTTCGTTGTCGTCTGCGTCGATTGTGGTTGGGTCTACGAGGTTCAGAGACCATAGGTCTTCATTCAGGAAGCTCAAGCCTAGCAGCTTATTAGACTTCGTTAAGCCGTCCGCACTAATAAACTCACTACTGACTACGATGCCACTACTAACAACGATGCCACTACTGACTACTATTCCACTACTAACGACAATTCCGCTGCTAACGACGATACCGCTGCTGACAACAATACCATTAGCCAAGACATAACTTCCGTCATTGGCAAGGTACCCGTCGGCAACGGCAAATCCGCTCTCAATGACTCTGCCGTCCGCAGCCTGGTACCCGTTCGTGAGGGTCAGCTTTTCCGTGAAAGCAACGCCATCAACCCAGACAACTCCGTTGTTAAGCGGGATACTCTCGCCCGCTATGGGAGCGGTTAGCCCGAGTGTCGAATACGAGACGTTTTTCGTTGTAATCAGGTTGTTGCCCGGAACTGCGCGGTTTGCATCCTTGCGAATCGCCGCGGCAAGAGTCCTGGCGGCGTAGGTGTTTAGTTCACCGGCTCCCTCGATGACAAGCCGCTCATATGCTGTCATTCGTCCGTTTTGGACCATTCTTTCGTATACGGGCAAACGTTGCGCGGTACGCATCAGGATAGCTTTGACAATCTTTGGCGTGAGGGAAGGATTCGCCTCGAGCATGAGTGCAACCGTGCCCGAAACTGCAGGTGCGGCAAAGGAAGTCCCACGAAGTAAGTATCTAAGGGAGTCACCATGTACGCTCGACATTTGCGCTTAAGTTCTTCGACTAGTAACCAGGATCTAAATCCTATCCTGTCGAATGTAACGTTCATAATCGGGTACTTCTGCCAATCCTTGTAATCGAAGTGCCACCATTCGGCCTCATATACAGTGAAGCCCTCAGCTTCCATCGCAGCTCGCAGCAGGTCGCGGTGCCAACGCTGGAGTGAAGTACCGCCGGGATAGTCGGAATATGAGCGATCAGTAGTCTCATCGTAAGTGCCAACCATCTCCACCGGTTTTCCGGTGTTCAGATCGTAAAGCGTTAGATCGACTGCGGCGCCGCGATTGTGTCGTGACCCCCTGGACGGATCGGCTATGAAAAGCTTCTTGTCTTCCGGCGTTGCATCCCAGAATACCTTGGTGACGTACCAGGGCCGGTACGCATCGTGAATAAGCAGCCCGTAGCCTCTCTTTTTCAGTTTCTGATGTGCGCGAACGAGCGCTTCAGCGGCGGGACGTTGCAGGAAGGCTCGCGGCTCGGAGTAAAAGACACTGCCCAGAAAGTTGTTGGTTGTCGCGTAACGGATCTCCAACTTGATCGTTGGATCAAGACGGTTGAGTTCAAACAGATCCGTTTCGCGGAACTCTCCCTCCTCTTTCGGGGGCGAGGCTTCGAGCGCTTCCTTTAATAATTCGCTGACCGGTCTCACCGGCTTGATGCGCAGCTGCGCGGCGCCTTCCTCTGGGCCAACGTTGCGGCGCTTGAATACTACGCTGGCTGCATCAACTTGTGTCGCACGCCCGTTTTTGTCGCGCGTAAAGATCAGCTGCTCACCATCGTACAGTCCTCGGTTAGGAAACTTGAAGATGTTCTCTGACACTTGCTCAAGCGGATCGAACTCGAACCACTCAATCAAAGTCCAAAGCTTTCCCTCCTTCTCAAAGATGTAAAGTATGTCGTGGTCCCATCCGTATTCGCCTATGAGGCCGCGCCAACCTGGTGGCGCAGGCTGCGGTTTAGGAACTTCAATGCGCTTGAACGTCTCGCTGCCGATCACAATCGCATTGTCGCGAATCAGTATCTTCTCGCCGTAAGCCAACTTGTCATCAACGAAAAGCGCGTCGTCGAGTGAACGCAGCCGTACTTGCTCTCCGCCGGCGCTACTGAGCTTCGAAAGTTCGCCGGCGCTCTCGATCAGCTCCACCTTATTTGGTCCGCTTACGTAGCGCCCGGCGACTCGGCGCGCGAGCTGAGTATCCACGGGTTTAGTGAATTCCGGGTGCGGAACCGGCTTACCCTGGCGCACGGCAAGAAGCTGCTGCGCTCCAGGCCGAGCGGATCGAGCACCGCGCGCTTGAGGTATTTCGCGAATGGCTGTTTTTGCGTTCGCTCAAGCACGTAGCCGACCGCCGCAATCGCCGCGTTCGAATATTTCGTCCGCGACTCCGGCGCGTAAACGAGTTCTGTCTTGTTTAGGCTCGCAATAGTTCGGGCAAGTGACGGCTCAGTAGTCTCGAAGTAGTTGCCGACTGGTGGTTCTCGCACCAGACCCGAACGATGCGACATTAGTTGTCTGAGCGTGATGGCTTTTCCGAACGGGTTGCGCGGGCGGAAGTTCGGCAAATAACGAGTTATTGGGGCGTCCAAATCAAGCCTTCCCTGCTCGACTAACTGCATGACCGCAATGTCGGTGAAGAGTTTCGAGACGGAACCAACGCGATAGACGGTCTCGGCGGTGGCGGGCACCTTCCGTTTCGGATCGGCGAAACCGAAGCCTTTGGCCCATACAATCTGCTGGTCATCTACGAGCGTAATTGAAAGAGCGGGGAGTTCTTTGTCGGTCATCTCGTGCGCGATGAATTGCCCGAGCCTCTCGACCGCGGCCGCGTAGTCGTGGTGCCGCGCCATGGACACCTGACTGCTTGATTCACCTGGCGCTCGTGCAGAGCCGCGTGCGCTGCCTAAGAAGTTTAAAACCAGGGTTAGAGTGAGGATTACTGCTAGAGTTGCGATGCCCTTGTTCAGTGTACTCCTGACTATTTGCATTGGCAGCTCCGTCTAAAACTGGAAAATAGCAGATAAACCCCGATACACGCGGATAAATAAGTAAAAATCTCCACATCCCTTTTCTGATCCGCGTCTATCCGCGTTCATCCGCGGCGCATTTTTGCCGCTTTGTCTTCCGGAATGAAACCATTATCTGATCACCTAATCTTCCCTGGCCCCCAAAGTGCGCTTCCCGGTTTTGCTCCGGTATGTTCACCATCCTTGAGCACTTGCACGCCGTTCACAAAAACGTGCTTCACGCCGACCCCGTACTGGTGCGGGTTTTCGAATGTCGCCCGGTCGGCAATCGTTGAGGGGTCAAACACTGCTACGTCAGCAAACATTCCCGTTCTAAGAAAACCTCGCTGATCCAGACCAAGGTTCGTCGCCGGCAGGCCAGTTAAACGACGGATCGCTTCAGCAAGTGAAATGACCTGTTCCTCGCGCACATACTTGCCCAGGAGCCGCGCGAAGTTACCGTAGGCGCGGGGATGCGTGGAGGATTTAAGGAAGACTCCTTCGGGCGCCATCGATGCTCCATCCGAACCGAACGAAACCCAGGGCTGCCGTATCTGCTTCTTCAGGTTCTCTTCAGTCATCAAAAAGTAAACTGCCCCCACGCGTGAACGATCCTCAAGTATCAAATCCAAAATTGTGTCCACAGGATCTCTACCGCGCGTGCGCGCCACTTCGCCGAGGGTCTTTCCGGTAAGCGGTTTGAGCTTGTCGGATTTGAATTCGACCAGCAGCACGCGCTCAGGCGAGCCCGCGGCCTGGAAAAGGTTCTCCCATTTATCTGTCGGGGTGCCCACCTCGGCGGCAATCTTCTGCCGCGTCACAGGGTCTTCCAGCCGCTTAAACAACGCTTCGTTGCCGCCGTCCTGCGACCAGGGCGGCAAGCAAGCCGTCAGGCCAGTCGAACCAGCCGTATAGGTGTACATGTCAGCCGTAATCTTCAGCCCCTGCCGGCGTGCGTCATTGACCATCCGCAAGACGCGATCCATCTTTGGCCAGTTCTCCTTTCCAGCGGCTTTCAGGTGGTAAATCTCAGCCGGAATCTTAGCCTCGCGGCTGACGCGGATTAACTCTTCGACCGCTTCGATCAACTTGTTTCCCTCGCTGCGAATGTGCGAGATGTATTTACCCTGGTATTTTGCAGCGACTTTCGACAGTTCGATCAGCTCCTCCGTTTTAGCGTAGAACGCGGGCGGGTAGATGAGTGACGTGCCCAACCCAAGCGCGCCCTTCTCCATCTCGCGTCGGACGAGCTCTTTCATCCGTTCCATCTGCTCGGGTGTCGGCTGCACGTCCTTCTCACCGAGCACGTACATCCGCACCGTCGTCGCCCCTACGAACGAGGCGACATTCTGCGAAACCCCGCGCTTCTCCAGGTATTTCAAGTATTCGGCCAGAGTGGTCCATTCGACGTCGAATTTGACGTCGCCTTGCTGCTCGATCATCCACCGTTTTGTCTGGTCGTTGAGCGGTCCCATCGACCAGCCCTCGCCCATTATCTGAGTGGTGACTCCTTGCCGAACCTCGCCCTGCGAGCGGCCGTCAACAATCAGAGATTCCGTGGACCATGAGAGCATATTAATGAAGCCGGGAGCGACGGCGAGACCACGGGCGTCCACCAGGTTGCGTGCCTTTGCCCCGCGCAAGCGGCCCATGGCAACGATCCGATCTCCTTTAATCGCAACATCGACTCGCCTGGGAGCGCCCCCAGTCCCGTCATAAACCAAGCCGCCCTTAATAAGGACATCAAAGTCGCCGCTCGAGGGCGCTTGCCCGGTGGCGGCCCAGGGCAGCACCAGAGTTAATAGGAAAGCGAGATACTTTTGAACCTTCATGTTCATGGGTCTCCTCATGATCGATGACGGACTATGCACAAAAGTCGGAAGGTAATGTTCGGCACCGTCCCGTTGGCCCTTGGCTTTATCCATCTGCTTCTATAAGCATTGTGCGCCTACGGCGCTAACTTTTTGTGCAATGCCTCGATCGTGACTGCGATTAACTCATCCTTCGACTATTCATTTGATTCTCTTTGCCGTGATGTCCTGCCCCCCTTGGCGCAAGATTAGATGGGTTACTCATACTGCCCGGCATAAGTGGCATAGATCTTGGGATCGACTTGAGCCAAAACTTTCTCTTTGGGAAGAAAGGCAGCCCAGCCGTATTCCTTGGCAATACTCCGGAGCACCTCGTCCACCAAAGCCGAGCCTCGATCTGAGTTGGTCATTACCACCGCGCCTTGACCGGTATCCTTGAAGGCCACAAGCAAACACCGGAAGCCTTCATTGGCGCCGCCGTGACTAAACCGGGCAGAAGCTCCTTCGCCCGCCAGTGCGAACCCCAATCCCCATCCGCCAACTTGCGGCGTGAGCATTTGCGTTGTCATGTCTTGCGAGAGAACTTTCCTTGATCTCCCGGCCAGAGACCTTTGGATTTCGATCGCAAAGCGCGCGAGATCAGTCGGAGTCGTCCACAGGCCGGCGGCGGCTATTTCGGGGTAGGTGTGCCAGTTGCCCTTCACCTTCTGACCACTAGATCTATGAGCTACCGCAGCCTGTGACCAACGCTTATTCGGTAGTGGCTGCTCGTAGGTGCTGAGCTTCATTCCAATTCTCTTCAGTACTGTTTCCTTCATAAAGAGCGGAAACTGTTTTCCCGTGACGTCCAACAGGAGTTGCTGCAAAACTTCGTAGCCACCTCCGGCGTATCGATGGCCATAGCCCTTGGCAATCAGCTTTACCAGACCGATCGCTGAGGCGGCATACACGGAGACGACCATGACCGTCACTGAGAGCGCCGGGCGCACGATTCGCGGCATCGATTGCTGTCGCTCTTGGTAAACTGTCGCCACCCGTTCATTGATCCCGTGCAACAGTGCCACGCCGGTGTCTAACAGCGTAAACAGCACGGCTATCTGAAACGCCCACACGAACCACTGCGCCTGCAGCTTGGCCAGCAGAAACCCCGAGGGCAATGTCACGGCGCCAATCTCCTGACATGGACAGAAATTTTTCAATGACGGCGTTGCTGTGCGTCCATGTCTGATATCGACCATCGTTACTTCTCATTCACACCCTGCTTTAGGAATCTGTCGGAAAAAAGCGCTGTAGGCGCGAAATGTTTATAGATAGCAACATCGTGTTTTGAGTTTTAAACTCTCACGTTCGCTTGAACGTTGCGGGATGCCACGGTCGAGTAGGCGGGGTGCTCTCAGAGCGACATCAATCTGATTTTTTCACACCTTCTACGCGGCGAATTTTCCAAGAAACTCCTGAAGCATGGTCTGAATGAGGGGGCGTTACCGATCTCGCCGAACACCACTATCACACTTAGGCAAGATCGACTGTTTCTCGCCGCACTGTCAGAGCCTCGATACGCGCTTCGTTAACCTCGTAACCGAGCCCCGGAGTTGTGGGCGCCTTGATCGTGCCCTGCGGTGACACGGTGACCGGCGGTTCGATGATGTCCTCTTCCCAGTAGCGTGCCGAGGCCGACACATCTCCTGGCAGGGTGAAGCCGGGCAGGGTCGAAAGAGCGATATTGTGCGCTCGCCCTATCCCTGCTTCGAGCATGCCGCCGCACCATACCGGTATGCCGTGATCAAGCGCGTAAGCTTGGATCAGTTGAACTTCCGTGTGCCCTCCGACGCGCCCGAGCTTGATGTTAACGATCCGACATGCGCCTAACTCTAATGCATGACGTGTGTCAGCAAGGCTGACTATCGACTCATCAAGACAGATTGGCGTCTTGATTTCTCGCTGCAGTCTTGCGTGATCAACGAGATCCCCGGGCGCGAGCGGTTGCTCGATCATCAAAAGGTTATTTTGATCGAGTTGCTTGAGTACGCTTAAGTCTCCATTAAGAGAATAGGCGGAATTTGCATCAACGGAGAGCGTGATGTCAGGAAATTGTGACCGAACTGCTTCGACTAAGTGAATATCTCTTCCCGGTTTGATCTTGATTTTGATCCTCTGATAGCCGGAATCCAACTCGTGAGCTACCTTATCGATCAACGCTTCCACCGTTTTCTGTAAACCGATAGAAACCCCGCATGCAATCTCATCCCGAACGCCTCCAAGATGCTGCCAGAGTGGACGGCCCGTGAGTTTTGCCTCCAGGTCCCAGATTGCCGCCTCGACGCCGGCCTTAGCCATCTGGTTGCCGCGGATTGCTGCGAGCGCGGCATTCACTTCGCTGGCAGTTTGAACTCGTGACTTTCTCAGAATTGGGCTGACGAACTTAGCAGTGATCAACCACGCGGTGTCCACGGTTTCGTGATTGTAGAAGGGTCCTTCAGCGGCGACACATTCGCCGTAACCCGAAGCGCCGGTTTTGTCGAAGACTCTCACGATCAATATGCGACGCTGCGTGGTGCGACCGAAGCTGGTTTCGAACGGAGACAGGAGGGGCAGTTCGATCTCCCTGAGTTCCAGTCTCTCCAAATTTAGGTTGGTCATTATCTTTAATTCCAATCCTCAACCCCGATGGGCTCTGTCGGAATAGCTCCTGTCGTTTTCTCTGTGCAGGCTCTGTGTTCTCTGTGGCTCTGTGGTGAATTTACTTAACTAAAGCACTCACCACAGAGACGCAGAGGACACTGAAAACGCAATGAGGCGAATCAGAAACATATTCTTCCGACAGACTACAACCTCTGAATCATCGCGTCGACTACTTTGCCCCGCGCAAGTTCTTCAAGATGAATTCGATCAGATCCTCGGCCGACGACCCTGATCGGAATACCTCCGCGACGCCCCACTCCTTGAGTGTGCGGATGTCGCGCGGCGGGATGATGCCTCCACCCACGACCAAAACGTCTTCGAGCCCCTCTTTTCGCATCCCCGTCAAGAGCTCTGCGAACACCGGCATATGCCCGCCTGAAGAACTCGAAATCCCAATAACATCGACATCCTCTCGCAGCGCCGCTGATAGTATCTCTTCGGCGATGAGAAAGTTCGTAAAGATGACTTCGAAGCCTCGGTCACGGAGGATGCGCATGAGGTAGCGGATCCCTCGGTCGTGGCAGTCAGGGGCCGGCTTAGCGAGAAGCACTCTGATCCGTCGCTCCACAGCATCTTCCTTCAAAACTCGTGGGGCGGTCCCCACGTCAGGGCTGACTTAAGCACACCCATCATCTCTCCTGTCGTTGCGTCGGCTTGCGCCGCTTCTATGGCCGCTCCTCTTGAAGTACGTAGCAGTTCTGTCCCACGACTCGTCGCTCGCCGGAGTTGATCAGTTCGCGCCAACGCGAGGCTGAGCGCTCCACCTCTCTTCGAATCCAGCCTTTCTGTTGCGCGGCGACGTAACCTCCTTGAGCTTCCACCTCTTCGACCACCACCAGCGCCGCTTTCGCGATCTGATCAGTAAGCGCCTCTACGTAATACGAACCAGCCAATGGGTCGGATACTGCTTGAACGTTCGTCTCCTCCTGGATGACCTGTTGCACTCGCAAGGCGAGCGTGGCCGCCTCTGCCGTGGGAATGGCCAGCGCCTCGTCGTACGACGAGACTTCCATGGCCTGCGTCCCGGCTAAGGCTGCGCCAAAGGCTTGAAGTGTGGTTCTGATGAGATTAACCAACGGCTGCTGGGCGGTGAGAACAGCTCCAGAAGTGTGCGTGTGGATGCGAACGTGCATCGAGCGAGGATCGTTAGCTCCGAAAGTCTCGTGCATTGTGCTGGCCCAGATTCTCCTCATCGCTCTGATCTTGGCAACCTCTTCAAAGAAGTCGTTGGCTTGAGCGATTTGGAAACCAAACCGAGGAAGGAAATCATCAGGCTTAAGTCCAGCTGCCACGCACGCACGAACTAGCTCTTTGGCGAAAGCGAGCATTAGACCAATTTCCTGCACTGCCGTGCCGCCCGCTTCCTCAATTCCGTAACAGAAGAAGTTTGTCGTATTCCATCGCGGCATTTGTTTTGTGCAAAACGAAATGAGTTCTACCGCCAGCTTGAGCGCTTGATCAGGTGGGAAAGCGCTCATACCGACGTACGCCGACTGGTGATACCAGTTCATGGAGTTGCCGCGGAGTTCGCCGGGCTGGATTCCCAGGCGCTCGGCGTAAGCGATGTACTGCGCTAGAGCCGGAATCACCTGATAGTAGGTGATGTGGACCACGTTGATCTTTCTCAGATCCAGTCCGTTGAACAGCCGCTCCATGTCTCGGACGGAGTAAACAGCCATCCCACACTGGCCAATGCGGCCCCGAGCTCCTTGAAGATCGGGATCAAGACCCTCGTGTGATACGAGGTCGTAGACGAGGTTATAAAAGGGACGTCCGAAGTAGCCGACCATCCCCTGGGCCGCGAGATAGTCCATGCGTTCACGAGTGTGCTCCGGCAGGCCGTAGCCAATGACCGGCTGGTTCGCCCAGGACATAAACTGATACTGAGCGGCCAGGTTTCCGCGGGTGAAGGGATAGGAACCAGGGGATCCGAGCTGGGTAAATTCGAGATGCTCGATGTCGTGCGGAAAGTATGCGTTCTTAATCGGCAGGCCCGAGTGAGTCTCGGTCGGGTGTCCGTTGGCTTCCATCTGCTCCCCTAGCCGCTCGAAGGCGGCGCGCCAGCGCGCTTCCGCTTCCTGAGATTCGGTTAGCGTCTTCTCGTCAAACATTTTGAGACTTTCGTGATTCGTCCTGCGTTCGAGATTGAATCGTCCCCGGATTCTGGCTGTCGAGTGTCGGTAAAACCGGATTCAAGGCATCCTTAAGTCCGCTTCGTCAGTCAATCCTCTTGGCGACCCAATCCCGTGCTCCTTGACGAAGGACCAGGCTGGTGGCCTTACCGGCCCCCTCAACGACAAACTCGATCTGAACGGCAACCTCCTTAACAAAGAACTTAGTTGGCGATTCGGCGAAGAGTTCTAGTTTCGGTTGCCCGGTCGCTTGGGCCATCAGCTTACTACCCTCTTTGGTGATCGTGATCGAAAAGTTTGGAGCGATTTCGTATTCTCCAACGAAGCCGTCATATACCGCCGGATCGAGCGCAATCGCTTGACGCTCGGCTGGCAGCGGTTTGTTCGTTTTGGTCGCCTCCTGATCTGGGCCCGATGTGCCGTTCACGAAAAACCCTGTGACCAGCCCCGCGGCGTTTCGTGTGAAGTTCAGACGCCTACGGGAATCTTTGGCGAAAAATTCCGTTTCGGAAGAAGGGTTGATTTCTGTCTTTCCACCGCCCGGAAAACTAACAAAGAGCTTCTCAGCTTCCCGGTGGACGATTGCCTCCTCTTTCTCGTCGAGCTGATAAACACCAACGTACGTATCAAGCACGGTTGAGGCCAGCTTGATCGCTGTCGGTTCCCGATAAGGTTTTCCGGTAGTCAACGCGGCAATCTTCAGCACAACGCGACCTGGGCCGGGTCCACCTGAATCCTTGTTAGTCAACACAGCCACGAACACTCGCTGATCGGGCATCCGCAGAACGTATGTAGAAAACCCATTAATGCCTCCGCCATGCTCGATTACGGTGTGCCCTTCGTAGGAATTGAGCGCCCAGCCAAGGCCGTAGTGAGTTAACTTGCCGTTAGTTAGCTTTGCTGGAGTCCAGGCACGCTTGAGCGTTTCCTGCTTCACCAGCTTGTTGGTGTAGAGAGCAGCATCCCAGAGCGCCAGGTCGTCGACCGAAGAGACCAACGCCCCGGCCGCATGTGGCTGAGTCATGCTCAAGTAGGGAGCATTGATGTAGCCGTCTTTACCTTTCGAATAGCCGGTCACGCGACGAGGGATAACGCGGGCAGTGTTGTCATAAAATGAATGCCTCATCCCGAGCGGCGTGAAAATATTCTTCTCGATGAAATCCTGATAACTCTGCCCCGCGGCCTTTTCAATGATCGCCCCCAGCAGAACGTAGCCGGAGTTGTTGTAAGCCTGTCGCTCACCGGGAGCGAAATCTGCTGGCTTGTCTTTGAACAGGCCTATCAGCTCATTGAGCGCGGTGTCTTTACGCCACATCAAGAGCCACTCCGGCAAGGACGTGTAGCTCTTGATTCCGGAAGTGTGGTTGAGCAGTTGCTCGATAGTGATTCGCTGCGTTTTAGTCGGATAGTCCGGAAGGAACTTAGTTATGTCGTCATCTAAAGAGAGCTTTCCCCGCTCAGCAAGCATTAGAACGGCGACGGCTGTGAATTGTTTCGTAACTGAACCCAGTCGAAAAACCATGTCCGGTTCAACCGGAATGCCGAGCTCCAGATTGGCCATGCCATAGCCGTTACGAAACACGATCTTCCCATCTTTGACTACGATTGCGGAAGCTCCGGGCTCATTGGGTTTGTATGCTTGCGTCAGAGTTTCGTCGATAGCCTTGACCAAGGTTTCGTGAGAAACCGGCGCCGGTTGGGCCGCCGCCAGTGGGGGCGTGCCGATTAGCAGAATCAGACTTAGAATTGATAGTGAAAGTGTCTTTGAAGAATTAGTCCAACGATGCATACCTCTAGCTCCGAAATGTACTTAACACCTAGACTGCAGGTCCGCGTCAGGGGTGTGCGGTCCAGCCTGCAGCAACCGCGAGCGGTTGACCATTCATTAATCAACGCCAAAGCGGTTGCGCCACTGTCGCGGCGCAGTCCGCAACCGCTTTGCGGTTGGTGATTGAGGTGGCGATATTCCCAATGTCAATTCAATGTCCCTGTCGTTATACTTCGTTCGGATCAACCCTTCGTGGAGCAACCTGTCTAAAAGTTCACCTTCAACCCGAACTGAATGATCCGCGGGTTCACTGAGGTCGCCGAAATCACGCCGAAGGTCGCTGGCGACGAAACACTGGAGGCGGGATTGGCGAACTGTGGATGATTGAACGCGTTGAAAAACTCTGTGCGGAACTCGATGTTAGCGCCCTCTTTCAGCCAGCCAACCGGTGTCCGCTTGATGATCGCGATGTCAGAGTTATTCTGGCCCGGGCCAAAGACGATGCCCGGACCACTGTTACCAAAGTTGGTGGCCGTGCTCCCAGCTTGTATCGGCGGCCAGACGGCGGGATTGGTCGTACTAAGCGGAGCGTTGGGATTGGCTCGAGCGAAGCAACTCGTGTTGAAGTAACCGTTCAGCCTGCTGGTCACCGAGCCGGAAGTAGCCAGGTTGGCATGCGTGCAACCCGCGGCGAGTTGAGCCCGGTCACCCGTAACCCCAAACGCATTGTTTGAGTTGATGCCGAAGAAGGTCAGAGGCAGACCTGACTGTATCGTGGTTACCCCAGCCACCGACCAGCCGCCGGCCAAGGTGTTCACAAAGGAGTTGAACCGCTTGGGGCTGGGCAGCTCATAGACATAGCTGAAGACGAACCGATGCCTGCGGTTGAAGTCGTTGAGACCATAATTGGCGCGACGGTTATTCTGATTCCCGGAGAACCCAAATCCGCTGGCAGAAGTGTTTGTCGCAACGTCGCTTAAAGAGCGGGAGAAAGTATATGCGGTGAGAAACTGCAACCCACGGCTTAGGCGCTTACTGATACTAGCTTGCAAGCTGTTGTACCAGGAGTTTGCCGACGAATCGATGTCATTTAGTCCGGTGGGAGTAAAGCCAAGGATGGGCACGCGCCGCGAGATGTTCGCCACCGTATTCGTCGTCAGGTTCCGAATCGGATTTGACGGACTGGCCAACTGTGCCTGGTTGATCGAATGGGCATAGATCAGATGAGAACCACGCGTGCCGACGTAACCCACTTCCAGCAAGAAGTTGCGCCCCAGCTCTGTCTGCAGGTTAAGGTTGTACTGCTGCGTTACCGGCGGACGATAATCCGGATCGACCAACGAGGTCGCTAGCTGGGTCGTCGGCGAGTAAGGTGTGAACCGGGGTAAGACTGGGGTGGGCTGAAAAGGATTCGCGAAGCTGGCGGCACCGTTTTGCACACCAGTCAACTGACGAAGCGCGGCGAATGGCCGGGCTGTAGAAAGTTGGATAAACGCCTGCCCGGTTGCGCGCGTGTAGTATGTACCGTAGCCGCCTCGCAGGACCATTCGCTCGGTAAATGGCACGAAGGAATTCGGCAATTGCCAGGCGAAGCCGACCCGAGGGCCAAAGTTATTCTGCCCCTTGCCGCGAATACCGAAACGGTTATCTAACTGCGTCACACCAGCCGGAACGGTCCCAGGGAAGTTCTCAGAGACAACAAAGCCTGCCAGTGTGCCTTCCGCAGGCGGATTGGGATTGGCCAAACTGATATCGAAGCCGGAGTTTCGCCCGCCGGTGTCAGCCAGGTGCCCGAGTCGCTCGTAGCGTAAACCGAGATTTAAGGTCAGTGAAGGGATCAGTTTGATATCGTCCTGGATGTAAGCGTGCCCATCATTGACTACCCAGGAGCGGTCGAGATCCCCGGGTATGTCAACAGAAATAAAGATATTGCTAAAGGGCGTGCCATTACCACCTGCAGCCGCAGGCCCTGCAGGCAGTCCCAACAAGAAGTCAGGCCAGCTCAGGAAGAGCAGCCCGCCGAAAAAGGTGAAGTCTGCTTCGCTGAGATTGGTGCGGGTGTAGCCCCCGCCGAACCGCAATGTGTGTCGCCCCCGGACATGAGTGAGCGAGTCCTGGATATTGTAATGGTTCTGAAAAATCCGCACGCTCTGTCCATTTCCACCGGTAGCCATCGAACCCACAATGCCGATTACGGGAAACAGATTGGCGATCGGCGGCGCCGCGACCCCGATGTCCGAAAACGTGAAGGCCTCTTGCTGAAGGTTACCAACGTCTGTTCGGTGGAACCCGAAGTCTATCTGGTTGATCAGCGTGGGACTGAACGTGTAGACGTGTGCCACCGACAGGTTCCTAAAGCTGTTGGGAATAAGGAATGGGAATCCAGGGACGGTAGGCCCAGCCTGCCCGCCTGGAATCGGTAGAACCAGGTCACTGTCAGCAGCGAAGAAGCGGCCATAGATCTTGCTGTTGTCAGTATGCAAGAAATCCACGTTGACCATGAACTGATCCTCTTCGAAGGTGCCCGGGACACTGAAAGCTGAAAATCCCTGCCGCTCGAACGGTAGCGCCGGATTTATCGTCTGCGGGGTGGGAATGACGAATTCACCGTTCGGGAGTTTCAGGTTCAACAGGGCGAAGGCTTGCGGGCTGATGTTGGAGCCGTCAGGAAGAATGGCCGGCCCCACGCCGCCAAACGCGTTCTGGAGAACACCGCGTTGACCTGCAAAAAGGGCTCCTAGCGCCGCCCGCGAGCGATCGTTCGGGAAGGGTGGCGAGTTAATGTTTGCTGTCGAACCGCCACTCACTCCGTTAATTTGCCGATTGCCCTGATATGAGCCGAAGAACAGCAGCTTATCCTTTAAGATGGGCCCGCCGAGGGTAAATCCGAACTGGTTCTGTCTTAGTACGCCTCGCTTCTGACCGGTACGATTCCGAAAGAAGTCGTTGGCATTCAGCACATCATTGCGGAAAAACTCGAAGACGGTGCCGTGAAACTCGTTGCCACCACCCTTAGTCACGACGTTGACGTTAGCGCCCGCGTTGCGTCCGAAGGAAGCGTCGTAAAGGCCGGTTTGCACCTTGAATTCCTGAATGGCATCCGGATTGGGAATCGCAACGCCGCCGCTAAAGCTGCCGCTCGCCTGAAGGTCATTAATCTGCACACCATTCATGAGGAAGTTGTTATCTCTTTGAAAGGCGCCGTTGGCTCGGAAACCTCCGCCTGACTCTCCGCCGGACCCACGTCCAAGCTCTGTGGCATTAGTCACCCCGGCGGAAATTCCGGGCGAGAGGGTGACGATCTGAGTGTAGTTGCGCGTCACCAAAGGCAGGTTCCGGACCAGCACTTCATTCACCACACGCCCAAGCGCGGGTGAGTCCCTTTGCAGCAATTCGGGTTCACTCGTCACGTCTACCGTCTCGTTCACTTGGCCCACTTCAAGTTGGACATCTAACCTGCTTGTCTCTGTGACGTTGACGCGAAGTCCCGATTTGACCGCCGTCTTAAAGCCAGGCCTAGAGAACTCAAGGCGGTAGGAACCGGGCAGCAACTGGGGTATGGCATAATCACCATTGTCCTGGCTGATCACGCTGCGCTTCTCTCCGGTCGTCTCGCTTGTGACAGCTATCTCAACGCCAGATACGATTGCACCTTGTTGGTCCGTAACCGTCCCAGTCAATGCACCTGTGCCGGCTGTCTGAGCCATGCCAGGCAGGTTAAAAAACACACATAGGAGGCCGAGGCCAAAGACGATTCGCGTGGTTCTCATTGCTTTCTTTACCTCCAACTTAAAACTTAAGTTGACCGTTCGATGAAGCAAGCGTAGGAGTCATTCGTTACCGCCAATCGAAAATTCCTCGCCAGCTGAATTCAGCCGTGTATCAATTGACCCGTTGGACCGGGCTACACAGATCCCTTCGTGTCACTGCTTCGGCGATAAGGTCAGGCTCGGCCCTGAGCCCTGGATCAGAGTCAAGCTCTTTACTTTGCTTTCAGCCATCTCGAATTGAACGAAGAAGCCGGCAGGCGCTCCTTCGATGCTGAAGCGATTTGCAGCTAGGGGCACGAGTGTGTAGACGGGCTGGCCTGGCACAACGGCCTTCAGCTTGCCGCCAACCATCTCGACGCTCAGCTCAATCGGCGGGGTCTTCGATTCGTATTGGCCTGTAAATCTCCTTAGCTCCGTTTCGCTCAAAGAAACTGCGGCGGTTAGCGTTTCCGGCTGTCGTTTGAATGGATAAGCCGCGACGCCCGGCAGATTCAAGGTCAGAGTATCTATCTTGCCCTGCGCGTTGAGCGCGAAGGTCAGATAGGCATTCGTGACTACGGCAGCGACGAACCTGGCCCGAAACGTGTCGTAGTGCCAATGCT
>Ga0187892_10007116_pt1 | contig 16143 bp, 18 predicted proteins | sample MA1701073metaG_FD_139345 | JGI IMG/M metagenome (GOLD analysis project Ga0187892, IMG submission 139345) | Bio-ooze microbial communities from a basaltic lava cave in the Kipuka Kanohina Cave System on the Island of Hawaii, USA - MA170107-3 metaG ... | reverse complement strand
TCGGCCTCAACTCGTCATCGCCGTGGCATGAGGAGCCGGCCGGGATCTACTCGGAAGGGGCGATTTCAGCGCCGCAGGTGAGGTTCCTCCGGCAGGAGCTAAACCTGGCTACGGACCGCGGTGAGTGCGTGATCGTCGCCACTCATCACCCTAGCGGTTCGCTGGATCCGTTCTATGGCACAAGCCTGACGCAGTTTTCCATGCATCGTCTGCTTAGCGGCTATCCTTGCGTCAAACTCCACGTGGCCGGGCATTTGCATCGCAACGTCGTGATCGATCGCGGCAGCTATCACGAAATCGTAACCGGCTCCATCGTCGATGCGCCGCAGCAAGGCCGAATCATCGAAATCTGGCGCGATGCCACGGGCGAGTCAGAGCTGCGTTATTGGATGTTTTCGCACCTCGACGATGTGGCACCGCCCGATTCGGAGCGGCTCAGTCTTTTCGATGACCCGCTCCTGCCGATGCGGCGGGTGGCCGCGGAACTGGCGGGCGTCGCACTGCCCGACTCGGAGCGTTGATCGGCTGTGTTGACGTGAGAGGTCCAGAACGATGGTGCGCTCTGGGCCTTCATGACGCAAACTCAGCTGCGCGGGGCGGGATCCAGACAACTCACAGGCTTCTGATCGCATCGTGGCCGCCCGGGCGCTGCTCGACTTGCCAACGGAGTCGCAGGCTCGGATGATATCTCGCGCTGGCGCAGAGATGAAATGCGCATCAACGGCGCTCGGAAGCGCCGGCCCTTGAGGAGGGTCACAATGTTCGATTTCAACACCGAACGGCACACGCAAGCCCTCGGCCGCCCTCTGCTGGTTATCTTGATTCAGGCGTTGCTTGTGTCTGCGAGTGTGGCAGGCCGAGTCGCAGGAGGGCTCGTTGGGGAAATCGTTTTCAATGCTGAGCGTCAACACCGACCAGATTGACGTTCGCGCGTTGAAACTGGCGGAGCACTCGGATCGCATCATCCTCCGCGTGCAGGCCGAGCCTATGTGTCTTTGGGCCGGACGCGTCCTGGCGCGCTTGCGCTTCCAAAATCTTGGCCCTTTGGATTCTGCCCGGCCGCGATGGAACCTTTTTAACTCCAGCGTGCTGACTGGCCGGGCCGTCATTCGAGCCGACGGAGACTGTGTCGCTCACGACTTCTCTACTTACAGCCCCAATCCTCAACTGGCAAAGGGACTTCCATCGCGGCGGGTGCACCCACGTCCAGGCACACCCCAGCACGCGATAAGCGGACTCTCGCGGGACCAGCCTGCCCGGTGCCGACGCCGCGGTGTCGGCTACTTCTGGACCGCATTACCCCCCATTTTCAACGACCCGTGTCAGCGTCAAATCCGCGTCCGGAAGTGTCACCTCGAGATCACCGTCGAGAAGCTCCAGCTCACGCGACAAACTTCCCTCGATGGTGTTTTCATCCTCACTCAATGTGCCTTCGAGAATCCGCACTCCTCCCACCGATGGAATGGAGATCGTGACGTCGCCATCGTCAACCTCGGTCGTGGTCGCGTTATCGACATCGAGGCGGGCGGACCCGCCCTCGGGCGACTCAGCGGTAATCCGAGTGAGCTGTCCCTCATCGTCGAAGATCGCTTGGATTTCAAAGCCCTCTAGGTCCCCTGGCTCCGCGAATGTGACCTCCCACGTCCCCTCCAGCACCGCCGCCGGGTTGCCGGACCCTGGACACCCGGCCACCAGGCAAATCAAACCGACGAATCCGACCATCCCCAAAGGTCTCATCTAAGCATCTCCGTAGGAAAGTAAAACAAACAATTTGGCCGCCACGCGACGGCTTCCACTCGCGTTTGCAGCACAACATACGCGAGCGAGATTTAAACACAAGTGCCGACTGCCAAACCCCTCCCCTGGCTTCGTCAAAGTCCTTGTCAAGACGCCCGCCTGAACCTTCGACGTCGTGTGGTTCTGCGGCCGGACTCCACGTGTAGTACACGCAGCGACAGAGGCGCCGGCCCGGAGCGACGAAGACCTCGAACTCATTGGTCTGCAACGTAGGCAAATTCCCGTCCCAGAAGGGGCGGGGCCACCTTTGGCCTCCGTTTCTGGGCCCGGGTACCGGACCGAAGGCTCCGACTGGGGTTGTGAAGTCCCTTCATCAACGAAGTTCGATTCTCGAACGCAAGGGGTGCGGCGCGCGGTACGCACCCACTCACGTTCGGGAGAGCAGCGGGACGCTTCAGCGTGCCCGCCTCGTCAAATGAAGGAGAGCTATTCTTCGTCGGCGGTGAGAGCACCGGTCAAATCGCCGACAAAGGGCTCAATAAACTCAAATACAAGATGGTCCACGGTGGATCCCAGGATGCGATCGAAGTTGATCGGGCATCCACCGAACAGCATCCCCATGGACGCCAGCGCAATGAGGGCCTTTCCCTTGTTGGAAAGTTTCTTCATCTACAAGCTCCTTCAAAGTAGCCAGGAAGGTCGGGAATGTGTCAACGCAACACTTCTACCCAAAGCGACCGCCTGTCGGGATAAATCACCCGGCCCTTCAGAACCCGCGCCACACGCTCCGAAGGCCCGATGCCCGATGTACCAACTTAAATCGGGCTAATCCTTGAGGCGATTATCGGCGCTTGGAGTAGCATGTCAAGGCACAAAAATGGAAAATTGGCCGAAACAACCGCGTTGCGGGCGTGCCGCTCGCTTATGTGGCGCTGTAATGTTTCTCGTCACAGTTGCATCGAGTGGAGGATGGGTTTCCCAATGCAGCAAGGAACAACGGTGTGCCTAACTCGCATCGGACGTCAGGCGAAGTGGATTTAACACGTAGTAAGCCTGTTCTTTGGGCCCGCTGGAACGTTGCGTTCATCGCCGGCCATTCTGCAATTAGCACCGCGACGCTTTGCTCCGCAAGAGGTCCTCCGCTAACATCCCGCCGAGCGGAGCTCGAAGAATCAGTTCTCTGTTCAGGAGACCCTTAGATGCAAATTCGTTGGCTGGCCCTATCGGCGCCGATCCTCGTAGCCGGCGGCTGCGTAACGACTCCCACCACGCGCATCCACTCCTACTGGGGCGCCACCACGAACCGGCCTTCGCAAGGCGCGACCTTTGCCTGGTCGTTGGCGGCTAACCCGCAAAGCGAGTCCGGTGAGAGCCACGCGCTCCTGCCGATGATTCGCGAACAAATCGAAGCCGGGTTGGTTCATTCGGGGTATCGCAAGTACGAAGGTAAAACGGGCGCGGACTTCTATGTCTCTAGCTTCTTCACGCAACGCATTCAGCCGAGCGACTACGGGCCCATTGATTCGGGGTCACTCGTAATTGACGTCGTATCCGGCGTTGATGGCCAGCGGATCTGGCGCGGGTGGGCGGAAGGGCCGGTGAATCCGTCCTTGGCGCCGGATGCTCGCCGAAAACGGATAGACAACGCCGTGACACAGCTTCTCAATCAGTTTAAGCCGGCCTGAACCGGGGCTGGATGGGACAGCGGCGTTCATCGCCCGCACGAATGAAGTTCCTTCCATCCCGCTGACGGCCTGCGAATGAACGCCTGTCCCTTAGGCGGCGTGCGGGGTTTCTCCCTCGTTTCGGACGAGGATTCGCGCGACACGTCGCCGGGCGCCGCGATCGGGCAAGACCTCGCCGCGGACGACCTTCATGCCCAACTCACATAGAGCAGAAGCCTGATCCGGCCGGCCGATCATGCTGCAGAAAAACGACGCCCACTGCTCATAGACCCATTCCAGTCGCCCGACTTCATTCCACAAACTCACGGTTTTTTCTTCATGCGTCATGGCATTTCTCCTTTGACACGCGACGTCACAAGCTGAACGCGTCAACCACGGTGAACACCCGCAGCCTTCTTGGCGGCGCGAAAGCCGATCTACACGGGCCCGTTGGCGATGCACCACACGCGTAGCAGCCTTGCGGAGTTCGGCGCTCGACATCGCGTTCTACGTGGATGCAGGAAGAGAGGATTTTCTCAGAATCTAGTCGGAAGCCATTCCTGCAAGTAGGCGTAGCTCGCGGGGCCTTTATGGCGAGCTTGAGGAATAGGAGCGGGGTGGGCCTTGCCAGTGGGGTGCTGGCACCCGGCCACCAGCGAGTGCTTGAAGCCCCAAGATGCCGACCGTTGCCTAACGACGGTCGGCGACCGTCTGGTGTACGGGAAACTCGGTCTGCCCCGCTCCCTACGAATTCAAATGGGTTGCCGTACGCGGTTGAATGGACACTCGGTGCGAGCGACAAAGATATGGCTTGGGGCATACCTGGAAGGACGGAGAGAACGGCTTTTCTCGCCACGGCGTCGGACGAGTAAGTCACAAAGCGACTTACACGTTTGAGCCATCATGCTCGATACGAGCCGTGCCCGTCGCCGGTTAACAAACTGTCGTGATTGGCCGTGGTGTACACGGCTTCGGTAAAGGCGATCGCATCGGCGCCGACCCGTTGCGAGAGGCTCACCTATTCCTGGGGTCTATGGTGTCGGCAGATGAAAGGGTTATGCAGTGATGAGAATCCGAAGAAAAGGGTCGTGGACGGCAACATTGAAATGCGCTGCGCTCGCAATGGGGGTTGTACCGTTGCTCACGGGCTGCGACCAAGTCGAGGGCGTAGCCGCTTTGGTCAAGAGGACCGCCAGCGCGGCCGTTCAGGATGTGGCCGGTGAGTTCGTTCGAAATGCCATTGACGGCATTGCAGGCAATCTGCTGCCTGATTCGGGCGGCGCCTGACGGATTCGGGCGGCGATCCGCAGGATCGTCTCAGACGATCGAAGAGACTTGGAGCGGGCACGCAGCGGTCGCGTCGCAGCGGCCCCTCCAAGCTCTTCGCCTACGGCAACCAGATGACGAGTACTTGGAAGTTGCGCAAGATCATGCAGTTCAAGGAGCAAATGATATGAAAGGTCCATTACGAGGCTTGACCATCCTCTCGGTCGCAGCCCTGGTCGGAGGCTGCGGCGTCCCCGAGGCCATCATGGATGAGGTGCGGCAGACTGCGAAGGAGGAAATCGACGCCCACGTTGATGAGCTAATGAAAGAGCTGCTAGACCAACTGTTGGATACGGTTGATCTACCCTTGCCGTCGCCCGATTCCGACGTCCCTGAGTAGAAGGCCCGGCTTCGACGCATGCGGTACTGGTCAGAGCCATCAAGGATGATCGGAGCGCCATGACGAGGGATACCGGAAATGGTCGATGGAAGTCGAGTCGGAGAAGGCCGCCCAGGCTTAGACCGATCCTGTCGTCTGATTTTCATTCCACGGCGTCTACGCCGGGCGCGCTCGCCGGGCGATGGAGAATGCGTACGCCGCAGCTATGCCGATAAACGCCAAGAGACCCACCGACTGAACTCGACTCCAGTCCGGCGAATGCAGCCAAAACGGCGCAGCGTTCAGCATCGACGCGATGGTCGCGGCGACACCGAGAGCCAGCAGTCCCACGCGAACCATCGTCCACACTCCCAGAGCGATAACACCGAATCCCACAAGCAACCAGGCGGTCGCCGGGTGTGCACCCCTCGGAAGTACGATGGGAATAAGTGTCAGCGCCACGACGAACGCCGCCCACAGGGGGTTGCGGACAACTGACCGGGCGAGCCCAAGCATAGCCGCGAAAAGGAATACTTCGAGGAGGGCCCTCGTAATGGCATGAAGGTAACTGGCGGCTGCCGCGCCGCCACCCAACAGGCGATCGGCCGCCCCACTCATCAGCCATGGGGTGCCGCCCGACCATCCCATCATCCTCACGATCGCCCATTCCGAGGATGCCAGCAAGGCCCAGAAACAGCCCAATGCGATTCCGACAAGAACGTGATCCCACACGACCGCGTCGCCTCGTCGGAAGCGGAGGAGCCGGGTCCAGCCTATCAGTAGATGCGGCCAGTTGCGGCGGGCAGAGGGCTCGAGTCCCAGATAGAGAACGACCGCAACTGCGCCCAAGCCAATGGAACGGAAAAACGCGATCACCAACTGGGATAGTTCCGACAACAGTGACGATGTGTGACTACTGCCAATGAGCCAAGCGACGAGGTTGATGCAAAACACAAAACCACCAGTCTTCACAGCGCCACCGACGTCGGCACGCCCGGCTATGTGGTTTCGCCACGCCAGGGGAAACGACGCGATCAGAACGAGCAGAAAGATGAGCTGCAGACTGCCGCTCACCAGACTGGCGCGAGAGGCAGTCCAACGTGCACGTGCACCGACCGTGTCGATGAGCGGGAGGAACATCGAAGTCCCTCGTTTCGTTGAACACGCGCGAACCTCAACGCGCCCCCTTTCGGTGGCCACCTCCGGCCACCGAAAACACGGCTGTGGGCTCATCGCGACCACCGACGAATCGAGCATCGGCCCTGCAGGTGGTAGAGACAAGCCCGCGGCGGTGAACAAAGCGCCCCAAGGCGGCGCGTCATTCTCACGTTCCTCGGTCGACGCAAAAGCGAAGAGGCCCCGCAACCAGCCTGATTGGTCCAGCACGACCGCCTGTTGGCCCGGCCCAAACGGCGGATCGAGAAGGGATACTCGAGCATTCCCGAACAACAGGTTCTTTGCAGATTGGGGAATCAACGGCTCCGGCGCGGCCCGGCACCAGAACAACAGTTCGTCATCCGCGGCGAGGACGTTACGTGACGACTCGGTCTGAATCCCGATCTGGGTGAGCAGATCCGCAACCTGTGCTTTGGCACAATAACCCACTGCGGATGCTGCAGCGCGATGGCCGCTTAACGTCAAGAGCTCGCCGGCTCTTTCCGCCAATACCGCCGGCGGCTTTGCGCCGTGCCTTTCCCAAGGAAGGTCGGCCCCTGACCGGACCACCGGTAGAATCAAGCACGAGGCAACGGCGATCAGGGCGAAGCGCCCGGGTCGCGCCAGGCGAAACGCCGCCGATGCATCAGCCACCAGCGCCGGAGCCGGCGTTTGATTGGCCGAAATCGCAACTGACAAGACATCCACGCCGGGAAGCGACGCGGCCACCGCGAGTGCCGATGCGGGACGGTCGGACGGGTCCTTGGCTAGGCACCGCCGCACCAACGCTTCCACCTTCGGATCGACATCCGGCACGAGTTTCGAAAGGGGCTCAGGATCTTCATGCTCGTGGCGACGGGCATACTCCGCGATTGAGTCTGCGCGAAACGCAGGCCGGCCGCTGAACAGCTCGTAGAGGACCAATCCCACGGCGTATATGTCACTTCGAATGTCAACGCTCCGGCCGCCGATCTGCTCGGGCGCCATGTAGGCCGGCGTTCCGACGCGAAGCTCCAGACCCCGGCGCGCGTCGCTGGCGACGGCGATACCAAAATCGGTCACCCGCACACGCCCCTTTCCATCCAGCATAATGTTTTCCGGTTTCAAATCGCGGTGGAGAACTCCCGCGCCGTGCGCGGCCGCAAGCCCTGTGCATATCTGTCGGGCTACATCCGTAGCCCTTTCGAACGAGAGGCGCCCGATGCGGCGCATCAATGCGGCCAGATTCTCTCCTTCGATGTATTCCATAGACAAAAAGGCACCGGCGCTGGACTCGCCGATGTCAAAAACTCGGCATACATTGGGATGGGAGACTCTACGTGCCAGCCGAACTTCGTTGCGGAACCGCTCGACCCAGTCCGATTGGCGCGCAAATCGCGGATCGAGAAACTTGATCGCGATTTGCTGCCCCAGCGTCAGGTCGTCGACCCGGTATACCGATCCCATTCCGCCCTGTCCTAACAGGGCCACGACTCGGTACCGGCCGGCAACGACTTCACCCGCGCAAAACGTGAAGCTACTGTCTCCCGTTTGGACCCTATCGCCGAAGCCCGGTTTCCGGCCGGCGCCAAGGTTTCTTCGACGTGGTGAGAAAGGAGTGTCTCAACTTCCGCCTTCAGCTCGGCGTCGCCGCCACATCGCCGCAGGAGGAAACTGCCGCGTTCCGTTGCGGGTAGGGCCGCCGCTTCGAGAAACAGGTCGCGGATTTGTGCATGCCGGTCGGGCGTCACCGATTCCCACCCTCGGCAAGCCGCGCTCGCAACCACGCCTTGGCATGCGTCCAGTCACCCTCAACCTTCCGTTTCGACACGCCGAGCATCTTCGCCACGTCTTCCACGGTCAGGCCGCCGAAAAACCGTAACTCCACAATGGCGCCTTGGTGGGGATCCAGCGTCGCGAGCTCTTCCAGGGCGTCGCTCATGTCCATGAGATCAACCAGGCCGCCGCTTTGGCCGAGAAGGTCGTCTTGAAGCTGCAAACGCTGCCAATCGCGGCCGCGCTTGGCCCGTCCTCTGGTTCGTGCGTAGTCAATGAGTATGCGCCGCATCATCGCCGCGCCAACCGCAAAGAAATGAGTTTTGCCCTGCCAGTTGACGCGCGACTGGTCAACAAGGCGTAGGTAGGCTTCGTGGACCAATGCGGTGGGTTGAAGCGTGTGGCCCTTGCGCTCGCCCCTGAGTAATCGATCAGCAAGGGAATGCAACTCTTCATAAACGAGGGGCATGAGCTGCTCGGCCAATTTGTCCGCGTCGACCGAGCCGACTTGCGTGAGGAGATCTGTCACGTTCCCTGACGGCTTGCTCATGAGCGTGATCGTGGACCGCCGCGAAACCGCATGGCAGGCATGCCTGATCCGTCATAAAGACATAGCGAGCATGCCTCGTTGAATGAGCAAACGCACACGGGTCCGCCTCGCTGGGTTAATGATAAATGGATGCGCCATCGGACGCAACGGGTCGTTCGACCCATCAGGGCACCCTTTCAACTCTTGCCCAATCCCGACCACCATGGACCCGGCGAATTCGTTGCGGGGTTTGGCCTGTTTTGCCGCGTAATCCTTTGACAGAATACGAAGGAGACGAGCGATGCCTCACGCAGAAGATACATTACACCGATGGTTGGAGATGGAGCGCCAAGAGCAGGAATACCTCAATTGGGCGGCCTTCTTCTATCCGCTTATTGACAAGCCGGAACAAGCCCGGTTGCTGTGTGAGGTCGGGTTGAAGGTGGTCTGTCGTCAGATCCAAGCAGGCACGGCCGCCCGGATGTCGGTTGAGCGGGTCTTAGGGCAGTCGCCCCGACCGGTAGCTTTGCCGATTCCACAATTCGGGTTCAAATCCTAATCGTCACTTACCACCGTCCAAATACGGCGCCTCCCACAACTTCGCAGTTGGGTCACAACCAAGACAATGCACAGTTTTCGGGCTGAGTTGTTCGTGCGGACTCCACGCGAATTCATCGCGTTACCAAATGCCGGATGAGCCGTGCTTCGGCCGGAGCGGTGACGGGGTACATGCCTGGCTTGTCGCCAGGCACGCCGAACCGGCACGAAATACGGCACCGGAAAAGGAGATTCGCGATGAAGTCGATCAAGCGTGTCTTGGCCTTCCTAGCCAGCGGCGTTTGCGTGCTGCAGGCTGGTGGGTGCCCGCTCACCGACCTTTTCGGTGGTTTGCTGGGAGGGTAAGACGCCCGGTTTTGCGCCGCGGCGCTTGCGCTACGGAGGGCGCAGGCGCCGCCTCTCAGACACCGGACGGCGAGCGTTCTGTCGGCCGCCGCGTCATTCGGGGGCGCCCCCGACCGTCGTCCGGTGTGACTCGGAGTGCGACTCGGCGGGCCGCATGCCAGCTTTGAAAGGAACTTCTGGATGTTCGAGTCGATTCTCGCGGCGATCCGCGAGGCCCTGACGAGCTTTGCCACGCAGTGGATCACGGACGCCATCAGCCGCCTGTTTGGTGGTCTAGCGAGTTAGCTCCGTGGGGTTTAGCGGTGGGGACCGCACAGGGGGCGTCCGGTTACAGCGGTTACATTTGAGAGGTAACGCGGCTCCGCCGGGCGCCCCCGTTTTTGCGTTCATTATGCAAGGGGGGATCGATCTTCGGTGCAGAAAAGGCGGGGGCTGAGCAACAATCGTCCGGTGGGCAAACTGCCGGATCGAACGAATTGGGTGCTTCGTAGGATGCGAAAGCCCTCTGGCGCGGCCTCCGGTTCGGGTAATGTCGCGCGGCGCGGCATGATCCGCGTCGGCAGCAAGTGTCCTCACTTTGAAACCAGCGTCCCGCCAAGCGGGGGGAGCAACCGGATAGGGGCCGAGTATAATCCGGCAATGGTCATCGCTCAGCCCGACCAACCGATTCTCCGGAAACCGCTCCGACTGTGGCCCGGCGTGGTCGCCGTAGTCGTGCAGTGGCTGGCTTGGTTCGTCGTCCCCATCGTCTTTCCAGAGGCGGGACCCCACGGGATTCAAGTTGGAATCTTCGCCGGTCTGGTTGTCGTCCTGTGGTGGCTGTTCTTCAGCCGAGCGCCATGGCTCGAGCGCGTGGGCATCATTGTGCTGATAGTCGTCGCGATCGTCGCAACCAAACGCGTCGTTCACAAGTCCATTGCGGGCGGGGGGATGGGGTATTTGCTTTACATCTACGCCATCCTGGTCATGGGCCTCGCACTCGTCGCGGGGGCGGCGGTGAGCCGTCGGCTGTCCAAAGGACCTCGGCGGGCGACGATGATCGGCGCCATCCTGCTCGCCTGCGGAGTGTTCACGCTCCTGCGCACGGGCGGCATCACCGGCGAAGGCGATTCGGATTTGCACTGGCGGTGGACCGAGACACCGGAAGAACGACTGTTGGCCCAAGCTGGCAACGAGCCAGCCGCGCTCTCTGCGCCCGCAGAAGCGAGAACTGGCGCCGACTGGCCTGGCTTTCGCGGACCTCATCGCGACGGCGTCATTCGCGGCGCGCGGATCGAGACCGACTGGTCGAAGTCGCCGCCGGTCGAGCTGTGGCGCCGGCCAATCGGGCCGGGTTGGTCGTCCTTCGCGGTCCTCGGCGATCTCCTCTACACCCAGGAGCAGCGAGGGGAAGACGAGCTCGTCTCCTGCTACAACCTGACCACGGGCGAGCCGGTGTGGAGACATAGCGATACGGTCCGATTCTGGGAGTCGAATGCCGGCGCCGGTCCGCGGGCGACGCCGACCCTGGGCAACGGTCGCATCTACGCGTTAGGTGCCACCGGAATCCTGAATGCGCTCGACGCACGAGACGGCGCCGTCGTGTGGTCGCGTAATGCGGCGACCGATACGGGCAGGAACGTACCGCACTGGGGTTTCGCCGGCTCGCCGCTGGTGATGAATGATCTCGTCATTGTCGCCGCTAGCGGCCAGCTCGTCGCCTATGACGCCGCTAGCGGTCATCCGCGCTGGTTAGGCCAAGTCGGCGGAGGCGGCGGCTACAGCTCGCCGCATCTTGTGACGATACACGGAGTCGCTCAGATCTTGCTGCTTAAGGAAGGCGGCGTAGTCAGCGTCGCGCCGGCCGACGGTACTCTCCTTTGGGAGCACTCTTGGGACACGGGCGTCGGCATCGTGCAGCCCGCTCCGACAGCGGACGGCGACATCCTGATCACCGGCGCCGACGCCATGGGCGGGATCGGCACGCGCCGCATCGCAGTCTCGCATGGACCCAACGGGTCGACCGTCGAAGAGCGCTGGACGTCGCGCGGCCTGAAGCCCTATTACAATGACTTTGTCGTTCACGAGGGCCATGCCTTCGGCTTCGACAACAGCATCCTGGCGTGCATCGATCTCGGCGACGGCACGCGCAAGTGGAAGGGCGGACGGTACGGTCACGGCCAACTTCTTCTTTTGGCCGACCAGGACCTGTTGCTGGTGTTGTCGGAGGAAGGCGTGCTGGCGCTGGTCGCGGCTACGCCCGACGAGTTCACCCAGCTTGCACGCGCCCCGGCGATCGAGGGCAAGACCTGGAACCACCCGGTGCTGGTCGGCGACATCCTGCTGGTTCGCAACGACGAGGAGATGGCCGCATTCCGGCTATCTCCGGCGGGCGGCTGACGGCGCACGTTTGCAGCTGCCGCGCCGCCCAACACCAAAAAATGCGAGCAACATTTCGCAGAGCTGAGGGGCTGAAGGCCGCGCGCCGTAGGTTGGTGAAGGTGGAAAGGAAAGAGGCCGCTTGTGCGGCCTCCCCGAGTCCATCCGACTCAATTCAATTAGTACCTGCGGTTCCCACCGCCAAAACTAGGGCGTCCACCACCCCCGGGGCTGCGAGTCTCTTTTGGCTTGGCCTCGTTCACTTTGAGGGCGCGACCATCGTGATCCCGACCGTTCAACGCACCGATGGCGGCCTCAGCTTCGGCGCTCGAGCTCATTTCGACGAAGCCGAAACCCTTGCTTTGCCCGCTGTCACGGTCAGTGATGACCTGTGCGGACTCGACCGAGCCATGTGGGGCGAACAACTGCTCGAGGTCCGGCCCTGTGATCGAGTAACCCAGATTTCCGACATACAACTTTTTGCCCATGTAGTTCTCTCCTGTTCAAAGGCGATTTGACCCGGTGTTCACTTTCAGGGTCAACGTGAAAGAGGCCGAACGTCCGGCCCAGAGGTAGAGTAGCGAGAAAGGCAATAAGGGCGGGCTTCAACCGAAGCAACGACCAGAAGCCGACCCACAAATTCAACCGCCCTTTATTATAGGCGGAATTTCAGGGAATGCAACCACCCTCGGAAGAAAAAAAGCGACGGCTATTTTTGGGCGTCGCAGGCGTCCCCATTCGCGGTGTCCGCCATCCCCATTCGCCGCAGCCAGCGGAAGTGCGAGGCTACGCCTGCCAGGAAGGTCTGATGTACCGTGTATCTCAGCCCAAACTCTCTGCACGTGTCCTCCACAAGCGGTGCAAGCGCAGCGTAGTTGACATGACAAATCTGCGGAAACAGGTGGTGCTCGATTTGGAAGTTGAGCCCTCCGATGAACCAGGAGAGAAGTCCGTTTTGACGGGCAAAATCCACGGTTGTTTCGACTTGGTGTGACGCCCATTCGAACTCCATGCGTCCCGTGTCTTGCCGTGGCAGTGGAAAGTCGGCGTCTTCCACGCAATGTGCCAATTGAAACACGATGCTGAGGGCCAAGCCCTCCACATACGTGGCCGCCGCATAGACTGGCAGCACAAGCCACCACGGGTGAAGCAACATAGGAATCACGAGCGCTAGCGTGAAGAAAACAGCCTTGCCGGCGATGAAGATCATCAAGTCCCAACCTCTCGGCCGGGGGAATCGATGTTCGCCGATTCGGCCGGTGATCACGTGGCGGAAATCGGAAATTAGGTGCCACTTGATGGGCAGCAACCCGTACACGGCCCATAGGTAAAAATGCTGCAACCGATGGAACTCTAACCGCTTCTGGTGCGGTGACAGTCGGGCAATCGAATGCAGGTCGATGTCGTCATCATGGCCGGTAATATTCGAGAAGCTGTGATGGATCGAATTGTGCTTGCGTGCCCAGACGTACGAGCTTCCTCCCAAGAGATCCAGCGTCAATGCCGCTAATTTGTTGATCCATCGGTGATTCGAGTAAGCGCGGTGCCCGCCGTCGTGCTGGACGTTGAAGCCCACAGCGGCCATCGCCAAACCCAGCGACACGGCGAGCGGAAGAGCCAGCCACCAAACCTCAGCAGCGAAGACCAGCAACGTGTACGACGCGGCGAGCCAGGCCAGAACGATGGCCGTCTTCCCATACATGCGGGGGCAGTCGCGCTGTCTCAGTCCCGTATTCTGAAAGTACCGTTCGACTCGTCGGCGGAGCGCACGATCAAATCCGTTGCTTGCTCCGAATTTCAGCCCGGGTGCCCCCCTCGACAGTTCATCAACTGCAATCCCGTTTTTCAAACTCACGCTCGCTCCTTACGTCAATAGTCCGGACCCACAAACACAAACGGCACCCTCTTGGTCCTGCCGCCTGATTCATCGTCACCGCATCTTTGCCAAAGCCGAAGTGAAACGGTGAGCTATTCCTAGTTGCAACCAGAAGAGTGACTCCATGAATGATGGGGTTTGCAAGGACCATCAGACAACGAGCCTTAATATCCTTCGGGTTGAACGGTGGGGCAAGAGCATGACCGGACCGAGGGGGACGAGCCGCAGCGGAGGCGTGTGGAGGCCGTCGACGACGTGCCGCAGCAAGAAGTCACAGCTTTGACCGGCGATCGGTACCAATCGAAAACGGCGCGGAGTCGGGCCACGCACTTCAGCGCGCCGGTCTGGTTCGGAGCGTTCGGCAGGGACGCGAAAAACTATTTGCCCCCAACCGGAGCAGCTTGATGAAGTCACGCGGGCCCTTGAGAGCACCCCCCGACAGTGGGACAAGGCGATGGCCCGCCTCAAGGCATTTGTGAGCGGGACTGCGCCCTCCACGCGGGCAGTGAGCGTCAGTGGGACGCCGGGCGGTCTTCGTCAGTCTCGAAGGGCCCTATTCGGGAGCGAGATGACGAGTGCAACCCGGCGATCTGCCCTCAGAACTTATGTTCGCACAGCCAGTGCCGTCCAGAATACAACGAGTTCTGCCCCGGAGGAGACGCCTGTCGGGCCACATGTCCGGACGCGTGCTACGCGGCAACGCGCTTTGCGATCCGCTCTGCGGCGGCAGCACCTGCAACCTGGGTTGCAATCCGGGTCTCTGCGGACCCGGGTGTGGGGACGAGTGCGATTCCATCCTTTGCAGGGACAACCATTGCAACCCGCAGGTTTGCCCAGCGCAAGCGCAATGCGACGGAACCTGCGCCGGCGGGAATTACTGTAATCCCGGTTGCTCCACCGAGTGCGACCACGACCTTTGTTATGGCAATTGGTTGTGCAACCCCGTGTGCGGCGGGTACCCCTGCGCCCTAGGCTGCGATCCGGGCCCGTGCGGGCCGGGATGTAACACCGAGTGTGATTCCTTCATTTGCAGGGATAACCATTGCAATCCGCAGCGATGTCCAGAGCAGGCGCGGTGCGACGGCGTTCATCGGAAATCCTCCCAATCGATCCGCCGGACCGACTACCGTCGAGCGGCCGGCCCCACAAAAGCTACCCTGGCCGGCGCGGTTAGTTCAACCGATCGTCCTTGTAGTACTTCGTTCCCTTTGCCGTGAGTTCCAGGGCCAGCCCCGCGTTCGTAAGTTGATAAACCCAGATGCCTGGCGCGATCGCCATCGCCCCCTGCATGGAGAGCCCCTGATCCTCGCTGGCTTTCGCGGCCGCCGATGCCTGCGGGCCGAGTTCCCAACCGCTGTTGACGAACTGGTCCAGCCCTTGCCCGGTCTTGAACACCCAGACCAGGCCAAACTTCTTGACGCCCATCCCCAGGCCCGCCTGAACCTCCGCCATGCGCATGAACGTTTCCGCGCTCGTCTGATTATTGACCGCCAAACCTTGCCCGCTCCCACCGCCCGCCACGAAGATCTTCATCCCGAAGTTGCTGAACACCGCATAACCCGCCGCGCCAGCGACAGCCTGACGTGCATTGGGCTGGTATAAAAGAGACATTGGTTTTGCGCAGAGAGCCTTGCGCACCGAAAACCGCGAATTCCCCGGAAGATTTAACGTTTTTTCGGCTTTGACGCACACTTCTTGCGCCCCCTGCAGAATTGCGGTTTTCGGGTGGTTGAACCGCATTGGCGCTACGGAAAACGCTGGTCAGGGGACATTGAAGTTGCCGAAACCAGGATTTGGCGCCCCACCGCATGTTAATATGGGTAGATTTAACCTGGGCTGCAACAGCCGTGAAATGGACGCTCGGGGGGGATGGCCTCCGAAGCGGCTTCGAATGCGGTTCAAAAGGGGGAGCCCAATCGCCGTTTGTGGGGGCCTCACGCCATGTTCTCTCTTCCCGCCAGCCGTTCGCTGTATCCGCTGGCGGCCTTGCTGCCTGCGTCGACGTTGTCCGGCGGCGAGACCTTGCCCTCAGCCAGGTCGGTCAGCCACTTCATCGCGTTGTCGAAGGCGATCTTCCAATCCCCGGGCACCGGCGGCCGCCGCAGGTGGATGCGGTAGCTTGCGATGTCCAGGGTCGCGCCCCTCGCCGCCGCGAACAGTTGCGGCGACGCGCCAACCGTCACCGGCACGCTCACCCGCCGCTGCAGGTAGCCGTTGACCAGGCCCTCGCACGATCCGATCACCGTGTCGATGAGGTCGCTGTCCGCCGACGATCCTGTCTCGCTGGTGAGCTGGATCGCAATCGGGCTGGATACCCGCGCGATCCAGTCGGAGGCGTTCGCGTACACGTTCATTATGGTTTGCGGCGCTCCCAATTCCGGTGAGGGCTGGTCTCAGCCAGCCGGATGGCGGCTTCTTCGCAAACCTCTTCGGCGTCCACGTTCGCCGACAAGTCGAGCACTTTCAGTAGATGGGCAAGTCCGTAGAGCCGGGCGACCGGCTGTTACCATGGCGCGGCTGC
>Ga0187892_10007115_pt1 | contig 16144 bp, 6 predicted proteins | sample MA1701073metaG_FD_139345 | JGI IMG/M metagenome (GOLD analysis project Ga0187892, IMG submission 139345) | Bio-ooze microbial communities from a basaltic lava cave in the Kipuka Kanohina Cave System on the Island of Hawaii, USA - MA170107-3 metaG ... | reverse complement strand
GGTCGTTCGTCCCGAAGGAGAAGAACTCGGCCGGACCGGCGATCGAGCCGGCGGTCAGAGCCGCCCGCGGCACTTCGATCATGGTCCCGCGCAGGTGCGGGATCTTCTTCAGGCCGTGCTTGGCGAGCACCTCTCCGTAGACCTTCTCGACGAGGGCGAACTGATGCTCGACTTCCTTCGACGTCGCCACGACGGGGATCATGATCTCCGGGAGGACCTTCTTGCCTTCGCGGACCAGCTCCGCGGCCGCCTCGAGGATCGCCCGCACCTGCATTTCGGTCACCTCGGGGTAGGTGATGCCGAGCCGCACGCCGCGGTGGCCCATCATCGGGTTCGACTCGTGGAGCGAGGCCGCTCGCTTCTCGAGCGCCCCGACGGAGATCCCCACCGCCTTGGCCAGCTCGCGCATGCCCGCTTCGCCGTGCGGAACGAACTCGTGGAGCGGCGGATCGAGGAGGCGGATCGTCACCGGCAAGCCGGCCATCGCCTCGAGCGTCGCCTTGATGTCGCTCTTGACGTGCGGGAAAAGCTCATCAAGCGCGGCGCGGCGCTCGTCCTGGTCCTTCGCGACGATCATCTTCCGCAGCTTGAAGAGAGGCACCTCCGAGTTGGCCCCGTAGAACATGTGCTCAGTGCGGAAGAGGCCGATCCCTTCGGCTCCGAAGGAGCGCGCCTTGCGGGCGTCCTCGGGCGTGTCGGCGTTGGTCCGGACCTTCAGCCTGCGGAAGGTGTCGCAGATCTTGAGGAATTGGCCGAGGTTCCCGCCGTCCTGAGAGACTTCCACCATGGGGAGGCTGCCCTTGTAGACGAGGCCGCGGGTGCCGTTGAGGGTGATCCAGTCCCCGCCGCGCAGGGTGACTCCATCGACCGACAGCGTCCGCGCGCCCGAGTCGATGCGCAGTGCGCCGCAGCCGACGATGCAGCATTTTCCCCAGCCGCGGGCCACGAGGGCCGCGTGGGAGGTCATGCCTCCGCGAGCGGTTAGGATGGCCTGCGCGGCGCGCATCCCCTCGACATCCTCGGGGTTCGTTTCGTCGCGGACGAGGATGACTTTTCGGCCTTCCTTGGCGGCTTCGACGGCGGATTCGGCGGTGAAGACGACTTCACCCGCGGCCGCGCCGGGCCCTGCGGGGAGACCTTTGGCGAGCGGCTTCAGATCCTTCTCCGCGACCGGGTCGATGACGGGGTGCAAGAGCTCGTCGAGCTGGGCCGGGGAGACGCGGGAGACGGCTTCAGCCGGCGTGATCAGCTTCTCCTTCAGCATGTCCATCGCCATCTGCACGGCGGCGGGTCCGTTTCGCTTGCCGACCCGGCACTGGAGCATGAAGAGGCGCCCCTTCTCGATCGTGAACTCGATGTCCTGCATGTCCCGGTAGTGCTTCTCGAGGCGCAGCCGGATCGAGTCCAGCTCCTTGTAGAGCGCGGGCATGAGGCTTTCGAGAGTCGTCAACTCCCTGTTGTGCTCGCTCTGTGAGCCTGAATTGATCGGGGCCGGCGTACGGATGCCCGCGACGACGTCCTCCCCCTGAGCGTTGACGAGGTATTCGCCGTAGAAGAAGTTCTGGCCGCTTCCGGGATCGCGCGTGAATGCCACGCCGGTCGCGCAGTCGTCGCCCATGTTCCCGAAGACCATGGTCTGGACGTTGACGGCGGTCCCCCACTCGTCCGGGATGCCCTCGATGCGGCGGTAGGAGACCGCCCGCTTGCCGTTCCATGAGGCGAAGACGGCCCCGACTCCCCCCCATAGCTGCTCCTGTGCGTCGTCCGGGAAGGGAGCGCGCAGGACCTTGAGAATCTTCGCCTTGTAGGCCTCGCAGAGCTGCTTCAGGTCCTCGACGGTCAGCTCGGTGTCCTCGCGGACGCCGCGTGCATGCTTCAGGTCGTGGAGGAGCCTCTCGAGCTGCTTGCGGATCCCCATGTCCTCCTGAGGCTCGATGCCGGCCGCCTTCTCCATCACGACGTCGGAGTACATGGTGATGAGACGGCGGTAGGCGTCGTAGACGAACCGCTCGTTGCCGCCGGACTGCCGGATGAGGCCGGGGATGGTCGCCGTCGTAAGGCCGACGTTGAGGACGGTCTCCATCATGCCGGGCATGGAACGGCGGGCGCCCGAGCGCACGGAGACCAGGAGCGGATTGGCCGGATCGCCGAAGCGACGGCCCATGATGTCCTCGATGCGGGAGATGGCGCCGTCGATCTGGCCTTTCAGCTCCTTTGGATAGGTGTGACGATTCTCGTAGTAGAAGGTGCAGACGTCCGTCGTGATGGTGAAGCCGGGAGGAACGGGAAGGCGGAGGCTCGGATTGCCCGCCATCTCCGCCAGGTTGGCCCCCTTTCCCCCGAGGAGATTCTTCATCCCCTCGTGCCCGTCGGCCTTGCCGTCGCCGAAGAAGTAGATGTACTTCTTCCCCGTCCGGGATCCCGTGGAGGACTTCTTCTTGGTTAAACTCTTCGTCAACGTCGATTTGGGCATCGGCAGCCGTTCCTTCGAATCCTGGGCCCGCCGCAGGCGAGCGCATTCCCGTGATCGATTCCAACCGAAGAAAGGGCGCGATTGTAAGGAAACTCCCCTCCGGGAGGAACAAGAAATTGATCCGTTCACCCACCTGGACGCTCTCCATCGCGGATGAAGCTCGCCTGAAAAAAGTGCGCGCCCATTTCCAGGTGCATGCCGGGCGGCTTATCCGCTCGCCGAGGACGCGGCGATACGCCCGCCTTTTCCCGGCGACCGCGGCCGCATATTCAGCCCCGGTCTCGGATCGATTGCGCGGCGGCCTATCGCCGCTGAACGGTTGCGCGATTCGTCAGGGACGTTACGGACCGACGTTTGATGCTTGACAGCCGGGAAGGGTTTCTCGTAGATGTTCCGGCGACGTTTTCAGGCTGCGGAATTCAGGAGGAACCATGTCCCACGTGGTGTGCGAGCCTTGCCTCAATTGCAAGTACACCGACTGCGTCACGGTCTGCCCCGTGGAGTGCTTCCACGAGGCCCCGCTGATCCTCTACATCGATCCGGAGACCTGCATCGATTGCGCCCTGTGCATCCCGGAGTGCCCGGTCACCGCGATCTTCGCCGACGTGGATGTACCGGACCAGTGGAAGAGCTACATCGAGCTGAACACCACGGAATGGAACAAGTTCCCGGTGATCACGCAGAAGAAGGATCCACTGCCGACCGCGCCCCCGCCGCCGCACAAATGAGCAATTGGGCCTTCGGCCCAAAGCTCATTTGTACATCCTCGCGTTCAGTCGCCACGCAGGCTCCCTGAAGCGGACGCCCTTCCGCTCTCCTCTCCGGCCACGCGGGGTTGACGCACTCCGTGGTGAGGTCCTCCAGGCGTCGGGGAAAACCGTTCAACGGCGATAAGCCGCCGCGTGGAGGGCCCGATCGCAGGGCGGCGCATGGCCGCGGCCGGCTTCATTGCCGCGCTCGTGGAGAGCGGATAAGCCTCCCGGGGACCATCCGGGCTTCCAACGCCGATTCAGTCGGGCGAGCTTCATCCGCGTTGAAACGCGCCGGGCCCGCAGAACGGCCGGCGTTGTTCAGTCGCCACGCAGGCCCCTTGAAGGGGACTTCCTCACGCTTTCCTCTCCGCCCCATCGGGGATAACGCACTCCGTGGTACGCGCCGGCGACATCCGCACGGCCTCCGCACCTAGGACATCTCCACCCGGGTGTGATAGCTTACGTCGGTCATGGGCCTACCCGAGCACCCGCTTTCACCGGCCGGCGAGCAGACCTCCCGCTTTGCTGCCACGGACTGGAGCCTGGTCCTGGCTGCCGGCGGCACCAACGCGGATAGCGTACGGCCGGCGATGGGGCGCCTTCTGGAGGCATATTGGTACCCGCTTTACGCCTTCGTCCGCCGCAAGGGGCGCAACCCCGACGATGCCGCGGACATCACGCAGGAATTCCTGACGCGGCTCATCGAGCGCAACTTCCTGAGCTTGGCGGATCCGACGAAGGGCAAGTTTCGGACGTTCCTTTTGACTGCGCTGGAGCGGTTTCTGGTCGACGTGCGCCGGCGTGAGACTCGGGAGAAGCGGGGCGGGGGCCGAGCGGTGTTGTCGCTCTCGATGCTCGACGCCGAGGATCGCTACCGCCTCGAGCCCGCCGACGTTGAAGCGCTTACGCCTGAGCAAATTTTCGAGCGCCGTTGGGCGATCACGCTCCTCGAGCAGGCGCTCAAACGCCTCGAGCAGGAGTCCGCCGCCGCCGGGCGCGGCCCCCTGTTCGCCGCCTTGCGGCCGGTGCTCGCCGGCGAGCCAACCGACGGCTCGTACGTCGAAATCGCCGGTGCTCTGGGTATGAAGGAAGGCGCTTTGAAAACCGCAGTCCATCGCCTCCGCCGCCGTTTCGGTGCGATTTTGCGGACGGAAATCGCCTCAACGGTGGCCGGCCCGGCGGAGATCGAAGAGGAAGTGCAGCAGCTTTTTCGGAGCTTTGGGTAACGTTGTCGGCCGAACATCGAACAGAGCGATGATCTCGAGTCATGGAACGAGCACGCGATTTCAATCTCCCTCGCCCGGTCTGCCGCGACTGCGGCAAGCCGCTTCCGCCGGACGCCCCGGGGGGCAACTGCCCAACCTGCCTCTGGAAGCTCATAGCCCTCCCTCCGGAAGAGCCGGCTGCCGCTGAAAACGGCCGCCGCCGCTTCGGCGCCTACGAGCTCATCTCCGAGATCGCTCACGGCGGCATGGGAGTCGTCTGGCGGGCGCGCCAGGATGGGCTGGACCGGGATGTGGCGCTCAAGATGATCCTCGCGGGGCAACTGGCGAGCTCGACGCAGGTCATCCGCTTCTTCACCGAGGCGCGAGCCGCCGCGCGCCTCGACCATCCGCACATTGTGCCGCTTTACGAGATCGGCGAAGAGGACGGGCGGCATTTCTACACGATGCGGTTGATGGAAGGCGGCAGCCTCGCCGGAAGGCTGAAGAAGGCCTCCGGTCGGCTGCCACCCGAAGCGGCGGCGCGGCTCTTGGTCACCGTGGCCAATGCGGTTCACTTCGCTCATCAGCGCGGCGTCCTGCACCGCGACTTGAAGCCGTCAAACATCCTCCTCGACACCGAAGGGAAGCCGCACGTCGCCGATTTCGGGCTGGCCCGCATCATGGACTCGTCCTCCGAGACCAGCGCCACCAGTGTGGTGCTGGGTACTCCGGCCTACATGGCCCCCGAGCAGGCAAGCGGCTCCGCCGGCGAGGTGACCACCGCCGCCGACGTCTACGCTCTCGGAGCCGTCCTCTATGAAACGCTCGCCGGCGCTCCACCCTTTCAGGCCGATACACCGTATCGGACCTTGCGCTTGGTGACGGAGAAGGAGCCGGAACCGCTCCGCTCTCGCGACCCCAGCATCCCCCGCGACCTGGAGGTCATCTGCCTCAAGTGCCTCGCCAAGCTGCCCGAGAGGCGCTACGCCTCAGCGGCCGAACTAGCCCAGGACCTCGAGCGCTGGCTCGCCCGCGAGCCGATCCTGGCGCGGCCGGTTTCGACGCGCGAGCGGCTCGTCTCCTGGGCGCGCCGCAAGCCGGAGCTGGCGGCTGCCCTGGGGGCGCTCGCGGGCATCGTCGTCGTTTCCTTCGCCGTCACGCTCGGGCTCTACTTGCGCGCGGAGCGTGAGGGCGAACGGCGGGCGATCGCGCTCCGCAACGAAGAAGGGGAGAGGCTCGCCTTTCAGTCGCTTGCCGTCGTCGGCGAGAATCCGGGCCAGGCCCTGCTCCTCGCCCTGGGGGCCGCCGAGCGCGCCCCGTCCAGAAGCGCCAACAGCTCCCTCCTCGTGGCGCTCGAAGCCAACCGCGAGCGCCGCCGCCTTCTCGGCCATGAGGGCTCGCTCGAGATGGCAGCCTTCAGTCCCGATGGCAGGCTCGTCGCCACGGCGGCCCGCGACCGAACTGCGCGACTTTGGGACAGTGCGACCGGCAAGGAGGTGGGAGTTCTCCGAGGCCATCGAGGTTTTGTCCGCTCCTCGACCTTCAGCCCGGACGGCCAACAGGTGCTAACGGCGGGCGACGATGGGACCGCGCGCCTCTGGGAGGTGTCCACAGCCCGATCGCTGCGTGTCTTCGCCGGCCATGAGCACCCGCTAAAGAGCGCCGGCTTCAGCCCCGACGGCGGCCGCATCCTCACTGTCGGGCAAAACACCGCACGGCTTTGGGATGCCATCTCCGGGGATACCCTGCATGTATTCGATCAGCACTCGGGTGAAGTTCTCTGCGCCTGCTACAGCCCGGACGGCGATAAGGTCGCCACCGGCTCGCAGGACGGCACCGTCAGAGTATGGGATGTCAAGGCGGGCACTTGCCTGGCAACGCTCGCGAGCCCTGCCGGCCCTGTTCTCGACCTCCACTTCAGCGCCGACGCGAGATGCCTCGCAGCGGCGGCCCAGGAGCCCGGAGCGCGCGTCTGGGATGCCACGAGCTACCAGCCGTTGACCACGATTCGCGGCCACTCCGAAGGAATCTACGCGCTTGCGCTCACCGCCGACGGCTCCAAGTTGGCGACAGGCTCCGAGGACTTCACCGCCCGCATCTGGGACGCACGCACCGGCGAGGAGCTGCACAAGCTGGTGCACGAGCACAAGGTCGTCAGTGTGGAGATTTCGCGGGACGATTCCCTCCTCCTCACCACCTCCTACGATACGACGGCCCGCGTTTGGGATCTCAAGACGGGGAAGCCGATTGCAGAGCTGCGCGGGCATGCGGCTCCGGTGGTCCAAGCCGCCTTCGCGCCGGGCTCTCAGGAGGTGGTCACGGCCAGCGTCGACTTCACGGCGCGGTTGTGGACGGTCCGGCCTCTCCAGCCGCTGGTCCTGGGTTCGGACGCCGCGGGCGAGCTCGCCGCAGCCGATGTCGCCCGTGGCGGCGGACTCTGCGTCGTGGCGTACTGGCAGAGCGCTTCGGCGCTGATAAGGGAGCTGCCGACGCAACGCGAGGTGGCTCGCCTCGAGGGCCACGAGGGCCAAGTCACGGTTGCTCGCTTCAGCCCGGATGGGGCCAGGATTCTGACCGGTTCCCGCGACAAGTCGGCGCGCGTCTGGGACGCGCCGACGGGGAGAACGGTTTGCGTATTGAATCATGAGGACGAGGTTGCATCCGGTGTGTTCAGCCCCGACGGCCGCTGGGTCCTGACCGTGGCGCGCGAGCCGAGCCTTCGAGTCTGGAGCGTTTCGGACGGTGCTCTCGTTTTCGCGCACCGCGCGCAGGCGGTGCTCGGCTGGAGTGCCTTCAGCCCCGACTCGAGCCGCATTGTTGCCCACGATGCACGTGGGAACGCTTTCCTCGTCGACGTGGCTGCTCAAACCGTCCGCACATTGCGCCGCGAGCAAGTCGGCCTCATCAACGCCCTCGATTACGGCGCCAAGGAGGGGGAGATCCTGGTGGCGAATCGCACCACGCGCGCCGAGTTGATTGACTTGGATGGGGGCCGCATCGTGGCGACATTCGTCCATCCGGCGCGTGTGGGGGTAGTCGCCATGAGCCCCGACAAACGCTGGGTCGCCACCAGCGCAACGGACGGCTTCGTGCGGATCTGGGATAGAGCCAGCCAGCGGGATCACATGGCCATCAAGCGTCCCGGCAAAATCTCATTCAATCTCTACTTCGTGAGCGACGCCGAGCGGCTGATCGTCGTCTGGGTCCCGCAGGGAAGCCGCGATACCCGGGCCTGGGAGGCGGTCGTCTACCCGCTCGATGTGCTAGCGGCAGCGATAGCGGCCAAGTTCGGCGACTTGACCCCCGACGAGCGAGACCATTTTCAGGTGGGAAGCCCCGAGGAACGGCGCGCGCACCGCGAGAGCTGGACGGGCGGGCACATCTTCGGCAAAGGTGCGTCGCCGGGTGCGCCGCCGGGTGCAACGGCAGAGCGGTGAATTCTCCGTAACCTCCGCGAGGCGGGAGCGTACAGGGGAGGCAAAGGCGCACAAGTGCCGCGCCGGATTCCAAACCCAGCCCAGGAGCTCTCCATGATTGGTGCTCATCGCCTCGCGTTGTCGCTCGGTGTTCTTTTCATTGCCCGCCAGCTCGCCGGAACCGAAGTCGAAGTGGTCTTCGAAGGAGAGGTGATCTTGACGGAGCTCCCTGGCTCCACCAGAGGACAGCCCGTCAGCGGACGGATCCTCTACGACAATACGGCAGCGGTGGGGCTAGAAGGTGCCAACTTTCGCGAGTATCCAGCCGTGTCGTCGTTCGAAATTCGGGTCGGCGACACGGGGTACGCGATGTCGGGCGGCTCAGGGACGCTCCTCCTCGTCGATGACGGCTTCCCAACCAAGTACGTCGTCTTCCGGACGGAACCAGCGGGTCTGTTGGGGCCGCCCACTCTGGGCTTTTCGCCCCTTTCGCTCAACCTCGCCCTCCTGGCGAGCTCGCCAGCTCTCATTCCGAGCCTGGATTTGGGTTCCGTGGCCACCAATTACAGCCTGGAGAATATTGCCAACGAGTTGGGAGAGTCGGGTATGGGCATCCAGTTCCAGTCGGGCGGCGACGTCGTCACCGGGGCGTCCATCGCGCTCAGGAGCCTGGACGCTCGGCCCTACTTGCCCCCCTTCCCCCTTGGACGGGCCATCCGTCTCGAGGACATCGTCGCCGGCGGCGACGGCTCGCACAACGCTCCCCCCGCTAACGTCGGGATCGATCCGCGCACGGGGGCCTTCACCACCACGTACTTCGCGGGTCATATCACCGACACGGACGGCGTGAACCCGCAGCCGGTGCCCGATTCGCCCTACATCGACTCGGTGTTCCTGCTCAAGGGCAGGGTGCCGACCGCACAAGACGGCTGCAACGGCTGCTTCGTTCAGTACACGACCCAGAGCGGCGTCAAGCTCTTGGTCGACGACAGCGAGGAGACGAACACCGGCTTTAACTACATTCTGAAAAACCGCATCGGCGGCATTTCCGAGGAGGGCATCCGCGTGAGCGGCTTCAACCACTTCACGAGCTCCATCGGACTCCACGCCTCCGCGGGCATCACCTTTGACCTCGATGCGCTCCGGGCGCGACATGGCGAGGAGGCCGTCGGCTGCTTCAGCACGTTTTGGGGCATGGACGACTGCGGCAGCGGCTTGGTCAGGCTCTATGTGATGGTCTCCAACGACATTGAGGGAGTTACCGACATACGGAACGCGGTCTACGGGCCCGGCCAAGGTGAGCACGTCAGCATGACGATCCCCAGCACCGCGCGATACCTCACCCTCGCCAGCGCCTCCGTCGATGGCAACATGAACTGCGACCACGCCACCATCGCGCGTCCGATCATCACGCCGCTTCCGTGCCAGACAGGCGTCTTGGGGTGGATCTGGGGCATGGAGCCGTCGCGCGTGGCACCGGGCGGCGAGAAGGTCCTGATCGAGGGCGAGGCTCTCGACCCCGCCTTCAGCATTCGTGTCGGCGGCGTGGATCTCCCTGATCAGGTGATCTTGGGCAACGGCCTCCGTACGGCTCGGATTCCGCCCTTAAATCCCGGCATTTACGACGCGGAGATCATCTGGGACTTTTTCGGTCCCAACCTCATCGACCGTTTCCCGGGCGCCATCGAAGTGGTGGCGCCGCCGGTCATAACCGGCGTCTCACCGGACCAGGTCCTCATCGATCGGCCAATCCTGTGTCGTTTCATGGGCCAGAACCTGCGTCCGGACATGGAGGTGTACATCCCCAACGCCGACCAGGGCGCGAGCAGGCTGCTCCACCAGGAATTCCACTCGCCGGAGCTTATCACGGGCTACATCCCTCGTCCCGTTTCCCCCCAGCAACCCATCGCCGGAACGGACGTCGTCTACATCCGCGATCAGGGCCGCTTCCGCGAGTTCCCCGTGGGGCTCCTCTACGTGGAGATCGGCGTGGAGAAGGTGGTACCCGACATCGTTTCGACCGCCGGCGGCACCGTGGTGACCGTCGAGGGGCTCGGCTTCGAGCCCGGTATGACCTTCCGCATCGATTCGAGCCCACTCCTCGACATCGAGGTCATTGATTCCGCCCACGCTCGGGGCAGGACGCCGCCCCTAACCGCCGGCCTGCATTCGGTCTCGATGGTCCTGGGCGATGGTCATGTCCAGCGGACGGTCCCCGGCCTGATCCAGGCTCTGCCGTCACAGTCGCCGCAAATTACTTCCGTGGTGCCGCTCACGATTTCAACGCGAGGCGGCGATCTCGTATCGGTGTTCACCGACACATGGCACGGCGGCGCCACCCCGCGCGTTGGGGGCCTTTCCCTGAGCAATGTCGATGCGTCCCAGCCCAACCTCCTTCGCGGCGAGACGCCGCAGCTCGGGCCGGGACTCTACGATGTCGATCTGGTGGGCGCCGACGGCGCCGTCATCACCTCCTTCAAGGGTGGGATCGTGGCCGTCGAGCCCCCCGGTATCGCCATCACGAGCGTTTCGCCCTCTGAGGTATCCGTGAACGGCGGGACGCCCGTCACCTTCATCGGCACCGGCTTCGAGCCGGGCCTCGAGCCGCGGCTCGGCGGTCAGCCGCTCACTCAAGTGGAGTTTGTGAGGGGCGTGGACGGCGAGCAATTTCGCGGTCTGAGCCCGCCCCTGGCGGAAGGACCTCATTTTGCCTCCCTCACCGAAGGCGACGCCGAGCGAGCGCGCCTCCCGGACGCAGTCCACGCGCTCCCGATCCAGCTTCCGGCGCCGCCGGTTCTCGGCCGGCCTCCCGCGCCGCGATTTGCGGCCGGCAACGACCGCATCGCCATCCCCGCGGCAGGCGTTCCTTCGGCGGCCGTGCTCCGAGTCGGCGGCGTCCCCGTCCTGGCCGTGGCGCCGTCGAGCCCGTGCGGCTTGATCGGCGGCGAAGGCGGCGGCGGCGGCATCGCCGCCGGCGGAGGGCACGCCGTCTTCGAAGGGATCGTGCCGCCTTTGGCTCCGGGAAACTACTCCGTGGACTTCTACGTGCCGGGCCAGGGCATCCTGGCGACGCTTGACGAAGCCGTGGAAGTGGTGGCGGCCACTGCGGCCCCCGTGGCTTCGCAGGTTGTGTCGGCGGACGTGCTAGCCGATGGGTCGACGCGCCTCCACATCTTCGGAAGCTGCTTCGCTCCAGGGACGCGCTTCGCCCTCGGCGGCAAGCCCATCGCCGACGCCGTGGTGGTCTCCTCCCACCTCGCCATCGGCCATGCACCGGAGCTCGGCGCCGGAGAACCGCTCGGGCCGCGGACCCTCGAGGTTTCCGACCCGCGGGGCACAAGCTCGCTTGCGTCCGCCGTGATCTACGTCGAGCCGAAAAGCGCTCCCGGCGTCGCCTTCGTCCGAGGTGATGCCAACCAGAGCGGAGCGGTCGACATTAGCGATGCCCTCAGCATCCTCGGCTACCTTTTCCTTGGCAGTCCGCTGCGGCTAGACTGCCTTGAGGCGGGCGATATCGACGGGGGCGGCGAGGTGAACATCACCGACCCGATCCAGCTACTGGGCCACCTCTTTCTCGGCGGCAACCAGCCTCGAGCCCCGTACCCCGACTGCGGAGTGGGCTCGGGGGCCTCGGAGCTTGGCTGCGACGGCTTCGAGGCGTGCGGCCAGGGCGGAGGCGTGATCGACGGGCTGCGGCCGAACGTCTTTGTCCTCCCCGAAACGCGGACGACGCCAGGCGAGCCGATCCTGCGCGATCTGAGCCCGGTCTCGCATGAGGTGGTCATCGATGACCCGCCGGGCGGCCTCGATCTGGAGCCGGGCGACATCATCTCAGGCTACGTACCCGTCTCCTCGGCGGCAATCCACGAGGGCGTGACCTATCTCGTCAAGCTCGAAGGCGAGCGCCCGAGGAGCTGTCTCGCCACCGCCCCAGGCGACCGCACCTATCTGGCAAGCCCGGCGGCGCTCCCGGAAGTCTTCAACGACGCCGCCATCGAGTTTGAGATGCCCAATTCGGCCGTCGACATGCGACTCTCTTCGGGGCTCGTCACTCAGACCGGCAGCGGCCTTTGCGACATGGTCAAGCAAGCCGGCGGCGCGGGGGGCGGCCTGACCGACCGGAGCGGCGAGGGCGGCGGGTTCTTCACGCCGCTCATCGACGTAGAGTTGCCACCCATCGAGATCATCACCTGGAACGACGGGCCCAACTATATCCACGCCGGCTTCCACCGGCTGCGAGTCCTCTATGCCAACGACCAGGCGAGTCTGGGCGTCGGCACCTCGGGCCTCAAGGTCACCGGCGTCAGCTTCTTTTCGGGTGTGCTGCTCGACACCGAAATGGTGGTTTACGTCGACGCCCATTACGAGGACCACATACGGCGCGAAAAGAAGGTGCTGAGCCTGCGCAAGGATCACATCGTGGTCGTCTACGGGGTCCCCATTCACTTCGCGGCCACCGGCGACCTCTTCGCGGGCGTTGAAATTGATGCCGAGGCGAATCTCAACGCCGTCGCGGGAGCCAAGGCCCATTTCAAGATGGGGGCGGGCATCCGCTACGACGGCAGACGGATCGAGAACCTGAGCGGCATCGATCCGCCGACGCTCGCCGAGATTCCCAATACGACGGAGCTCAACCTGAGCGGGTCGCTGGCCGTGAAGGGCTACGTACGCCCCGAAACGCACCTTTTCGCCGGGATCCTCTTCCGCGGCTTGACGGCGGACATTGGCATGAGAGGCGAGGCGTTCGCGAGGTTCCACGCCGCTGGAACGACGCAACCGGTGCCCTGCTTCGACTGGGGCATCGATGCTGGAATGCAACTGACGATGGTCCCCGAGATCCAATTCTTCGGCAAGGACCTATTCGACGAGACGATCGGCGTCATCGATGAGGAGGCGCTCGACCTTGTAGGCGGACGATACGGCTGCAAGAAGCCGCCCGTGGCCCGCGTCAGCTACTACCTGGTGCCGCTCCCGGGAGGTCGCTATGAGGCGCACCTCGACGCCTCGGCGTCCTACGACCCCGACGGCGGCCCGCTCCGCTTCCGCTGGGACTTCAACGCCGACGGCCAATGCGACCGCGCGAGCCTGGGCGATCCGCGGACGACGGTGGAGGTTGAGTACGACTGCCCGCCGTTTCAGCTCGGGCCCGGCCAGAGCGCGCTCTGCCGCCGGAGCATGCGGCTGCGCGTGACCGACGATGAGAACGTCGCCGTCGACCACGACTTCAAGGTGGTGCTGCGGTGAGGGACGGGCGGTGACCTACCCTCGTCCCATCCCGCTGAACTTGAAGCCCATCCGGGTCATCTCCGGCGGATCGTAGACGTTCCGGCAGTCGACGATCACGGGATCCGCCATGAGGGACTTCACGCGGTCGAGGTCCAGGTTCCGGAAGACGTCCCACTCGGTCATCACGACCACGGCGCTGGCGCCGCGGACCGCGTCATACGGCGTGTGCGCGTAGTCGATCTTCGGAAAGATCTTCCGCGTGTTCTCGATCGCCTCCGGGTCGTAGGCGATCACCTTCGCCCCCGCCTCGATGAGCTGTTCGATGAGGGTGAGCGAGGCGGACTCGCGGATGTCGTCGGTACGGGGCTTGAAGGAAAGCCCCCACACACCGATCGTCAGACCGGCGAGCCGGGGGTGGAACTTGAGGAGGCGGGCGATGTGGCTCTTTTTGTGCAGCTCGTTCACCTGGTCGATCGCCCGGAAGAAGTTCGCGTTGAGCTGGAGGCTCTCCATGACGTCCACGAGCGCGCGCACGTCTTTCGGGAAGCACGACCCGCCGTAGCCGGGCGAGGCCTGGAGGAACCTCGGGCCGATCCGGGTGTCGAGGCCGATGCCGCGGGAGACGTCCTTGATGTCGGCGCCCATCCTTTCGCAAAGGGGCACCAGCGCGTTCATGAACGAGATCCGGCTCGCCAGCATCGCGTTGGCCGCGTACTTGATCAGCTCGGCCGTCTGCGGCTTGACGAAGAGGATCGGGCGGTTGACGCGCGTATGCGGGCCGTAGAGGTGGTTCATCACCTCCTGCGCGCGCGGGCTTTCCGTGCCGATGACGATGCGGTCCGGGTTCTGAAAGTCCTTGATGGCCGCCCCCTCCTTCAGGAACTCGGGGTTCGAGATCACATCGAACTCTACCGTGGTGATCTCCTTGAGGAGGCGGGTGACCCGCTCCGCCGTGCCCACCGGGACCGTGCTCTTGTCAACTATGACCGTGTACTTCTTGATGTTCTTGCCGATGGTCTCCGCCGCCTGGAAGACGTAGTTCATGTTCGCCTTGCCGTCGGCCCGCTGCGGGGTCCCGACGCAGACGAAGATGACGTCGGCCCAGGCGGCCGCTGCGGCCCCGTCGGTCGTGAACTGCAGGCGCCCTTCCGCGGCGTTGCGCTTGACGAGCTCCTCGAGGCCCGGCTCGTAGATCGTGAGCTGCCCTTTTCGGAGCTTCTCGACCTTCTCCTTGTCCACGTCGACGCACTGGACGTCGTTGCCGAGGTCAGCGAAACACGCACCCGTGACCAGCCCCACGTATCCGGTTCCCATCAGGGTGAGCTTCAAGGTTCGTCTCCGGCGCTTCTCTGTAGTTGATGGCCTATTGCAAGGGCGGCGGGGGAACGGGACCCCCGCCAAGGAAACGAGAGATTACACCCTACAGGTATCGACCGGAAAAGCCCCAATCTGAGCGACCGCGCGTTCGGCTCTACTGCACTCTCGAAAGCAGACGGGGACGCCCGCGGGCGTCCCCGATTCGATGAAAACTTGCTTCAGTTTCCGGAAAGGCCGCGGGATCTTACCCACGAGCCTGTCATCGTTCTGTCACGGTCCGATAAACGATGGCGGCGGCGGGGAGTGCGGCTCGGTTGGAGTGCGGCGCTTCAGCACCGGTTTGGATGCCCGCCGAGCGGTCAGAAATGCCCGGTGTCCTTGGCGGGATTTCCGCTAAACTCAGGAATCCCTGCAAGGATTCCAGCATGAAAAGCGAGCTGCCCGCAAATCCCGTCCCGCCACTGCCCCGCTCCACGGCCGGCGACTGGCGGGCGCAGATCCGAGAAGCGCGCCGCATCGTGATCAAGCTGGGCACGAACGTGATCAGCCGCGACAGCGGCGAGCTGGCCCTCGGGCGGGTCCACACGCTCATCGAGGAGATGGTGGACCTCCACCGCGCCGGCCGGCAGGTCATTGTCGTAGCAAGCGGAGCCATCAGCCTGGGGATGCAGCGGCTCGGCATCGGCGAGCGCCCGCAGCTCCTCCCGGACAAGCAGGCCTGCGCCGCCGTCGGCCAGACGCGTCTCATGGCAGTCTACCAGGAGGCCTTCGACCGCTACGGGATCGCTACGGCACAGATCCTCCTGACGGAGGAGGATTTCGCCGTGCGCGAGCGCTATCTCAATCTCCGCAACACCCTCCAGCGGCTCCTCCAGCTCCGCGTGATTCCGATCGTGAACGAGAACGACACGATCTCGACCAGCGAGATCGAAACGTTCTTCGACCGCTGGGGCGGCGTGCCCCACGCCCCCATCTTCGGGGACAACGACACGCTCTCCGCCCTCGTGGCGGCCAAGCTCGATGTGCACGTCCTTGTCCTCCTCACCGACATCGACGGGCTCTACAGCGCGCCGCCGGACGATCCGGCCGCCGTTCTTCTGCGCGTCGTCGAAAAGATCACGCCCGAGATTGAGGCCGCCGCGGGGGGAGGCTCCGCCCGCGGGAGAGGAGGAATGCGGACCAAGGTCCACGCGGCCCGGATCGCCGCGCGAAGCGGAGTCTTGACCGTCATCGCCTGCGGAGCGGCCCCTGGAATTCTCCGTCGCCTTCTGCGCGGAGAGGACGCCGGCACAGTGTTTCTCCCCCTGCCCGGCCTCTCGGGCAAGAAGCGCTGGATCGCGTTCGCCACCAACGTATCGGGGCGGGTGCGGGTCAATTCGGGGGCGCGCGAGGCGCTCATCCACCGCCAGGCGAGCCTGCTCTTCGCGGGAGTGCTCTCGCTGGACGGAGATTTCCGCCGCGACGACGTCGTCAGCATCGAAGGCGAGGACGGCCGCGAGTTCGCGAGGGGGATCGCCAACTACTCGCGGGGCGAGGCCGAGCCGCTCGTCGGCAAGCGCACGCCGGAGATCAAGGACCGACTCACCGCCGGCGACGATGAGCTGATCACACGGGACACGATCGTCATCCTTTGAAGGCGCGACACGTTCAACGCGCGCCGGAGCCGGTGAGGACGACCTTCACCGTCCGCAGGAGGATCTTCGCGTCGTTCCAGAGGCTGCAGTTCTGCAGATACAGAAGATCGAACCAGACCTT
>Ga0187892_10007114_pt1 | contig 16147 bp, 20 predicted proteins | sample MA1701073metaG_FD_139345 | JGI IMG/M metagenome (GOLD analysis project Ga0187892, IMG submission 139345) | Bio-ooze microbial communities from a basaltic lava cave in the Kipuka Kanohina Cave System on the Island of Hawaii, USA - MA170107-3 metaG ... | reverse complement strand
TTTCATCAGACACCCGCGCGGCGGGTAACGCAAACCGTTAGCCTTTCAACAACTCATCCCGCTGTGACTCTTCTTCCTCGGGTTTTGCAAGCGGGGGCATTTCGAGGATCGAGCTCAACCCAAAGTGCTGTAAAAATTCAGGCGTGGTGGAATAGAGAATGGGCCTGCCGGGTCCATCGGCGCGACCCGATTCGAGAATCAGATTCTTATGCAAGAGGCTCTTCAACATGCTGTCACTGTTCACACCGCGGATGGAATCGATGTGCGGGCGCGTGACCGGCTGCTGGTAGGCAATGATCGCCAGCGTTTCGAGCGCGGCGCGGCTGAGGTGCGTGGTCGCTTCCAAGCCGAGGAAGCGCTCGACGAGTTCTGCGAGTTGCGGCGCGGTGGTCAATTGCACGCGCCCGGCATGGCGTTGCAGTTTCAAGCCGCGGTCCGAAAGCGAAGCGTCCAGTTCGTTGAGTCCGCGCTCGACGACCGAGGGGGCAACATCCAACGCGGCCGCAAGCTGCGCGGTCGTCACCGGCTCACCCGAAACGAACAACAACGCCTCGAGTTTCGCCGAAAGTGACAATTCAGTTTCGGAATTTCCCGCTCCAAAAGCCTGCGAATCGCTCATGCTATAATTGCTCCAATCAAGTTGTGTCACCCTGAGCGCAGCGAAGGGTCTCCTTGGCATATCGGAGATTCTTCGCCGCTTCGCGGCTCAGAATGGCAAGTAAGTTTATGAAAACAAAAACCCTTCTATTTCCAATTCTAGTAATTCTTCTAACAAGCATCGCCTGCACCATCTTCGTCGGCGGACCGGATTACTCGAACCTCGAACCGATCCCCATGTCCAGTGAAGCCGCGCAAGGACTTAGAGACGGCATCAGGAAAGCGTTCGAAGACGGGCTCACGACCGGCATTGTGACCATTGCAGTCACCGAACCGCAGATCACATCCTACCTCGCGCTTCGGATGCAGACCGACCCCAACCTGCAACAAAACAATCAGCCGTTGATCACCGAGCCGCAAGTGTATCTGCGCGACGGTCAAATGAAGATCTACGGCAAGACACAGCAGGGAATGTTCAGCGCCAATATCGGCATTATCGTGAACGTCGGCGTGGATGATGTTGGGAAGCCGAAGATCGAGATCGTCTCGGCGGATTTCGGTCCGTTCCCCGCGCCGCAGGGCATCAACGACGCGATCACCGCCATGATCCAGGAAGCTTACACCGGTCCGCTTGGTCCCGTCGCCACGGGGTTGCGAATCGAGAACATCGTCATCGCCAACGGCATGATGATCGTCAGCGGGCGAATCCGATAACGGACGGGATTATACTCCAACCATCCTGTCATTCTGAGGGAGTGGCGCGGTGCGCCACAACGGAAGAATCTCAACCAATGAATACAACAGACTCTTCGCTGACGCTCAGAGTGACACGGGTTTTCATGCACCGCTTCTCTCTGACCTTTAGGTTGTTTTTCCTCTGGTTGGCAATCCTCACGCTGGCCGCTTGTCGTTCCCCCCAACTCACCGCCGCGGATATCACCATCAGCATCGCAGTTGATGGAACAACACAGATCGTCAGCGTCGCCGCGGGCAGCACAGCCCAGCAGGCGCTTCAGTCAGCGGGCATCACGCTGGGGAACCTTGACCGCGTCGAGCCTCCGCTTTACACCGTTCTTGGCAACGGCGATTCCATCGAGATCATCCGCGTTCAGGAACTCTTCGAAACGGAACAACAGATCCTCCCGTTCGACCAGCAAGTCGTGAGGAACGAGTCGCTGCCGGAAGGCGAGACGCGCCTTGTGCAAGCGGGAGCCAACGGCTTGCAGGAACTCACCTACCGCCGTGTGCTCGAAAACGACGCGGAGATCAGCAAGTCCATTGTCAAAACCGTGATTCTGCAAGAGGCAATCCCTGAGATCGTGATGATCGGCGCGCAATCTTCTTTTGCGCCGTTGCCCATCCCGGGCAAACTCGCCTACATCGCCGGCGGCAACGCGTGGATCATTGACACCTCCACCGCGAATCGCATTCCGCTCGTCACCACCGGCGACCTCGACGGGCGCATCTTCCGACTCTCGCCGCGCGGCGACTACCTCATTTACACGCGCAAATCCACACGACCCGCCGACCAGGAGATCAACACAGTTTGGGCGGTCCGCACGAACGGCGACAAGCCTTTTAGCACCGGCATCTCGAACGTTGTGCATTTTGCCGATTGGATCCCCGGAACAAGCTCGATTGCTTATTCCACCGTCGAGCCGCGGTCCACCGCGCCAGGCTGGCAGGCAAACAATGACCTGCATCGTTACAGCATTTCTACCGGCGAGAAAAGGAAGATCTTGGATGTCAACGCAGGAGGAGTCTACGGTTGGTGGGGTATGACGTTTGCGTTCGCCCCTGACGGGAGACTTGCTTACTCTCGCCCGGATGGCATCGGTCTCGTGAACATCGATGACAAGGCACTCCGCCCTCTTCTCGATATCATTCCCTTGAACACTCACAGCGATTGGGCTTGGATTCCGTCCCTTTCATGGGGTGCAGACAGCAAAACGCTCTATTTTGTAACCCACGCGCCTCCCCCCAGTCTGGTAAGCGACGAAGATTCGCCCTTCTTCGATCTGAGTGCAACTTCGTTTGAAAATGATGCGACGATGGAAATCGCGCAACTGACCGGCATGTTTGCCTACCCGAGCGCTTCTCCGATACAATCGAGTTCGCGGGAAAGACAGTACGAGGTCGCATACCTGCAAGCCATCTTCCACGAGCAAAGCGAGACCAGCCGCTACCGCGTCGTCGTCATGGACCGCGACGGCTCCAACCGGCGGATAGTGTTCCCGGCGAACGACGCGCCCGGTCTCGAGCCGCAAGTCACGGCGTGGGCGCCCGGTCGAATCGAGGGACAGTCTGGTTACTTCATCGCGGTCGTGTATCAGGGAAATCTGTGGCTGGTGGACACCGGCAACAATCAGGCATTTCAAGTGACAGGCGATGGGCTGGTCACAAAAATTGATTGGAGATAATTCATGCGCATTTTGATCACCGGAGCCGCTGGGTTTCTCGGCTCACACTTGTGTGACCGCTTGCTCGCCGACGGGCACGAAATTGTCGGGCTGGATAACTTCATCACCGGCAATCCGCAGAACTTCGCGCACTTAATGGGGAACGAACGATTTTCGTTTTACAAGCACGATGTTTCGAATTACATCTTCGTGCAGGGCAAAGTGGACGGGGTGCTTCATTTCGCATCGCCCGCCAGCCCGAATCCGCAATCGCCCTCCGGATATTTCAACCTCCCCATTCAAACGATGAAGGCTGGCGCGCTTGGCACGCATAATTGTCTCGGCGTTGCGAAAGCCAACAAGGCGCGCTTCCTGCTTGCCTCTACGAGCGAAATCTACGGCGATCCGCTGGTGCACCCGCAAGCGGAGGATTACACCGGCAACGTGGATCCCGCCGGTCCGCGGGCGGTGTACGATGAAGCAAAGCGTTTCGCTGAGTCGATCACAATGGCATATCACCGCTATCACGGCGTTGACTCGCGCATCGTGCGCATCTTCAATACCTATGGTCCTCGTATGGATCTGGAGGACGGGCGCGCCCTGCCAAACTTGCTGAAGCAAGCCTTGCTCGGACAGCCGCTTACGGTGTACGGCGATGGCAGTCAGACGCGCTCGTTCTGCTACGTGGACGACTTGATTGACGGGATCTTGAAATTGCTGTTCTCAGACGAACATCTCCCCGTCAACATCGGTAACCAGCATGAGATGACCTTGTTGCAGTTCGCCGAGGCGATCAATCGCATCACTGGCAATAAGGGCGGGATCACGTTCGTCAAGGATGCGCGCAGTGTTCGTGACCCTCAGCAGCGCCGACCCGATATCACGCGGGCGCGCACGATCCTCAAGTGGGAACCCCGAGTCTCGCTCGATGAAGGCGTTGAGAAGACCATTCCGTACTTCAAGGAAAAACTCGGTCTGGCATGATCTTGAACCCAAGCAGCAGTCGCGAACGCGCGCGATTCATCAAATTCGCCACAGTCGGCACCATCGGCTCGCTGGTGGATTTCGGCGTCATGAACCTTCTCACGCGCGCCTTTTCCATGCGGCTGGTGTATGCCGGCACGATCTCGTTCATTTGCGCGGTCATCAACAATTTCACCGGCAACCGCTACTGGACCTACCCCGAATCGAGGTCGAGGCATATCCTCCACCAGTTGGGAATGTTCTTCGCTGTAAACGCCGTAGGCATCGCCATCCGCGTGCCCATCCTGCACTTCGTCGAGCCGCCGCTGGAGGGGTTTTTTGCAGGCATGAACTCCCTTTCTTCGATCTCCCCCGAAATAGCAGCAAAGAACGCCACACTCGGCATCGCCATTGGAATTGTAATGCTTTGGAATTTCTTCGTGAACCGCTACTGGACGTATAATGACGTTGAGTGAACTATGGCACAGCCCGCAAGTCGCATCATCCCCATCTATACCTCGCGAGGCGACGCAGAAGCGTTCCTGCAATATCCGTATCTCTTCAACCGGAGTGGAGAGTGGATCGGCTGGGTGACGTCTCAACGCGAGGTCTACTCTGTGATGGGTTACTTTGTGGGAACGCTAACGAGCGACCCGCGAATCGTGCGGAAGCGATCAGAAGACGCAAACCGTCCGCGACAGAACCCGCCCCGCGCGCCGGGACGCGTCACGACTCCCGCGCAGGTTCCACTGGCTCCGCTCATGCAGGAACTGACCCACAGCCTGATAGACGTCCTTGCCGAGGAGCCTCAACGGTTACACACGCTCGATAGCGGCGAAATGCGCGAAGATATGGACTGACGATTTGCGATTCGTGATTGGGGAATATAATGGTACACACATGACGCTTCCATCCAAACCCATCAGCGCGTCGCGCGTGACACTTTCACAGTTGATGCACCCCGAACATGCCAACCTGCTCGGCAACGTCCACGGCGGCTGGGTCATGAAACTTGTGGACGAAGCCGGCGCGCTCGCCTGCATGAGGCACGCACAACGGAAGGTTGTGACGGTTGCAATCGACTCGATGACCTTCCGGGAGCCCATCAAAATAGGAGACCTCGTCACATTGAACGCAGAGGTCACGTATACCGGTAGAACATCCATGGAAGCGAAAGTGGATGTGCTGGCTGAGAATCCGGTGACGAGGGAACGCTCGCATACGAACACCGCCTATCTTGTATACGTCGCGCTCGACGATACGGGCAAGCCCACTGAGATTCCGCAATTGCAGGCGGAAACCGAGGAAGAGAAACACAAACTGACGCAGGCAAAAGAACGGCAGGAACGACGTTTGAAGGAAAAGAAATTACGCGAGTCGCAATGACCGAGCCTGAACTTACCCAAGCGCAACCGGAACAAAAGGAACCCGTCGCGCACTCGTTCAAGAGTCTGCGCGAACTCGTAGATTTTGTCTCGGGAAAGAATCTGCCGCCGCTTTCATCGGACGATGGACGCATGACCGAGGCACTTCCGTTCCCCTTCCTCGCCATTGTAGGTCAGCAAGAGATGAAACTCGCGCTCCTGCTCGCGCTGATCAACCCGAACGTCGGCGGTATTCTGTTGATCGGCCCGCGTGGGACGGCAAAGACGACAGCCGTCCGAAGTTTGTTGGATCTATTGCCGATGGTCAAGCGGAGCATGTGCCCCTATGGTTGTTTACCCGAAGATATCGAAGCCGGAGGAATCGACGCGGTCTGCCCGGACTGCGCCAAGAAATTTGCCGAAGGCAAGCCGCTGACCGCGCCGGACAAGGTCCGCTTGATCGAACTGCCGTTGAATGCGCGGCTCGAGGATGTGGTCGGTGGGATCGACGAACGCGCCGCGGCGCACGAACGGATGCGCGTCCGACGCGGGATACTGGCGCAGGCGGATCGTAACCTGCTATACATTGATGAAATCAATTTGCTCGATGATGATGTAGTGGATTCGATCCTCGATGCCGCCGCGCAGGGATCATACACCGTACGTCGCAGTCACATCGCGGCGACCTATCGTTCGCGCTTCGTGCTGATCGGTTCGATGAACCCGGAGGAGGGGCGACTCCGCCCCCAGATTTTGGATCGCTTTGGACTACGGGTCATCGTCCGCGGCTTGGACGATGCCTCCGAGCGGCTGGAAGCATATCGCCGGGTGCAGGCTTACCTGTTGAACCCGCGTCAGTTGGTGAACCAGTTTGCCCCGGAGATGGAAGCGGCGGCAGAGGAAATCCGCAATGCGCGCGACCAGATAAGAAAAGTCGCCATCCCAGACCAAGTTGCGAAACCAGCCATCGCGCTCATCCAAAAAATGGGGATCGATTCTCTGCGCGCCGAGATCACATGGTTCGAGTCGGCGCGCGCTTACGCCGCGGCGGATGGACGAGATAAAGTTTCGCAGGAGGATCTAAAGGTGGTCGCGCCGATGGCGCTGCGGTTGCGCCGCTCAGTGTTCATGCATGATTATTTCAAAGGACAGGCGGGGGAGGAAAAAGAACTGAACACTCTGCTGAATGGGTTTGGTAAAACCTCCGCGAAAAAGAAAACCCGCAAAGGAAAATGAGCGATTCCAAAATTCAAAATCCCGCCTATCGAATCGAAACGAAGCGACTTGTCGTGCGGTGCTACAACCCATCGGATGCGCAGATGCTTGCAGATTCGGTGCGTGAGAACGTCGAACACCTCAAGCCCTGGATGCCGTGGGCGCATAATGAGCCCGAGCCATTCGAGGAAAAGGTAAAGCGACTGCACAGTTTCCGCGGCAGGTTTGATCTGGGCGAGGATTTTGTGTACGGAATTTTCAATCGCGACGAGACTCGCCTTCTCGGAGGCACAGGGCTTCACACGCGCCTTGGTGAAAACGAATTGGAGATCGGATATTGGATCCATAAAGATTTTGTCAATCGGGGTCTTGTAACCGAATCAACTGCGGCGTTGGTGAAAGTTTCGTTCGAGATCATCCATGTGCACCGGATCGAAATCCATTGCGACCCGAGCAATCTCGGCTCCGCGGCGGTGCCGCGCAAGCTCGGTTTTACTCACGAGGGAACGCTTCGCGCAAAGACGCCCTTTCTCGATGGCTGGAGCGATTCGATGATCTGGGGTCTGCTCGAAGGTGAATACCCAAACAGCCCATCGGTGAAAGCGGAGATCACAGCCTTCGACGCCGTCGGCAACGCGTTGTTATGAATTCTGTTTTTTCAATAGCGATACGAAAACCAATCTACCTGTTACTCGCCGTAAACATCCTTGCAGGCTTGTTTACTTTTGGCAATTACGGACTGTCATGGGACGAGCCGCTTTTCTATGACTACGCCGACGCACTCGGGTATGCCTATTCGCCGCGTGAATGGTTCAGCGGGAACTTCGAACTCGAACATTCCTATGGTCCCAGCGCAGAAGATCACAAAACGCGGGGACCCGCTTATCTTTTCCTCGCACGCAATGTTGTCTATGGCTTCGAGGCGTTCGGCGCAGACCGCGCCTCTGCCTGGCATCTGGTCAATTTTCTCTTCTTCCAACTTGGCGTCTATTTCTTCTACCGCTTGTGTACGCGTTGGATGAAATCCTCCGCCGCGCTTGCGGCAACCGCATTCTTTTCGTTTCAACCTTTATTGTGGGGACACGCCTTCATCAATCCGAAAGACCCTCCGTTTCTGGTCTTCTTTCTCGCTACGATCTGTCTGGGGTTCGAGATGGTGGATGACATCGCGACAAATACGACAAACAAAACCCGGAAATTAATCGCCGCGGCGTTTTGCCTTGGAATCGCGACATCCACTCGAGTGCTAGGTCCGCTGGCAGGATTCCTGATCGCCGCGTATGCATTAATCACCGGCGGCAAGAGGTTGAAAAGGTATCTGAAACCGTTTGCCGCATACATTTTGATCGCCTTCACGCTGATGCTCGTTACTTGGCCCTTCCTCTGGGAGAATCCGATTGTGAGACTCTACGAGACGATCAAGTTCATGTCCGATAACCCAACTCAATTAGCCGTCTTGTTCAACGGCGAGGTCTTCCGAGCAGACGACATGCCGCGCCGCTACCTCCCCTTCATGTTGTGGTCAACACTCACAGAGCCGACCTGGTTTTTGTTTGGGCTCGGCGTCGTGATCGGCTTCTGGAGAAACGGATCAAGAATGAATGAATCCGTTTCATTGGCACTGACGCTCGCCTGGTTCCTCCTGCTCGTTGCCTATGTTGTAATTCTCCAGCCTGCGGTCTACGATGGTTTGAGGCACTTCTTGTTTATCCTTCCACCCGTATTTATCTTTTCAGGCTTTGTGTTTGAGTGGGTAGAGCAATGGATGTATCCAAATTGGCTACGCACAAGCGCGGTTCTGTTATTGATCCTTCCGGGACTTATCGGTATTGTTCAACTCCACCCTTACGAGTACGCATATTACAATTCCTTTGTCGGCGGCACGAGCGGAGTCTTCCGTCAATACGAAACAGACTACTGGCTCACTTGTTACAAAGAAGCCATCCAAAAATTAGAGGCGAGCCTCGATCAGCCGGCAAATGTTTTCGTCCATCGCGAGGCATACATCGCCGAATATTATTCTGGCGGCAACACCATCGTACGCGATTTGCGGAATTCAATGAGTGAAGTGAGCTCTGGCGATTACGTTCTCGTCAATACGAGGACGAACGATGATCGTTCCGTTTTCAGGGACGCGCCGCCGATCTTGCAAGTCGCGCGTGGAAGCGCGATCTTTTGCGAATTGAAACAAATCCCATGAGTCTGCGAGTCATTGCCGGGAAAGCCAAAGGACGGAAACTGAAATCGGTCGAAGGCGACGCCACGCGCCCGATCACCGACCGCGTGAAAGAGGCGCTGTTCAATATCATTTCCAGCGACGTGATCGATTCGAACTGGTGGGATTTGTTCGCCGGGACAGGTGCGGTAGGTGTCGAAGCGCTGAGCCGGGGGGCGGCGTTCGTGCGATTCACCGACTCGAATCGCAGTCCCATCGAAACGATCAAGTCCAACGTGGAGCATTGCGGCTTCGCCTCGCAGGCTGAAATCCGCCGCGCGGACGCGTTCACATATCTCGCATCGCCGCCGGCTAGAAAATTCGAATACCTTTACATCGCACCCCCGCAATTCAAGGACATGTGGGTCAAAGCGCTCGAACTGCTTGACAACCACATTGAGTGGCTCACCAGTGATGGCTGGGTCGTTGTTCAGATCGCTCCGCGCGAATTCAAATTCAATACGGTCAGGCTCGAGAACTTGGAGAAGTTCGACGAACGAAAATATGGCACAACCCTCTTGGTCTTTTACCGAAAGAAGGAGGCGTGATGCCCGAGATGCTTCTATTTCTCCAGAGCGGACTGACCATACTTTTCCTGATGACGTTGCTATGGCTGGTCAGCCTTGCGATCAAAGATGCCGGCATTGTAGATATTTTCTGGGGCATCGGATTCATCGTCATCGCATGGCTGGCGTTCTCGAAGGGGAATGGCTACTTTCCTCGCAAACAGTGGATGGCGATTCTCGTCACACTGTGGGGATTTCGCCTTGCGCTTCACATCGGACTACGCAACCGGGGCAAACCAGAAGACTTCCGCTACGCAAAATGGCGCCAAGAGAACGGAGCGCGTTGGTGGTGGGTCTCATACTTCAAGGTATTTCTGCTTCAAGCCGTTTTGATGTGGATCATCAGCGCGCCCATCATCGCCGCGCAGTCGTCTGGGTTCCCCGCGATATTGACGCCGCTCGATCTCCTCGGCGCGCTCGGAGTGCTTGCGGGCTTGCTCTTTGAATCAATTGCCGATCTGCAATTGATTTGGTTCAAGCGCGATGCATCGAACAAGGGAAAGATCCTCACGTCGGGGTTGTGGGAGTTATCGCGCCATCCGAATTATTTCGGAGAGGCAGTAGTATGGTGGGGATTCTATTTCTTTGCACTCGCCGCCGGAGCATGGTGGACGATCTTCTCCCCCATCCTGATGACCTGGCTATTACTGCGGGTCTCCGGCGTAGCCATGCTCGAACGGACAATGAATGTAAGACCCGGCTACGAAGAATACGTGCGGAACACCAGTGCGTTCGTACCGTGGTTTCCAAAACGTAAGGCGTGATGCCCCGGCGCTCCACAAACGTCTTCGATTGTTGTATGATGTCATTGACCGATCGGTCCTCCACAGAACGTCTGCTGGAGGTAGACATTCAGGAGCAATATCATGAACAGAAGGATTTCGTTCGTTTCTCTCTGCTTGCTGGTCTTGATTTCATGCGCGCCCGAGCCGACGGAAGCGCCCGTCCCCACGGAAACCATCACGCCAACTGACACGCCGCCAGCGACCGCGACCAACCCGCCTGCCATATCCACCGAACCGCAACGGATCGAGTTCAGCGCGGAAGATGGAGCCGCATTGGTCGGGTATCACTACCCGGCGCCGGCTTCCAACTCACCGGTGGTGGTCCTCATGCACTGGGCGCTCGGCGACCAGACGGATTGGAAAAACGTCGGCATGGTGGACTGGCTGACGCATAAGAACCGCGAAGGGTTCGCCGACGAGTTTCCGTCCATTCCCTATGCTGTGTTCACGTTCGACTTTCGCGGCTTCGGTGAGAGCGGCGGGCAATTCAACCCGGCGGGCTGGGTGATGGACGCGAAATCGGCGTATCAAATCGCTATGGGACTCCCCGGCGTGGATCCGGCGCGAGTCGTCGGCATCGGCTCCAGCATCGGAGCGGACGCGGTTGTGGATTCCTGCGGCACGATCTGCAAAGGGGCGTTATCCCTCTCGCCCGGCGGATACCTCAACATTCCCTACGACCAGGCCGTGGCAACTTTCAACGACGCGTCGGATCGCCCCAGCATTCTGTGCATCGCCTCCGAAGGTGACCGCGAGTCTGCGCCGGCGTGTCAGAGCGCATCAGGCGAGCACTATCAATCCATCATGTACCCGGGCAGTTTGCACGGGACAGAATTCCTGATGCCAAACCCTATGCGACTCGAATTCACCCGCACAATTTCGGATTGGCTAGCGAGCGTGTTTCCGTAACGTGTTTGGGCGGAGCACATTCCGCCCAAACAAACTTCAGCCTTACAATTCCCTTTTAGTTCAAAAGGGTCTCTGCTTCAATGACCTCGGCGTGCTAGAATCGCATCACGTATGACCACCGTACGCGCCCCATCGAAGATCATCCCGCGAGCCTTCCCCGGAATCAAACCTGCCGAGATCGAGGAATTAATCACGAACAGCCAGGTTAATACGTACGCGCCGGGCGCGGTGTTGTGCCGCGAGAACGCGGTGGAGACCCGCTTCTACATGATCCTCGAAGGCGAAGTGGAAGTGACGAAGGTCATCAACAACACGGAAGCGCGATTGTTGAAGACCCTTGGTCCCGGCGATTTCTTCGGAGAGATGGCGCTCATTCACAATGCGCCGCGCGCGGCTACGGTCACTGCGAAGTCGTCGCTGACGACGCTCGAACTCGACAAGGACGGTTTTGACCGTGTTTTGCATTCTTCGAGCAGCATCGCGATGGCAATGGTCAGCGAGATCAGCAACCGTCTGCGCTCCAACGACCAGATGGCAGTGGATGACCTTCGCCTGCGCGCCAGCGAACTCGCCGAGGCGTATCAAAAGCTTGCGGAGCAGGACCTCGCCCGCCGCCAGTTCCTTTCCAACATCGCGCACGAATTGCGCACGCCACTCATGGCGGCGAGCGGATATCTTCAAATGCTGCAGAGCGGCGCGATGAGCGGCAACCAAATTCCCACCGGGATTGATACGGTGTCGCGCAACGTCCAGCAGATCGTCAGTCTCGTCAACGACATCCTGTTCCTGCAAGAGATGGACTTGGTCCTTCCCGAGTTTCAGGCAGTAGACTTGAACGTTGTCGCGAAAAACGTGATGGACAAATACGCGCCCAAAGCCGCCGAGCGGAATGTGAACGTGCGCTTCGCTCCCAGCCCCAGCCTGCCTCCCGTCTCCGGTGATTCCAAATCCCTCGAGCGCGCCCTCGCCGCCCTTGTTGACAATGCCATCAAGTTCAGCCCCAAAGGCGGAGACGTGAACCTGCGCCTCAACGCGCGCGGCGACGACGTCGTCCTCGCCGTGGAAGATCACGGCATCGGCATCGAAAAAGAGAACATGACGCGCATCTTCGATCGCTTCTATCACCTCGAACGGCACGAGAACGATCTCTTCGGCGGCATCGGGCTGGGACTCGCCATCACCAAGCAGGTCATCGAACAACACCACGGAAGCCTGACCGTGACCAGCACGCCGGGCAGGGGCAGTATTTTCACCATGACCCTCAGGAAAAAATGAACGGAGATATGGTTATGAAATCGAATCCGAGTTACAGACTCTTAGTCCTGCTATTCACCGCGCTTTTCATCATGGCATGTGCCTTGCCGGGGTTGGGCGCACCAGCCCCCGACTCAGCCAGCCCCGGAGGCGACGCGCCGGGGTCATCCTCCGAACTGTGCGCGAATCAATATTATCCCGTTCGGCAAGGCGCGACATGGTCATATAAAGCCACCGGTGGAACCTCCGGCGAATACGCATTCACAGACACAATCTCGTCAGCCCGCGCGAACGGCTTCACGCTTACCACCCAGTTCACCGACCTGACGCGCACGCAGGAGTGGGAATGCAGAGATGCGGGTCTGGTCGCCTTGCAGCTTGGCGGCGGGACAGCCGCGGCGCTCAACACAACGGGCTCGAGCCTGGTGATGGAGACACAGAACGCGCAGGGCGTGACCTTCCCTAGAACTATCAACGCGGGTGACACGTGGCAGCACACGCTCGATTTCACCGGCACGATGGACATTGCCGGTGAACCCGGGACCGCGACCGGCAACGCACAATCAGACTTTACCGCGCTCGGAACCGAATCGGTCACCGTGCCTGCCGGCACATTCAACGCGATGAAAGTCCAGGCAAATAGCACCATCAACATCAATGCGACGTTTCAAGGGGTGACTTTGCCAGTGACATTCAGCGGCACGACCACGTTGTGGCTGGTAGAGGGCGTGGGCTGGGTGAAAGCCGTGGCTGACGGTTCGTTCGGCGGGGCGCCGTTCAACGACATCATCGAGTTGCAAACGTATAACATCCCGTAAACGAAAAACTGGACGCTGAAGCGTCCAGTTTTTATTCGGCGAATTTCACCACCAATTTTTGATCTTCATCGTAGTACGAACGCGCAAAGAACGGAGGGTCACCGCGCTTCATGCCGTGAATTTTTTTCAACAATACGGGCAAATCTTCTACGACGGGTAGGGGCGACGCATGCGTCGCCCCTACTACGATATTCCCAAACCGAATCCACTCCGCCACGCCTTCTTCGGAAGGCTTCGGCTCGCCATCACATTCTCCGCTGAGAACATACAAACCGATTCCCGACTCGCCCGCATCAACGATGACCAGGCCGCACAACCAAAGGTCTGCGGTGAGACCGGTCTCTTCGAGCAGTTCACGCTTCGCCGCGGACCGCACATCTTCCCCGCGCTCCACGTGACCGCCAAGAACGTTGTATTTGTTCGACCATAGGCGTTTCGTCGGCGCTCCTTTGAGCAGGAGATACGAATCGCCGCGGCGCAAAAAGATCGCCGTGCGCGGGATGAGCTTGTAACGATCGTTGCTGACGCCTTGATCGGATTGAGGCATGGAAAACTGCTCTGCGCACCACCAACTTCGCGCAATAACCCTTTGTTATAGATCGTTCAGAAAATCTGTGAATTCGTCGGGGTGGCGATAGAAGACGTGGCTTCCCTTCTGGCGCACGGCGGCGAACCCAAGCCGCCGCAAAAGTTTATTCATTGTTTTGAAATCCACTATAGGCAATTTGCTCATAGCACGATTTCAACTTGCTGTGTTCCTATGAATCGGATGGACGCGTCGGCAAGGTCTGGGTTTTCCTCGAGGCAAAGTTCAAGCACTTCTTGAAGGTTTTTTTGGAGTTCATCGAGCGTTTCCGCCTGGGTGTGCGCGCCGGGGACATTGGGAATGATCCCAACATACAAATTGCTCTCTTCGTCATATTCCACAAAGGCAGTATAAGTCTTTTTCATGGTCACTCCTTGTGAGAGAGGCATTATAACAAAAGGCTATTGTATTTGCCCACGGGCGTTTCGTCGACGCGCCTTTGAGGAGGAGATACGAATCGCCGCGGCGCAAAAAGATCGCCGTGCGGGGGATGAGCTTGTAACGATCGTTGCTGACCCCCTGCTCGGATTGAGACATGAGAGATTCTCGGAGCCGGTGCTATAATCTGCTTATCGAATTCTAACCTATGACCGCCTAACGTCCTAATTGAATTAGGCGATTAGATGGAAACGTCCGTCTATAAGCAGTTAGTTGGAATTGACCGTCTAAACACTAGTTAGCTGTGTACCCTAAACCTCTAAAGCGAGTGGAACAGTATGAGTGATTCCCAACCATTTCCCAACAGAGTCTTAAGATTGTTAGATATCTTCAGAGATAAGTTTGACTTCGAAAGCCACATTTTCAATCTGACTGACGCGGAGGAAAAGGAGTTTAACTCGTTGTGGAAATCTATTGTCGAAGACCTCATGTGGTCTCCCGGAACCTTAATATATATTCCAGAGGAAGCCGAACGAAAAGCAGCCAAAGTTTTCACCGACATAATCTGGAAAAACGAAGATACAGATAATATCTTCGAGGAGATGACAGGTGGTGGATATTCCGGTCTTCTTGTGGATATTATTGGTAACTACATTGATAGAGCAAAAATTCTAAAACCAACTTTCATTTCCATCAGTCCAGAAAATACGGAGTTTTACGTATATTTTGAAGAAGCAATGCGGTCATGGTTATTTGGACTAAACAACTCTGCACTCATTCTTAGCTGTTCAATTCTTGAATCTCTTTTGAAGGAAAAATTGTCAGCGATAAGTGTAAATTATGTGTATGATTTTTCAGATAATAAAAACTTTTCGGGAATCAGACAATTTCCAATTGAAACTCTCATTCATAATGCTTCTAAAACAGGAATCCTTGATAAACAGGAAACAAACATTGCTTTTACTATAAAGAATCTTCGAAACAACGTTGTTCATAAACTTCAAAGTATCTCACAGCAACAGGCTTATGAAGCAATCATGAACACAAAGGAGCTCGTCGAAAAACTCTTGGGTACTGGAGACACTTTGTCGAGCAGCTAACATTGGGCTGCACCTGACTGCCTACAGCGTCCGCTCCGCTCCCGCTTTCGGCAGCAGGTGAGCCCAGGCGTTAGCCGCCTGTCACATGCGGAGTAAAATAACAAAATGGGAAATAAAGCACCTGTTAATGTGAAATTGAAAGAACCAACCATAAGAATTGATGGCTGGGCTGAAGACGCTCAGAGATGGATGACCATTAATAATGACGTTAAAGGTCATCCAGATTTTTATCCACTTACTGTTAAGGCGGCTTATGTTATCGGAGTAATACACACTATCTGTGAGAGTGTCAGCATTCTACTTAATGACCCTCAAGCGAAATTGATTACATACCTTCCCGCATATGGGGTATTTGCTTCTGGCATCGAATTGTTAGGACGATGTATAAATGGCAATTCATCCACATTGAACAACACCAAAGACCTTACCGCAGGATTTAAGTGGCTTGGGTCATCGTATTTCGAACCTTACAAAAACTCATATGAAAATGTGCCTGATGAAATTGTATTAGTTCAGACCAGTAAGTATATGTATTCAATTTCTAATCTCGTTGCCCTCAGGCACTTTGCGGCACATGGGCAAGCAACATCAAAAAAAGAAGTAGCCAAAAACTCATACGCATTCGGTTATATTGACTACGAAATTTTGGAGCAGTTTCCCCCCTTACTTGCTATTGGGTTAGAGTCATATTGGCACGAACTCCAATCTAGTGACATTTTGTGTAATAATCTAGCAAAGGCAGATATTATCGCGCTTCGCAAGTTGCCTGCTTTTCTAAGTTGGTCAATGTTCGAGAAAGATTCAGAAGGTGTCTATCATTCGGTAGCCGAAATATTCAAAAAGTTTTCTTGGAAAGCATGAAAACCTTCCAGAACACGGCGGCTAACACAGCGTTCTCAGAAACAGCTAAGCAGGGACGAGCTGTAAGCCAAACTTGGCTGCCTTTTTCTCCAGATACTTGAGTTGCTGTTGCTGGTAGCGTCGTTCATATTCGGCTG
>Ga0187892_10007113_pt1 | contig 16149 bp, 17 predicted proteins | sample MA1701073metaG_FD_139345 | JGI IMG/M metagenome (GOLD analysis project Ga0187892, IMG submission 139345) | Bio-ooze microbial communities from a basaltic lava cave in the Kipuka Kanohina Cave System on the Island of Hawaii, USA - MA170107-3 metaG ... | reverse complement strand
CGTCGCTGCCGCAGATGAACCGAACGTCGGCGCCGGTGGCCCGCAGATATCGAACGTACGTGTCCGCGGGCAGATACGCCCCGGCGATGTGACCGACGTGCAGCCGGCCGTTGGAATACGGCAACGCCGCGGTGACCAGGAACCTTCGTTGAGCCAATCCGTGCCTTTCGTGGGTTTCACTTGACGCCAGCCTCACGGGTGGCGAGAGCGGCGGGGATTCTACGTCAGGAAGGCAGGGCTGGAAAGCGCACTTCTGAGGACACACGACACCAACGCAGCGCCGCTAACCGGGTTCCGTTGGCCCACTTCATCGCTGCGCTTGCGGTTTCCAGACGCCGCTTAAGCCATAGCCGGCGAGAGCAGCGACGAGGGCCAGGCTGAACACACTTAAATCGGTGTACCAACCGGCTTTCCGGAGATCGATCGGCGTTGCGTTCAGCACGCCGCTCACGAACATGGCGACTACGAGGGACAGGAGACCCACGCGCGTCAGCACCCAGAGGCAAAGCGCCGCTCCGCCGATACCCAGGAAGAGCCACGACGTGGCGGGATGAGCTCCGCGCAGCCAGAGGATGGCTGCCAGGACGATCGCAGTTGCGCCCGTCGCCACACGAGGATTGCGAACGATCATCCGCGCCACAACGGCCATGAGTAGGAGCAGCAGGCCATAGGCAATCGCCTGTGGAATGCCAACCAAGCAACTGGCAAGCGCGTCCCGAGCCCCATAGACCTTCTCGGCGATTCGGTCGCTGTTGACGCCGGACAGAGCTTGCCAGCCCATCGCGTGCACCAGGCCATGCTCAGCCTCCTTCAGGAGCGTCCAGCAGCACCCGGCGGCGACTCCGAGCGCAACGTGCATGCGAACATCGCTGTCCCGCAAGCGGCGCTGGATCGCGCGGTTCCAAGTCACCAGAACATCCGGCCAGAATCGGCGAGCGTACATGTCTACGACGACGTAAAACGCACCCAGCAGGGTGGCGATCCCGAATGCCCGGAGAACGTGAATCGGCAGTCTCGGCAGGATGCCGGTCATCGAGACGTTCCCAAGTCGCAATACCGTCACCGTGAGGTCCGCCACAAGGACGAACAGCGCAAGACGCAGGCCGCCGTCGCGATCGAGCTTTCCTCGGCGATGCCCGCGCCACGCCACGGGAACTGCAATCGCCGTCATGACCAGGAAGAGAGTCCGCAAGCTGCCCTCGACGAGATCCGTCCGCGAGCGATCGAAGACGGTCCTCGCCCCGGATGTCGCGGCCGTCCCGCGCCCATCGTTGACCGGCGAAGCACCCGTGGCGGGAAATGACAGCAATGGCTCGCCCGACAGGTCCATCACAATGGTGCTCATCCCCGGCGAAAACGGTGACGGATCACTAATCGTCGCTCGCCCCGAGCCGAACATCACGGTTTGGATTCCCGTAGGGTCGAGTGGCTCGAGACTTTGTCGATACCAGAAAACGGGGCGCTTGCCCGCAGGCGTCAGCCCTGGGTCGCGTACGGCCGGACCGAATACCCGGAATGCCTCAGCCCAATCGCAGTACCCGTATGCGTCCCAGGTGCGCGCCGAACCGGAAGGCTGGTCGCCCAGGAGGATTCGGGCTCGTTCGGCGAGCACGGTCGGGGCGATCGCGCCCAAGTCATCCCACGGTCTGGTGTACAAAGATCTGGAAACAACGGTCGCGACCAGCAGAGCGAGCGACGCCGCGACCAGAGTCCCGGGGCGGATTCGCGGTCCGGTCAGCCTCGCCGCGGCAACCAGCTCGGGAGACGGCGTGAGGTTGGAAGCGACGGCGACCCTGAGCACATCCGATCCCGGCAAGGCCGCCGCCACGAGCAACGCGGAAGCCGGCCGCCCGGCAGGGTCCTTGCAAAGACAATGCGTGATGATCCCTTCGACCTCGTGGGGAATGTCCGGTGCGAGCTCGGAGGGCCGCGGCGGGGGTTCGTGCTGATGAAGCTCTACATATTCGGCGACCGCGTCGGCCTGGAACGCCTGCCGCCCCGTGAAGGTCTCGAACATCACCAGTCCCAGGGCATAAACGTCGCTGCGCTGAGTGACCTCGCGACCGGTGATTTGTTCCGGGGCCATGTAAGCCGCAGTGCCGGTGCGGATGTCAAGCGGTGACACCTCGTTGGCCACGGCGGCGATGCCGAAGTCGGTGATGCGAACGACGCCCTGTCCGTCGAGCATGATGTTCGCCGGCTTGAGGTCGCGGTGCAGCACGCCCGCGTGATGCGCGACCGCGAGCCCCAGACAGATTTGCCGGGAAACGTCGACGGCCTTGGCAGCGGGCAATCGTCCGATCCGCCGAAGAAGGCTCGCGAGGTCCTCACCGTCGACGTACTCCATGGACAGAAAGAACTCGCCGTCGGATTCGCATAGGTCGTGGATGCGACACACGTTGGCGTGAGTTACGGTGCGGGCGAGGCGAGCTTCATTGCGAAAGCGGGCAACCCAGCGCGGGTCGCGCGACGATTCGTGAGGTAAGAACTTCAAGGCCACCGGCTGCTGAAGGGTGATGTCATCGGCGCGATAAACCTCCCCCATCCCGCCGGCGCCGAGCCGCGCAATGATCCGGTATCGTTGGGCGATCACCGTTCCGGGCGGATAATTCCGCCGCCCAGTGACGCCTGTGGGCGGGGTGGATTCGACGGTCTCGGACACATGCGCGGCCAGCAGTCCGCGCACTTCGTCCAGCAACGGCGCGTCGCCGCTGCACTCCCGGATCAGCAGCGCTTCGCGTTGGTCCGGCGAAACGCCCAGGGCGGCGAGGAACACGTCCTTTGCGCGGGCATGCCGCTGCGGCGTCATGGCGGGGCCATTTCCGCGAGCCGTTTCCTGAGCCACGCCTTGGCATGAGTCCAGTCGCCTTCCGCCTTTCGCTTGGAAACGCCGAGGAGCCCCGCGACTTCTTCCACACTCAGCCCCCCGAAGAATCGCAGCTCGACAATGCAAGCCTGCTCCGGATCGATAGCCGCCAGGGCGTCGAGGGCGGCGTCGATGTCCAGCAAGTCGACTTCGCCGGACGATCGACCCAGTACGTTGTCCTCCAGCGGAAGTCGCTGCCAATCGCGCCCGCGCTTGGCTCGTCCTCTGCTGCGTGCGTGGTCGATCAGGACGCGGCGCATCATGGATGCGCCCACGGCCAGGAAGTGCGTGCGACCCTGCCAGTTTACGCGCGTCTGGTCCACCAGTCGCAGGAACGCCTCATGGACCAGCGCGGTGGGCTGAAGGGTGTGCCCCTTGCGCTCGCCTTTCAGGAAGCGGTCGGCGAGCACGCGGAGCTCATCGTACACCAGGGGCATGAGCTGGCCGGCGAGTTGCTTGTCATCGATGACACCGACCTGCGTGAGAAGGTCGGTTGCATTCTTCGATCGATCGCTCATCACGGGCGCCATTTCAAGGGCTATCAAGCCGAGCGCATGATACGACCACCGAGCGACCCAAGGCAACGTTGGCGGCGCACTACCGGCAGCGCATAAAAAAAAGCGGACGGCCGCCGGGCCTCGCAAAAAAGCCACGACGACCGTCCGAGGAGGGTCCCCCTAAGATCCTCCAGCGTCGCGGACGAGCCGCGCTCATCCGCCAAACAGTTGCCCGATGATTTCCGCGATTCGGCCCGAGAGGGCCTGGACAATCGCGGCCAGGATCGAGCTGAAGATCGAGCTGACGTCAAACATCGCTCAAGTCTCCTGGGTCCGCGAAACGACCTCGCCGCATCGCTTCGCGTGAACGACTCCGTGCGGCGCCTCGGGAAACACTCCCGACCTGGGCGAAGTAGTCCGACTTGAGCGCCCACGGAGCTCCACCCCCGTGCTAGCCGCCGAGGACGTCGGTCAACGGGCACCCGCCGACCTGCAAGGCGCAAAGGCCGGCTCTCATCAAGGCCCACAATCGTCGCATTCTCTTCATGCGATTTCTCCTAGGGGCGGGTCGCGCCGCTCGAGAGGCGCGGCCTGGCCCGGCACGTGCCGGACACTGTTCTGACCACCGATCCGAGCTGCGTCCGCCCGTCACCAACGCGACAACCACCGCCGGCGTCCGCATTTTTTTCCGGGACTCCCGTCTGCGTGTGTTTCTGCGGACGTGAGGCGCGTTGGCGCGTTCAAACATTGAGGCCAAGCCTCAGTGGAGAGCGGAACAATGTCGCACGAAGAAGAGACCTTGAACCGTTGGTGTGAGATCGGTCGACAGGAAGAGGTTTACGATCGATGGGCGTCGTTTTTTCGCGACATGATCGGTCGGCCGGACCAGGCCGCGGCGCTATGTGACCTCGGCTTGAAGATCGTGCGCGGCGAAGCCATGCTGGGACTCAGCGCACGCCGCAGCGTCGAGTACATCCTCGGGCGGAACGTCAAGGGAGTCGAAGATCGAGTCTAGTCGAAGCGCGGCGCCTCAGCTCGGCTTGAACTGCTCGAGAATCTGATGCACCGCGGCCTCGACTCTCTTCTGGCGCGCTTCGGGGGGTAACGACCGATCCACGGGACCCTCAGCCCAGCCACGCCAGATCAATCGCCCGTCGGCGCCGGAGACCACATCGATCACCAGTGAACCGGAGTCGATCGGTCCCTGGTCGGTCGGCTGAAAACTCGTGGTCAATCGGCATGACACGTAGAGGTCGGCGCTGGTCCGCCCATCACGCTTGCGGTAGCCCAGACTGATCAGCCCGGCTTCGGTTCGCTCTCGAATCATCTCCATGAGGGCGGCGTCTCCGCTTTCGCCTTCCGAACTCGGTTCCAATGACCACGCGAAGGTCGCGTCCCGCGAAGGGCGCTGCGCCGTCGAGCCCCAGTAGGAGTGAACGCGGGTTGGCGGAACGGTCGCGCACCCGAGCGCGAACAAGGTAAGCAAGCCATAGGCAATCAAACGATCGCGCATCTCGGCCTCCCAGTGAAAAGACGGGGTCTCTATTCGGTCGGGATGCTACCACGATTGCGGCGCGGTCGCAAAACGCGACACGTCATGCTCCATTGCGGATGCGGCAAACTCGAGCGGCGATCTGCGAATCTACCTCGACCGCGTTACCGTGTCGCCCTGGCGCTTCAACACAACGGCAGTCAAGTCATCAGGCTGAGATGAACCTTGGATGAATTGCGTGACTTCGCGGTAGAGGTGTTGGATGAGCTCGGCCGCCGGGCGATTTGCGGCGGAGCGGACGGCGTCTTCCACGCGCTCGATGCCGAATTGCTCGCCTTGTAGATTAGGCCATTCGAAGAATCCGTCGGTGATGAGCACGAGCGCGTCGCCCGGGTGCATGTCCAGCGTGCTCGGGGGACCGTAGCCGATTTCGGGGGCGAGACCGAAGGGAATGTCGTGGGCGATGAAGCTCTCCACGCGATCCTCGGCGGCTCGGTAGAAGAAGAGCGGACCGTGCCCAGCGGACAGGAGACGCACGCTATGCGTCTGTGGGTCCAAGAGGGCAACGACAAAGGTGACAAATCGTTTGGATTGCAGGTCGTCGCAGAGCAGGTCGTTGATCTGGTCGAGCACGCGTCCGACGTCATCACCATTGGGAAAGCTGGCGCGGGCGTAGGCGCGGCAGACTGCGGTGACGAGGGCCGGGCCGATGCCGTGGCCTGTGACGTCGGCGAGGGTAATGGCCGTGTTGCCACCGGGGAGCGTCTGCCAGTCGTAATAGTCGCCGCCGGTTTGATCGGCGGGCTTGCTCCAACCGGCCAGGTCGTAGCCGGGCAGCTTCGGTTGATGGACGGGGAGCAGTCCGCGCTGGATGTCGCGGGCAATGGACAAGTCGTGCTCGAACTTCTGCCGCGTCGCCTCCTCGGCGGCCAACCGCTCTACGTGGTGACGCAGGTGGGCCGTCATGGTGTTGAAGTCCCGCGCGAGGGCGCCGATCTCATCGTGCGTGGTGATGTATTCCACACGGGCGTCCAAATCGCCCTCGGCCACGGCGCGAACGGTACGCGTGAGGCGGCGCAAAGGACGAGTCAAGCGGCTGGAGACAAAAGCGATGCACGCTACGACCAGGGTCAGGGTGATCGACAGAGCGAGGATCGCGAAGATCATCCGCGAGCGAACATCCGTCAGGGCGACACTCTCGGGCGAGCGGGTTACAAAGGTCCAGCCGGCCGTGGCGATGGGAGCGTGGAAAACCCACTGGCGTTCGTCGGTATCCCATCGATCGACGATGGCCAGGCTCGCCTCGCCGGACAGCAGTTGCGGAATCAAGGCTGCAAGCTGGTTATTGCCGCTTTCGTTAGCGACTTGCGCGAGAGTCTTCTGCATGATCCGGCCGGGAAGCGGATCGAAGACGAATCTCCCATCGCGATCGAGGATGACAAAGTCGAGGGCCTCGGCGATCTGTGCGCCGATCGTCTCACGCAAGTGTGACAGATCGATGTCCACCGTGGTCACGCCGCGGAATTCCCCGGCGACAAAGAACGGAGCCGAGTAGGTGGTCATGAGTACGTTGCCGGCGCCTTCGTCAAAGTACGGCGGCGACCAAACGCCGCTTCGCTTCGCTTTGGGCTCCTGGAACCAGGTGAACTGTGGATCGGCGTACCAGTCGTACACGTCGCGGGTGATGTTCATTTCCGCGAGCCCTGACGGGGTTCGATGGACATAGGGAGCGAAGAGCTCGTTTCCGGGGCGAACCGTGCCCGGCTCGAAGGCCGTGCAGGCGCCATAGATGAACGGCGCGTGCGACACGTTGGCCCGAAGCTGGGCGTAGAGCCCGGTGTCGGTAGGCTGGGCTTGAAGCGCGAGTGCGTGCGCAGCCGTGTCCGCGACGGCGGCCGCCTCACGCAGGAACCCGTCGAACCGGGCGGCATAGTTCGACGCAAGGCGGGTCATGTCGCGCTCGAGTGCGGCGAGGGAGCTTGCCCGCAACACGCTGAGTGTCCCGCCTAGGATCACCACGTACAGCACGAGCGTGGGCAGAGCGATGAAAACGATCAGTCTGGCGCGAATTGATTTCATGAGCGCGACATCGGAGTGGTGCGAAGTATTCCGCAGCTTTCCGTTCGGACGGAGCGACGATAGCCCAATTGTCATCCTCCGTCAAAAACGGTAGCGTTGACAACTCGGCGATGATCAAAAGGCGGCTCGTCAACAAGTTTCGCGTACATCCCGGCCGCAGGGTCAAGCTCCGTGACTACCCGACCGACTGGACCGGGACCAAGGAAGCCAAGAGCCTCGGGCGCGACGTCATCAAAGCTCGGGCTGAAGAGATGCTCCAGGAGAGCCGTGAGGAGCTCGCCGAGGCCCAGGAGTTGCTCTATGCCAGCGATACCTATTCCGTGCTCATTATCTTCCAAGGCATGGACACCTGCGGAAAGGACGGCATGATTCGCCACGTGATGGCAGGCGTGAATCCGCAAGGCTGCCAGGTCTTCAGTTTCAAGCAGCCGTCCGACGAAGAACTCGATCACAACTTCCTCTGGCGATGCTCGAAGTGCCTGCCCGAGCGCGGGCGTATCGGCATCTTCAACCGCTCGTATTATGAGGAAGTTCTAGTCGTGAAGGTGCATCCCGAGATCCTCGTGCGGCAGAAGCTTCCGCCGGGCAAGCGAGATGCTACCTTCTGGAGGGAGCGATACGACGACATCAACAGCTTCGAACGCCACCTGGTTCACAGCGGCACGCGGATTCTAAAGTTCTTTCTATACCTATCGAAGGGTGAGCAAAAGCGTCGGTTCCTCGAACGCCTCGAAAACCCGAGCAAGCACTGGAAGTTCTCCGCGGCGGATCTGGCCGAGCGTCCTTTCTGGAATGACTACATGCGGGCCTTCGAGGACGCCATTAGCGCAACGAGCACCGACGCGGCCCCGTGGTATATCATCCCCGCGGACCGAAAGTACGTGGCCCGGGCGCTGGTCGCGGATATCATTGTATCCGCGATTCGCGGCCTGGGCCTGAAGCCGCCGCAAGTATCGAAGGAAAAGCGCAATGAACTGGCGTCGGCGAGGAGGCGCCTGCTGCGTGAATAGCGTTCCGGCTCGCCGTCTGCTTGTTGTTATCATCGGCGCGGGCGCAGTGTGGGCCGTCGTCCGGTGGCGCAACAGCGACACTCCACGGCGTACGTTCGCCGCGCAGCTCGATCCGCCGATGCAGCGTACTTCACGCGCAGCGCCGCTGGGGATGGTCTGGGTTCCCGGCGGCGAGTTCTTCATGGGCAGCGATGAATCGGGCGAGTCGCTCTGCGGTCTGCCGGGGGTTACGCGCGACGCGTCAGCTTCTAACGCGGCTTTACTGCCAGCGGGTCACGCGCCAGTTTCGACCGTGGGTGGGCAGTTGTTCCAGGAGTGCGTTCACGCCGCCCGGGCGAAGGCTCCAGGCTGGTTCCGGACGAAGTCGCCAACCGCTCTGTGCGCTGTAGCGCCACCCGGCGGCGCGCTGATAGGTCCAATCCGGCTTCGCGTGATAGCCGAAGTACTGTTTCGGCTTGTACTTCCAGGATGGGCCGTTTTGCGCGAGAGGCCGAATGTGGATCAGGCCCAGATCGGCCAGGTCCGCGAGCACCAATTCATCTGGCGATGTGTCCAGTACAACCGGAGCCGCCGCCGTTCTTGCCTGCGCGGCTTGGGCCATGCCATGCCGCACAACAAGGATGTCATGTTGCACTTCCTGCGTGGGCGCGGAAGACGCCTGCGAACCAGGCGCCGGGCCTTGCGTGTCGTTGCCTAGCAGACTCGGGCTCGTCAACAGAAGAAAGCGAAACAAACCAACCAACCATGTTGCCGCCATAGCCACTCGTGCTCCGTTCCGCGAAGACGAGCTTATCCGAAACGCCGTCGCGGTTCAAGTGTGCAGCAGCGCTCGCCCTAGCCGTTTGTAGGCGCGATAGGCAGTGTGTGGTCCGAGAACGTCTTGTCCCCAGCCCTGTGCACAAGAGAGCTGCGACGGTGCGATGCCGACAAACATGACTGTCCACGAACCGGTGCCGAGAGCTCAGGGCGCAACGCCCAACAGGTGCACCATCAGCGCGTTCTGAGCGTGCATGCGGTTCTCGGCCTGGTCGAAGATGGCGGAGTTCGGGGCGCGGGAAGTTGCGTAGTCGATCTCGTCGCCGTAGTGCGCGGGTAGGCAGTGCAGGATGATGCAGTCGCGTTTGGCGATCTTCATGGTATTCGCGTCGATGCGATAGTCCTTGAAGACCTTCTTGCGTGCGGCGGCCTCGGACTCCTGCCCCATCGATGCCCACACGTCGGTGTAGACCATGTCCGCACCGGTCGCCGCCTTCAGATCATTGCAGACCGTTATCTTCGATCCGCTCTTGGCCCCCTCCTTCGTGGCCGCGTTCACGACGTCGGGGTTGGGTTCGTACCCTCTCGGCGTAATGGCCGTAAAATGCATCCCCACGCGTGCGGCGCCGAGCAGCAGCGAGTGACAGACGTTGTTGCCGTCGCCGATGTAGCAGCCTTCGACTCCGTCGAGTCGCCCCTTCCGTTCCAATACCGTCAGGAAGTCGGCCATGATCTGGCAAGGGTGCTCGTAATCGCTCAGGCCGTTGATCACCGGAACGGTGGCGTGCTTGGCCAGCTCCACGACGATTTCGTGACCGAACACTCGGGCCATGATCAGGTCCACTTAGCGGGAGAGTACTAGGGCGATGTCCTCGCTCGTCTCGCGTTGGCCAAGGCTGATGTCCGAGGGCGACAGATAGATTGCATGCCCGCCGAGCATGGTCATGCCCGTCTCGAACGAGACCCGTGTCCGTAGCGACGGCTTCTGAAATATCATCGCCAGCGTTCTGCCCGCCAGCGGCGACTCCGCGACGCCTCGCCTGGTAGGAGGGGTAGCTGCGGGAACCGGTCGGGATTCTCCCGTACCAGGTCCCGGTATGGAGGGTGGGACGCTCGGTTTCGCGACGTTCCCCTTCATCCGCCGCGCGGTCTCCAGCACCGCGAGAATCTCCTCCCGGGAGAAATCCAACATGGAAAGAAAGTGGCGGTCTTTCAGGCTTGCTCCCACGGATGCTGCTTCTCCTACGCCCAACGAGTCCCCCTGGTGCTGAGCGCCATTATTATGCGTTGGAATTGTCGGCCACGGAAGGGCAACACGGCTTGTCCGGAAGTAACTCTAAGGGTCTTGTCTCCTGCGCGTGGAGCGTATAATGGCTACAGGGGGGCGATTTGGATTCGACCGGGCGAGTTGAAGGGACGGTGGCGTGCCGAGGTTGTCAGGAGGCCTCGTAAAACACCTGGCAATAAACCTTACATGGCGATTACAACTACGCCATGGCTGCCTAAGACTAGGTAGCCCGCCGACCGGGTGACGTCCACTAGCCCGCAAGGCGTCGATTAGTGGGCTGGCGGCCGCGCGACGCCTGACCGAGCGGCCGTGAGAAACCGTCGGGCTGGGGTTTTCGGAAGCCTGTCGACCGGCGTCCGTGAGCCCGAGATCAAACGATCGACTATGCACGTAGAAGCCGCCCGGACGCCGTCGCGGGACGGGGGTTCGATTCCCCCCGCCTCCAGTACCAGAAAAGTGGCGTTCTTGCGGGAGAAACAGCGGTCTTTTGCGGGAATTACGCCGAGCTCAATCTGACCACTCAACCCCGCTGGGGACCGTCGAAAACCGGTTTTGTTTTGTACTTCTTTTGTACTCTGCCTTGCGACCCTCTTTCGGCGAAGTGGCTTTTTCCGCCATCTCTCCGCGCCTTCAGCACCCGTTGACCACTTCTCACAAGCCAAGACCCTATCCCAACCTTGCCTGCGTACGATGACTAGGGCTTTCGACTTGCCGGCGCACGTTTGACCAATCCCAGGACGCCAAGCTTCCCGATTTGACAATCCGGAGCTGCTCGGCGCCTTTTAGACCTAAAGTGTCGGAAGAATCGCGCTGCCGTTGCGTGGCCCACGTGCCGTCTATATCCTGTCAACACCTTCGCCGTGGGCCACGGTACTGTCGTGCGTGACGCTGGCGAATAGCGAGTGGAATGGAGCTTTCGACCGGACGGTGCGTAGCTCCCCCGGCCAGTCATTGTGCCAAACGGACCTCTTCGTATCCGCGAGCGCCCTTGGCAGGGAGTGGAGCTTTAAGGATTGTCGAACGATGGGTATCGGCCAGTGGTGTGGAGCGCGCGCGGGCTCGAATATGCGACCTCTGGTTACCCTCTCTGCGCAACCGGTGCGTCACCCGACGAGAAGTCGCAGCAGCATCGCTCCTGCTGCTTACATGCATTCCGTTAGGTGCTTGCCGGAAGGCAACTGAGGACGTCACCGCCGGGGGCGACGCGTCCATGGTCCATGTCGGTGCCATTCTTCCATTAACGGGAGATGCCGCGGCCTACGGAACAAGTATGCGGCGCGGAATGGAACTGGCGCTGACGGAAGTAAACCCCCAGCGCCCGCATCCGCTTGGCCTTCTCTTCGAAGACTCTCAGGCAGACCCCAAGCTCGCCGTCTCGGCCTACCGAAAACTCAAAGACCGTCATGGTGTGATGCTTATTCTTGGGCCCTTCACGAGCGGTGAAACGCTGGCTGTAGCGCCTCAGGCCGAGCGTGACCGGGTTGTCGTCATCTCTACTGGTGCCTCTTCCCCGGCGGTTTCGGAGGCTGGGGACTTTATCTTCCGAATTGTTAGCTCGGACCTTTACGATGCGGATGTTGTCGCTCGCTTCCTCAGAGACCGGCTCAAAGCTCGGCGTATTGCTGTCGTTTACATTAACAATGCCTACGGCGCAGGCGTCTATGCGGCCTTTGAAAAGCGCCTCCTTCAACTAGAGGGCGAAGTCATTCTCTCTGAAGGTTACTCCGAAACCGAAGGTGACTTCCGGACGATCGCCACAAAGGTGGTCAGCGCTGCTCCCGATGCGGTCTTCCTCGTCGGCCACCAGGAAATGGGCCGTTTCCTCCGTCAAGCCCAAGAGGTCGGCATGCGCGCAGATATCATGAGCACAGGCCTTTTTGAGGATCCCACAATTTTGGAAACCGCCGGCAGAGCCGCCGAGGGAGTCTATTACTCTTATCCCACATTTGACCTCTCAGGCGACGATCCCGTCTTACGACGCTTCGCCCAAAGCTTTGAAGAACGGTTTGATTCTTCTCCCGACAACATTGCCGCACTCGGTTACGATGCAGTCAAGATTGCTGATCGCGTAACTGCCGTTAGGCCAGTTTCTAGCAACGATATTAAGACCACACTCTACAAGATTGACCAGTTCCATGGTGCAACCGGTATCATGCGCTTCGACGAGCGAGGCGATGTCGTTAAGACATTTGGTGTTAAAAGGGTTCAAGATGGCAAATTTCATTGGATTGAGCGAAAGTTCTAGGTGATTCTATGGCCCAATTGCTTAAGGAACTTGGGGGTCCTGACTTTCTGAACAATCTTAACGTCGTGCCTGACGCAATCGCCGAGCGACTTCGCGAAGTAAATGAGGTCGTAGCCCGCGCATTGCCGGCCGCCCTCGATGATCCGTTGCTTAAAGATTCAATGCTTCGCAGCGCGATAAATGACGCGATTTACACCAAACGCGACTTTGACCGTGCGTTTTTCGTCCGTCTCGGCTGCGAATGTGCCGCGCACAACTGGGCAACAATATCACCTGCCTTATTGGCCGCCGAGTTCAATTACGCGGCAGACATGATCCTCGATGACATTGTAGACGCAGGCCAGTTTCGTCACGGCAAAGCATGCCTTCATCGGCGATTAGGCGTTGAATATGCACTTTACGTGGCAGAAATCCTTCGGAGCATGGCGCCCAAAGGTAGGGATTGTCTCGGCCTTCGCAGGCCACCTCTTCAAATCGCAAATAATGATCCGCTTGTTCCATCGCTTTTCTCAGGGCCTCGTTGATGACCGTTTGCGCCTGTACTTCGATCAATTTAGGGCCATCCGAGTACGAATCCCCAAGAGCGCGGATGACCAGCAACGCATCGCTGGCATTCTATCGTCGTTTGATGATCGCCTTCGGACTGAGACTACGAAATTCAATCAATTAACCAAGTTCAAGATCGCCCTCAGCCATGGATTGCTGACCGGCCGCGCGACGGCCCTCAAGCGCAATGCAACGAAAGGAACGTGAATCGATGCCGGTGTTCATTTCACATCGAACCGCAGATGACAAATTGGCTCAGCAAGTCGCTTTTCGCTTAAAGCAGCAGCACGGAATCGAATGCTATTTGGACGACATCGACCAAGAACTCAAAAAAGCGCAAGGCACCCCTGCGGTCACTGGGTTGATCGTGAGACGTTTGAATCAATGCACGAATCTCCTGGCCATCGTCACGATAAATACGGAAGGGTCGTGGTGGGTCCCATTTGAGGTTGGTGTTGCGAGGCAGGCACCGCGCGTGATCACGACATTTACGAATCAAGAGGACTCGTCCCTGCCGGCGTATTTGCTCGAATGGCCCCGTCTGCGCGGCGACTCCGCGATCGACGAATTCGCCAAGCTTTACAAGGCACAGCAACAGATTCTAAGGGCTAATGTCCTCGAAAAGAGAGCGTTGGCAGCGGAGCAAGTTAGTGTTGTGGACCAGTTCCATCGTCAGCTCAAGGCGAGGCTTGGCCAATAGGAGTCAGTGCGCATGTCCAGGCAGAGCCTTTCACTTGCTGCCCTGCTTCTTGGTCAACCCACGAAGCCCCGCGTTTTCGTTAGCTATCACCATGAGAACGATCAGGCTTGGTACGACCGCTTTTCGCAATTGTTCCATTCATCCTACGACGTGGTTACCGATCGATCGTTAGAACGTGCGATCGATAGCGACGCAACGGATTACCAGCAGCGACGGATTCGCGAGGAAAACATCAGTGGTTCCTCAATCACGGTTGTTCTGTGTGGAACGGAGACTTGGAAGCGACGTTGGGTCGATTGGGAGATCGATATGACTCTGAACAAGGAGCACGCGCTTCTAGGTGTTGTCCTGCCGACCCAGCCGTGCAACGTACAGAATCGGTACTACTGGCCGGACCGGCTCTTCGAGAACATTCAATCAGGCTTTGCTCACTGGACCTATTGGAATGAAAACCCGGCCAACGTCCGCGCTGCCATTGACATGGCACGCGCTAAAGCGCGTTCTCCAGCGGCCATACGAAACAGCCGACCGCGCATGGAGCGCAGCAGGTCATGAAGATTCCGATCTTGCTTGCTCAAGTTATGCCGGGCACGGGCGTAGCATCGGCCAAACCCGACCCAGGCTGGACGGACCTAAGCCTATTAGATTGGCACTCGTGGGGCGTCGAAGTACGAATTGGACTGCTCTGGGTTGTCCTGTTCGCGCTTGGGGCCATCGCGGTTCGCATCGGATGGCCGTTACTGCGGCGTCGCATTTGGCGTGGCTATCGAACGAAGAGTGTGAAGATGTCATTTAAGGGCCCCGAGGTGGAAATCTGCCCCGACCATGAAACGCGGCGAATCGCCTACCAGGCGTGGGTGGAGATCCAAACGCGAAAGGTAGGTCTCACATTCGAGGAGGACCACGATGTAATCGTCGAGGTATACAACTCCTGGTATCAAGTCTTCGGCGTACTTCGAGACCTTTGTAAGACCGTGCCACCCGAGTGCCTCAAAGATGATGTTGACGCGAAGAAGCTCGTTGATCTTCTGCTTGCGTCGTTGAACAAGGGTTTGCGGCCGCACCTGACCCGTTGGCAGGCCAAATTCCGCCGCTGGTATGCAGCCGCGATCGAAAAGCCCGACAACGTCCAGCGTGCTCCACAAGAAGTTCAACGTGATTTCCCCGAGTACAAGCAGCTTGTCGACGACCTTCGCGCTGTGAATCGCGAGTTTGTCGAGTTCGGACAATCCCTGCTCAAGCTGGCGGAGGGTGGTAAGTAGCTGCGCTTACGACACGAATCTTCGTTCGAGGATGCGCGGGCGAGAATTCCTAGAGAGTGAGAGTGATGAATGCCCACGATTTCATTGACCCACTTCGTCGATTTTGTGTCAAAGGCGGGTACGCCGAAGTTGACCGTCGTAAAGAACGCAAAGCAGCAACTTGCGGAGGAATACGATCCGGCCACCGACTTCTATAAAGCCCTCCGCGACGGGATCATTAGTGTGCATCGCAAAGGGCTACCGAAGGCCGCCCTCGACGGGCTTCTGCACGGCCTCACCGACAAGAAGAAGATTACTGGGTATCCGCCGCTGGTTACAGGCTATAAGAAATTTCTCGGCAAGAAGCAGATTGCCTGGTTTGCACCGCCGCACGACGACTGGTCGCACGATGGCCTAACCGTGAGCGTCAACCCGGAACTCGGCTTGACGATCAACGGAACGCACCACGTTGTCAAACTTTATTTCAAGGCTGAGAAGTTAACCAAGCTTCGGACGGAAATCGTCACGCAACTGATGGAGGTGGTACTTGGGAACTGCAAGAAGCCACTTGCGTTCGCGATTCTTGATGTCCGCAATGCGAAGCTCTTCCTGTCGAGTGGAGTGAATGCGGGCTTGATCGCACTTCTTCAGGGCGAGGCCGCTTCATTTGCACAGATATTCGCCTCCGTATGAGTCTTGCGCAGCGGGGGCCTATGCGCTGTTTCAGGCGACCAACGATCAGAACACAGGAATGCGAAGATGACGACTGAAGTCACACGATACATTAAGCCTACAATCCAATGCATGCTCTGGGGCAAATCGGCGGGGCGCTGTGAGTTCTCGGGGTGCAACAAGCCGTTGTGGAAGTCCTCCGTCACGCAGGAACAGGTGAACATCGCCCAAAAGGCTCACATCTATTCCTTCAGCGACCAAGGGCCCCGAGGGAATGACAAGGTCGACGAAAACGAACTCAACGACCTCGGGAATCTGATGCTCGTCTGCCACGAATGCCACCAGAAGTTGGACAAGGAGCCGGACGGAGAGCGCTACAATGCTGAGCTTCTTTGCGGATGGAAAGCATCGCATGAGGCGCGCGTCGAACTCGCTACGAGCATCGCTCCGGAAAAACGCAGCCATGTCCTTCTTTTCGGCGCAAACATCGGCGCCCACACTTCTCCGCTGCGATTCGTTTCCACCGCTCCATCCCTCTTTCCCGAACGCTACCCAGCCGAAGAGAGGGCAATCGACTTGGGTATGAGCAACACTGTTTGGCAGGACAGGGACGAGGAGTTTTGGCATATAGAGGCTAGAGCCTATCCCAAAACCGTTGGTTGAGAATGTTGTATGATTATGCATGGCATTGAAACTCACGGAAGATCAGGTCGATTGGCTGGCGGAACGGATTCCGGATCGTCGCACCAATCCGCTG
>Ga0187892_10007112_pt1 | contig 16150 bp, 12 predicted proteins | sample MA1701073metaG_FD_139345 | JGI IMG/M metagenome (GOLD analysis project Ga0187892, IMG submission 139345) | Bio-ooze microbial communities from a basaltic lava cave in the Kipuka Kanohina Cave System on the Island of Hawaii, USA - MA170107-3 metaG ... | reverse complement strand
TCCTCGGCCACCGTGGCCGCGACACGTTGCACCACGTCCGGTCCGAACCACCGGCCGAAGAGCCACACGCCTCTTTAATCGCATACGTGACCCGCGGTGTCAAGTGTGGCCGCATGTCAGCCCGAGCGCCGGCACCCCAAGCCCCACCACGAGCACCAGCGCGATCCGGATCATTCCTAGACATCGCCCACCACAGTCACCGCTCAGTGGCAGCATGGCCCCCTTCGCGCCGCCCCGCACCCGTCACTCCAGGCTCACGCCCCATGCTCTCGCCACCCACGTTCTGGCTCGCCCCGCGTAAGCACACGGCCGACTCTGTGACTCAACCGAGTCGAGCCGCTCCCGCGGTGAGCCCGTCGAAGGGCTCCCTGCTGCCATCTCGCTCGAGCTGGAGGCCCGCCTGTACTCCCCGCCCTGACGCAACCGGACACCCGAAGATCAAGGGCGTCACTCTCACCACGAATGGTCAACCGAGCGGATGGACCAAATCGCGTTCGAGCGCCGGCAAAGCCGGCGCAACCCGTCCCGGTGGGGGAGGCTTCGGAGGGGGCCGTCGAGGCCCCCTCCGATTCAAAACAACACCGCGAGGGCCGCGAATGACAGGAGCGCACCGCCGACCGTCTGCATGACGTCCCGGATCGTCGGCAAGGTCCGGACCTTCTCCTCCTCCTTCGGCGGCACGATGACCGTATCGCCGGGCTCGATGGGGTGACCGGGCGTGGCGCCGGAGATCGCCGAGCCGTCAGCCTTCACGATGTGGATATCCTTCCTGTCCGCCTGCTTCGTCATTCCGCCGACCCGGTTGATGTAGTACTCGGGGTCTGCGCCGTCCCGGTACAGGACTGACGTCGAGCTGCGCACGGCGCCGATCACGAGCACCGAAGCGGGCGGCGGCGGCACCTCTAGCCAATCGCCATCCGCGAGCACAAGGTCGTTGGGGCTCGCGCGGAGCGCGGCTGGCTCGTCGAGGTGGACGACGATGCGGCCGACGGCCACGCGCGACGCGAGGGCCTTGAGCATCTCGCGCCGAGCCTGGAGCGCTTGCTGCCGCCACTGCGACTCGTCCTTGTCCGCTCCCACCACCGTCACGGACGCCGTGGCCAGGATGCGCTGCTCCTGCAGGCGGACAAATGCATCGAGCTGCTCCTGCTCGGCCCGTCGCCGGTCGGCCCGGGTCAGCACCGCGCCCTTCAGGAACGCCTTGTCGGTGAACCCGCCGGCCCGCTCCAGCACGGAGCTGAGCCGCTCGCCCTCCGCGATGACGTAGGTCCCGGGCCGGGTCACCTGCCCCTCGACGACCACGGCGCGCGGCGCGCGATAGGCGCTCCGGATGGCGACCTCGTCGAGCGGTTTGAGGAGCAGGTCGTGGTCGCGGTCACCAGTCCACGCCTTCCTCAGGTCGACCGGCAGGATCTCGACCGAGAGGTCGTCACGGCGCCGGGCGACCTCGATGCGGTCCGCGAAGGCCTCCGGCAGCAGCGTGTCCGGCGGCAGGAGCTGGCTGATCCGCATCATCGGCTTCAGCTCGTAGGCGCCGGAGTACTTCACCGCGCCGTCGACCCGCACCAAGTTGTAGATCCGCGGGTCGCTCCGGTAGATCAGGACGAGATCGCCGGCGTTGACGGGCGGATTGCTCGCCCGGTCACCCTGGATGTAGTGCCGGCTGAGATCCACATCGGTGGTGGCCCGCTCGGCGCTCGGCTGCGCCCGGACGACCTGAACGCGCTTCAGATAGGCCCTCGGGGTGATGCCGCCCGCCATGTCGATGAGGTCCGAGACCCGTACCTCGCCCCGCAGCTCGTAAATCGCCGGCCGCTTGACCTCGCCGGCGACGGCCACCACGTCGCCGATCGTCGGGACGAAGATCGTGTCACCGGACTCCAGACGGAAGTCGTGGCTGCGATCCCCCCGCTGCAGGAACTCGTAGAGGTCGAGCGTACCCACCATGTGATGGTTTCTGAGCAGGCGGATATCGCGCAGCGACCCGAGCTTGGTCGGCCCCCCCGCGCTGAAGAGCGCGTTGGTGAGGGTCGCGAGCGCGCTGAGCGTGTACATCCCCGGTTGGCACACCTCCCCGACCACGTGGACGCGCACGGTCCGGAGCCGGCCCATCGTCATGCTCGTCTGAAAGCCGCGGTAGTACCGGGAGAGCTGCTCGCGAATAAGGCGGTCCGCCTGCGCGAACGTGAGCCCCCACACGCGGAGGTCGCCGACCTTCGGCAAGATGATCCGGCCGTTCCGATCCACGGTGCGAAGGACGGTCGTTTCCACGGGACCCCAGACGTTGATGCTGAGGTCATCGCCGGGTCCAAGGACGTAGTCCGGGCCGACCGGCACGTCATCCACGGGCGCAAAGGTCGATACGTTCGTGGCGAACATCGCGTAGCCATACTGCCGGAGCGAGACCGCGAACGGGTCGAAGCGAGCCGGCGGAGGGGGCATGCCCGGGAGCTGCCGCGGGCCACGCCAGTCCGCCACGAGCTGGGACTGCCCGGAGCGTTGCGCCTGCGGAGCCGGTGACTCGCTTGCCTCTTGCGGCTGGCGGACGGCGGACTGAAGGCCCCACGGCTGATCCGCACCGAGCAGCCGCTGGGTCGCCTCCAGCTCGAACATCGCCTCGATCCGGGACACCTCGCCACTCTCGATCCCGGCGAAAGGCTGCAGGGCGGGGGGGAGACCGCGGCCGGGCGGCAGGACCGGCGCCGACGCCGGATCCTCCTCGGGCGCGCCTTGGCCGGTGGCGACGTGCGTGATGCGCGGGCCGGCCGAGACCGGGGGTGCGCCGGGACGCAGACCCGGCTCCGGTCTAGGTCGCACCATGACCGCGGCAGGTTGACAGGGGCTGCCCGCCGGCGCGGAGCCGTACCGGGGGCCGCCCCGCTGTCCAGACGCATCGTAGAGCCGAGACTCGGGAGGCGCTGGCCACCCCGGGAGCGAGTCATCCGGTCCGCTACGGTGCGCGTGGCCGTTCACCCCATTGGGTGTCATCGATGGGAACCCGCCGTGGTCCTGCGCGAATGCTCCGCCGGACAGACGCGCCATCTCTCCGCCCACGAAGGCGATGGAGAGCAGAACGACGCTGAGCTTCCGAGAACACGTGTTCATCATGGTCAGCCACCCTTCTACGTGGACGGTGTCTTCAGGCCGGAAACCTCCCCGGCCATGTTGAACTGGAGCGGCACCCGCGCGCGGCTCCCGCCGTTTGCGGCCGGGCGACTCGTGCCCGGTGGAGGCGTGGGGTGCGCCAGCTCGCGGAGATAGGCGAGGAAAAGACCGATGAGGAGGCCAATGACACCGGCGAGCGCGAGGTTGAGGGCCAGCCGAGGCTTCGCGGGCCGGGCTGCCGGAACCGCTCTATCGAGGACCTGGACCACCGAGATATCCTTGGCCTCGGCGATCCGGGTCTGCTCGACCTGCTGAGTCAGGATCGTGACCAGGCCTTCCTGGACCTTGACGTCCCGCGTGAGGCGAGCCAGCTCGAGGCCAACCTCCGGAACGCGACTGAAGGGCATCGAGAAGTCTCGCGTCTCACCACCGGTTACGGTCCCGGCCGCGTCGTCGCCGTGCTGCATGCGCGCGAGCTGCCGGTTCATCTCGTCGATCCTGCGCCGGCGGACGACCACCTCGGGGTTCGCGTCGGTCGCGAAGTCGCGGAGCACCCGGAGCTGGACCTCCTCGGCCAGGATCTCCGCCTTCACGTGGGCGGCGGCCTCGATCGCGCCGCGGGTCTGCTCCTGGAGCACGATCGCGCGGTTGCCCTCCTGGAAGCGACGGAGGCCCTCCTCGGCGGAGTCGAGCTGGGCCCGTGCCCGGGCCAGTTGCTCGGTGAGGAATCGGCGCTGGCGTGACGCCTCGCCCATCCCGAAGTGGGCGACGACGCGATCGAGCTGGTCGACGTAGAAGTTCGCCATCTGGGCGGCCAGCCCCGGATCCGTGTCCTCCACCGCGACCGAGATCACGCCCTCCTTGGACACCGACACCGTGGTAGCGCGCTTCAGGGTCTCGATCGCGTCGTCGACGTAGCGCGCCCGGTACCGCGCCCGGAGCCCGAAGCGCTCGACCAGGTCGTGCGCCATCGTGCGGCTGTTGAGGACGCTCGTCAGCACGTCGCGGTTCGGCGTGAGTGACGGCACCCCGACGCTGGGCATCTGGACGAGGAGCCCGGACACGGCGGCCAGGCCGGAGAGAAGGCCGTCGGCCCGACTCTCGCGCGGGGCCAGGACGGTGGCCACGGACTGGTAGACCCGCGACATGGCGAGCGTGATGATGAGGCCCGCGACCAGCGCGAGCGCCCACGGCACGAGGGTGAGCCGTGGATGATCACGGAAGAGTCGCCAGAGCGAGAGCCCGGGTGCGGGCTCGGGGATGGCGAACGCGGGGTCGGGTCGGCTCATGACTGCGGTCACTCCACGGTCACGGGATCGGGACGGGTTCCAGGGCGGAGCCCATCCGCCTCCCGGTTTGCGAGCGGCGCGAAGGTCGGCACTGTCTCGCGCAGCCGGCTGATGACGCCATTCGAGTCGTTGTCGGCGGCCAGCCGCTCCAGCTCCGCGAGTTGTTGCGCCAGCGCCTTGGCTTCCGGGACCCAGCGAGAGCGCACGCGGAGAATCTTCGCGACGGGCGAGGCCTCGAGCGTCTCGTCGCTCGAGACCAGTTCCTCGGACAGCTTCTCGCCCGGGCGGAGGCCGATGAAGCGAATCGAGATGTCCTCGTCGGGGACGAATCCGGACCGTCGGATGAGCGTCCGGGCCAGGTCGAGTACCTTCAGCTGCTCGCCCATGTCGAGGGCGAAGATCTCGCCGCCCTTGGCCAGACTCGCGGCGTGCAGCACGAGCTGGACCGCTTCGGAGATCAGCATGAAGTAGCGGCGCATCTCGGGGTGCGTGACGGTCACGGGGCCGCCCGCCTCGATCTGGTCGAGAAAGCGCGGGATCACGCTGCCGTTGCTCCCGAGGACGTTGCCGAACCGCACCGCGACGAAGCAGGTGAACGTTCGCCCCGTCATGCTCTCGATGATCAGCTCGGCGGCGCGCTTGGTCGCACCCATGACACTCGAGGGGTTCACCGCCTTGTCGCTCGAGATCAGAATGAAGCGCTCGGTCCCGTGCCGCGCGGCCAGGGTGGCCAGGAGGCGGGTGCCCCGGACATTGTTCTTGACCGCCTCGCACGGATTCGTCTCCATCAGCGGCAGGTGCTTGTGGGCCGCGGCGTGGAAGATGATGTCGGGCCGGTGCTGCGCGAAGACCGCGGCCATGCGCCTGGCGTCGGTGACGTCGGCGACCACGGGGTGGAGCGAGAACCCCTCCCGCCAGGCCGCGAGATCGTTGGCGACGGCGTGCAGCCCGTTCTCGTAGCGGTCGAGCAGCACGAGCCGGCGCGGGCGGAGGGTCGCGACCTGCCGCGACAGCTCCGACCCGATGGACCCGCCGGCGCCGGTGACGAGCACCTGACGTCCGGCGAACGCCTCGCGGACCGAGTCGATCGGGAGCCCCACCGGGGCTCGCTCCAGAAGATCCTCGACGGCGAGGCTCCGGACCTGGCTCGCCGCCCGCCGGCCGCCGAGGAATTCGCGCAGGTTCGGAAGGACCTTGACGGGCACCTTGAATGGCTCCAGGGCCCGGACGGCCTCGCGAACCGTTCCGGGGTCGACGCCGGGCATGGCCACCAGCACCTCGCTGGGCTGCTGCGCCACCATGATGCGCGGAAGGTCGTGCCGCGTGCCGAGAACCCGCACGCCGTGAATCCGCTGGCCGACCTTGGTGGCATCGTCGTCTACGAAGCCCACCGGTCGATACTCGTAGAAGGGATGGTGCCGCATGTCGCGGACGACCATCTCCCCGGCATCCCCCGCGCCGTAGATCAGCACGCGCTTGTCGCGCCGCCACCGGCCGAACTCGCGGCAGGCCCGCCGGGCCAGCCGGGCTCCGCCCATGAAACAGATCAGCAGGATCGAGTCGATCACCAGCACCGAGCGGGGGTAGTCGACGGCGAACGCGCCGTGGACCAGGCTCGAGAACGCCAACGTGCTGATCACGACGCCGGCGACGATGTTCTGCAGATCCCACAGGCCGGCGTACCGCCAGAGCCCCTCGTAGAGCCCGAAGGGCCCGAACACGAGGGCCCGGACGGCCACCAGCCACGGCAGCATCTGCACCAGCAAGAGCACCTCTGTCTCGGGAATCACCCCGTCGAACCGGAGCCAGAAGGCCAGGCAGTGCGCGGTCACGATGAGGACCAGGTGGATCGCGACGACGAGCAAGCGCCGGTAGCGATGCCCGAGCCAGCCGAGCAGGTCGGCCAGAACGCTGGCGGCTCGGCCCACGCCGCTACCGGCGACGGGCGGGCTGCTTACCAGGGGCCTGGTGGAGTAACTCATTCGAGAACGTCTCGCGCCGGGTCGAGGGCGAGCCTCGGACTCAGGGTTCCGGCTGCCTCGCACATTTCGGACTCAGGGCTCGGCTCGCTTGATTCGGGCCTCGCCTCGCGCCGCGCTCGCCCTGGGCTCGCGGCCGGCGCTCAGCTCGAACTGCGGGCGCGCCTCGCACATTTCGGACTCAGCGGCTCGCCGGTGGGCCACCGCGAAGAGGATTTGGCACTCGGGCGCCGACCGGGGCGCGATCGGCAATGGGGACTGGGACGCGAGGGCCTCCTCGACCTCGGCCGGGACCGGCACGAGCGGTCCGAGGAAGAGGCGCTTGAGCCACGCCTTGCCGGTCATGGTCCGGGGAATCAGGTCGAGCGCGATGGCGGCGCGCCGGAGCGCCGAGACGACACGATCCCGGCCCGACACCGCCGTCCCGGGGAAGGCGCCGTAGAGATCGACGTCGAACCCGCGCTCACCGAGCAGCGCCAGCAGCTCGCCCGCCGCGAAGTACCGCGTGCTCAACGAGCTCGGGTTGAAGCCCGGCCACAGTCGGTTCACCGTGGAGATCAGGAGCACGCCCGACCCGGTCATGACGCGCCGGCACTCTTCCAGGAACTGCTCCGGCCGAGCCAGATAGTAGATCGCCTCGTAGAGGAGGACCACGTCGAAGCTTGCCGCCGCGAACGGCAGATCGTGCGCGTCGAGGCGCAGAATGGGGACGCGGCCGCCGTAGTGTCGCCGCGCCTCGGTGACCAGATCCGCCGTGCAGTCGCCACCGACGACGAGCCGTCCGGTCCTCGCGAGATACCCGAGCCCCGGCCCCGGCCCGCAGGCCACCTCGAGCACGTCTTTCCCGGCGCAGAACGGGGCGGCAAACGCGTAGCGTGTGTACAGCATCGACAGCGCCTCCCGGGTGATGAAGACGCCCCGCCGCTCCGTGACCGCCGCGTAGGTGATCGTCATGGGCGGGCACCCGGGCCGTCCGCCGTGGCCTGTCGATCCCGCGCGATCTTTCGGGCAGTGCTTCTGCTCGGTTCGAGCGCGGCCTTCGCCTGCGCACGCTCTCTGGGGGAGGCATTGGACGGGGCCGTCGAGGCCCCCTCCGAACATGCAAAGAACTCCCGGATCGCCGCCACGACGATCTCGACCTGCTCGCCCGTCGTCTCGGCGCTCATCGGGAGTGACAGGACCTCGCGGCAGACGCGCTCGGTGCGCGGCAGATCGGGCGTCCGCAAGGCCAATCCCGTGTGCTCCCAGACGGGCTTGGGCCAGTGCACGAGCGTCTCCACGCCGCGACGCCGGAGATGCTCCCGGAGCCCATCGCGCTCGGGCGTCCGAACGACGTAGTTCTGGAAGATGTCCACCTGGTGCGTCTCGTTCCAGTGCGGCAGGCCCAGTGGGGCGAGCCCGGCGAGCCCACGACGGTAGCCGTCGGCAATCGCGCGCCGGCGACCGAGCCACGCCGGCAGGTGTCGGAGCTTCACGTCGAGCACCGCCGCCTGCACGTTGTCCAGGAGCGCCGTCTGGCCGTGGCAGTGGTACTCGCCGGTGGCGCGGTCCTCCCCGTTGTAGCGCAGGAGCGTCACCAGCCGCGCGACGTCGGGGTCGTCGGTGACGACCGCGCCGCCGTCGCCGAACCCCCCCAGCACCTTGAAGGGATAGAAGCTGAAGCACCCGGCCAGCCCGAAGCTGCCGGCTAGTCGGCCGCTGGAGGTCGCGCCCAGCGCCTGCGCGGCGTCCTCGATCACGTGGAGCCGATGCCGGCGGGCGGTATCCATGACCTGATCCATCGCGCAGAGCCGCCCGTTGAGGTGCACCACCAGGATCGCCCTGGTGCGCGGGGTGATCGCGGCCGCCAGCTCGGCCGGATCCATCGTGTAGTCCTCGCCCACATCGATCAGCACCGGGGTCGCGCCGCAGTGCACGATGGCTGAGATCGTCGCCACGAAGGTGTGGGCGACGGTGATCACCTCGTCCCCGGCTCCGACGCCGGCTGCTCGCAGCGCGAAGGAGAGCGCGTGATAGCCGCTTCCCACGCCGACGGCGTACCGCACGCCCACGAACCGAGCGAGGTGCGCCTCGAAGTCCTCGAGCTCCCGGCGGCAGATCAGGTCGCCGGCCGCGAGGCACCCGGTGATGGCGGCATCGATCTCCGGCTTGAGCCGCGCATAGTGCGCGCGCGGATCGACGAACGGGACGCGGTAGCTCACGACTTCGGCTTGGCGTCCAGGACCTTCTCGACCGCGACGATGACCTCGTCAGCGCCGATGAAGTAGGCCCGCTCGAGCGGGCCGGACATGGGCGCCGGGGCGTCAGGGAGGCACACCCGCTCGACCGGGACGCGAAGGCAGTCGAAAATGTCGGTGGCGACGGTGGCCACGACCTCGGCGGCGAGGCCACCGGTCCTCCAGGCCGCATCGACGACGACGAGGCGCCCGGTCCGGGCGACGGACTCGAAGACCGCCTCGCGGTCCCACGGCTTCACCGAGCGCAGATCGAGCAGCTCGGCGTCGACCCCGCGCGCCTCGAGCACCGCCACCGCGCGCGCCGCTTCGGCGGCCATGTACGAGATCGCGACGATCGTGATGTCCTTGCCGCGGCGCCGGACCGCGGCCTTGCCGATGGGCACGCGGTACATGGCCTCCGGCACCTCGCCGCGCTCGCCGTAGAGCCAGCGGTCGTCGATATAGAGGACGGGGTTGCCGTCGTCGACCGCGGCCATCAGCAAGCCCTTGGCGTCGTACGGCGTGCTCGGCATCACCACCTTGAGGCCCGGGACCGGCAGGAACATCGAGTGCAGCGCCTGCGAGTGCTGGGCCCCCTGCTCGCCGCCCCGGTTGATCACCGCACGGACCACCACCGGCACGGCGGCCCGGCCGCCGAACATGTACGACCAGTTCGCGGCCTGATTCACGATCGGGTCAGCGGCCAGGAGGGCGAAATCCATCCGGGCGTGAAAGACGACGGGCCGCATCCCGGCCAGGGCGGCGCCGATCGCGGCCCCGGTGATCGCATTCTCCGAGATCGGCGAGTCCATCACCCGCCCGCGGCCGAATTCCCGGTCCAGCCCCTCGAGACTCTGCCCGGCGTACCACGGGCTCCACACGCCCTGGCCGATCACGAACACGCGCGGGTCGGCGCGGAGGAGCTGCGCGAACCCCTCCCGGATGGCCTCGGCGTAGCTCAGGAGGCGCGGCTCAGGCATGGTCGGTGCCCGGCGCGTAGACGGCATCGAGGAGGCTGCTCGGCGGCGGGTACGCCGATTCGCGTGCCAGCACAACCGCCCGCGCGACCTCGACACAGGCTTTCGCCTCGATGGCGTCGAGCGCTCGCTCCAGGACGCCTCGCTCGAGAAGATCGAGGCGGGCGCGTCGGATCGGATCCCTGGGGAGCCAGTCCGCCAGCTCGTCCGCGCGCCGGACGCCGACGTCCATGTCCCAGCCGGGCCCGACGTGCCCGCGCCAGCGGTAGGTCAGGCATTCGAGGAGGCCCGGTCCGCCGCCGTCCCGCGCGCGGTCGACGGCCTCGCGCGCGGCCGAGTACACGGCCCCAACGTCATTGCCGTCCAGGCGCACGGCGGGCACGCCGTGGGCCCTTGCCAGCTCGGCAATGCTGTCCACCGGCCGGCGCTCTCGAAGGCTCATGTGGCTCGCGTACTGGTTGTTCTCGCACACGAAGAGGACCGGCAGGCGATACAGCGCCGCCAGGTTCACGGACTCGTGGTAGTGGCCCTCCTCGGTCGCGCCGTCGCCGAAGAACGCCACTGAGACGCGGCGGTCGCGCCGGAGCGTCGAGGCGAGCGCCGTGCCGGCCGCCAGCGGGATCGTCGCGGCCACGATCGGCACCGTGCCCAGGATGCCGACCTCCGGCGCCAGCAGATGCATCGACCCGCCGCGGCCGCCCGAGCAGCCGGTGACCTTCCCGAACAGCTCGGCCATCATGGCGTCCGGGTCACCGCCCTTGGCCAGGTAGTGCCCGTGGGAGCGGTGCCCGCCCCAGACGTAGTCCTCTCGCTCCAGGGCCGCGCACACGCCCGCGGCGATGGCCTCCTGGCCGATACAGAGGTGACAGGGGCAACGGATCTCGCCAGCCTCGATGAGGTCCGCCACGCACTCCTCGAACTTGCGGATCAGGACCATGGTGGTGTACATGTCCCGGAGGCGGGCGCTATCGCTCACGGCCGCACGTGGTCGTGATCCGGGAAGCGCTCCCGGCTCACTGGTCGCCTTGCGAGGATCGGTTCCTCGACTCGCCCCCGGCAGCACCGCCGCGATGGTCTGGGCCAGGATCGCCAGGTCGGTCCCGAGCGAGCGACGCCTGACGTACTCGAGCTGCAAGCGGACCTTGACGGGGCGGATCTGCTCGAGGTACGTGCGCTCCGGGTCCGGGCTGCCGGCCAGCCGGGCACCCTCGTCCCGGTTCCAGAGGCTCGCCCAGTCGGTCATCCCGGGCCGGACGCTCAGGATCGCCCGTTCATCGCCGGCGAGCAGCTCGGCGTACTGCGGGACCTCGGGCCGAGGCCCCACCAGGCTCATCTCGCCCTTCACCACGTTGACGAGCTGGGGCAGCTCGTCGAGCTTGTGCTTGCGGAGGACCCGACCGACCCGCGTGAGCCTCGGGTCGTCGGCGGCGGCCGACGGGCCGCCCAGTCGCTCCGCGCCGGCGATCATCGTCCGGAACTTGAGCATGCGGAACGGCCGGCCGTGCCGGCCGACGCGCAGGGCGCGATACAGCACCGGCCCGCCGTCCTCCCGCTTGATCATGACCGCGACGACCGCGAGAGCCGGCGACGACAGTGCCAGCCCGACGAGCGCCAGCAGCAGATCGACCGACCGCTTGCCGACGGCTTCCCAGCGGCTCGCCATCACGTCCTCGGCTCGGCCAGCACGCTGATGGCCATCCAGGCCTGCCACTTGAGCCACGGCAGGCGCAACAGCACCCGGTCGATGGCCTCGAGGACCGTCAGGACTGCGGGGAACGCCGCAGTTCGTCGGAACGGCACGCCGGCGAGGGCCGCGAGGTGGAAGCATGTCGTCTCGACGCGGCCGAAGTACTGCTCGGCGAGCTTCAGGTGATCCCGCGTCAGGATGTGCTCGGTCTCCCACTGGGTCCGCAACGTCGGAGTTGCCCGTCGATACCACTGGATCAGGGGATTGTGGCCGAGGACTTCCGCGCAGATGACCGCGCCGTCCGGTTTGAGGATCCGCGCCAGCTCGGGCAGCGCTCGGCGCAGGTCGAGATGATGCAGCGCCCCGTACTCCGCGATCACGTCAAAGTGGTTGTCAGGAAACTCGGTGGCCTCGGCATCCATCACCGCGAACGAGACAACCCCGTGGTACCCCATTGCCACCTGGCGCCGGCAGTTCTCGATGGACGTCTCGGAGATGTCGATCCCGATGACCTCCCGCGCCCCCGCGTCGGCCAGGAAGAAGGCCTCGGCTCCGTTTCCGCAGCAGTAGTCCAGGACCCGCTTCAGCGGGACCCGCTGCGAGAGCATTTCGTGCATGTGGGCGAGGCTCTTGCGCTCGATGCTGTACCACTTGAAGTTCGCCCACTCGGGCGAGCCGCCGAGGCGCTGCTCCGCCTCGATCGACCAGCGCTGCTCGAGCCGATGCGCGCGCAGGCGGTCGTGAAAGTCCGCCTCGGCCAGCTTCCGGCTCTGGGCGGGACCGGGGCACCCGGCGCGCGCGCGCCCCGCCGGCGGCCCGCCGTCCTCAGGCCGCGTCGTCGAGCCCATAGATCTCGCGCAGCACTCGCCGGACCACCAGCCGCTCGTCGAACTCCAGCTCGGCCTTGCGGCGCGAGTGCGCGCCGAACCGCTGGCGCTTGCCCGCGTCCGCCGCCAGGTCCGCGATCGCGTCGGCGAGTGCGCTGGAGTCCCGGACCGGAACCAGGTGCCCGTTTAGGTGGGGCTCGACTGTTTCGCGGCAGCCCGGGTGGTCCGTGGTCACGATCGGCTTACCCAGCGACAGGGCCTCGAGCAAGACCCGGGGGACGCCCTCCCGGAAATAGGACGGCAGGACGACGATGTCTCCCAGCGCGAGAATCTCCCGCACTTCCTCGCGGAAGCGCGTGACGGCGGTGAAGTTGGACGGCAGGTCCACTTCCAGATACCCGCCGCCGACGGCGTCCGGGTGCTCCCGCTCGTACGGCCCGACGAGCACGAAGCGTACGTCGGGGCATCGCCGGGCCAGCAGGTGCGCCGCTTCCTTGAATTCGCGAACGCCCTTGCTCCAGATCAGCCGCGCCACGACCATCACCGCCACGAGGCCGGCCTGCTCGAGCCCGAGCTCGCGGCGCAGCGCCCCGATCGTGGTCCGATCTGCTCGTTCCGCCGACACCTCGTCGAGGTCGACGCCGCTCCCCCGGATCAGGACCGCCTTGGACCGGGCGACGAGGCCGTCCGCGATGAACAGCTCCAGATCCTCGGGGTTCTGGAACCACACCTTGTCCGTCAGGCCGAGCGCGAACCGGTAGAGCGCCCGCACCGTCAGTCGCATGAGCCGCCGCCCCGGCCCGCCCGCCATGAACGGAATGCCCAGGCCGGACACGAGCGCCGTCACCCTCGGGACGCCGGCCAGACGGGCGGCGAGCGCGCCGTAGATGGTGGGCTTCACCGTCATGTTATGAACCAGCTCGATCCGATCCCTGCGCAGGGTCCGGTAGAGGGCATAGAGCACGCGCACGTCACCGAGCGGGCTCACGAACCGGTACATCCGGAGGGGACGGTGCACGGCGCCGAGGCCCTCGAGATGTCCCACGTACGGGCCGGGGGGCGTGATGGTGTAGACCGTGTGTCCGAGCCGGCACAGAGTGGCGATGAGCCCCCTGCGAAACTGCCACATCGAGAAGTCGTCATTCAGGACGAGCGCGATCCTCACGGCCTAACGACGGCCGACGTGAAGAAGCACCCGCCGGAGTGGTCGAGAAACCGGATATCGGCTCGCGCGAATCCCGCGTCGCCGCAGAGCTGCCGGACCTCCGCTTCGGAGTAGTGATAGACGGCGCAGCGGCCGAGGGCCTGGTATCGCCACCTCCGGATCGGGTAGCGCAGCCGATCACGGAACGGAAAGGAGATGAGGGCGCGCTCCCGGACGGCGTCTTTCAGGGCCCGCAGGAAGGCGAGCGGCGCGGCCACGTAATCCAGGACGCCCATGACTATCGCGGAGTCCGCCCGCTGGGCGAGCTCCGGGAGGGGGGCATCGACCGGGAACGAGGCGCAGACGAACCGGCACACGTCGCCGACACCGGCCTGCTCAGCTCGGCGCCGGGCGAGGTCGATCATGCCGGGCGCACCATCGAGGCCGACCACCGACGCCGCGCCTCGATGCGCCGCCTCCACCGCATACACGCCTGCACCGCATCCCACGTCCAGGATGGTCTGTCCGCGCAGGCTCGGTCCGAGCGCGTCGAACGTCAGCTCGTAGCGCTCGGCGATGTCGCGGCGCAGGGTCGAGTCGACCACCCGCCACACCAGGCTCCGCCTCCCTCCGTAGATGCTGTCCCAGGACTCCGAGAATCCAGAGAAGAACCGGCTGACCTCCTGATCGTGCGGTGCCACCCGGTGACCCGTCCTTCCGATTCTGCTCATCGGGCCGACACGCCACGGGCCCGGGTGCCTGCGTCGCCCGCTCGAAGATTCCGGATCATCCGATGCGCACCCGGACTCGCGGGGCGCTCCTCGAGCGACTGCCACTCGTTCGCGCACCGGCCCCGGCTGGCCCGACCCGTTTCCTGCGGGCGCTCGGAGGGGGAGCCCGGTCTCCACGAGAGCTCCTGCACTGGATATCGGGCGAGGTAGTCCTCGATGGCAACGAAGGGTCGTTCGCGGATGAGCGCGGCCAGCTTGCGGGCCGCGCCCTTCACGCCGACGTACGTCCTGAACGTCCTCACCATCGACAGCCCGTCGATCCTCGGGATGACGCGCCCCATCTCGTAGGGATGCAGGTAGAGGACTCCAGGCCACCCCTGCCGGTTGTGAGCTCGATAGAGCCATCGCGTGATCGCCAGCGGATAGAGCCGGAGATACCCCCCGCCGCCGAAGGGAATCCCCCATCCCAATACACGGCGCGCGGACAGCGGGATCTCGATCAGGCCGTTCGCGAGGCGAACCGGCCCCGGCGGGAAGTCCCGGATCCCGTACACGTCGTGCAGCCCCGTCGGGTAGACGCTGGAATCGTAGGTGAAGCCGACCTCGCGCAGCACGTCGAAGACCCAGAGGTTCTGCTCGGTGATCGAGAAGTCGGGCGCCCGGAACCCGGCGACCGGATGGCCGCCGGCGTCCTCGAGATGCCGCTTGGCCGCCTCCAGAGCGGCGCGGACCTGCGGCGGCGCCAGTCGATGCAACCGCCGATGCTCGAAGCTGTGGCAGGCGATCTCGTGGCCGGCCTGCACGATCCGCCGGACCAGCCACGTCATGTCTCGACCGATCCGGCCCAGCACGAAGAAAGTCGCCCGCTGCTCGAGCTCGGCCAGGAGGTCGAGAATCGCCACCGTGTTCAGCTCGATCTCCTCCCGCTCCCGCTGGGGCGATCGACGCGCGGGCGGGCTGTCGACGATATCCTGCGAGGCCTCGACGAACCCTTCCACGTCGAAGGTCAAGAGGTTCACGGGCGCAGGGTCACGCATTCCGCTGAAAGAGGAACTGATTACACCCGGCCGCGCTGGTGCGGACCGCTCTGATCAACTCGAACCCGAGGCCTCCGCAGAATGTCGCGACGTCGTCGAACGACGCATACTCGTAGGGCAGCCCCCCGGCCCAATCGACGGCGTCGTGGTAGGTCGACATGCCGCGGGGGACGTTGAACGGGGACTTGCCCTTCAGCGCGCGCCCGACCACCCGCGGCCCGAACAGGCTCCAGATCATCACCGTCTTCCCGACCCGGCCACTGCGGTTGTACTGGCGCTTGAACCACCGCCAGAATGGGGACGACCAATGTCGGTTATAGATGGCGATCGCCAGCGCACCCCCGGCGTTGACCAGGCTGGCCGTATTTTCGATCGCTTGCCACATGGCCCCCGTGTGGTGAAGAACGCCCCACGCATAGACGACGTCCGCTGGCGAGAGCTCAGCGATGACTCGCCGATCCAAGATCGACCCGTGCTGGATCCGCCAGCGGTCAGGGTTGCCCATCTGCGCTCTGAGCATGCGACACGCCTCGACACCCTTCGGATCGAGATCGAGGCTCGTCACCGATGGAGCACCGAGAGCGACCGCGGCACCCGAGAAGAGACCGCTGCCGCACCCGATATCGAGGAATGTGCGCCTCGACAGATCGTTCGTACCCAGCAGATTCACCAGGGACTGGCGGGCGTCGCCACATCGGTCCCGATTCAAGGACCCGAGATAGTCGAGCCAGTTCTCGCCGAAGGAAAATGTCACGACCTCTGGAGCGCGCGCCAACTACGCCGGTGGGCCTTTTCAGCAGCCTGCTAGTGTCCCGAGTCAGAGATGAGCCGACAAAGCGCCGGGCGTGGTGGGGGCCCTCCCCGCGGGACACGCTGTGTCGCGGAGCGTCGCCGCACTCAAACGGGCCACGAGACCGATGGTGGTCGGCTTCGGCGATCCGCAGAAGCCACGGTCCCGCGGGGAGAGCCCCCACCCCACCCGGCGCCGTGAGTCAACGGACTTTCGACTCGGGGCACGAGCAGGATGCGAAAACCCGCAGGCTGCTCAAAAAGGTCCAGCTGCGAGGCGGCGCCCGAGGGCCGCGCGCGAGGCGTACTCCCTGTACGTTGAGCGTGCGGCCGAGGGCGCCAACGAAGCAGATGGGCCTTTTTCAGCAG
>Ga0187892_10007110_pt1 | contig 16157 bp, 18 predicted proteins | sample MA1701073metaG_FD_139345 | JGI IMG/M metagenome (GOLD analysis project Ga0187892, IMG submission 139345) | Bio-ooze microbial communities from a basaltic lava cave in the Kipuka Kanohina Cave System on the Island of Hawaii, USA - MA170107-3 metaG ... | reverse complement strand
GTCGCGTCGGCGCAGCGCCACCTGCGCCGGCAGGGCACGCCGCTCCCCGGGCGCGAGCTGCTCGAGCGCCAGATGCTGGAGCGGCTGATCATCGACAAGGCGCAGCTGCAGATGGCGCGCGACACCGGCATCCGCGTCGACGAGCTGCAGCTCGACCGCGCCGTGCAGCGCATCGCGCAGCAGAACAACATGACCCTGGCGGATTTCCGCCGCGCGCTCGAGCGCGACGGCGTCGCCTTCCAGCCCTGGCGCGAGGAGCTGCGCGACCAGATCCTGCTCACGCGCCTGCGCGAGCGCGAGGTCGACGACCGCATCCAGGTGAGCGACACCGAGATCGACCTGTTTCTCGAGGAGCTGAAGGCGAAGCCCGACTCGCGCGTCGAATACCAGGTGTCGCACCTGCTGGTGCGCGTGCCGGAGCAGGCGACGCCCGAGCGCATCGAGGCGGCGCGCGCGAAAGCGCACAAGGCGCTCGCCGAGGCGCGCGCGGGGGCGGATTTCGCCAGCCTCGCCGCGAGCTACTCGGACGCGCCCGACGCGCTGCAGGGCGGCGCGCTCGGCTGGCGCAGCGACGACCGGCTGCCGGAGCTGTTCTCGAGCGCGCTCGCCGCGATGCAGCCCGGCGAGGTGAGCGACGTCCTGCGCAGCCCGGCGGGCTTTCACCTGGTCAAGCTCGGCGAGCGGCGCGGCGCGGCGCTCGACGCCGGCGCGCCGGTCGCGCAGACGCGCCTGCGCCACATCCTGATCCGCGCGAGCGAGACCATCTCCGAGGGCGAGGCGCAGCGGCGCCTCGCCGACCTGCGCAGCCGCATCGTCAGCGGCGCCGCCGATTTCGCCGAGATGGCGCGCGTGCATTCCACCGACGCCACCGCGGCGCGCGGCGGCGAGCTCGACTGGGTGTACCCGGGCGACGTGGTGCCCGAGTTCGAGCGCGCCTACCGGGATCTCAGGATCGGCGAGATCAGCGAGCCGGTGAAGACCCCCTTCGGCTACCACCTGATCCAGGTGCTGGAACGCCGCTCGGCGGACATGTCTCCGGAGCGACGCAGGCTGCAGGCGCGCCAGGCGCTGCGCGAGCGCAAATCCGACGAGGCCTACCAGTCGTGGCTGCGCCAGCTGCGCGACCAGATCTACGTCGAGCAGCGGCTGGAGGAACGATAAGGCGCCCGGTCATCGCGCTGACCTCCGGCGAGCCCGCCGGCATCGGCCCCGAGCTGTGCGCCGGGCTGGCAGGCGAGAAGCCCGGCGCGCGCGTGGTGGTGATCGGCGATCGCTCGTTATTCGGTTCTGTCGAAGTCGAGCACGTCCCGTTGCGGCGCCCCCGGGTCCCCGGCAGGCTCGATCCCGCCAACAGCCCCTACGTGCTCGAGGTCCTCGAGCGCGCGGTGCGCGGCTGCCTCGAGGGCAAGTTCGACGCGATGGTCACCGCGCCGGTGCAAAAGAGCGTGATCAACGACGCCGGCATCTCCTTCACCGGGCACACCGAGTACCTCGCCGAGCGGGCGAACGCCGCGCACGTCGTGATGATGCTGGTGGGCGGGGGCCTGCGGGTCGCGCTCGCCACGACGCATCTGGCTTTGTCGGAAGTTCCCGGAGCAATCACAAAAGAGAATCTCCTGAAAACCTTGCGCGTGCTGCACGCCGACCTGAAGAAGCGCTTCCGCATCGCGCGGCCGCGGATCCTCGTCGCGGGGCTCAACCCGCACAGCGGGGAATCCGGGCACTTCGGAGCCGAGGACGCGGACGTCATCGCGCCCGCGGTGGCGGCGGCGAGGGCGGCGGGAATCGACGCGAGCGGCCCGCTGCCCGCCGATACGCTGTTCGTGCCGGCCCGCCTGGAGGGCGCCGATTGCGTGCTCGCCATGTACCACGACCAGGGCCTGCCGGTGCTGAAGTACGCCTCCTTCGGCCGCGGCGTGAACGTCACCCTCGGGCTGCCTTTCGTGCGCACCTCGGTCGACCACGGCACCGCGCTCGACATCGCGGGCACCGGTCGCGCCGATCCGGGGAGCCTGATCGAGGCGCTGAAGCTTGCCATCGAGCTCGCATCGCCCGCGTAAACGGTTCGGCCAGCACTTCCTTCATGAGAAGAGGGTGCTTGGCCGGCTGGTGGAGGCCATCCATCCGTCCCCGGGCGACGTCATCGTGGAAATCGGCCCGGGCGAGGGCGCGCTTACCGCGCCGCTGCTCGAAAGGGCGGGCAAGCTCGAGGCGATCGAGCTCGATCGCGACCTCGCTTCGGCGCTGGCAGCGCGCTTCCCGCCGTGGCAGCTCACGGTGCACTGCGCCGATGCGCTCGAGTTCGACTTCGCGCGCCTTCCCGAGGGCATGCGCCTGGTCGGCAACCTGCCCTACAACGTCTCCACGCCGCTGCTGTTCCACCTCGCGCGCTACGCGCCGCGCGTGCGCGACATGCACTTCATGCTGCAGCTCGAGGTGGTCGAGCGCATGGTGGCCAGGCCGTCGACGCCGTCCTATGGCCGCCTGTCGGTCTCGCTGCAGGCCAGGTTCGCGATGAAAAAGCTCTTCAACGTCGCGCGCGGCGCCTTCCGCCCGCCGCCGAAGGTCGAGTCGGCGCTCGTCCGGATGGAGCCGCTCGACCGGCAGCTGCCCATCGACGAGGACCTGGTGCGCAAGGCGTTCTCGGCGCGGCGCAAGACGCTGCGCAACGCGCTGCCGGGGATCGATTTCAGTGCGCTGGGCATCGATCCTGGCCTGAGGCCCGAGAACCTCTCGCCCGAGGACTACGCGCGCCTCTCGATGAGTTTTGATTTAGGATTGAATCGACAACAACGGGGGGACAAGAAATGACCGGCAGAGGGATCATCCTGGCACTACTCGGGGCGCTGGCCGCTGCGCCAGCGCACGCGTTCGAGGTCCGGCCGCTGCTCAAGGCCGGCTTCGACTTCGGCGGCGACACGATCGTGACGGCGGTGTTCACGAACGGCGAGAGGCAGGACATCAAGGCGAACCAGGGGCTCTACCTCGGCGGCGGCGCGGTCATCGTCGGAGACGCGAAGGACTGGGAGTTCCACCTCACCGCGGCGTACAAGTTCGCCTTCATCGACGCGACCAACGGCGACATCGAGTGGACGCGCATCCCGCTCGAAGCCCTGGCGTTCTACCGCTTCCCCCACGTGCGCGTCGGGGGCGGCCTCGCCTACCACGCCAGCCCGAAGCTCGAAGGCAGCGGCGTGGTCGGCGGGCTGGACATCAAGTTCAAGAACGCGCTCGGCGCGGTGCTGCAGGTCGACTGGCGCATCACCGAGAACGTCGCCCTGGGAGGGCGCTACACGGCCGTCGACTACGACGCCAAGGCGCCCGCCAGCGGCAGCGCCAAGAGCAACGGCCTCGGCGTCTCGTTCAGCATGAGCTTCTAGCGCTTGCGCTCGATGAACTCGATCTTGTAGCCGTCGGGGTCCTCGACGAAGGCGATCACGCTCGTGCCGCCCTTCACCGGGCCGGCCTCGCGCGTCACCTTGCCGCCGCTCGCGCGCACGCGCTCGCACGCGCCCTTCACGTCGGGCACGCCGATCGCGATGTGGCCGAAGCCGCCGCCGAGGTCGTAGCGCTCGACGCCGTGGTTGTAGGTGAGCTCGATCACCGCGGTGCGCTCCTCGTCGTCGTAGCCGACGAAGGCGAGCGAGTATTTCTGCTCCGGGCGCTCGGTGGTGCGCAGGACCTTCATGCCGAGCACCTCGGTGTAGAACTTGACCGAGCGCTGCATGTCGCCGACGCGCAGCATGGTGTGGAGAATTCTCATCGGGCTGCCTCCTCAGGTTAGCGCTTTCTGCTGCTCCTCGATCCAGGTGCGCGCGAGCGCGTTGACGGTCTTGGCATCGCGGTTCGCGGCGTCGATCGGCGGGCCGATGCGCACGGTCACCGTGCCGGGACGCTTGAGAAAGGCGTTGCGCGGCCAGAACAGCCCGGCGTTGTGCGCCACCGGGACCACCGGCGCGCCGGCGGCGACCGCGAGCCAGGCGCCGCCGGGATGGTACTCGCGCTGCGCGCCCGGGGCGACGCGCGTGCCTTCCGGAAACACCACGACCCAGAAGCCCTGCGCCAGGCGCTCGGCGCCGCGCCGCGCGATCGCGCGCAGCGCGGCGAGGCCGCGCGAGCGGTCGATGGCGATCGGGCTCATCAGGGCGAGGCCCCAGCCGAAGAAGGGGATCCACAGCAGCTCGCGCTTGAGCACCAGCACCTGCGGCGGGAAGATGAGCTGGAACGCCATCGTCTCCCATGCCGACTGGTGCTTCGACAGGATCACCGCCGGCCGCGAGGGCAGGTTCTCCCGCCCTTCGACCCGCCAGCGGATCTGGAGAACGACCCTGGCAAGAAAAATCACCACGCGCGACCAGCCCGAGATGATGCGGTAGCGCGCCATCCGCGGCAGCGGAAACGTGGCGAGCGCGAGCAGCGCGTAAGGCGGCGTGACCAGCGCGAGGCCGAGTGTAAACAGCGCCGAGCGCAGGACGATCAAGGCGCGAGGTGCTCGGCGAACGCCGCGAGGTCGGCGAACACGCGCGTGCCCGGCGGCAGCTTGCCCTCTGCCTGGGTCTTCGCCCCCTTGCCGGTCAGCACCAGCACCGGCCGCGCGCCCGCCGCCGCCGCGGCCTCGAGGTCGCTCTGCGCGTCGCCGACCATGGCGACCTCGTCGAGCGCGACGTTGAAGCGCCGCGCCACCTCGAGCAGCATCCCGGGCTGCGGCTTGCGGCACGAGCAGCCGTCTTCCGCCTTGTGCGGACAGAAGAAGAACGCGTCGACGCGCCCGCCGACCTGCGCCAGCGCGCGCAGCAGAACGTCGTGGATCATGAACAGCGTGCGCGTGTCGAACAGTCCGCGCGCGATGCCCGACTGGTTGGTCGCCACGGCGATGCGGTAGTCCGCCTGCGTCAGGCGGGCGATCGCCTCCAGGCTGCCCTTGATCGGCTTGAATTCCTCGGGCGACTTGATGTGCGCGTCGCTGTCGTGGTTGATGGTGCCGTCGCGGTCGAGGATGACGAGCTTCATTGCGCGAGCTTCGAGATGTCCGCGACCCGGTTCATCGCCTCGCGCAGGTCGCTGAGCAGCGCAAGCCGGTTCCTGCGCAGCGCCTCCTCGTCGACCATCACCATCACCGAATCGAAGAAGGCGTCGACCGGTTTCTTCAGCACCGCCAAGCTCTTGAGGTAGCCTGTGTAGTCGCCGCGCTCGAGCAGCCGGTTTGCGCCGCTCGAGGCGCTGTCGAGCGCCTCGAACAGGGCGCGTTCTGCGGGCTCCTTCAGGCTTTCCTGACCTGCCTTGTTGAAGGACTCGCCCTTCGCTTTGGCCTGCTTCAGGATATTTGCCACGCGCTTGTTCGCCGCGGCGAGGCTTTCGGCTTCGGGCATCGCCTGGAACGCTTTCACCGCCTCGAGCTGCCTAGGCACTGCATTGAGATGCTGTGGCTGTTTGCTGAGTACCGCGTCGATTTGGAGTGTCGAGAAGCCGAGATCCTTCAAATAACCGGCGAATCGCTCATGGATGAACTCGATGACGTCTTTATCGACGCGCTTCAACTGCGGCATCGTTTCGAATGTATTGCTTACTACAGTGTCGAGACCGACCGAAAGATCCCTTTCTACGAGAATTCGAATCAACCCAAGGGCAGCACGTCTAAGGCCGAACGGGTCCTTTTCTCCCGTCGGCTCCTCGCCCGTTCCAAAAAGCCCAACGAGCGAAACGAGCTTGTCGGCGAGCGCGACAGCGCAAGCCACCTCGCCTTCCGGCAAACCGTCGCCGGCGAACCTTGGCCGGTAATGCGCCTCGATCGCGTCCGCCACGGTCGCGGGCTCGCCGTCGTGCAGCGCGTAGTAGCGCCCCATCACGCCCTGCAGCTCGGGGAACTCGCCGACCATGCCGGTGAGGAGGTCGGCCTTCGACAGCCAGGCCGCGCGCTCGGCCACCGTCGCGTCGGCCTGCAGCCGTTTCGCGATTTCCCCCGCAAGAGCCTGGATCCGCTTTACGCGGTCGAGCTGGCTGCCGAGCTTGCTGTGATAGACCACGCTGGCCAGCTGCGGTACGCGGTTCTCGAGACGCCGCTTTCGGTCCTGGTTGTAGAAGAAGCGCGCGTCCTCGAGCCGCGGCCTGACCACGCGCTCGTTGCCGCCGACGATGTGGCGCGGATCCTCGACCTTCATGTTCGAGACGATCAGGAACTTCGGCAGCAGCTTGCCGCCCGCGTCGAACAGCGGGAAGTACTTCTGGTTCTGCCGCATGGTGAGAATCAAGCACTCCTGCGGCATTTCGAGGAAGGCGGCTTCGAAGCTTCCGGTATAGACGGTTGGATGCTCGACCAGGGCAGTAACCTCGTCGAGCAAGTCCTCGTAGGCGCCGAGCCGTGCTTTCTGGCGCGAAGCCTCGGCCTTGAGCAGACGGTCGATCTCGGCGCGGCGCGCCGCGAAGTCGGCGATCACCATTCCCGGTTTCAGCAGCTTGCGCTCGTAGTCGTCGGCGCTCGCGAGCGCTATAGCGCCCTTGCTCATGAAGCGATGGCCCAGGGTCTTGTTTCCGGACGCGAGTCCAAGGACCTTTCCGTGCACTACGTGCTTGCCGTGCAGCATGACCAGGCTGTGCACGGGCCGCACGAACTGCGCATCACCCTCTCCCCAGCGCATCACTTTCCGTATCGGAAGTGACTTGAGCACATCCTCCACCAGCGAAGGCAGCACTCTTTCGAGTACGAGGCCCTTGATCGTTATTTGAGCCACTACGACTTCGCCTCTCTCGGTCGGTTGACGCCCAAGGGATTCGACGCTCACCCCCTGCTTTCTTGCAAATCCCGCTATTGCCTCAGCAGGCGCTTTCGTAGACGGGCCTGTCACCTCGGTTTTGCGGTCTTGACCGACTGCCACCACATTCGGAATCAGGACTGCAATGCGTCGTGGAGTAGCGAAGATGCGTCTATCGCGAAGGACGCGATCTTTGAGTTGCCGCTTTACCAGATCGTTGAACAAGCGCTCCATGAACGCTTCGGACAACATACGAAGCGATTTTGGTGGCAGCTCCTCCGTCAGGAGCTCGATTAGCAGGCTTGCTTCGGCCGAGTGAGCCGCTTTCCTGGCCATCACTAAGCCTTGGCCCTTTTCTTTGGTGCCGCCGCTTGGTTGAGCATGGGAAAGCCCAGGCGCTCGCGGGACTCGTAGTACGCCTGCGCCACCGCGCGCGCGAGGCCGCGCACGCGCGCGATGTAGGCGGCGCGCTCGGTGACCGAGATCGCGCCGCGCGCGTCGAGCAGGTTGAAGGTGTGCGAGGCCTTCATCACCATCTCGTAGCCCGGCAGCACGCACTGCGCGGCGATCAGGCGCTTCGCCTCGGCCTCGAAATCGCCGAAATGGCGAAACAGCACTTCGGTACTGGCGAGCTCGAAGTTGTACCTGGACTGCTCGACCTCGTTCTGGTGGTAGACGTCGCGGTAGGTGACGCCCGGCGTCCAGACCAGGTCGAACACGCTGTCCTTGCCCTGCAGGTACATCGCGAGGCGCTCCAGGCCGTAGGTGATCTCGCCGAGCACCGGCTTGCAGGCGAGGCCGCCGACCTCCTGGAAGTAGGTGAACTGCGTGACCTCCATGCCGTCGAGCCATACCTCCCAGCCGAGGCCCCAGGCGCCGAGGGTGGGCGATTCCCAGTCGTCCTCGACGAAGCGGATGTCGTGCTCTTTGGGGTTAATACCCAAATCGACCAAGGACTGGATGTACAGGTCTTGTATCTCGTTGGGCGAGGGCTTGAGCACCACCTGGTACTGGTAGTAGTGCTGCAGCCGGTTCGGGTTGTCGCCGTAGCGGCCGTCCTTGGGGCGGCGGGAAGGCTGCACGTAGGCCGCGTTCCACGGCTCGGGGCCGATCGCGCGCAGGAAGGTCGCGGTGTGGAAGGTGCCGGCGCCGACTTCCATGTCGTAGGGCTGCAGCAGCGCGCATCGGCTCCGGTCCCAGAACGCGTTCAACCGCCCGATGAGCTGCTGGAAGGTCAGCACGCCGCGAATTCTAGCGGGTGAGGCGCGCCCGGATGACGAAGAACGCAAGCAGCCCGAGCGACACGAGCACGATCGGCCAGTCGCGCAGCCGCAGGTAGGGCGTGGCGCCGGTGTAGCCCTGCACCGCGACCTCGAGGCGCCCCTCGGCGAACTGCGGCAGGCGCTTGAGCACGCGCCCGTCGCGGTCGATCGCCGCGGTGATGCCGGTGTTGGTCGCGGCGAGGTGCATGCGCCCGGTCTCGACCGCGCGCAGGCGCGCGATCTGCAGGTGCTGCGCCGGCGCGAGCGAATCGCCGAACCAGGCGACGTTCGAGACGTTGACCAGCAGCGTGGCGTCCGCCGCGCGCGCCGCGATCTCCTCGCCGAACGCGTCCTCGTAGCAGATGTTGACCGCGACGCGCTGCCCGGCGACGGCGAGCGGCGGCTGCCCGGGCGCGCCGCGGCTGAAATCCGACAGCGGGATCGAGAGCCAGCGCAGCACCCAGCCCCAGCCCGGCGGGATGAACTCGCCGAACGGCACCAGGTGCTCCTTGTGGTAGCTCTGCGCCGGCGAGACCCCGAGCGTCACCACGCTGTTGTAGTAGCGCTCGGGGCCGGCGCGGGTGGGCACGCCGAGCAGCAGGTCGCCGTTGTTGCGCTTCGCGGCGGCGGCGAGGCGCGCGAGCTCGTGCGGCGCGATCTGGTCGAGGAAGCGCGGGATCGCGGTTTCGGGCAGCACGATCAGCCGGGCGCTCGTGCCCTCGGCAAGACGCGCGTAGGTGTCGAAGATTCCCGGGTAGCGCTGCGGGCTGAACTTCATCTCCTGCTCGATGTTTCCCTGCAGCAGCGCCGCGGCCACCGGCGCGCCGGCCGGCTCGGTCCAGCGCACGTAGTGCAGCGCCTGGCCAAGGCCGAGCACCAGCACGGCCGCAACCGTGAAAACGGCCTTGCGCTGGCCGCGCGCGACCAGCCACGCCATCCCCGCCACCGACGCGGTCAGGAAGGAAAGGCCGTATGCCCCGAGGAGCGGCGCGTAGCCCTGCAGCGGCCAGCCGACCGAGGCGTAGCCGATGGCGAGCCAGGGGAAGCCGGTGAGGATCCATTCCAGCATCCACTCGAGGAGCAGCCACGCCGCCGGAATGACGAGGCACGCGCGCGCCGCGTCGCCCGCCGGCACGCGCGCCTGCAGCCAGCCCGCCGCCGCGGGAAACAGCGCGAGGAAGGCGCAGAAGCCGGCCGTGGCGATCCCGGCGATCGGCGCCGGCATGCCGCCGAACGTGTGCAGGCTCACGTACACCCACGACGCGCCCGCGCCGTAGAGCCCCAGCCCGAACCAGAACCCGGTCCACGCGCAGCGCCGCGGCGCTGCGTGCATCCAGAGATGCGCGAGGAGCGCGAACGTCAGCAGCGCGATCGGGAAAATGCCGGCGGGCGCGAACGCGAGCACCGTCCCGGCGCCGGCCAGGAACGCGATCACGCCTTGGGCTTGTCGACCAGCAGCGTGTAGACGCGCCGGCTGTCGGCGCGCAGCACCTGGAAGCGCAGGCCTTCGACCAGCACCGACTCGCCGCGCTTCGGCAGGCGCCCGAGGTGCGCGATCAGGAATCCGCCGACGGTGTCGGCGGCCTCGTCGGGAAACCGGGCGCCGAACGCGGCGTTGAAGTCGGCGATCTGCGTCAGCGCCTTGACGCGGTAGCGCCCGCCGGGCTCGGGCAGGATGTTGTCGGAGGCCTCGTCGAAGTCGTACTCGTCCTCGATGTCGCCGACGATCTGCTCGAGCACGTCCTCGATCGTGACCAGCCCGGCCGCGCCTCCATATTCGTCGAGCACGATCGCCATGTGGTTGCGGCTGGCGCGGAACTCGCGCAGCAGCACGTTCAGGCGCTTCGCCTCGGGCACGAACACCGCCGGGCGCAGCATCTCGCGCACGTTGAACTCCTCCTCGCCCGCGTAGTAGCGCAGCAGGTCCTTCGCCAGCAGCACGCCGATCACGTCGTCGCGGTTCTGGTCGATCACCGGGAAGCGCGAGTGCGCGGTGGCGATCACCTGCCGCACCAGGGCCTCGACCGGCTCGTTGATGTCGATGAAGTCCACCTGCGCGCGCGGGATCATGATGTCGCGCACCTGCATCTCCGACACGGTGAGCGCGCCCTCGATGATCGAGAGCGCGTCGGCGTCGAGCAGGTTGCGCGAATACGCCGCCCTCAGGAGCTGCGTGAGCTCGCTCCGGTCGCCGGGCTCGCGCATCAGGAGCGCCGACAGGCGCTCAAGCAGGCTGGGTCGGGACGGATCGTTCATGCCTGTCGCGGTCATTCTATCGCGTAGGGATTGCGGATTCCGCCGCGGCGCAGGATCGCGACCTCGCGCGCTTCCATGCGCGCCGCATCCCGTTTCTTTTCATGGTCGTAGCCGCGCAGGTGCAGGCAGCCATGCACCACGAGATGCGCGTAGTGCGCAGAGACGCTTTTCCCCTGAGCGCGCGCCTCGCGCCGGATCACCGGATGGCACAGCACGATGTCACCGGTGTCGAATGTCAGCACGCTCGTCGCGCGGCTCTTGCTCCTGAACGTCCGGTTGAGGCGCCGTCCTTCGGCACCGCCGACGATGCGCAGCGTCACCGGAATGCTGGCCCAGCGGCGCAGAAACGCCGCGCTCGGGACTCCGCGCCGCGGCACCGCGTACTGGACCGTGACGCTAGTCTTCCTGCGCTTTCGCTTCGTACGCATCGATGATGCGCGCGACCAGCGGGTGACGCACCACGTCCTGCGCGCCGAACTGGGTGAAAGCGATGCCGCGTACGCCGTCGAGGATGCGCCGCGCCTCGATCAGGCCGCTCTTCTGGCCGCGCGCGAGGTCGATCTGCGTCACGTCGCCGTTCACCACCGCCTTGGCGCCGAAGCCGATGCGCGTCAGGAACATCTTCATCTGCTCGGGCGTGGTGTTCTGCGCCTCGTCCAGGATGATGAAGGCGTGGTTGAGGGTGCGCCCGCGCATGTAGGCGAGCGGCGCGAGCTCGATGGTGCCGCGCTCGAGCAGCTTGCCGGTCTTCTCGAAGCCCATCAGGTCGAACAGCGCGTCGTACAGCGGCCTGAGATACGGATCGACTTTCTGCGCGAGGTCGCCGGGCAGGAAGCCCAGGCGCTCGACGGCCTCGACCGCGGGCCGCACCAGCACGATGCGCTTGACCTTGTCGCGCTCCAGCGCGTCGACCGCGCAGGCCACCGCGAGGTAGGTCTTGCCGGTGCCCGCGGGCCCGATGCCGAGCGTGAGATCGTGCGCCAGGATGTTCTCGATGTACTCCACCTGGTGCGGCGTGCGGCCGTGCAGGTCCGCGCGCCGCGTGAGCAGCTGTGGCCCTTCGCCCTCGGGCTTGTTGCCTTGCAGGAGCTCCGTCAGGCCCAACTGCACATCATCGAGCGACAAGTCGCCCGAGGCACGATCATAGAAATGCTCCAGCGCGTGCGCTGCGCGCTCGGCCTGCGCGCCGCGCACCGTGAATTTGGCGCCGCGGCGCGCAATCCTCACGTCGAGCGCCGACTCGATCTGGCGCAGGTTCTCGTCGAGCGCGCCGCACAGGCGCGCGAGGCGCTGGTTGTCGACCGGGTCCAGCTTGACTTCGACCGGTTTGGCCCGATTCAGGCGAGCTCACCCCGGAGCGAATGCGGCAGTGCCGCGGTGATGCGCAGGTCCACGAATGAATGATGGAGCGCGCGATCGCCCGGAAAGTTCACCACGCGGTTGTTGCCGGTGCGGCCGGCGAGCTCGGCGGGATTCTTCTTCGAGGGACCTTCGACCAGGACGCGCTCGATCGTGCCGACCATGCGCTCGCTGACGTCGCGCGCCTGGGCTTCGAGCTGCGACTGCAGGCGCCGCAGTCGGTCCAGTTTTTCTTCCCTTGGAGTTTCGTCGGCCAGGTCCGCGGCCGGCGTTCCCGGCCGAGGACTGTAGACGAACGAAAAAGACGCGTCGAAATCCGCCTCGCGCGCGAGCCTGAGCGTCGCCTCGAAGTCGGCTTCGGTCTCGCCCGGGAAGCCGACGATGAAATCCGACGACAGGCTGATCCCGGGCCGCGCCGCGCGCAGGCGGCGCGCGATCGAGCGGTACTCGAGCGCGGTGTAGCCGCGCTTCATGGCGGCGAGCACGCGATCGGAGCCCGACTGCACCGGCAGGTGGACGTGCGGCGCGAGCTTGCCGAGGTCGCGATGCGCGTCGATCAGCCGCTGCGTGAATTCGCGGGGGTGCGAGGTGGTGTACCTGATGCGTTGGATGCCTTCCAGCTCCGCTACATACCTCAACAATTCTGCAAAGTCCGCGTGCGCGCCGTCGATGCTGCCGCGCCAGGCGTTCACGTTCTGGCCGAGAAGGGTGACTTCTTTCACCCCGAGGGAAGCGATCTCGGCGACCACGTCCTCGAAGGGCCGCGAGACTTCCTCGCCGCGGGTGTAGGGCACGACACAGAAGCTGCAGTACTTGCTGCAGCCCTCCATGATCGAGACGAAGGCCGAGGCACCTGCCACGCGCGCCGGCGGCAAGTGGTCGAACTTCTCGATCTCGGGAAAGCTCACGTCGACCTGCGCCTGCCCCGTGGCGCGGCGCCGCGCGAGGAGCTGCGGCAGCCGGTGCAGGGTCTGCGGCCCGAACACCACGTCGACGTACGGCGCGCGCTGGACGATGGCCGGACCTTCCTGGCTCGCGACGCAGCCGCCCACCGCGATCATCAGGCCGGGGCGGGAGCGCTTCAGGTGCTTCACCCGGCCGAGGTCGGTGAACACCTTCTCCTGCGCCTTCTCGCGCACCGAGCAGGTGTTGAACACGATGACGTCGGCTTCGCGCGGGTCGGGCGTGGGCTCGAGCCCCTCGGCGCGGCGCAGCACCTCGGAGATCTTGTCCGAGTCGTACTCGTTCATCTGGCAGCCGAAGGTGCGGAGGTAGAGCTTGCCCATCGCGCCGATTTTACTAGCGGTTGGCGATGCTGAAGACGTTCTCGCCCACGTAGACGAAGTCGCGGTCGAGCGCGGCGATCGCCTTGAGGAAGCTTTGCGAGCTGCGGCTGCGCGGCAGCAGCCAGTCGTGCAGCTCGATCGCGAGGACGTAGAACCGGTCGAGCCACTCGAGGTTGCGCGAGAACAGCTCGGCCTCGAAGCCCTCGATGTCGATCTTGACCACGAAGGGCTCGCCGCCGGCGCGCGCGAGCAGGCGGTTGATCGAGAGGAGCTCGAGCTCGCCGCCGGCGCGCTCGGCGACGCGGAAGCCCCAGTTGCCCTCGCCCGGATCGAGCAGCGTGCCGCGCTTGTCCTCCGAGGCGACGCCCGCCTCGAGCGCCTCGATGCTGGCGTGGCCCGCGCAATTGCGCCGGAGCAGCTCGAAGTTGCCGCGCTGCGGCTCCACCGCCAGCACTTTCGCCTGCGGAAACTGCTCGGCGAAGTAGAGCGCCGAGGCGCCGATGTTGGCGCCGCAGTCGAGGATCAGCGGCCGCGCGCCCTGCGCCGCGATCTGCCGGTAGCGCGCCTCGATGTCGCCCCAGCGGCCGAGGCGCGCGAGGTTGTAGTCCTCGGTGCGGAAGATCTGCGCCGACACCGCCAGGTCGGTGCGATCGCGCACCTCGAGCTCGAGGATTTTTCTGCTCCGCTTGCTGTACAGGCGCTGCCGGCGCATGAACGGCGGGGTGAGGAACAGGTAGTTGCGCCTGCGGCTCATGCTGCCCTGCAGGTTCAGGGCGCCCCACTTCACCAGCTGCGGCAGGCTGAACCCGAGGCTGCTCAGGGGCTCAGCTTCCTCATCTGGCCTGCGCCTTCTCGAGCGGCGTGAGGATCCAGACGCGGTGCACCAGGCCGGCGGCGTCGAGCAGGTACCTCGCGTCGGACTTCTCCGCGAGCGAGGCCGGCAGGACCAGGCGGTTCTCCGGGTCGCGGATCTGCGCGCCGGGCGACAGGCGCTCGGGCCTGCCGTCGATCTCGACCACCATTTCCTGCAGGTGGCGGATCGCGCCGAGCTTCGCCTCCTTCGGAATGGTGCGCAGCTGGGCGGCCGCGGTCGCGGCGAGCGACAGGAGCACGATCAAGGCGAGGGAGCGCATCAGCCGTCAATGATCTCAAAATCCTGGGTGACTTCGGCGGTCTTGGAGAGCATCGCCGTCGCCGAGCAGTACTTCTCGCGCGTCAGGCGCACCGCGTTTTCCACCATATTTCGCTTGAGCGCCCGCCCGCGCACGGTCCAGTGCATGTGAATCTTCGTGAACACCTTGGGGTCGGTGGCGGCGCGCTCGGCGGTGAGCCTGACCTGGCAGCCGGTGACCTCCTGGCCGCTCTTCCTCAGGATCACCACCACGTCGTAGGCGGTGCAGCCGCCGGTTCCGAGCAGCACCATCTCCATCGGGCGCGGCGCGAGGTTGCGCCCCCCGCCCTCCGGCGCGCCGTCCATCGCGACGAGATGGTTGCTGCCGGTCTCGGCGACGAAGCTCATTCCGTCGCCGGCCCAGCGCACTGTGCATTCCATGACACTATTCTGGCTTTTTTGTGTAAAATCCGCAGCTTTTCGCGCTTCCGGGCATGACAACCTACACGGCAAAGGCGGGCGAGATCGAGCACGGCTGGTACGTGGTCGACGCGCAGGACAAGGTGCTCGGCCGCCTGGCGGCGCAGATCGCCTCCCGCCTGCGCGGCAAGCACAAGCCGCAGTACACCCCGCACGTGGACACCGGCGACTACATCGTGGTGGTCAACGCGGCGAAGCTGCGCGTCACCGGCCGCAAGGCCGAGCGCAAGATCTACTACCGGCACAGCACCCAGCCGGGCGGGCTGCGCGAGACGCCCTTCGGCAAGCTGCACGCGAAGAAGCCGGCGCGCGTGCTGCAGCTCGCGGTGAAGGGCATGCTGCCGAAGGGGCCGCTCGGCTACGCCATGATCAAGAAGCTCAAGATCTACCCGGGCGCCACGCACCCGCACTCGGCGCAGCAGCCCAAGGCACTGGAAATAAGAACCTAAACCTACGAAAAGAAAACGTCAGGACAAGCAATGGTCGGCGACTATTACTACGGCACGGGACGGCGCAAGAGCGCGGTGGCGCGCGTGTTCCTCAAGCCCGGCAAGGGCGACTTCAACGTCAACGGCAAGCCGGTCGACCAGTTCTTTGGCCGCGAGACCGGGCGCATGGTGGTGCGCCAGCCGCTTGCGGTGACCAACAACCTTTCGACCTTCGACATCCTGGTGAACGTCTACGGCGGCGGCGAAAGCGGGCAGGCCGGGGCGGTGCGCCACGGCATCGCGCGCGCGCTGATCGAGTATGATGCCGCCCTGAAGAGCACGTTGAGCGCGGCCGGGCTGGTGACACGCGACGCGCGCGAGGTCGAGCGAAAGAAGGTCGGCCTGCACAAGGCAAGGCGGCGCAAGCAGTACTCGAAACGCTGAACACAGGGATTCTGCGAACCGAAAGCCGCCAACTGGCGGCTTTTGTTTTTTATGACGATTAAAGCGGGAATCGTTGGCGGAACGGGATACACGGGAGTCGAGCTCCTGCGCCTGCTCGCCCAGCATCCGCAGGTGGAGCTGAAGGCGATCACCTCGCGCAAGGAGGCGGGCACGCCGGTGGCGGCGATGTTCCCCAGCCTGCGCAAGCGCGTCGAGCTCGCCTTCACCGAGCCCGATCCGAAGTCGCTGCGCGGCTGCGACGTGGTGTTCTTCGCCACGCCGCACGGCGTGTGCATGAAGGACGCGCGCGCGGTGCTCGACGCCGGCGCGAAGATCGTCGACCTTTCGGCCGACTTCCGCCTCCAGGATCTCGCGGAGTGGGAGCGCTGGTACAAGATGAAGCACACCGAGCCCGAGCTGGTGCGCGAAGCGGTCTACGGGCTTTGCGAGCTCAACCGCGAGCGTATCCGCAAGGCGCGGCTGGTGGCGAACCCCGGCTGCTACCCGACCGCGATCCAGCTCGGCTTCATCCCTCTGCTCGAAGCGGGGGTGGTCGACACCGATCACCTGATCGCCGACGCCAAGTCGGGCGTGAGCGGCGCCGGCCGCAAGGGCGAGATCAACCTCCTTTTCTCCGAGGCCTCGGACAACTTCTCCGCCTACAACGTGCCCGGGCATCGCCACCGGCCGGAGACGCGCGCAAGCCTGGCGCGGGTCGCCAAGCGCGAAATCGGGCTCATCTTCAACGCGCATCTCACGCCGGCGAACCGCGGCATCTTCGC
>Ga0187892_10007108_pt1 | contig 16159 bp, 14 predicted proteins | sample MA1701073metaG_FD_139345 | JGI IMG/M metagenome (GOLD analysis project Ga0187892, IMG submission 139345) | Bio-ooze microbial communities from a basaltic lava cave in the Kipuka Kanohina Cave System on the Island of Hawaii, USA - MA170107-3 metaG ... | reverse complement strand
CTCGACCCGCTTCATCGATTTCACCGAGCGCTCGGTCATGAACCGGCTCTTTCCGGGCCGCGAACTCGGCATCGCCGTCTACGGCAGCCTGCTCGAGGACAAGCTCGCCTACGACGTCATGGCCTGCAACGGCAACGCGCTCCTGAACGACCAGGGCCGCAACGTCAACGACTCCAACGACGAGAAGGAGCTGGCCGCCCGTGTCTACGCGTTCCCGATCGAAGGGCTCCGGGTGGGATTCGCCGCGTCGTTCGGCGAGGCGGACGATCTGGGCAGCGGCGCCTTCGACCTCATCACGACCGAGCTTTCTATCATGTGGCTCGAAAGCACGGGCGTCCCCGTGTTCGACGGCACCCGCCAGCGGATCGTGGTCAACCTCTCCTACGCGAACGGACCGTTCAGTCTCCGGGGGGAGTTTTTCGTCCGCGAGGACGAACTCCAGGATCCCAACCCCGAAAGCGAACTGGAGAGCATGGGCTACTACGTCTACGGCACCTGGATCGTGACCGGCGAGAAGAAGGTCCCCGAAACCCGCATCACTCCGGCCAAGAACCTCCTCGATGACGGGGGCATCGGCGCCGTCGAGGTCGGAATTCGGTACGCCCACGTCGAGGTCGACAATGCCGGGGACGCCGGCCTCGTCACCACCCCGGTCGACCTCAGCGGAAGCGCCGATGAAGTGGACGTCATCACGGTGGGGGTCAACTGGTGGCCCGTGAAGTACGTGAGAGTCTCGGTCAACTTCATCCACGAGATGTACGGCGACGATCTGTTCTTCGACAACGGGCGCGAGGAAGATTCCATGAACGGCTTCATCGCCCGCTTTCAGATCGACTTTTAGGCGGCGATCTCTTTCAGCGCGGCGACGAGCTTGTCCAGGTCCTCGATCGACGTCGACAGGTTCGGCGTGACCCGGACTCCCCCTCCGAGAGAGACCGTGAACAGCCGGTATTTTGCGTAGAGCAGGCTGGCGACCTCGTCGTCCTTTCGCCCTTCGACCGTGAAACTGGCGATGGCGCAGGACTGGCCTTCCCCCTGGGGCGTGAGGATCGAGAGTTTCGGGATCGTGGCGGCGCGCTCCACCCAGTACTTCATGAGGTATCTCAGCCGCTCCTCCTTGCGTTTCGAGCCGATCGATTCGTGAAAACGGATCGCCTCCGCGACCGAGACGCGCGCCGCCACCGGCTGCGTCCCGTCGTTCTCGAACTTGCGGATGTCGTCTTCGGGGGAGCCGTCCCCGAAGAGCGGCCAGACCTCCCGGATCCTCTCCTTGGCGACATACAGCAGGCCCGTCCCCAGGGGTGCGCCGAGCCACTTGTGAAGGCTCGCCCCCAGGTAGTCGCATCCCAGGTCGCGCACTTTGAAGTCGAGGTGGGCGAACGAATGGGCCGCGTCGACGATCACCTGGACGCCCTTCCCGCGCGCCATCTCGCACAGGCTTCGGACCGGCAGCACCTGGCCGTTGAGGTACACGACGTGAGAGACCAGCATCGCCCGGGTCTTCGCGGAAAGGGCCGCCTCGAAGGCCCGGACGATCTCGGCGTCGTCTTTAGGCCGGCGCGGGACGGGGACACCTTTAAGCGTAATCCCCTGGCGGCGGCTTTTCTGCCGGAGCGCCGCGGTGACGGTCGGGTACTCGCGGTCCCCGAGAAGCACTTCATCGCCGGCCGCGAGCTTGAGCCCGCCGATGACCGTGGCCAGGGCTTCGGTGGTGTTCCGCGTGATCGCCAGTTCTTCCGGGGCGCACCCGGCAAATTCCGCGAGCTGCCGCTTCAAGGCGGCGTTCTCGCCCCCGTACCGGCGCCGGTAGTAGAAGGAGCCCTCCTCGTTCACCCGCCGCAGGTTCCGGACGTGGGCCGCCAGGACGGGCTCCGCCGACGGGGTGAAGTAGCCGCCTTCCAGATTGATGAAGTCCGACGGGCGGGTGTAGGCCTTGCGGATCTCGTTCCAGTAGGCCTCGTCCCTGGCCGCCTCTTGGGGCGAGAGTCCCTCCACTCGGGCGCCGGCCGCGCGGACGGCCGCCAACGCCGAGGGAAGAAACGACAGCCCCCCCACCCGCCTGAGGAACTCCCTCCGGTTGCTCATGTCCTTTCCCTATGTCTACAACGGGCGCGGGGGCCCGCGGCCCGCCTCGAATCGGAGAGCCCCAAAGCCTTGACGCGATCCGCTGAAGGATATAAGAATCGTTGATAAGCATTATAGACATGGGCGATTCGACGATCCTGGTCGGCGCCGTCGCCTGCAACCCCAAGGCCGTGGCGATCTGGGAAGGGATCCGCGACCACTTCCGTAACGAAGGGGTCCCCATGGACTTCGTCCTCTTTTCGAACTACGAGCGCCAGGTCGAGTCGCTCCTCCAGGGGCACATCGACGTCGCCTGGAACACGCCCCTCGCGCACGTGCGGGTCCGGCGCCGCACCGACGGAAAGTCGGTCTCGCTCGGCATGCGGGACTCGGACCGCGACTTCCACTCCAAGCTCCTCGTCCGCCGCGACGCCGGCATCGGATCGATTCGCGAGCTGGCCGGCAAATCGCTCGCCGTCGGCAGCCGCGATTCCACCCAAGCCCGGATCCTGCCCCTCCACTTCCTCCGGAAGGAGGGCACGGACTTCTCCAAGGTGCAGATGCTCGCCTTCGACACCGACGTGGGGAAGCACGGCGACACCGGGACGAGCGAGCTCGAGGTGCTGAAGGCCCTGCACGACGGGCGCGCGGACGCGGGGATCGTGGGCGACCTCATCTGGGCGACCGAGCAGGCCGCCGGTCGCGTCGACCTGGGAAAGATCGACGCCCTCTGGACGACGCCGCCCTTCGACCATTGCATGTTCGACGCCATGCCCTCCGCACCCAAGGACAAACTCGATAAGTTCCAGACGGCGCTCATGGCGATGCGTTGGGAGAACCCCCGGCACCGGCGCGTGATGGAGCTCGAGGGCCTCAAGCGATGGATGCCGCCCCGTGAGGAAGGCTACCGCATCCTCCACGAAGCGCTCGCCTTCCAGGAGAGGGCATGACCCCGGAGTCGACGGCCGCCGTCGCGAACGACGGAGGAGACCTGGAATTCCCCGATCCCCTCGCCTTCGACAACCGGCGGGAGGATTCGCTCGCCGGACTTCTGGCGCGGCTCCAGTTCGACTTCTAATCGTCCTCGAACCGGGGTAGAGTTAAAGGATCTTGGACCGCGCCGAATTCGACCGCTATGGCGACTGGCTGGCCCGCCGATGGTCCGTCACGATCGACGCCTCGGCGGCCCTTGAGCACGAGCCCTACGACCCAGGGCGCCCGCTCGGGGACGTGGCGGCCCGGCTGGGGATCGTCGAGGAGCGCGACCCGGTGCGCGGCCTCACGTCGGACCAGGCCACGCTTTTCATGGGAAACGCCCTCCGCCAGGAGGGGGAGCGCTTCCGGGGGCGGAGCGTCTGGGAGGTCGGGTGCGGCACCGGGGTCCTGAGCGCCCTGGCCGGGCGGCTGGGTGCGCGGCGGGTTTTCGCGACCGACGTCGACCCGGCGGCCGTTGCCCTCGCCCGCCGGACCGCTGAGCGAAACGACGTCGCGCTCGAAACCGCGGTCGCGAGCCTCTTCGACGATACCCCCTGGGGCGAGCCCGTCGACGTCCTCATCGCCGACCTGCCGCAGAAGCCCGTGAACGGCGCGCCGCTCCCGCTGGGCCAGGACGGCGGCCCGGAGGGGTCGCGGTGGCTCCTGCCTTTTCTTGCGGGGGCGCGGGAGCGCTTGGCGCCGGGGGGCCGGCTCTACTTCTTCGTCCACTCCCTCACGCACCCCCAGTCACTCGTCCGGCTTCACGAGCTTTACCGCCCGCGGCTCTTGAGCACCATGTGGCGGATCTTCGAAAACCGGTCACTCTCTCCGATCCTTCCCTACCTCGCCGAGCGCCGCGAGCGCGGCCTGTGCCGGTACTGGGACCTCCCCGCCGGCCGCGGCGCCTTTCTCTGCATGGCCTTCTCAGCGACACGAAACCTCCCGGGTCGTCTCGTGTCGCGGCGGCGTAAGTTTTGAGCACTCAAATGCTTGCAGTGGGGTAACCATTATGGAAACTGACCACTGTGAACTTGACCCGTCGGACCTTTCTTAGAGTCTCGGCCGCGGGGGCCTTCGTCACCCCTTTCGGGTTCGACCTCACCCCGGCCGTCGCCCAGGCCAAGAAATTCAAGATCGGCCGCACGACCGAAACCCGCTCCATCTGCCCCTACTGCTCCGTCTCGTGCGGCGTCATCGTCCACACCCGGGGCGACGGGAAAAACACCCAGCGGCAACTCGTCCACGTCGAAGGCGACCCGGACCACCCCGTCAACCAAGGAACCCTCTGCCCCAAGGGCGCGACGCTCAAGCATTTCATCGCCAACGACCGGCGCCTCACGCACGTCATGCACCGTGCCCCGGGCGCCCGCGCCTGGACGCGGATCTCCTGGGACGAGGCGATCGACCGGATCGCCAAGCTCATCAAGAAGACCCGCGACGAGGGCTTCATCACGAAGGACGCCCAGGGCCGCGTCGTCAACCGCCTCGAGGCGATCTCCGCGATCGGCGGCTGCACGGACACGAACGAGTTCAACTGGCTCTTCCAGAAGACGGCCCGCGCCCTCGGCATCGTGGGCCTCGAGCAGCAGTCGCGCCTCTGACACGGCCCCACGGTGGCCAGTCTGGCCCCCACCTTCGGACGCGGCGCGATGACCAACGGGTGGACGGACATCCGGAATACCGACGTCGTCCTCGCCATGGGCGGGAACCCCGCCGAGAACCACCCCTGCGGCTTCAAGTGGGTGATCGAGGCGAAGAAGAAGCGCGGCGCCAGGCTCGTCTCCGTCGACCCGCGCTTCAACCGGACCTCCGCCGTCTCCGACTGCTTCGTCCAGATCCGCGCCGGAACCGACATCGCCTTCCTGGGCGGCCTGATCCGGCATACCGTCGAGAATAAGCGCTTCCACGAGGAGTACGTCCGGCTCCACACGAACGCGCTTTTCCTCCTCGAGCCCGGGTTCGAGCTCGACGCCGACGGCCTCTTCGGCGGGTTCGCCGACGGCAAGTACGACCGCTCGAAGTGGGAGTACCGGCTCGACGGGAAGGGCTTCGCGAAGAGGGCCCAGTCGCTCGATGACCCGAATTGCGTCTTCCAGCACTTGAAAAGGCACTTCTCGCGCTACACGCCCGAAGCGGTCGCCGACGTCTGCGGCTGCACGAAAGAGGACTTCCTCAAGGCCGCCGAGATCGTGACTTCGACCGGCACGCCCGACCGGGCCGGGACGATCATGTACGCGCTCGGCTGGACGCACCACTCGACGAGCGTCCAGATCATCCGCGCGGCGGCGATCCTGCAGCTCCTTCTCGGGAACGTCGGCCGCGCGGGCGGCGGCGTGAACGCCCTCCGCGGCCACGCCAACATCCAGGGCGGGACGGACCACGGCATGGCCTACCACATGCTGCCGGGCTACCTCCGGGTGCCCTCGCCGGCCGACGACACGGTCCAGAAGTACCTGGAGCGGATCACGCCCCCGTCGCTCTCCCCGACCTCGATGAACTACTGGGCCAACACGCCCAAGTTCTTCGTCTCGCTCATGAAGGCGATCTACGGAAAGGCCGCGACCGCCGAGAACCAGTGGGCCTTCCACTGGCTGCCCAAGGTGGACCGGAACTACTCCTGGCTCTTCATGTTCGACGACATGTACCGCGGCAAGACGCGCGGCTTCATCGACTTCGGGATGAACCCCGTGGCCAATGGCCCCAACACCGAGAAGATCCTGGCCGCGCTCGGCAAGCTCGACTGGATGGTGCTCGCCGAGGCGTTCGAGACGGAGACCGCGGCCTTCTGGAAAGAGAAGATCTCCGCCGAGAACCCCAAGACCGAGGTCTTCCTGCTCCCGGCGGCGATCTTCGCGGAGAAGGACGGGTCCTTCACAAACTCGTCGCGCTGGGCGCAATGGAAGTACGTGGCCGCCGACCCGCCCGGCGAGGCGAAGACCGACCAGGAGATCCTGGCGCGGATCTTCCTGTGCCTCCGGGACCTCTACGCCAAGGAGGGCGGCGCGTTCCCCGAGCCCATCCTCAACCTGGAATGGTCCTACAAGAACCCCTACGCGCCGGGGCTCGAGGAGATCGCCCGGGAGATCAACGGGAAGGACCTCGCGACGGGGAGGCAGCTCTCGGGGTTCGGCGAGCTCAAGGCCGACGGCACGACCTCGAGCGGCGACTGGCTCTACTGCGGGAGCTTCACCGAAGCGGGAAACATGATGGCGCGGCGCGACCCGCGGGACCCGTCGGGCCTGGGCCGCTACGAAGGCTGGGCGTGGAACTGGCCGGCGAACCGCCGCGTCCTCTACAATCGCGCCTCCGCCGACGGTCAGGGACGCCCTTGGGACCCGACGCGCGCCGGCATCGCCTGGGACGGCGCGAAGTGGGTGGGCGACACGCCGGACCTGCGACCGGACGCGGCCCCCGGGACGATGGACGCCTTCATCATGCTCCCCGAAGGGGTGGCGAAGCTCTGGGCGCCCGACTTCATGGACGGCCCGTTCCCCGAGCACTACGAGGCGGTGGAACATCCCGTCGAGAATCCGCTCCATCCGAAGACCACGATCAACCCGGTCGCGATCGTCATGAAAGAGGGGATCGACAAGCTGGGCGACGCGAAGGAGTACGACATTGTCGCGACGACCTTCCGCCTGACGGAACACTTCCACTTCTGGACCAAGCACGTGGCGCCGACGGCGATGCTCCAGCCGGAGTTCTTCGTCGAGATCCCCGAAGGGTTGGCGCGGTTGAAGAAGATCCGCAACGAGGACCGCGTCCGGGTCTCGACCCCCCGCGGCGCGGTCGAAGGCCGGGCCCTGGTCACGAAACGCATCCGCGAGATGAAAGTCGCCGGCGGCAAGACGGTCTGGCAGATCGGGCTCCCGATCCACTGGGGGTTCGAGGGCCGGACCGGCAAGGGAAAAGACCGCGGCCCCATGGTCAACCTCCTGACGCCCAGCGTCGTCGACCCGAACTCCTTCACGCCCGAGTACAAGACCTTCCAGGTCAAGCTGGAGAAGGTCTCCGGGGGGACCGCATGAGCGGCGCCCTCGAAATCGCCCGGGTCTCCGCGACGGACGCGCGCACGACGGTGCGGGCGGACGACACGCTCTGCATGCTGATCGACACGACCACCTGCATCGGTTGCAAGGCGTGCGAGGTGGCGTGCGTGGAGTGGAACGACCTCCACCTCGAGCCCACCTACACCGAACGGATGATGCACTCCTACCAGACGATGCCGGACATGACGCCGGCCTTCTGGAACCTGATCAAGTTCAACGAGATCGACGTCGACCCGCAGCGGCGTCCCCTCCCCGTCGCGGGCGGGTTCGGCGACGGCTGGGTCCCTTCGGCGCACGCGGGCGGCTTCGAGGCCGCGACCGACGCTCCCGGAATCATGATGCTCATGCGCAAGGACATGTGCATGCACTGCGCGGAGCCCGGGTGCCTCATCGCCTGCCCCGCCGAGGGGGCGATCGTCCAGTACACGAACGGGATCGTCGACTTCGAGCAGGACAAGTGCATCGGCTGCGGGTACTGCATGACGGGGTGCCCGTTCAACATCCCGAAGTTCGACACGGCCTCGAAGCGGGTCTACAAGTGCACCATGTGCTCCGACCGCGTGTCGAACGGGCTGGGGCCGGCGTGCGTGAAGGCCTGCCCGACCGGCTGCCTCGAGTTCGGGACCAAGCAGCAGATGAAGGATCGCGCCGAGAAGCGCGCCGCGCAGATCAAGTTCGACTTCCCGCAGGCGGGCGTCTACGACCCGGCGGGAGTGGGCGGGACCGGCGTCATCTACGTCCTTCATCACGCGGACAAGCCCGAGCTCTACGGGAACCTGCCCGTCAACCCGAAGATCGACCCCCAGATCGCGCTCTGGAAGGGGCCGCTCAAGTGGGTGGGCGGGATCTCGATGGGCGTGTCGCTCGTCGCTGCGACCCTCCATTATCTCCTCGCGGGGCCGCGCCGCGTCAAGGAGGAAGCCCGCCGCCGCGAGCCCGCGGCAGGGATGACCGCCAGCGCGTCGCTCGCCGCCTCCCGCGAGATCGTCCGCTATACGCTCTTCGAACGGGTGGTCCACTGGACGGTCGCCTTCACGTTCATCTACCTCGCGCTGACGGGGCTGGGCCTCTTCACGCCGAAGCTCGCGTGGCTCCTCTCGATCCTGGGCGGCGGCCAGGTCGTGCGGGCGTGGCACCCGATCATCGGGTGCGTCTTCGTCGGCGCGGTGCTCGTCCAGTTTATCAACTGGTTCCGCGACCTCCGGATCACGCCGGGGGACCGCGTCTGGATGAAGAAGATGCGGGACTATATCGCGGGCCGGGACGAGGGCATTCCGCCGACGGGACGGTTCAACGCGGGGCAGAAACTGCTCTTCTGGACGCAGGTCTTCCTCGGCGTCGTCCTCCTCGCCAGCGGGATCCCGATCTGGTTCCCCGAGGAGTTCTCCCGCGGCCTGCGCCTCTGGTCGATCGTCGTCCACTCGGCGAGCGCGGTCCTGGCCATTCTCTCGCTCGTCGTCCACATCCACATGTCGGTCCTCATCAGCCACGGCGCCCTCCGCGCCATGACCGAGGGAAAGGTCTCGGAGGATTGGGCCCGCCACCACCACGCCCAGTGGGCCGACGAGCAGCTGCGCAACCGTTCGTAGCGTCGCATCCTGCGACGCTTGATATTAGTATTGTCACCGTGATAATATTACGGCCATGAAACGCTCAGGTGCCGAGGGTCGCCCGGTGTCCCGAAGCGCGACGCCGCGAGCCTCCCGCGGACGTCCAACGGCCTACCCTGAAAAACTGCTGAAGGAAGCGTACCTCCACCTTGCTTGCCGCCGGCACACGACGTCAACCTTGGCGGCGGCGTTGGGCTTATCTCCCGCGACGGCCTTTCGCATCGTCAAGGTCCTGCGACGTCAGGGCCGCCGCATCGTGAGCATGAAAGAGGGAGCCCAATGGTATTTTGACGTACGGGAGCGGATGAACGAGGCTTGGCAAAAGGATCCGCTCGTCAAGGCCCGGGGGTTCATCCGCGGCGTCCGCTGGCCGCGCGGCAAGCAGCTGAACGACATCGTCGACGATTCGCTCTACGGACAGCCCTAGCGAGACGAAATGCCCCGAAGGGTGCTCGCCGACTCTACGGCTTGGATCGCTTACTTCGTCCACGACGATCAATGGAACCCGGAGGCCACCCGGACCTTCGATGAGATCCAGCGCTCCGGCCGGCGCCTGCTGACTACCGGCGACGTCTTCGACGAAACCGTCACCATGGTCCGAAAGCGGGCAGGCTACGATCGGGCGTTGGAATGCGGGGAGCTGCTTCGTAACAGCGCCCTCTCGGAGCTCGTCGCGATCGACGACCCTCTCCGCGAGAAGGCCTGGAGACTGTTCCGCAAATGCAAGTTTCCCAAGCTCTCCCTTACGGATTGCACGTCCTTCGCCGTGATGGAGAAGTTCGGAATCCGTGAGGCTTTCACCTTTGACGACGACGACTTCGGCGCGGCCGGTTACACGGTCCTGCCGGGCAGGATGAAATGAACGACCTTTGGGAGCGGCGGATACGGCGCGCCGAGCAGCTCGAGAAGGAGTGGCCCTACGCCGCGGAGATCTTGCGGTTTTACCGGGGCTTCTCCACCCTTCAAAAGCAGTGCTTCGAAAAAGGGAAGTCTTCGGACGACATCAGAGGCGCGATCCTCGACCTCGTCGAACGGGACGGTCCGGAAATCCTGAGGCCGAGCGCCAAGAGCCTCCGACCGCACCCGGACGTCCTCCGCAAGTATTCCGAGCAAGGGCGGGAAGGCGACAACCCCGCCGCCGATCTGATCCTGAAATGTTTCAGCCAGATCGCGGTGACCCACGCGAAGTCCGGGAATCGCAGGGTCGAAGAGCCTCAGCAACACTGTCCCCAATGCGGCTTCCCGCCCCTGGTCAGTGTCCACCGCGAAGACCCGGTCGGGGAGACGGTGCGGCGGTCGCTCGTCTGCCCGTTCTGCCCGGAAGAGTGGGAGTTTCCCCGAGTCCTCTGTCCGGAGTGCAAGGAGGAGCGGCCGGAGAAGCTGCCGCGCTACCAGGCGCCCGAGATCTCCTGGGTCCGGATCGAGGCGTGCGACACCTGCATGAGGTACCTGAAGTCCGTCGACCTGACGAAAAATCCGGACGCCGAGCCCGTCGTCGACGAGCTCGCTTCGACGCCCCTCGACGTCATCGCTCACGAGAAGGGCTACCAGAAGATCGTCCCCAACCTTGCCGGGATCTGACCGCCGCTGATAGACCGGGGCGGCCATGGCGGAGGAAGTCCAGCCCGTCCCGCGCGACCTGTCCGCGCTCCGGCCGCGCCGGTCTCTGGATCGCCCTCCCGCTGTAACAAAATACTGCGAGTAGATTGTTACAGCTACTTTCCCTTCAGCGTCTCGCGGAGACGGCCGGCGACGACCTCCTCCTCGCCCGGCTCCAGTGTCCAGACGGCGATTTCGACGCTGTATTGATTGACGGCCCTGAGCTCAATCCGGGGCTCGCCGGCGCGGAGCTTCCGTTGGACCTCGTCGGGGGGGACGATCTTATTGGGGATTCCCCACGTCAACCGAACATGCGGGACGGCGTTGGCGATCTCCGGCACAAAAGTCTCCGGGTTGATGTTCGGGATGTCGGACAGCCGGTCGACAATGACCTTGCAGCGCCGCTCCCACTCCTTCCACGTCGCGGCGGGGTCCCGCCTGAGGAATTCCTCCAGCGCCGCCCACACTCCCACGATTTCCTCTTTCCCCACCTTGTTCGTGCGGCAAATCGCGTCGGTATGGGGGTTGTTGTTGAGGGCGGCGGCTTCGATGAGGTCCTTCCGGCCCATGAGGATCCCCGAGCACTGCGGCCCCCGGAGCCCCTTCCCGCCTGAAACGGCGACGAGGTCGTAGCCCAGCTTGTGGAAGCGTGTCAGATTCTCGGCCGGAGGCACGTCCGCGGCGATGTCGATGAAGGTCGGCACCCCGAGTTTCTTCCCCAGCCGCGCGAACTCCTCGGCCTTGATGCGTCCCGCCCCCTCGTGGACGTTGAAAAAGAGCAGCGCCGCCGTCCGCTCGTTCACCGCGCGCTCAAGCGCCTCGACCGTTTCCACGTCGACCAGCCGCACGCCCACATTCCGTACCGCGTGGTCGTAGCCGTTCCGGTGAGACTTCTGGAGGACGACCTCGTTCTTCATCCCGGCCGTGTCGGGCACCCGGCGGATCTTGTCGCGGTCCTTGCCGGTCACGCAGGCGGCGGTCCCCAGGGTCAGGGCGGAGGCCGTCCCGGCCGTGACGAGCGCCGCCTCGCAGCCGACGAGCGCGGAGATCCTCTTCCCGACCGCTTCCTGCAGCTCGAAGAGGTTGACGTACTTCCGCGCCGCCGACTCCATGGCCTCGCGCACGGGCCCCGGCAGGAGCGTCGCGCTCAGGTAGGTGTAGCTGCCGGCGGCGTTCACCAGCGGCCGGATCCCCAGTTCCTTGTAGACGTCCCGCGCGGCGTCTTGAGCGGCGGCGTTCCCCAGGAGGGCGGCCGCCCCCGGTATCGAAAGGAGCCCCCCGAGAAATCCCCGCCGGTTCCACCCCATAGTTCATTCCTCAAAAAGTGACAAAATGGTCTGGCCATTCTGTCCTATGCGCCAGGTCCGGACCGCGGGGGCGTTGTGATGGCGGAACGGCCGGAGGTCCGGCTCGCCGCGCGTGAAGAGATTCCCCACGATCCCCGCCCCCTCGTAGCTGTAGAAAAAGAGTCCCTCCTCGAACGCGTCGAAGCGCAGGGGCTTGAAGAGTTCTCGGCCCGCCGGCTCGTAGGCCAGCGGCGTAAATCCGATCCGCAGCTTGTAGGCCGGCAGGCCCAGCGGCAGGTGGTGCCCGTAGCGGTTCGTATCCATCCCGAGGGAAAGGGTGGGCACCCCTTCCTGGGCGCACCGCTCGATCGCCTGCATGATCAGGAAGTGCTCGAGGTCCAGCTCCCGGTGGGCCGGATCGAACGCGCCGTACGCCACCGAGAGATGGCGGTGCATCCGGTGGACGAGGATCCCGGCGACCATGGCCTCGCCCGAGGTGACGTAGTACCCGATCCAGCCCGGCCCGAATCCCCCCTCGTGCTCGGACAGGCGGTCGCGCCCGCGCGGGCGCGCGACGATCGTCCGGCGGTAGAGGGCGACGAACTCCTCCACCCTCCGTCCCGACTCCTCCACGACGCACCGGTAGCGCCGCGGGACGTCGCGGAGGAGCTTCCGGGGCTTGTTGCGCGTTCCTGAGCGGAAGCATTCCCGGATGTAGGCGTCCAGCGATTCGGGCACGCGAAGGACGTACGTGACGTAGCAGGGCTTGTAGAACCACCCTTCCGCGGCCCGCCGCTCGACCTCGCGGCGCGGCGGGTCCTCGATCCGGGCGACGTGCGCGTCCCGCGGCGGCGCCTCCCCCGGCGCCAGCGTCGCCACGTGCAGGTCGAAGAACGGCTCCAGCTGCATTCCGAGAACCATTCTATCCCGGAGATTGTCAGAATTCCTACCCAGGAAACGCGACCCCGTTTAGAATCCCCCGATGGCCGCACCACCCAAGCTCGTGCTCGTGGCCGACGACGACCCGCAGGTCGGGCTCCTGGTGCGCAAGGTCCTGACTCAGGACGGGTACGCCGTCGACGTCTACCCGGACGGCGGTTCGGCGCTCGAGGCGGCCGAACGGGGCGGGTACGCCCTTCTCGTCCTCGACGTCCTCATGCCTCATAAGACGGGGATCGAAATCGTCCAGGAGCTCCGCGGCAAGGCCGACCCCGTTCCGGTCGTCCTGATCTCGAGCTTCAGCGGGGAGGAGGTCGCCGCCGCGATCCAGGGAATGTCGCAGGTCGCATTCCTCCAGAAACCTTTCACCCTCGCGGACCTCCGCCAGGCCGTGGCGAAAGTCCTCGGCCGCGTCCCTTGTTAGCCGGCCGCCGGCGTACAATAGGAAGCTAATCCGATGGAGCACCGGTGATAACGGCCTTCTTTGCCCTCCTGCTCCCGGCGCCGCCACAGGCGCCCTTCGAGCTCATGGAGGGCGACCGGGTGGTCTTCGTGGGGAACACGTTCGTCGAGCGCGACCTCGCCCATAACTACCTGGAAGCTGCCCTCACGGCGCGTTTCCCGGAAAGGAACGTCACTTTCCGCAACATCGGCTGGAGCGGCGACACCGTGTTCGGCCACGCGCGGGCGGGCTTCGGGAGCGCCGAGGACGGCTTCCGCTACCTGGGCAAGCACCTCGCCGAGCTCAAACCCACGGTCGTCTTCCTCGCCTACGGCCTCAACGAATCCTTCGAGGGCGAGCGCGGGCTCCCGGGCTTCGAGAAGGGCCTGGCGCGCCTCCTGGAGACCGTCGCCGCCCTCGCCCCGCGGGCAACCTTTCTCGTCTCCCCGATCCGGCACGAGAATCTCGGCCCGCCGCTTCCCGACCCCGCCGAAAGCAACCGCAACCTCAGGCTCTACGTCGACGCGATGAAAAAGACCGCCGAGGCCCGACGCCTGGGGTTCGTCGACCTCTTCGAGCGGCTGGGCGCGGGATCCCAGGAGGCCCCGCTGACGGACAACGGGATCCACCTGAACGCCCGCGGCTACCGTCGCGCGGCCCGCACGATCCTGGAAGCGCTCGGGATCCGCCCCGACGCGCACGAAGTCACCGTCCAGGGGCCCGGACCCATTACGGCGACGCTTCCCGCCGGAGAGTCTGTGCTCACCCTCCGAGGCCTGAAGGCGGGCCGGTACGCGCTCAAGGCGGGGGGACTGACCCTGGCCTCGGCGTCCGCGGAGGAATGGTCCCGCGGCGTCGCGGTCGAACCGAGCGAAAAACTCCGCGAAGCGATCGCCGCCAAGAACTTCCTCTACTTCAACCGCTGGCGCCCGCAGAACGAGACGTACATCTTCGGCTTCCGGAAGCGAGAGCAGGGGCACCTCGCCCCCGAGATTCCGCAATTCGACCCGCTCGTCGAGGCGAAAGAGAAGGAGATCGCGAAGCTCCGCGTGCCGCAGTCCCAGAGCTTTGCCTTGGAAGCCGTGAAATGATCCCGATCCTGCTCGCCCTGCTCCTTCAAGCGAAGGATCCCGACCCCGAGCTCGAGCGGAAGACCTTCAAGGTCGCCGAAGGCTGGGAGGTCTCGCTCTTCGCCGCCGACCCGCTCGTCGCCAAGCCCATCCAGATCAACTGGGACGCGAAGGGCCGCCTCTGGGTCGCGACCTCGACCGTGTACCCGCAGGTCGGCGTGGGCGAAATCCCCAACGACAAGATCGTCCTCCTCGAGGACACGGACGGCGACGGAAAGGCGGACAAGTCGTCGGTTTTCGCGGACGGCCTCTTCATCCCGACGGGAGTGGAACCCGGCCACGGCGGCGCCTACGTCGCCAACTCGACCGAGCTCCTCCACCTTGCCGACACCGACGGCGACGGAAAGGCGGACCGCCGGCGCGTCCTGCTTTCGGGCTTCGGCACCGAGGACACGCACCACATCATCCACACGTTCCGCTGGGGCCCCGACGGGGCTCTCTACTTCAACCAGTCGATCTACATCCACAGCCACATCGAGACGCCGCACGGGCCGCGCCGGCTGGGCGGGGCGGGCATCTGGCGGTTCCGGACGGATACGCTGGAGCTCGACGTCTTCGTCCGCGGCATGTGCAACCCGTGGGGGCACGCGTTCGACGTCTGGGGCCAGTCGTTCGGGACCGACGGCGCGGGAGGCGACGGCATCCACTACCTCCTGCCCGGCGGGACGTTCCCCCACTTCCCGTCGGCGGAGCGCTTCTTCCCGGGCCTGAACCCGGGGCAGCCGAAGTACTGCGGCCACGAGATCCTGAGCGGGCGCCACGTGCCGGAGGACTGGCGCGGCAACCTCCTGGCGAACGACTTCCGCGCCAACCGGATCGTCCGCTTCACGATGTCGGAGGACGGCGCCGGGTACGCGGCGAAACCCGTCGGCGACTTCGTGACGTCGACGGACCGCGCGTTCCGGCCGGTCGACGTCCGCGTCGGCCCGGACGGAGCGGTCTATGTAGCCGACTGGTACAACCCGATCATCAACCACGGCGAGGTCGGCTTCCGCGACCCGCGGCGCGACAAGACGCACGGTCGGATCTGGCGGTTCGCGGCGAAAGGGCGGCCGTCCGTCGCGCGGCCGAAGCTGGTCGGCGCGCCGGTGGCGGAGCTCCTCGAGCACCTGAAGGCGCCTGAGGACTGGACGCGCCACTTCGCCAAGCGCGCCCTCGCCGAGCGCGATCCGAAGGAGGTCCTGCCCGCCGTGGCGGCGTGGGCGAAGAAATCGGCCGACGAGCACGAGCGGCTCGAGGCACTCTGGGTTCAGGAGACGCACGGCGCGGTGGACGTCGATCTCCTGAAGAGCCTGCTCTCGGCCAGGGATCACCGCGCGCGGGCGGCGGCGGTGCGGGTCGTGGCGCACCTGGCGAGGCGGCTCCCGGACGCGATGGGGCTGCTGGAGCCTCGGATCGTCGACGAGCACCCGCGCGTGCGGCTCGAGGCGGCGAGGGCACTGAAAGAAGTTCCCTCCGAGAAGGCCGTCGAGGTCGCGATGCGGGCGCTCGACCATCCGGTGGACCGGTTCCTGGACTACGCGCTGTGGCTGACGGCGAACGAGACGCAGGCGGTCTGGATGCCCGCCTACCGGGAGGGGCGGGTCACGTTCGCGAACAACGCGAAGGGGCTGGACTTCGCGCTCCGGGCGGCGCGTTCCTCGGGCGCGGCGAGGGAGCTCCTGAACCGCTTCAAGGCGGGCTACCTGTCTCCCGAAACGAGGGCCAACGCCCTGGAGGCCCTGGCGGCGACGGCGGGGCCGGACGAGCTGCGCGAGCTTCTGGCGGGCAAGCACCCTGCCGAGCTCGAAGGGAAGGTGGTCGACGCGCTCCTGCGCGCGGCGCGCGAGCGCGGGGTCAAGCCGTCGGGGCCGCTCGAACGCGTGAAGGATTTCTTCGACCGCCACGAGGCGGCGCTGGCGCTGGCCGGCGCCTGGAAGCTGGGGTCGCTGAGGCCCGATCTCGAGAAGCGCGCGGACGGCGGCAGCCGGGCGGCGGCCGAGGCTCTGGCGGCCTTGGGCGGGCCGGAAAGCGCCACCTTCCTGAAGGGGCTGACGGCGGCGGAGCGGCCGGCGCGCGTGCGCGT
>Ga0187892_10007106_pt1 | contig 16163 bp, 18 predicted proteins | sample MA1701073metaG_FD_139345 | JGI IMG/M metagenome (GOLD analysis project Ga0187892, IMG submission 139345) | Bio-ooze microbial communities from a basaltic lava cave in the Kipuka Kanohina Cave System on the Island of Hawaii, USA - MA170107-3 metaG ... | reverse complement strand
GCCAGCTCCGCTGGCGCGACCCTTGCTATCCAGCCCCCCCCGATTGGGATCAAGCTATCGGTAACTTTGTGGCCTTTGTGACTTTGTGTTGATTCTTATGCGCGAAATCTGAAGACGACTCAGGGCCCGATCCCCGGTTGCGGGTCGTCTTCCGGCCTTGACGCCGTCCCGATTGCGCGTTATTCTTCTCCTGACTACCGTGGTTCGTCATTTCACTCCCCAAGGAGATCCATGAACACCTCCGGCAACGGCGCCTCTCACGAATCGTCCATCGCCGTATTCATCGATTTTGAGAACTTCGCCCTCGGCTTCGAGCGGTCCCGCAAGCGGTTCGAGATCCAGAAGGTCCTCGAGCGCCTCCTCGAAAAAGGCAAGATCATCGTCAAGCGCGCCTACGCGGACTGGACACGCTACCGCGACTACAAGGCCTCCCTCCACGAGTCCGCGATCGAGCTGATCGAGGTCCCCAAGCGCTCCTCCGCCGGGAAGAACTCCGCCGACATCCGCATGGTGGTCGACGCGATCGACCTTGCCCACTCGAAGGCCCACATCGACACCTTCGCGATTCTCACCGGCGACAGCGACTTCTCGCCGCTGGTCTCCAAGCTCAAGGAAAACGGAAAGCGGGTGATCGGCCTGGGGATGAAGGACTCGACCTCCACCCTCCTCGTGGACAACTGCGACGAATTCATCTACTACGAGGACCTCGAGCGCACCGTCACGGCTCCGGAGATCCCTTCCGACTTCCCCAAACTCAAGAAGGACGCCTTCCAGCTCATCATCGACACGATCCTCGCCCTCAAGCGCGACAACCGCGACGTCCTCTACTCCTCGCTCATCAAGGACACGCTCAAGCGCAAGAAGCCCCAGTTCGACGAGTCCTACCACGGCTACCGCACGTTCCAGGACATCCTCGAGGACATGGAGCGCAACCACGTCCTTTCCCTGACGACGGACCCCAAGAGCGGCACCTACGTCGTCACGGGATTCGGGAAGAAAAAGTAGTCGGAGCACGCCACGATCAGGGGGAGGACGCCGAAACCTCTTACGCCACCAGAAGAGGTGAAGAAATCGTCTCGTCGCTTGGGGTTCGGACGATTTCTTAAAGTTTCGGAATCGTCCGAACCCCAAACGGCGAGACGATTCCGATAGTCAGGCGCGGCGTTTCAAGGACGGGACGATTTCAAGGGGCAAGCGGCGGATTACGTCTTCACTTTGAAGACGTCGCCGCAGGTGGGGCAACGGACGTGGCCGTCGCGGTCGGCCTCGACGACGGGCTCATCGGGGGCGGGCTGGACGGTGATCGGCTCCCCGAAAACCGCGGGCCACTCGGCGTTGGGCCGAGGCCGGGGCTCCTCGGGCGCGCGGCGGACGCCCTCCTCGTCGACCGGCGCGCATTTCCAGCACGCGGTGAACTGAGGCTCGTTCGTCTCGTTACAGCGAGGGCAAGTCCACATGGCGGGATTCACACGTCCGTAATTCGCGATTCGTGATTCGTTCCTTAACCCTCGGTATGCCAGGACGAGACTCCCAGAAAGGCCCTGCATCCGGGGCAGAAGTAGATCTTCTCCCGGACGTAGATCGTGACCTCGGTCTCGGTCGTGCGGAGCGTCTCCCAGCTGAGCTCCTGGCGGCAGTAGGGGCACACGAAGCCGCCCGTCTCCCCTCCCGAAAGGCGGTCGCGGACGCGTTCGGCCACGCGACGGCCCGCGCCCGTTGCGGGTCCGAGGCCCGCGCACTTGGGGCAGACGTCGCCCTTCCCGTCCACGGCGCCGCCGCAGATCGAGCACCCCTTTTTCACCTTGGCCACGAGGAGCGGATTCTAACGTCAGCCGGGAACAGGGTCAAGCCGGGATGTCGGCGGCGCAGAGATCTCCTCTTGAAATCGTCTCGCCGTTCGGGGTTCGGACGATTTCAAGAAGTCCTCTCGGAATCGTCCGAAGACCGAACGACGAAGACGATTCCGAGACCGAAGTCCCGGCATCCACCCGTTTTGTACTTGACAGATTGTAAACTATGACGTATAGAATCTTCGGACACTTCGGTTTTTAGGAGAGAGGGTATGCCGGACATTCGTCCAAGCGATTCGGTCACGGTCATCGGCTCCGACGTCTCCTTCAAGGGCGAGATGTCGTTCGAGGGCTCGATGAAGCTCGAGGGGAAGTTCGAGGGCAAGATCACCTCGAAGGGCAGGCTCGGACTCGGGAAGGGCGGCCAGATCACGGCCGACGTCACGGTCGGGCAGCTCACGGTCGACGGGAGCTTCAAGGGCAACATCACCGCCACGGAGCGCATCGAGCTGACCGCGAGCGCGCACATCCTCGGCGACATCCGGGCCCCCAAGCTCGTGATCGCGGAGGGCGCGACGTTCGTGGGCAACGTCCACGTCGCGCCGGACGCGCTCAAGGACGTCGCGAAGGGCGAGTACGTCGTGCCGATGGCGGCCACCCCGATCCGGAAGTAGCGTCCGAGGAGCGATGTCCAAGGATTCCGGCCGCCGTCTCATATTCTGCCCGCGGTGCGACGCCCGGCAGGAAGTGTCCAAGGTCACGAAGTCGACCTCCTGCCCCGGGTGTCACCGGAACATCTCGACTTCGGACGTCGAGATCAACGAGTACTGCGCCAAGATCGAGATGTACACGGCCGGGGTCGTCACGGTGGGCAAGAAGGGAACGCTCATCGCAGAGGTCCGCGCCGAGGGCGTCGTGGTGAAGGGCGAGGTCAAGGGCCCCGTCACCTCCCGTGGGCTCGTCGGGATCGACAAGGGCGGCCGGATCTTCGGGAACGTCACCTGCCCCACGATCCAGGTGGCCGACGGCGGCCAGCTCATCGGCATGCTCGTGACGGGCCCCCGGGCGGCCGAGCTGCTGGCGGAGCTGGAGACCGCCACGCCACCCGCGCCCCCGCCGGCCGGCAAGCCGGTGCGCGCCTCCGCCTGACGAATTCCGTTCGGCCCGGTCTCCCCTCCACGGGAGCCGGGCCTTTTCCTTTTCGGCCCCGCCTCTTATAATCGCGCGGTGGGGGCCGTTAGCTCAGCGGCTGGAGCACCTGCTTTACACGCAGGGGGTCGGGGGTTCGAATCCCTCACGGCCCACCATCTCTGACTCCGGGACGAAACAACGCCCTGCCCCGTGCAGGGCGCTGTCGTAGTCGAGCATGTCCGGCGAGAGCGCCACCGGGTGCGCCCAGAGCGAGACCTCGAGCTGGCCTTCGCCCTTCTGGCCGCCGTGCCAGATCACGTAGTCCACGAACCGCGTGATGGCCGCCTTGATCCGCTCCGGCTCGTCGCCGTGCTCGCGAACGAGGGCCTCGAAGAGGGCGAGCGACTGCACGTGCGCGTCCACCGCGATCTCCTGCGACTCTTCCGCTTCGAGTTCGGCCTTGAGCCGGGCCTGCGTGGCTTCCATCTCGGCGCGTTCGCCTTCCAGGGTTTCGAGCTTGCCCTTGATGGTCGCGAGGGCCGACATCCCGCCATTCGCCACGACTTCTGCGAGGTGGGCGAGCTGCTGCTTGGTCCTGCCGAGCTGGGTCGAGACCCGCTCGTAGTCTTCCTTGAGGCGAGTGATCGTCTGGGAGACGAAGCCGTTCTCCTTGGCCGCGATCGACTTCACCCGCTCGGGCTTGACGTGCAGTTCCTTCATGAAGGCCAGGACCGCCCGGTCGATGGCCTCCGCAGGGACGTAGCGCTTGGGGCAGGCCGTGCCGACGGACTTCTCGGCTCGGTTGCAGCCGTAGTAGTGGTACGGGATGCCGTTCCGGCCCGTCGCGGGCTGCGGGACCATCTTGTGGCCGCACTCGCCGCAGCGGAGGAGGCCCTGGAGGAGGTAGACGTAGTTCCGGGGCTGCGTCTTGCCGCCGTGCTTCCGCTTGTTATTCCGGTCCATGAGGCGCTGGATCTCCTGGTGCGTCTCCCAGGTGCGGATCGGCTGCCAGCCGGCGTCGTACACCTTGCCCTCATGCTCCTGTTTCGCCGCGTAGATCGGGCTCCGGAGCATGTGGCAGATGACGGGCTTGAGGTATAGCGACCCACTCTTCGTCCGGTAGCCCAGGCGGGCGAACTCCTGGACGATGACGTCAGTGCTCTCCCGTTCGAGGTAGAGCGCGTCCGCCGCGCGCACGTAGGAGGTGTAGGGTTCGTCGATGGCGTACGTCTTCTCCTTCATGACGTAGCCGGAGGGCGGCGGCCCGATGGGGAGGCCCTTCTCGAGCCTCCAGAGGACTTTGTCCTTGACCCGGGCCGAGGTCAGCTCCCGCTCGTACTGCGCGAGGGCGATCAGGATGTGGATCTGGAGCCGTCCCGCCGCGGTCGTGAAGTCGAAGTCCTCCTTGAGGGAGACGAGCCTGACGCCGTAGCGCTCCAGCTCCTCGACCAGCTTCACGAAGTCCGAGAGGCTCCGCGAGATGCGGTCGAGCTTGGTGACGACCACGACGTCGATCAGGCGCGCCCGCGCCAGTTCCAGGAGCTTCTGGTAGGCGGGGCGGTCGGTGTTCTTGGCGCTCTTGCCGCGCCGCTTGCCGTCCTTCTCGCCTTCGACCAGCTTCTCGGCGATCACCCAGTTATCGCCCTGCTTGCGCCGGTAGTCGACGAGCGCAGCAAGCCGGTCAAGCTGGGTGTCAAGCGAACCGTCCTCCTTCTCGGCCTGCCGGTCGCTTGAGACCCGGCAGTAGAGGGCCACGTTCACGACCGGAGCGGTCGGGGTCCTGGCCTGCGCGTTCTTGACCATCAATGGGGCCTCCTCCTCTTCGTCTCGGCGAGGAGCCGGACGGCGGACGGAACGTCGATCCGCCCGTCGAGCGACACGAGCCCGACGCCCCGCCGCTCCAGCTCGCCGAGAAGCCTGGCGAAGTCGCGCATCTTGCGCGACAGGCGGTCGATCCGGGTGACCGCCACCACGTCGATCTTACCGGAACGCACGAGATCGAGGAGCTTCCGGTGGGCGGCGCGGGCAGCGTTGTAACCGCTCCTTCCCCGGTCCACGAGCTTATCCGTGACGGTCCAGGGCTCTCCCTGTGCCCGCCTGTCCTCCACAAGCGAGGTCAGGCGGCTGAGCTGCGCTTCGACCGAGCCGTTCTTGCCGCCCACGGCCTCGCGAGCGTACAGCGCGACGTTCATCGGGGTCTTCTTCTGCATGCGGGTTCTCCTTTTCTGTTCTTCAGGCGGCGACGGACCATCCGCCGCTCGCAGGTTTCTGAGACTTCCTCTTCGCCCGGAGCCGGGCGAAGAACGTGTCGATCTCCTCCAGCCGCGCCTCGACGGCCATCCGCGCAAACGGATGGTCCTTGTCCTGGGCGTACTGGGGGTACTTCGCGGCGTCGATCCGGATGACCCGGATCTTCCAGCGCTTGTGCGGACGGCCGCCGAGGGGCTTGGCGGGAGATCCTTCACGGCGCTCTTCCTTGGGGGGAGACGCGGCCGGTGGCCCGGCGCGTCGGTGGCGACCACCTACTTCAACAGCCTCGGCCCCGGAAGGTTCGCCACATTCCTTCTCGGATCGCCGAACTTCCCGCCTCTCTTTTTCTGCCATGCGTTTCTATTCTCCTTTCTCATGGCAGTTCATATCTCATCCCGCCGGGCGCGGCGGGCGACGATGGGGGGGGGATGGGGGTGAAAGGGGAAGGGAGTGAAGATTGCTACGCGGCGGCCGGGGCGTCATCGCCATCGGGGGCGATGTACCACTCCAGGATCTCGGTCCGGCTATGGCCGAGTTCGCGGGCCACGAGGCCCGCCGCGTCGTCCCGGCTCCGGCCGCGGACCTCCATGAGGTACTTCAGGCGTTCGCAGGCGAACGACCTCCGCAGGTCATGGTAGATCGTGTCCGTCTCCTGGCCCAGACCCGCCTTGCGGAACTCGTGGTAGCAGTGCTGCCGCCACGAGTCGAAGGTCTTCGACTCGGGGGGCGTGAGCGACCCCTCTGTGCTGCCGACGAGGGCGCGGGCCTCTTCGATCACCTCGCGCTGCTTGGCGTTGTGGAGAAAGAGGTATCTCGGGCGCCCGCCCTTCGTCCCGCGCTTGAGCCAGACCCGATCTCCGTCGAAGTCCCGCCAGGGCCGGAAGAGCATCGCCTCCCGGAAGCGCATCCCGAGATAGCGCCCGAGCCGGACAGCCGCCTTGAGCCGCGGGTCCTGGAGTGCCCCAAGGATGGGTTCGATCTGCTCGTCGGAGACGATCTTTCCCGCGCGCGTCTTCCTGGGGCCGGGCTCGACTCCGAGTTCCGCGTTCGATTGCGGAACGAGGTTGGCCTTCCCGATCTTCCGGACGAGCCAGCGGAGGTGCGTGAGCTTGCCCTCAATGCTTCTCTTCCCCGAGTCCTCGGCCTTCCACGTCTCGACGACGTGAGCCACGTGCTTCGCCCCGAGGTTGGCCCACTTCTGGAGTCCGAACTTCTCGTGGAGCATCGCGGCTGCGCCCTTGAGCGCCGAGGCCCGCGCGCGCTGCGTGTTGTAGGCATCCTCGCGGTTGGCCGCAAGGATCGAGATGAGCTGCCGTTCCAGGGGGATGTTTGCCTGTTCCATAGGCCCTCACTTTTTCCGGGTTCATATCGGGTCCGGGCGGCGGCCCGGCGACGGGGTGGGGGTTCTTCAGGAAGGGAGCGCCGGAGCGGAGAGATGGGTGCCGCGGGTTTCCTCGCCCCGTTGCTCCAAAAGATGCGATGAGTCGCGGTTTCGTGGATCACAAAACGCTGGACTCCGAGAATTCGCGAGAATCACAGGATGATGAACCTCAAGGGGTTACAGTGGACCGCCTTGGAATCCATCAAAGAAGCGTGTCCGCGACAGAAGGACTTTGCGGACCAAGACGTGAGCTGCCCTACCAGAATGAAAAGCGGGCGACGTGATCCGGGTAGGCGGGATGCGGGGGGAGGACGGTCCGGATGAAGTCCCGAGGGAAAAGGAATCCCCCTTTGCGCCACATCGCCCAGTAGGCATAAAGCAGGAGCGACTCGATATCCGCCCGACACCAGTTGAAGCCTCTGCACGCCTCGCTGATCTTCTTCCCGTTCAGATGGACCGCCATGAAGACCCACCAGCAGTCCTGCGAAAGATCGACGAGAAAGTCTTCTACGAGCTCCCGCTGGATTCCTTTGTGGCTCTCGTTCACGAGCGGCGGCTTCTTCTGCAAGAACCAGGCGCTGACCGCGCCGCGGTAGTCGAGCCAACCCTTGAGCATTTCTTCAGCCTTGTCATACTGCGACCGAACCGTGGACTCCTCTCGCCCTAGATCCTTGGCGATATCGCGGTAATCCATCCCCTGGCGCGTGCGAGCGGCGACCTGGCGCAGTCCGCGCGGCAAGCGCCCGACCTGCGCCCCCAAAGCCCGGTACATCTCGCGGCGGATCGCCAGCCGGTGGGGCCGCGCTTGGGGAGGCGCAAGCGTCGTCAGATATGCGTTCGTTGAAACGGCGCTCAAACCGCCTGCCGGCTGAGGCTCCCCGGCAAGCTGATCGAGGGAGACTTCATGGCCCTTTTTCTTTCGTGCAAGCGCGATGATCTTGTTTTCGGCGGTCGTGTAGAGGTACCCGGTCGGCGTCTCCTTGAACTCGGTCAGTTTCCCGGCTTGGATCTGCATGACGACGTCGGCGGCGGCGTCCTCGACGATCTGCTCCATGTCATGCTGGGTGACTTTCGGGTACACGCCAAAGAGGGCCGTCATGACCCTCTCGATACAACGGTGGCCGTACCGCACCGCCAAGACGTTGCTGGCTCCAAGCTCGCCTGCGAGAGTGCCCCTTATTGCGGCGCGCAGCGCCGCGTCCGACGTGTCATGGCGGTCGGCACGCAACCAGTCGATGGACTGTTCCACGGGGAGGCATGATAGCTCCGCTCCACCTTTGTGCGAAGAAATCCTAAGCCGTCCGGGCTGATGAAAAAGAACCCTTCGCCCTTCGAGCCGAGCCCGCGGAGCGGGCGAGACGGGCCTTTGAGCCCTTGGAGTATATCAGCTTCCTTCCCTGCCCTTGCCCCTTCCCCTGGCCCTTCGAGCCCAACTTTCCCGCTGGCAGGAGTGCAGCAGATGGGTGATAGCCAGTTAGGACATGAAGCGAGCGCATAAGCTAAAACGTATTAGTCAATGGAGCTGCCAATGCTATAGGAGTTTTTCGAATTGGGAGGAGGCGGAGATGATCATGAAGGACACGGACTTCGACGGGAAAGCTGCGATGTCCTGTGGACGGAAGCTCTATCGCGACGAGAACCCCGGGGATTACTTTTCAATCAAGGAGGTCAAAGAGGTTCGGCGAGGGGAATACGATCTGAAAGGTCAGTCTAGGGACGCCACCGTCACCATGAGGGTTGCGGCAGGTTGAAGGCTGAAACAACTGAAGCAGCGCGGTCGCGCCAAGTAAGTTCTACCGATTTCAGGCAACCTCTCGTGAGCCAGGCGAGCGGCCGGGGCGAGCCCTTGACCCATTAGTTAGTGTATATTGGCTTCCTTTCCCACCCTTGCCCCTTGCTCTTGACCGTTCAAGCCGCGTCGGAGGGCGCGGCGATTTCTCTACGGAATCATCCGTAGCCAAGGGATTCGCCGATTCACCGTTCTCCCACATTGAAAACGATCATGACAAGGACAAGTGCTCGTGAAAAGGCGTATCACGCTACTTCTCGAAGCTGCCGTTTTCGAGTAGTTCTTTGCCGTCGAGCTTCAGGCTGAGTCCATCAATCCACGTCTGTCCTCGCCTGGACGTAACCACGACCTGGACGTCCATTTTGCCCGCGTTCGGAGGCGGCTTGACCTCCGCCTCAAGCTTCTTCCAGTAAGGCGTATCGGCGGGAATGAAAGGCCCCCATTGACCGGCAAATTGGCCATTCTGATCCCAGAATCGGACACGAACTTCACCGGGCGCGTCCGTACCGTCGGTCATCGCCCAAAGGGTCACCGTGTAAGTTGCCCCAGGTTTCGGGGACATGGGCGGCGATACGATGCCGGGGCGCTTATTGACGTCCTCAGGCGCTTGAAGGATGCGGACGGATCGACGCCCATCCTTGGCGGCACCGTCAAGGCCGGCCTTCTGGCCATCCCAGAGCGACCACCAGCCGGGAATTCCGGCCGACTTCCATGGGGTCTCTCGATTGACTCCGGCAAGCTTGAGGAGCTTTTCTTTGAGCTGCGCCTTCCAGAGGTCATCTGAAAGCTTCTCATACCCCTTGACGTACCAATAGGCCGCGCGTTCCTGGAAAGCTTGCCTGGCTTTGGCGTGAGCTCCAGCGGCCTTGATCCAGGCATCTCCGATTTCGACAAAGCCAAAACCGTTTTCCTCGACCTTCGCTTCCGCAAGTGCCGCATCCCGTATCGCCTGCGTCGCCGACTTGGATAGACACGGCACCGCCTTTGCCCAGTCGCCGCGACTGGCGTGGTAGGTCCCGACCGTTAGATTTGCGGATGCGTCATCCGGCTTCTCCACAAGTACCTTCTCTGCTCGCGCCACATCCGCAGGAATCTTGTCTTGAGCAAGTCCTTCGAACGTCAACACCGCTATCATCGCGATCATCTTCATCATCCTACACGAGACTCAATAAGTCCTATCTACTTGTACACGCAATTGCTGGGAGAAACCTGTTCATGACACCGGCCTGGGCCGGAAGGCGACGTCACGGGTGAGAAGCGATTCTTGATCAACAACCCAGGGAAAGCGACAAGCGGAAGCAGTTGTACAATACACAGGTTGTCCCTTGAGTCTAAGTGCTCTCGGCCATGCCAAACGAGGAATCGGAAGTTTTGGATAAGACGGGCGAGAGGGAGGCTCCCAGGTGAATCCACCACCCTTCGAGATCGACGGCGCTCCCGTCCGACTTTTTGCCGTCCTGGATCAACGTGTCCGGAGGACGCGAGGATCCGACCATCAAGTAATTGGAATACCTCAGCGTCCTGCACAAGCTTTGGCCATCTGTGAGCGGCAACGGCACTACTATTTGATCGGTTGTGATTTAGACTGGCAACCATTTACAGAGTCGAGGCATGACACCCTGGAAGACGCCAAGCGTCAAGCCGAGAACGAGTTCACGGGTATAGGCACCTGCTGGACCGACATTTCGGACTCGCTTAACGCAGTGGGTTCCCATGAGGCGGACCGGAGAATGGTCCGTCCCGTCAATCGCGATGAAGTGATCTGGAGTGGCCATGCCTATAGCTATGCCGGCTACGCAAAGATGAATCGTGAGATCCTGGTTCGCCTCTCATCCTCAAAAAAGGTCAAGTTGGCAAACGCACCGTCTAGTGAACTTAGGTTGGTCGACGACGCGATGCAGCGAACATTGGACGCGATCCGAGACGCCCACGTGTCCGAAACGGCGACCTGGGTGAGGGGTTACACCCCTCGAAGCGAGGACTGGAAAGGGCGACGCATCTGCCTCACGATGATGGAAACCCAGAGAGTGCACCCTGATTTCGTTCGCGCGTTGAATGGCTACGACGAGTGCTGGACCCCCACGGCTTGGAATCGCGAAACCTTCAGAACATCGGGAGTCACGATTCCTATCAGGGTTGTACCATTGGGCGTAGACCCGAACGTCTTCAGACCGCGACAGCCAGGCGAACTGCCCAAGGCGGAACTCCTCAGTACTGGCCGTATTGGCGCGCGGGAAAGCCCTGCGGGATTCGTGTTCGTCACGATGTACCAACCGACGTTCAGAAAGGGATTGCCATTCCTGCTCGAAGCATTTACCTCGGCGTTTGAGAATGACCCCGAAGCGGCACTCATGCTCGCAACGACGATCCATTCTCATGGCTCTTTCGAGCGTAATCTTGCGAGGCGTTCACGTGTCCGGGTCTATGGGCTGAGGGGAGCGTTCTCGGAGGAGCAACTTGCAAATCTCTTCTCTTCGTGTCACGCCTATGTATCAACATCCGTTGGTGAGGGATGGAATCTCCCGCTTTGCGAAGCCGCCGCTTGTGGTATTCCCGTGATTGCAGGCCGGCACTCAGCCCACGCCGAGATCCTGTCGGATGAAACTGCGTACCTATTCGATCCGCAGGGTTATGGCCCCGTTCCCGGATCGGAGAAGGTCTGCCATTGGTATAAGGACCAACCTTTCGCACTATTTGGGAAGAAGTCCATTCAGCAACTCGCAACCCTGCTCCGGTATGTCAAGTTTCAGTACACGGAGGCCAGAAGGAAGGCGGTCGCGCTTTCACGAGTGATTCGGACCAAGTATTCCTGGGATATTTCCGCACGAACTGTGAGTGCGTTTCTGGATGACCAAGGGAAAGCGTTCTCATGAGTTGCCCGAGTATCTGCTTCGCTACGGTGTGTGGAACTCCCGTGGATTATGAGTTTTTACTCGGAGCCATTCGAGAACATTCCACCATGGGATGTCACGTTGTCTTGGACGTAACGCCCGCTCTCCACCGGAAGCAGTTCAAGAGAATCCCCAGCTCCGTCATGTGGGTGGCGGAAGATGGCTACTTGAGCAACACGAGAATGTTCAAGTTCCATTCGGCTTTGCTTCGCGTAAACGAAATCGCCCGCGCCACTGGAGCTGAAGTTATCGTGAACCTAGATTCGGACGAGTTCTTTGCCCCACAGGCCACGGAAAAGCTCTTCCCACTTGCGCGAAATTCAGCGGTTGAGCATCTCATTGTGACATGGGGATGCGATAACCAGCCGCACGCACGATGGGACGCCTGGCTCCGGAGAATATGGCCATCAAAGATGAATGTAAGGATCCCCAGGAATGAGGCGTGGACTCAACACCCGGAATATGACGGCAACCCCGAGCTTCATCCCATTCCGATGTGGCCGCCCAACGCGAGAGTGACCAAGACTCAGGAGTTGGTTCACCATCACCTTCATTGGACAATCCATCACAAAGGTCATCATCCGTTTTCCGAATGGCCGGTGGCTGGCTGGTGTGATTGGCCCCCGCTTCTTAAGCGATGGAAGGAGAAAGACATCCCTCCCTCGCTAGAGTTCCTGTGATCTAATGCAATTTCCAACCGCGTGCTTCTTCACTGTATGCGGTGGCGGAGAGGATTACGAATTCCTGCTCGGCTCCATCGAGCACCACGCCCGGATGGGTACCCAAGTCGTCCTGGATACTACCCCTCCTGAACGCGCGCGGCGATTTCGTAAACTCCCAACCACCGTCATCTGGCTTCATGCTCCGGCCTACGGAAGCGGCTGGAAGGAATTCCGGTATCGAGCCGCGCTCAAGGATGCAATGGACGCCGCCTGCTCTACGGGAGCGGAGGTCATAGTGCACCTGGACTCGGACGAGTTTTTCTCAACCGGGACGCCTGAAGCGCTCTTCCCCCTTGCAAGGGGGGCAATGATCGAAGTCGAAACCTACCACTGGATGCCGGATGGGACGGTCCGTTCGTTCGGCGATTCCGAGTTCCACCGAAGGCTCTGGCCTTCTCACATGTCGCCGACATGGCCGATCAACTCGGCCTGGGTCCAAAGTCCGAACTACAACGGGAACCCTGACCATCATGCAGTCCCACTTCCGCCACAAGGGTCGTCTGTCGTAAGGGTCGACGGCCCATTTCACCATCATGTTCATTACGCGGTGGGCCTAAAATCACAGAATGATGAGACCGCCAGAACCACGATCAACGGATGGCCAGATGGAAGGCTGATTCCTTCAACTCCGTGGCCAGATCGCTTACGTCGTTGGAAGGAATCAGGAGTGAAGCCTTCCGAGAGTTTCGCCTGATGCGCGTATTCTACGAACTGACTCACACCGCTTGTGACCGGGAGATCATGCGGTGCGGACACGAATTTGACGTGCTTCATCCCACGTGGGACGAGTCCGGAAGGCCGAAACCCAGCAACGTCAGATTGGTCAAGGGACCGGAGGCTCGATACGACATCGCGATTGTCGGGTTTGAAAGGGGGCTTCGAATGTGCCCTCCCGGAGTCCCCATGATTTGGAAGAGCATGGTGGACTTCGGCAACTGGCCTGCACCAAGTGATGGGATCATGAGCAGGCTCGCCGCGTGGGTGGCGCTGTGTCAGGAAGGAGTTGACAGGTTTGGGCTGAGGAATCACAAAAAGGCCCTCTACATAGAACCAGGAATTGATTCGGATGTCTTCTTCGGCTGGGAAGGGCGGATCGAAAGAGTCCTGACCGTGGGCAACCTTCTCGCCGTTCGGCAAGAGAAGGGCCCTCAATGTCTCTCTCAAGTCGCGGCGAAGATTCCTCTTAGTAGTGTAGGCGTAAAAAATGAAGGGATACCGAATGTCACCCCACTTCCCCCCGCAAAGAGCATGGAAGACCTAGCGGCGATCTATAGGAGTTTCAGAGCCTACTTCAACCCCTGCGGAGTTGTTTGTTGCGCGCTCCTTGAGGCGATGGCCACAGGCCTCCCTGTGGTTACAATGAAGCCGGGCAACTTTATCTCACTGATGAAGCACCGCGAGAATTGCTTGATCGCGGAGAGCATTGAGGAAGCCGTAGGCTTTCTACAGCTGCTATTCAAGGATCCAGAAGTTGGAAAGGCTCTAGGAAAAAATGCTAGAGAATCAGTTAAAGCTAGATTTCATCCCTCCCGCATCGCTGATCGATGGGGAAAGCTCATGGAGAGAACAGTCAGTTAGTAGGCGAATACTCTGGCCAGACCTAAACTCGACTGCTACGTTTGACCTCGGCGCTGATTATCTCAAGCTGAATGGTCGGCCGAATTATGAATTGCGTAATCAACCATGGGTTGAAAAGACAAAGCGCCCGCTGGTAAGCGGCCTGCTATAGGAAACTGCCATCGAGGCGAACGCCAAGTGTTGCGCGTCGCGATCAGTATACCGGTGGTTCCCAATCGGGGCATTGGCGGAATGGAAACCACGGTTGCGGCATTGGTGCATTCGCTCGGGCGATTGGCCGGCCCGGAGGAGTTTGTTCTCATTGGGAACCGACTCAATGCGCGGTGGTTGCAGTCACTCGCCGGTCACAATCAAAAGGTGGTTATTGCTCCCAAGCTTCGATTAACCGAACGGGTCTATCTCAGCGTTGACTGCGATATCGTTCACCTTCCGATTCCACCCAAGCGTTTCATTCCGTTCGGGAAAAAGATGGTGTATACGGTGCATGATCTCCTTTATCGCCGGCATCCGGAGTTTTATAATCCTGGCCCTGCCGCGGTCCTTGAGAACGCCTATCGGGCAGCATGTGCACGGGCAACGGTCATCATCGCCATTTCCCAGTGCGTGAAGGAAGATTTGATCCGGGAGTACTCTATTTCTCCTGAACGGATCACGGTCATCCCTTGGGGACCGCCAACAGCCATTCGCCCAAAGCCAACACCTGACCTAGTCAAGGCTGTTAAGGCCAAGTACGGACTGAATCTTCCGTTTGCTTTCTATCCGGCGATGGTTCACCCACACAAAAACCATTTGGGGCTCGTAGAAGCGATCGGAATCCTACGGGATCAACGGGGTCTGAAGGTCCGAGTAGTCTGCACCGGGGCGCCTCATCAGCATGGTTCTTGGATCAAGGACCGGATTTCCGCACTTCATCTTGATGACCAGGTAATCTTCCTCGGCTTGGTTCCGTCGGAGCATATTCGAGCAATTTATCGCGCAGCGGACTTTGTGATTTTCCCCTCGTTGTCCGAAGGAGCTGGAGTTCCCCTTCTAGAGGCATGGCTTGAGGATGTGCCAGTCGCATGCTCCAATGTCGCCGCGCTCGCCGAGAATGCAGGTGACGCCGCGCTGAAATTTGACCCCACTGACACGCAAGCGATAGCATCGGCTCTGAGTCAGATGACGACCGACCCTCTTCTTCGCGACGAACTCCGCCAGCGAGGCGCCAAGCGCTTAGATCTCTTCAATTGGGACCAAGTCGCCCGAGCATATCGGGAGGCCTACTATCGTGCTTGGCGCCCGGAATCCGGCCTGATCGGAGCACGAATGCCTCGCGTCTCTTCTGTTTGATTGCTGCCCCGCGCGGCGTGGGCGCGGTCCTCCTTCGGGAACCGCGTTCGCTCAATGGCAGCCTGTCTCCGTTGATTTTAGGTCCCTCGCTCTCGGACGAGGGACGAGCGGACAAAAACAAGGATCACGGATCACGGGGCGTAGGCACGCGGCTCCTTTGCGGGAGTAAAGTCCTCCCCCTGTGTAGCAACCCACGCCTTCCAGGCGTCGATGACCTTCTGCTGAACGCCCCTTGGTGCCAAATAGAACCTGGAACGAGACATCCATGCCGCGTAGTAATTCATCGGTCGGGTGGGATTCAGGAACTCCTCCTGCTCAGTGGTGAGCGCCTCCGAAATCATGAACTCGAACTCCTGATCGGTTAGGGATTCCAAAGTGCGGATGCACCAAATGACGTGCCATGCCAGCGGGGGAAATTTCACGGGGTCAATGACTTGTAGCTCCCTAACCAAGAGCCGTGCGCTCTTGTGTGGCTCGGCGTGTAGTGCAGCCATCAGACGGTTGTTATCAGGACCAATCTGCCTACCCAAGTCCGCCACGATATCTTCGACTCGCGCCGGACGGAGTGATACTTGAGCTCTTGCGGTGAAGCACCTGCCGTATTCGTTCCGGAACATGAGCGCGTGAACAGGGTAGTGCAAGAATGCTTCGCCCCTGTAATGCCTAAGCACCATGGCTTCGCCCTGAAAGAAAGGAGCACTTCGAGCCAGATACCAGTCGCCTCCTTCTCTGCAGAAATTGCTGAGATCAACGCTGGCAACAGTAGCGGGACAGTCAAGCCAAGCTTGATGCCCCGCTTTGGGGAGGGAATTGTTTCGAAGCGTCGAAGCCTTCGTTGGGAATGAGACGTCAATTACATCTTTGGAAGCACGGGGCCATCCTACTGCAGCCTCAAGGTGGGAAACCCAGACCTCCCAATCATTGCCGGAGAGCTCTTCGCTCAACGTGGTTTCGGGAGTCTGCCCTGGCGAGCTACTGCATGTGCAAAGAACGCAGAGGAATGTGGCTGGAAGCAACTGTCGCATATATCCCCCTCTCACAACAAACTGGATATTACCTATTGCGGATACAATTAATTATGCCTCGCTCCGGGTCTGATCGGTATGCGAACCGGAAAGTTCTCTGAAGGAAAGACTGCCCGGTATCCCCGCCAATCAGTGATCATGCGGTCCCCGTCTCCCCACCCCGCCTGATTGTTCGTTTTTTCCTTGACAGGGTGGGCGGCGGGGTGCCAGCATGGAAATACTTTGAACCTCCCCCGGGGTGGGGGAGGCGGCGCGACCGGGGTCGTAGAGGCGTACT
>Ga0187892_10007105_pt1 | contig 16167 bp, 16 predicted proteins | sample MA1701073metaG_FD_139345 | JGI IMG/M metagenome (GOLD analysis project Ga0187892, IMG submission 139345) | Bio-ooze microbial communities from a basaltic lava cave in the Kipuka Kanohina Cave System on the Island of Hawaii, USA - MA170107-3 metaG ... | reverse complement strand
CTCGTGGCGACCTTGAACAAGTTCAAGGTTGGGGAACGGGAGAAAAACGAGTTGCTGGCCGCCCTCGGCCCCATGAAGAAAGATATCGTAGAAAAGCCGATGGCCTCGATGCACTGAGCCGGATTCACTCTCTTCGCTTTCCTCCGGGGGGTAGCCGCTTCGTGGCTGCCCCTCCGCATGTTCACAGTGACTCAGTAGAGAGGTTTTTAATAAACGATGATGCGGCCCGCCGAATCAAACAGTTGCACCATTCTGTCCAAGGGAATCGGCATTACCGCTGAGGACACCCGTGCCGGATCGATCTTGTAGAGCAACATCATGGTCCGGTTGCCGTAGATCTCGACGCCCAGCTTTTTGAGGAAGTCGAAATACTCACCATAATTGTGCGGCACTTCCTCCAGCGGGACGCCCATCTGCTCGGAGAGGCTCTGTCGTTCGCGTTCCGGGAGGCGGGCGCGGTCCAAGGCCGTGCTGTCAGGGCGGAAAATCCGGTTGAAAAAGCCGAACCCTTTCGTCACTGAGGTGACCGCGCTGGCGTCCGCCAGGATTGTGACCTTGTGCCCCGCCTTGACTGCCGCCCAGGCGACATTCGGCACCGCACAGATCTGCGCGTCATCTTCGGCCAGCGAGGTTTTCATGTGGATCAGGATTCGAGCAGGACTGGCCTGTTGAGCTTCCACTGCTGCTGCCCATAGCAGTAAGCCGAAGAACATCAACATCGCAACAGCATGGTATCTATCCTTCATACGTCATGGCCTCCTTCTCAAAATAGTCCCTTTGTTTTCACTCTTGACGTGACCCGTGAGCGCAACAGGTCAGGTTTTCGGCTGGCTGATTCCCAGCCGCGCACTCTTTGTAGATGGCATAAGCCTTGAGCGCCCACTCCTCGCCTGGACAGCCCTGCATGGCCATCGCAACCTCCAGAAACTCTAATAACTCTTCCTGCATGACGCCTGCCTCGTAAACCTTGATCACATACGCGCGGATGCAGGGCTCGCACCGAATGGCGATCGAGATGGCCATCGCCGTCAGCAGCTTGTATTTCGCGGGGACGGTTTTATCCCGATACGCCTCCTGCCGCATCCGCAGCAGCCCCCCGGTGACCTTAGGACTTAATCGGCGCATCTCGTCGAACAGCGCGTGGTGTCGGATCCTTTCCTCCGGTTCTTCTTTCATCAGTTGTTCTCCCTTATGCTCTACCACTCTCTCACCCCTCCTTTTCTTTCCCATCTTCAAGGTTTCTCCAGCCCCAGAACATCCTTGTACCGAGCTTCATTTTTCTTTCGCCCAAGATAGTGGGCGTCTTTGATGGACAGAAGGAATGTTCCAGTGTTCTCTGAAATCCATTGAGAGCCCGCCTCATCAGAACTGAAAAAATAGATGTAATGGCAAAAGTTAAGAATCACATCCTCGCGAATTTTGTCTGCCGCTGGTCTCACGAACGACATCACGGCGCCAGCAGGTTCCACGTGCTGCACTCCTTCCGGTGTCACCGTAAGGCGGATCTTGTTCCTCGTCACGGGACAAGGAGACTCCACGTGAGCGGTTTTCTTGATTAGCTCCGGGATAAACAAACTATCCCATGCGCACCAGGTGTACAGCGTCCGGCCGTCGATCTCAAAACGATGCGTCATTTCCGGCAGAGCTAACCCCCAAAAGCCAATGATCCTTTCTTCATCATCGTAATACACCCCTGGCCAGCCCTTCAGAATCGTGGTGACATGATCTTCGGGGAGAGCGAGAGCTGTGGCTATTTCCTTCACTGACACAGGTCTTCCCTCGGCCAGAAGCTGATACACTTGTATGGAAACCCGTTGCTCGTCCGCGTTCAGTTTCATGAACTCTTCCGGAAATAGACTGAGCATTAAGGTAACCAGGTCCTGTAGGTCTCGTTGCTCTTTTAGCATTCGATCTTCTCCTGTTCCGGCATCGTTAGAATGCAGCTTGCAATAAAACACACCTTCAGCGTTCATGAGCAGGCGACGCGCCACTGTTCCGGGCAAATTGAGCTTCATCGAGCGGCAATACAAAATCGATCCAACTTCTGCAGAAGCTATCTGCGTGGAGCCCATTGGATCGGCACCCAAATTTCTTCAACTGACCGCCCTCTCAGCACTGACCATAGGCGACGCAGCGTGGCGAAGGGGCAGAAGTCTAGCCACTCTTCAAACGGACACATGCGGCTCACCTCCTTCCGTTTGCGGATTCTTCATGCCGTCTCGCGTTTTCCTCCATGCCCTTGAGGATCGGACAGCGATCGGTGGGCTGTTCAGCCTGACACGCCCGGATCAAATTTCGCAGCGCTTGAGCTAAGGCTCGTAGATCATGCACTTTCGCTTCCACCTGTCTCAATTTTGCTTGCGCCTTAACCTGTACCGTGCCGCATCGCGCGATGGAGCTGACGCGCAGGCTCAGCAAGTCACCGATCTCGCGCAGCGTGAACCCAAGGGCCTGGGCGTTCTTGATGAACCGCAGCCGTCTTAGCGCTTCGTCGCCGTACAGTCGGTACCCGGACGGTTTCCGATCCGTTGGAGTGAGAAGTTTCAGTCGCTCGTAGTACCGGACGGTCTGAACATTGACGCCAACTTGCTTCGCGAGCTGCCCGATCGTCAGTTCCGAGGTCATGGCATCACCTTGTGGTTGACGCTACACCCTGTACCATAGTACCGAGTCAAGGACTTTGTCGCGGACCGAATAGGAAGGGAGAGTTTGCTAGATCGGGCAAGCGCTGGCCTGGATACGGTGCCTTAGGAGGGAAAGCGTGAAGAAAGGCAGCTAGAGGAACTGACCTGCTGCTGCAATTCTGAATGCTGAATGCGTGCTCGTTTTGTGGTCGACGCCACCTCACTCCAGCTCACTCCACAGCACTCCAGCCCAAATAGCGTGGCGACGCATCGTAATCAGCGAAAGTTAACTGCGAGAGCAAGAAAAGCTCAATAGGGAAAGACAGTGGTTCGCCACTGAGCATCAATTGCTCGAATCGGAAGTCAACTGACGACTTGGCTCTGATAGCCTGCCTTGCTTATGCGTTCCGCAATCGCGGCGGCGTCCAGCTTCGCTGCGTCAAACATCACCTCGATGCGTTGGCTGCGGGCCTTCGCCCGAACCTGTCCCACGCCCGGCAGGGCTTTGAGCGCGTGCTCGACGCGCTGTTCACAGCCTTCACAGACCAGCCGTTGGTAGCCGATGACTTCGAAAATAATGGACTTAAACATGGCCAGAATCTCCCGTTAATGTGTCGCCTGAACGAACGAACCGCTTGACCTGGGTATCTGCTTCTGCATGCCCTCCGGATGCAATCTGCGGAGCTTGCCCAACCGTCTTGATAGCTTCGAAGAAATATGTGCCGCGGCTCCACAAGGAATTGATGAAGATCGACGTCACGCTTGCCGCCATGGCGACCATGCCCCATATCGGATAAACCAATCCCGTCGCGGCCGCCGGAATCCCCACACCGTTGAACGTGAATGCGAGGAATACGTTTTGCACCATCTTTCCATAACTGTAACGGCTGATCTCGTAGGCATCGAGCACGGCACCAACCCGCTTGTTGAGGATGATCACATCGGCGGATTCGATCGCGATGTCGGCTCCGCTGCCGAAGGCGATGCCGACGTCGGCTTGCATCAGGGCCGGTGCGTCGTTGATGCCGTCGCCGACCATGGCCACGCGCGCGCCCTCCTGAAGCTTGCGGATCATCGCGGCCTTGTCGGGTGGTAACACACGAGCATGGACCTCTTCGATCCCGACGGCACGGGCGAAATGGAGTGCCGCCTGCTCGTTATCCCCGGTGATCAGGCTCGTGCGGATACCGAGCGCGCGGAGGCGGCGCACCGTCTCGGCTGCATCGGGCCGCAGTGTATCGCCAAGCGCGAGCACACCGAGCAGCGTGCCTTCGCGTGCAGCGGCAACCACGGTCAGCCCCTGCGTTTCGAGGTCTTTGATGCGTCCTTCCTGGAGTGCGAGGTTCACGCCCTCGCTCGCGAGAAAAGACGGGTTGCCGACAACGAGTCTTTGATCGCCAAGGCGTGCCCTGATTCCTTTACCTGCAACGGCCTCGAATCCCTGCACCTCAGGCAGAGCGATACTCCGTTTAAATGCCTCTTCCACCACTGCCCGGGCGAGCGGATGTTCGGACCCGGCCTCTGCGGCTCCTGCGAGGGCGAGCAGTTCTTCTTCTGTGCCGACCACAGGGACGATCTTCCGCAAGGCGGGGTGACCCTCGGTCAACGTGCCGGTCTTATCGAAGACCACCCGCTGCACGCGCCGTAGGGCCTGAAAGGCCTCTCCCGTGCGCATCAGCACGCCGCGCTTGGCCCCTTCACCGGCGCCGCGTACAATGGACAGTGGCGCTGAGATCCCGACTGCGCAGGGATAGCCCATGACCAGCACGCTCAGGCCGGCAAACATCGCACGCTGCAGATCGGGCGAAGCGCCGACCACCAGTGGACCAAGCAGCCAGAAGAGGGTCGCCCCAGCCGCGGTAAGCAGCACAAGCGGTGTGTACACGCGTAGCACGCGATCCACAAGGTGCAGCAGGCCGGGTTTCAGGGCCCGGGCATCTTCCACGCTTCGTATCACTTGCCTGAGAAAACTTTCTTCGCCTACCACCGTCACGCGCACGAGGAGGGTGCCGTGACCGTTCAGGGAGCCGCTTACGGTCCGGTCTCCCGGGCGCTTCTCGATCGGTAGAGGTTCGCCGGTGACGAGCGATTCGTCGACGTCCGATTCCCCCGATTCGACCACGCCGTCGACCGGCACTCGTCCGCCCGGGCGAATGCGCACCAAGTCGCCCACGCGCACCTGCTCGAGTAGCACCTCTTGTTCTTTGTCGTCCTTTACGACATGCGCAACGTCGGGCTCAAGGTCCAACAGCTTCTTGACCGCCTGCGAACTGCGGGTTTTCACGATCAGCGACAGCCACTCGGAAAAAATGTGATAAGTAAGCACCATCACCCCCACCGAGAAAAAGGCTGTCGTCGGATAATCTGGAGGGTGGAAGACTAGGCCTATGATCCCGCCGGCAAGCCCTGCAAATGCCCCGAATTCAACCAGCACATGCTGGTTGAGGATGCCGCGCCGCAGTGCCGCTGCTGCCATGCGTACAATGTGCCCGCCCACACCGAAGATCAGGAACACGGCGAGCGCTCCGGCGAACCACGGGGTAGCGGCGCCGAACGCCCCGCGCAATTGAAGCGCGTAAATGCCGGCACCAGACGCGGCGAGAAGGGCCGAGCCGGCAAACGCCCAACCTAAACCATAGCTGCGCAAGACCACGAAGGAGAATGCTACGAGGCTCGCGATGGAAAACACGCACAGCCAGAACCACCCACTGTCGACCGGGTATCCAGCTAACCCCATGGCGAGAATGCTCATCGCCAATGCGGTCAGGAACCGCCCACGCTCGCGCACCAAGGCACGCTCTTCTTCCGCAAACGGCCGCAACTTGCGCGGATCGGAGACGGTGTAGCCGATATCCTTGAGCGTCTGCAGCAGGTCCTCGGCTTGTATGACGCTCGGGTCGTACTCAACAAGCGCCTGTTCATGGGTCAAACTCACCGTTACTTTGTCAACGCCCGGTCGCTTGCCCAGTGCCTTTTCGATCGTGCCGGTGCACAACGAGCAGTGAAGCCCCCCGATACGGGCACGGATTCGCCGGCGGCCCGGTCGTTTGGAAGGTTCTTCGCTCCAGAAACGTCGAGCTGATTCAATGGATTCAACCGCTTTGGCAGCCATAATTGCCTCCTTACATCTTATGAAGAAACCACAGATAGTACCCGCTAGCCATCAGCAACAGAATGACAGCCGCCCATTTCGCCCGTCGTGAGCTGGTGCTGCCACACGCCAGACGGCTGAGGGATCGGCCCAATATTCCCAGGAGCAGGAACGGCAGCCCGCGGCCGAGGCCGAACGTGAAGGCGAGCGCCGCCCCATACGCGGGCTGTTGCTGCGCAGCGGCCAGGCTGAGCAGCAGAACTAACGAGAGTGCTGGTGTGCCGAGGCTGAAGGCCAGCCCATAGAAGAAGGCCCCAAGAATGCCCGGCCGTCTGAACGCGAGAAGCCGGGACTCAGCCTGCACCGGTCTCCAGATGAGCAGAACGGTTACCAGCAGCGTCAAGCCCGCCATCACACCCATCCAATAGCGACCAAACGCCTCCGTGGCTACGGCTCCCAAGAGGCCAGCCCCTGCCCCGAGCCCTGTCAGGCTCAGCACCAGCCCGCCGAAGAAGGCCGTTGCGATGAACAGCCCAGTGCCTCGGGCCTGCACTTCCGATGTCCCGGCAACCCCAGCCACTCCGAGGCCGACCGGTAGGGTAAACGGACACACGGCGCTGCTGAGAAGGCCCGCCACGAACGCGATGCCCAGGACCAGCCAAGACCCCTCGAGCAACTGAACAGCATACGTCCTGAGGAACTCCTCGATGCTCATCTCCTGCGACGCTCCCTACCTCACGATTGACCATGGGTTCGCCTGGCCAAGCCAGCCGGTTGGCACAACGCGCCTCCCACAGAGATTCACTATAATGTGGAAAGCCTATACAGGGTCAGGACAGCTAACACGGCCAATCCTGGAAACAATATGACATCTAGGTTTCCGGTGACCCAGCCCAATGCCATGGCCATGACCGTCACTATGACGACTGGAGTGAAACCGCAGATCCCTGTCTCATCGTAAAGCACACATTGAAACGGGTGCTTGTTCAGCATGGTGTAAGTTCCTTTCTTTGTCCAAGCCCTTCAGCATTGTCAGTCGGTCCATGCGACCTATACAGGACTGGCTTTCAGGTCATCGGCTTCACAAACTATTCCGACTTCATAGCAGCCTACCGAGCGAACTTGAAGATCACGTCCATGAGTTCATCGTAGATCTCATCTCCACTCTTCGAGCGGATGGCTTCGGTAGCGCAGTTTTCTAAATAGTTGCGCATCATCAATTTCGTGAGCCCCCGCAGCGCCTCCTGGGTTGAGGCCAACTGCGTCAGAACCTCGACGCACGGCCGGCCCTCTTCGATCATCTTCTTGAGACCTTTGATCTGGCCCTCGATTCGATTCAGTCGGACCGTGGCATCTGCCTTCCGCTCCTCAGTGATGATCTGTGTTTTCTCGCCTAAGAAAGGGACTTTCATCATCCACCTCCTGTTTGTAGCCATACCCGGTATGCCTATACTATAGTCATAGGGGGTATCCCTGTCAAGGGGGCCTGCTAAAAAAGGTGAGAGAGGCTGGACTAGTCTCCTAACCCTGCCAAAGCTCTTGGATTGTTCAGTATACGATGATGCGGCCTGCCGACTCGAACAAGTTCACCATCCGCTATAAGGGAATCGGGATCACCGCGGTAACGACACGCGCCAGATCGATCTTCTAGAGGAGCATGATGCTCTGGTTGCCATAGATCTCCACGCTCATCTTCTTTCAGTAGCCATGAGATCACCTCTTTGCGAGCCCTACACCCTGTACCACGGTACCGAGTCAAGAGTCTGCGTGCCCAAGAGCCATGGAGGGCAGGCTGGCCGTTCGCTGGTTTGATTGACGCGTTGGGAGCCCTGTGATAATCTCATGCCGTGAAAGTTGCTATAATTACAGCGATAACGAAAGTGTACGGCTCCCGTCCCGTCGTGGTGGCGTGGCTGATCGGGTGGATGCTCGCGGTTCCGCTCGTCCACGTTCATCCCGAGGCGGACCATCGCCTCGAGAATTCCGGTCATGTTCACGGCGGCACCATCCACACGGTTCTCTCTCCAGACCTCGAGTGCGAGTACGCGGCTCGCGTCCACGATGAGACCTGCCGTGGAGCAGCCCATCACCACCTCCAGGTCAGTGGTCACTCCGGTCATGCGTTCACTCACCCAGAAATTGGGTTCTCGCTGCTGGGCCAGGCTAACGATCGCTCAGCTGGCAAGCCGGGGCTGACAGTCGCTGGCTTACCGGAAGTTGGGAGCGAACCGGCTCAACGAGCCGTTTCCACTGCGTCGTCTCTGCCGGTCATCTCACCCACGGTTCTGTTCCTCTCCACCGGGCTTCCTCCGCGCGCTCCTCCCTTCCCATCTATCTAATTGCTGTTTGCGTTTCTTGATCATTGACTGACGCAGCCATAACGTCGCCAGGGGCGGGGCAGGTTTCTCCATTCCCTGGCTCTGCAACCATCTCTCTCGCGGCGGCGATCACTTCCGCGGTGAGCCCTCGGGGTCAGCGTGGATGATCCTGGCGTATAGTCTGCGAAGGAAGGGAGGGGACCAATGTCTCGTCGATTCATGGCGTGGATGGGGCTCTTGCTATCGGGACTACAGCTCCTGGGCCTGAGCACGGGCACTCAGGCCAGCGAGCCCAATCCCACCACCTATACATTGAACACCGTTATTGGACTGGCGCTGGAACGTAACCCGACCATCGTGGGAGCACAGGGACTCGTGCGACAAAGTCGTGGCCAGCAGTTCGCGGCGGGAGCGTATCCCAACCCGTCGATTTCTGGGTCGGCTGGCCGAGGCGCGATTCGAGATCCGAGTACGGGGATTTCGATTCTTGAGCGGACGATCACTGTAGAGCAGCCGCTAGAGTGGCAGGGGAAACGTCACGCCAGACAGCAGGCGGCGGATGCAGGAGTGGTGGGAGCCAGCGCGGCGATGGAGGAGACGCGGCTCAATCTCATCGCCGAGGTCAAGGTCGCTTTTTACCAATTGTTGTTCGCCCAGCGGGAGGCCGAGCTAGCCACCCAGAACCTGGTGATGGTCGAAGAGGTCCTGCGGACGGTGAAAGCTCGCGTGGCTGCTGGCGAAGCCACGCCGTTCGAAACCATGAAGGCAACCGTCGAGGTCCAGAAGGCCAAGAAAGAGGTAGCCCGCGTCCAGAATGCCTTGCTCGTGACTCGGGCCCGGCTTGACATGCTGACCGCAGGCGCGTTGGGTAAACAGTTCTCGATCCAGGGTGATTTCGAGTCGCTCCGCCAGGAACTCGATCTCGATGCGCTGGCCGCCCGCTCACTGGAACAGCATCCGACTCTCCGACGGCTCACTAAGCTGGTCGAGCAGGCGCAGTTCAGCGCGAACCTCGAACGCGAGTCCAGGATCCCGAATGTCACGGTGCAAGGAAGTTATCACCGCGAGGCCGGCGATGAATCCGTCATTGCCGGGCTGAGGATTCCCCTCCCACTGTGGTACCAACGCCAAGGGGAAATCGAGACGGCACTCGGCGCCAAACATCGCGCGGAGGCCGATCGGCTGCGTGCGCAGAACGAGCTGGCGCAAGCCATCACCCAACATGGGCAGGACGTCCGCACCGCGAACGAACAACTCCAGGTCTTTGAGACGGGGTTGCTGCAGCAAGCGGAGCAAACGCAGCGGATTGCGCAAATCAGTTTTCGGCAGGGAGCGGCGAGCCTCTTGGACCTCCTCGATGCGCAACGTGTCTACCGGCAAACGCTCCTCGAGTACGCCCAGGCGCGCGCGGACCTCTCCATCGCCCTTGCCCGGCTCGAACGTGCAGTCGGTGGGATCTGACGACCCAGGAGGAGTCTGACCATGACCACTAGATCGAGAGCACGCACCGGACCGTGGCTTCTTGCACTGGCCCTGATAGCGTCGGCCTGCGGGGACCGTGGGAGCGAGCCGCCCGTACATCCAGCGAAAGAGACCGTGAAGCCTGGCGCCCCACACATGAGCACCATTCAGCCGCCACCGGCCGTGCTGGTTCGACTCCGGACGCAGGCGGTGACTGCGCGCGTGGTTCCCGACGTGGTGACGGCCCCCGGCGAAGTCGGGTTGGACCTCAAACAGGTGGCCAAGATCACCTCGCGGATCGAAGGTCAGGTCGAGAAAATTCACGTCCAACTCGGTGATCACGTAAAGAGCGGGCAGCCCTTGGCCGCCATCGGGAGCCTACATTTGGACGAACTCGTGCAGGAGTACCTCGTGGCCAAGGCGCAGGCCGACGTCGCGGAGAACGCTTTCCGACGGACGGAAAAACTGAAAGCTGAGGAGATCGTCACGGAGCGCCGGTTTGTTGAGGAGAGGGGACACTACCTGGAAACCAAGGTCCGGTTTCAGCACATCCGCGAGAAACTCCTGAACATGGGATTGACCCCGGGCGAGCTTCGCGAGCTAGAGCAGGGAAGCCATGAGGAGAGCCACCGGTATACCCTTACCTCTCCCATTAACGGGACAGTCGTCGCGCAGCAGGTGGTGCGGGGCCAGGGTGTGTCCCCTGGCAGTGAGCTCTTCGAGGTGGTCGATACGAGCCGGGTTTGGGTCTTCGCGAACCTACCCATTGAGCAGTCCCGGAAGTTCAAAGAGGGAGACCGGGGCACGATCGTGCCCAAAGGCGGCGAGCCGATCACCGCCCCACTCACCTATCTCTCGCCCGTAGCGGATGAAACGACCCGTACGATCCGCATCCGGTTCGAGGTCGCCAACCAGCAAGGCCAGCTGAAGCCGCGAGAATATGTGGATGTCCGGCTGGCCATCGCCAGCCCGCCGACCCTGGCGGTGCCCGTTCCTGCGGTGACGATGGTGGACAATGACCGTGGCGTCTTCGTTCAGCGAGAGACCGGCTATGCCTTCGTCCCGATCGAGGTTGGTCGCGAAGGTGGGGGTTGGGTCGAAGTGCGGAAAGGCCTGACGGAGGGCGAACGGATTGTCACCGACGGTGTGCTCGACCTCAAGACCCTGCTGCTGAAAGAGCACATCGAGTCCGGAGAAGGAGGCTGAGGATGGATCAGCTCTTGCGCCTCTCACTCCACTATCGATTTTTTACCTTCGTCGCGATCCTCTTGGTGGTCGTGGGAGGCCTGTGGTCGCTGACACATCTGACCATCGACGCCATGCCGGATTTGACGCCAGTACAGGTCCAGATCCTGACGCGCTCGCCGGCTCTGGGCCCTGTCGAGGTCGAACAGTTCGTAACGTTTCCGATCGAAGCCTCCTTGAACGGCCTCCCGGGGCTGCGCGAACTGCGCTCGGTGTCACGATATGGCCTGTCCGCTGTCACGGCTATTTTCGCGGATTCGATGGACATCTACCGTGCCAGACAGCTCGTGAGTGAGCGCCTGGCCCAGGTCATGGAACGCATCCCACCTGAATATGGCCATCCCCTGATCGGGCCGCTCACCACCGGCCTCGGGGAAGTGTACCAGTTCACCCTGAGAGGACCTGGCTACAGCGCCATGGCCCTGCGGACGATTCTCGAGTGGGACATCGGGATGAGGTTGCGGGCCGTGCCCGGCGTGGTCGAGGTCAACATCTGGGGGGGCGAGACCCAGCAGTACCAGGTCGTGGTTGATCCGGCCAAACTACTCGCCTACAAGCTGACGCTCCAGCGCGTGTTCAACGCATTGGAGCGGAACAATGCGATCACGGGAGGCGGCTACATTGAACGCCAGCGTGAGCAAGTGGTCATCAGAGGTGAGGCGTTAGCGACAGGGGTGGAAGACCTGACGCGCATTGTGGTGGCCCACGGGTCCGGTGGGGTGCCGATTTTCATTCGCGATGTGGCCGAGGTCAAAGAAGGTCAGGCCCTTCGCATTGGTGCGGCGACGGCCATGGGAGAAGGAGAAACGGTTATCGGGATGGTCCAGATGTTAGCTAATGAAAACGCGCAACGAGTCGTCGAGCGTGTCAAAGCACGCGTGAAGGAGATCCAGGCGACCCTGCCTGCCGGTGTCGCCATCGAGCCCTACTACGACCGGACCTTGTTTGTCTCGAAGGTGATCCGGACCGTCAGGAATAATCTCCTGGAAGGAGGGCTGCTGGTCGTGGCGGTTCTGTTCCTCTTTCTCGGTGATCTCCGAGCAGGTTTGATCGTGGCGTCCGCCATTCCTCTGTCCATGTTCACTGCCTTTACCGGCATGGCGCAGGCGGGACTGTCCGGAAATCTCATGAGCCTCGGAGCGATTGACTTCGGGTTGCTGGTCGATGGCTCTGTCGTGATGATCGACAACATCCTCCGCCGTCTGGCTCGCACGAGCGCGGCGACCCCCGTAGAACGCGTAGCGGAGATCCAAGCGGCTGGCCGTGAAGTCTTGCGGCCAATGACTTTCGCCGTCGGGATCATCATTCTGGTGTACGTGCCAATCCTGGCTCTAACGGGCATCGAGGGGAAAATGTTCCGCCCGATGGCACTGACCGTGATCCTAGCTCTCGCCGGGTCTCTGGTTCTGGCCGTGACCGTCACACCCGTCCTGGCGTTCTGGTTCGCGCGGGCCACATCCCCAAACGAGGGGACGTGGGTGACCAGACACGTCCGACGTGCCTACGAACCAACGCTCCGATGGGCCATGGCCTATCGAGTCTGGGTGGTCGGTTCGGCTGTGGTGCTGTTCGCACTGAGTCTAGTGATCGGATGGTCGATGGGCGTGGAATTCGTGCCGCGGCTGGATGAGGGAGACTTCGCGATCAATGTCTGGCGCTTGCCGAGCGTCTCGCTGAGTGAATCGGTCGCCACCTCATTGCAGGTCGAGAAAGTACTCCGCCAGTTTCCTGAAGTCGTGAAGGTCATTACACGGACAGGGAGTCCGGAGGTGGCCACGGATGTAATGGGGGTCGAGCTGTCGGATGTGTTTGCCATCCTGAAACCCCGCGCCGCGTGGACCAGTGCTCGGACGCGTGACGACTTGATCGCGAAGATGAAGGAGGCGCTCGTAGAGGCCGTGCCAGGGGTCGGTCTCGGATTTACTCAGCCGATTGAAATGCGCTTCAATGAACTCATTGCTGGCTCCCGGTCGGAGCTGGCAATCAAGATCTTCGGTCACGATTTAGGCGTCCTCCGCCAAAAGGCGGAGGAGGTGGCACGGGTACTGGAGAAAGTCAGAGGAGCGGCGGATGTAAAAGTCGAGCAGGTAGCTGGACTGCCCCTGATGCGTGTCATCGTCGACCGCAACCAGATCGCCCGCTACGGCATGACAGCTGATGACGTGCTCACCCTGGTCCAAGTGACGCGCGTGGGACACGTCGTGGGAACGGTCGTGCGGGGACCACGTCGGTTTGAGCTTGTCGTTCGGCTCACAGAGAGTGCCTCGGCGGATCTCGCCACCTTGGGTGCCCTCCTCGTTCCGACAGCGCATGGGGAACTTGTACCTCTCTCGCGTGTGGCGGCGATCCAGGTGGATTCAGGGCCGGCGCAGGTCAGCCGCGAAGCTGTGCAGCGTCGCATTGTTGTGGAGTGCAACATCCGCGGACGCGACCTAGGCGGGTTCGTCACAGAGGCCCAGCGAGTCATTCGCGAGGCGGTTGTGCTCCCGCCTGGGTATGAGCTGAAGTGGGGTGGGCAGTTCGAGCATCTTCAAGAGGCCTCACGCCGGCTGGCTGTTGTGGTACCCATCACCCTCCTCCTGATTTTGGGCATATTGTCTGTCATCTTTGGAGCGATGCGACCCGCGATCTTGATTTTTCTCAACGTTCCGCTGGCCCTGTCTGGTGGCGTACTGGCGCTCGCGGCCCGCGGCCTTCCCCTCAGCATCTCAGCTGCCATCGGTTTTATCGCCCTGTTTGGAATTGCTGTGCTCAATGGCATCGTGCTGCTTAGTCACATCAGACGACTGGAAGCAGCAGGCCTCCCGACGCATCAGGCTGTCACGCAGGGTGCGACGGACCGACTGAGGCCGGTGCTGATGACCGCATTGGTTGCCAGCCTGGGATTCGTCCCCATGGCTGTCGCCACCAGCATGGGGGCGGAGGTCCAGCGCCCGCTGGCGACGGTGGTCATCGGCGGACTCATCACCTCCACGGCTTTGACGCTTTTGATTATCCCGGCCCTGTACGAACGGGTGTGTTATGGTCACTGAAAGTGATGGTGGAGCTGCACCACTATCAGACTTCTGGTAGCGGCAGAGCCGATTTTTAGGTTCGGCCGCTTCTCCACTCAAAGTGTTCGTGGATGCCCGCATCTCATGGGAGGCTTTGCAAAGACTCAAATTACGCGCTACTGAAAAATCGTAGCACTTGACTACATTGGTTCCCATTGCTACCCTTAATCACAAGATGATCCGATTAGTCCTCATCAGTCTGCTCATCTTCTCGCTGTTCTGTATGGTCCCGCTCATGGGGACTCATCACAGCGCCTTCGGTCACCTTCACCACGATGTCTCAACCTCCTGCTCTACCTGTATGGGCCCGGCAGCCATGATCGGGGCGACCTGCCTTTTCACCTTGCTCGGCTTCGTGGAATTGATGATTCCAGCTACACCCCCGCTTGGTTCACTCTCCCAGCAGTTCCACCCTCCACGCGCACGCTAACTTCCGTTTAGTCCTCACAATCTTTCCACGGGGCACGTCTAGCGACAGAAGTGCTCCACTTGGAGCCGTCTCAATTTTAGACGACTTAACGGGCTCGCGAGGATCGATGCCATGAGAAGGCCATTAAAAAATAAACCTATCATTCTCAGCCGACAACTCTTCACGCTCTTGGGGATTACCCTAGTCCTCCTCCAGCTTCTCGTTGGATGCAGTTTCGCGGGGTTCGAGCAACGAGATAAGCGGTTCTATTACCGGGCGCTCTGGAACTTCGCGCTTCGTGAAAACCTGAAGGAACTCGATATCGAGTTTAATGGGGTCGACTTTGGACACTCCAATCTTTATGAAAATCTTCTGTTGACCGGGGCTAAAGACGTCCCAGCGATCGAGGAGAGAGCTAGAAAGGAGACCCTTCAGTTCATTTATTCACGGCCGGTTCTGAACCCCAATGAGGAAGCGATTGCGCCGACCTATATGAAATTGGCGTGGAAGGCACAGAACACCTTCGATGAAGCGCATGCGCTCCATCGATCCACGTATGACATCTATGTCTCTGATCTCGCAGACAGGGAGGCCGCCATCCGAAAGGTGCTGGCGTTTTACCAGGACAGTGAGTATGCGATCACGGCCAAACGGCTGGATCATCAACGGTTGGACACCTTCCCGTACTCGAAATCGTTCCGCCGGACGTTTCCACTCTTTAACGCCACGATTTGGGCCTATCACTATCTGCAAGTTGTGGTGTACGACGTGTTAGCGGCGGCTCCGGGTCTGCCGGCGAAACAGAAAGCCGTGCAACCCATCCTCCAGACCTATCATGGCTACCTCGACAAGCCACCGGTGGAATGGACGTTCATGCCGATGACGGAGGAATTGAGTCCGAAGTTCGCGGCCCAGTATCCCGAGATCGCCAACATCTTCAATAACCTCCACATGATGCATGACAATATCAGTGACATCCTCGTTACCGATCTCTTGCCGACGTGGGAGGAGAAACGCAAGGAAATCTACCGCGTGACCCAGGCGTACTACTGGGCCAGTGCCGATGCCACGAACCCCTTCATCGTCCGTGATGGGCAACCGCACCACTCTGGCTCGGCACCGGCCATGGAACCTGGAGCGCCGGGCGGACACTCCGGGCATTAAGGAGGGCTCAGTGAAACCGAACAGAGCCAGGATCGCCATCCTGTTGCTTCTCATGGTGCCGACCTTGGTCTGGGCGCTGGACCACGACAATCTGGACCCCAACCGCCCAATCGCGATCGAAGATGCTTATGTCCTGCCCAAAGGCGAAATTGGGGTGGAAGGAGGGGTGGTCTTCAATGACCGGAAACAAGGTAAAAGCCGGTTCACCTTTCAGCCCCAAATTATCTATGGAGCGTTCGACAACACGCAAATCGAAGTCATGGGGAACCTGCTCACGGAACCAAGATCAGTCGTGGGAGATGATAAATCCGGTGATCTCAGTGTCGGCGTTCTCTATAACTTTAATACGGAGACGCTCAGCCTGCCGGCCTTCGCTGCCAGGGTGGAAGTGGGATTCCCGACTGGAGTCAACTCCAAGGGGGTGGATACAGAGCTGACCGGGGTCATGACTCGTTCGTATGGGCGATGGCGAACCCATCTCAATGTGGGATACACGTTTCTGGGATCTCCACAGGGCCAGGAACGGACCGGAACGTACCGCGTCGTGGCAGCCGTCAGCTATCCCCTTGGGTATCCGACCAATTTTCGCGATACCATCATTGCGAACGTCTTCACCCGCCAGTCTGATCTAGTAGGCCAACGGAACCCGACGGGGCTCGGGATCGGGCTTCGGCATCAGGTCAGTTCTCGCGTTGTAGCTGATGCGGGTATCGGCAGTGAGCTCATCGGGCCAGCGGACCGATCGGTGTTCTTCAGCACCATTGGACTGTCGGTTGGATGCTGGTCAGTGAGAATGGGCGAT
>Ga0187892_10007104_pt1 | contig 16169 bp, 10 predicted proteins | sample MA1701073metaG_FD_139345 | JGI IMG/M metagenome (GOLD analysis project Ga0187892, IMG submission 139345) | Bio-ooze microbial communities from a basaltic lava cave in the Kipuka Kanohina Cave System on the Island of Hawaii, USA - MA170107-3 metaG ... | reverse complement strand
GACGTCGGGGCAGCTCACGATGATCGCGATCGGCGGCGCGATCGGCACCGGGCTGTTCCTGGGCAGCTCGATCGCGATCCCCCTCGCCGGTCCCGGCGTGATCGTCGCGTACGGCGCCGGCGCCGTCATCGCCATGCTGATGACCGTCGCGCTGGCCGACCTGGCGGTGCGGCACCCCGCGGCCGGCAGCTTCGGCGTCCACGCCGAGATCTACCAGGGCCCGTGGGCCGGCTTCACCGTACGCTGGAGCTACTGGTTCGCCCAGGTCATCCAGATCGGCGGCGAGGTGGTGGCCTCGAGCCTGTACGCGCGGTTCTGGCTGCCGGAGGTCCCGCTCTGGGCCTTCGTGCTGCTGTTCTCGGGCATCGTGGTGGGCGTGAACGCGATGCACGTAGGGGCGTTCGGGACCTTCGAGTACTGGTTCGCGATGATCAAGGTCGTCGCGATCGTTCTGTTCATCCTGTTCGGCCTCGCGATCCTCCTCGGCCTGCGCACCACGCCCGCGAGCGTTCCCGGCGCCGCCGGGTACCGGCCGTTCGCGCCGTTCGGCCTGGTCGGCATCTGGCTCGCGCTGCCCGTGGTCATGTTCAGCTACCTCGGTACCGAGATCGTGGCCGTCACGGCCGGCGAGGCCAGGGACCCCGAGCGCGCGATCCCGCGGGCGCTGCGGGCCACCGTGGGCCGGCTGATCCTCTTCTATGTGGTGGCGATGGGGCTGCTGCTCGCGCTGGTGCCGTGGCGGGCGGTCGGCACCGACAAGAGCCCGTTCGTGCGCGTGTTCGAGATGATGGGGATTCCCGCCGCGGCCACCGTGATGAACTTCGTGGTGCTGACGGCGGCGCTGTCGAGCATCAACACCAACCTGTATCTCACGTCGCGGATGTTGTTCTCGCTGGCGCGCGGCGGCGGCGCGCCCGCCGTGTTCGGCCGGCTCGGCGCGCGCGGCACCCCGGTGGCGGCCCTGCTGGCCTCGACCGCCGGGATGGGCGTGGCCGCGATCGTCTCCAAGCTGATTCCGTCCGATGCGTTCCTGTTCCTGTTCGGGCTCGCGATCTTCGGCGGCTTGTACGTGTGGGCGCAGATCTTCGTGACCCACCTGCGGTTCCTGGCGGGCAAAGGCGGGGCACAGGGGCACGGGGGCACGGGGGCTCGGGAAGGCTCGGCGGCGCGGCCGCCGCAGTGGCGCTTCGGGGCGTCGCTCCTCGGGCTGCTGCTGATGGTCGCGGTGATCGTGACGACGTGGTGGATTCCGGGCATGCGGGTGACGTTGCAGGCCGGCATCCCATGGCTGGCGTTCCTGACGCTCGCCTGGTGGGCGACTCGCAGACGCGCCGCCGCCCGCTGAGCGAGGCGTCCTTCAGGACGCGCCGTCGCCGAGCCCGGGCTTCAGCCCGTGGGCGGCGCGCGAAGCTGACGACGTACTCTGAAGATGACGACGTACTCAAGGAGAGTCGGACATGACACTCGCCCTCGCCCTCGCCCTCGTGGCGCTCCAGCAGGCGCCCGCGCCCGCCCAGCGGTCGGCGGAGCCGATCCTCATCCGCGCCGGCCGCCTGATCGACGGCCTCGCCGACCAGCCGCGCACCGACCAGGGCATCCTCGTCGAAGGCGACCGGATCCGCGAGGTCGGCCCGTGGGCGACGCTGAGCGGCCGCGCCCGCGGTGCGCGCGTCATCGACCTGTCGAGCGCCACGGTGCTGCCGGGGCTCATCGACAACCACACGCACCTGCTGCTCCAGGGCGACATCACCACAGCCGAGTACAACGAGCAGCTGCTGGAGCAGTCCATCCCGTATCGCGCGATCCTCGGCGCGCGCAACGCCCAGCGGGCCCTGATGCAGGGGTTCACCACCCTGCGCGACCTCGAGACCGAGGGCGCGATGTACGCGGACGTGGACATCAAGCGCGCGATCAACCGGGGCGAGATCCCCGGACCCCGCCTGTTCGTCGCGACGCGCGCGATGGCCCCGACCGGAGCCTACGGCATCACGACGCCGAACTGGGAGATCGGGCTGCCCACCGGAGTCCAGCTCGTGGACGGCGCCGACAACATCCGGCAGGCCGTGCGCGAGCAGGTACGCCGCGGGGCCGACGTCATCAAGTTCTACGCCGACCGCTCCTACTACGTCGGACCGGACGGCCAGCTGCACAGCCAGCCCAACTACACGGACGAGGAAGTGCGCGCGCTGGTGGACGAGGCCCACCGGCTGCGCCGACCGGTCGCCGCGCACGCGGTGGCGCATGAGGGGCTGACGATGGCCATCCGGGCGGGCGTGAACACCATCGAGCACGGCATGGGGATCACCGACGACCTCGCGCGGCAGATGGCCGCCGCCGGCATCTATTGGTGCCCCACGCTCTACGTCGCGGAGTACGTCGCGGAGGGGCGCACCCGCGCCGGCAGCCCGATCTGGAGCGTGATGCTCGAGTACCACCGCCGCGCGTTTCAGGCCGCGATGCGGGCCGGGGTGCGCATCAGCTACGGGACCGACGCCGGCGGATACGCCTGGACCGAGCCGCTGGCCGGCGAATTCAGCATCATGGTGCGCCATGGCATGACGCCGATGCAGGCCATCCAGTCGGCGACCAGCGTCGCCGCGGCGCTGCTCGGCCAGGAGGCGAACCTCGGCGCGGTGGCGCCGGGCCGCTACGCCGACATCATCGCCGTGCCCGGCGACCCGCTGCGGGATATCGCGGCGCTGCGGAGCGTGAGTTTCGTGATGAAGGGAGGCGTGGCGTACCGGCCGTAGGCTACTCCGAAACCCGGTCTCGCCCGCCGTTCTTGGCGCGGTACAGCGCGGCGTCGGCCGCGCCGACGAGCTGTTCGGTGGTGGGCCACTCGTTTTGGCCCTCGTACGCCGCGACGCCGGCCGACAGCGTGATGGTGCGCGCGGTACGCCCCGTGGCGATCGGCAGCGCGGAGACGGCGCTGCGCAGCCGCTCCGCCGCGTTGATCGCGCCCTCCCGGGTGGTGGACGCCAGCACCGCCACGAACTCCTCGCCGCCGTACCGCCCCAGCCAATCCACCGCGCGCCCGGCCTCGGCGAGCCGCCGGCCGATTTCCGCGAGCACCCGGTCGCCGACCTGGTGGCCGAGCGTGTCGTTGATCTGCTTGAACTTGTCCACATCCATCATGATGACCGCGAGCGACTGGCGGGTCCGCGAGGCGCGGCGGATTTCCCGCGACAGCGCGTCCATGACCACCTCGCGGCGGTACAGGCTCGTCAGCCGGTCGTACAGGGCGGCGGTCTCGGCGTTCACGAACTTCTGTGCCGTGGCCATCGCGAGGCTCGCGAAGAACGCCACCGTCCCGACCAGGATCAGCCAGGAAAAGTTCGAGCGGATGAGTTGCAGCCCCCACTCGGCTGCCACGTCGTGCGCCAGGCTGGCGCCCAGGATGGCCGTGCCCCACAGCAGCGGGCCCGCGTGCGGGACGCCACGACGGGCCTGGAGCCAGGCGAGCACCACCACCGTCACCGCCCATACCAGCGCGCCCGGGTACCCGACGAACCGGCCGAGCAGCCGAACCTGGCCGATGCCCGGCAGGACGAGCGCCAGCGGCGCGAGCGTGAGCAGGCCAACGCTCACCAGGCGCAACCACCGGTCGTCTTCCAGCTCCAGCACGCGGCGAAACGCGAATCCGAAAGCCGCCAGGGCCCCGAATGCGCAGGCCAGGAACAGGCGGTACCAGTGGACCCATGGCTCGATCGCCAGGCGCACCGACGGCATCCAGCAGACGAAGAAGCCGCCCAGCCCCAGGCACGACAGGAAGATGTAGAGGTGCTCGAGGGCGTGGGGCCGTCGAAACCAGAAGACGACCTGGTAGAAGCCGATGCCGACGATCAGGAGGGCCGTCGCGAGCAGCGCGTAGTCGCGCTGCCGGATCTGCGCGGCCAGCTGGGTGTGCGGCGCGAACTCCACGCGTCCCGTGATCCCGCCGCGCGGCTCGCTTGAGTACACGCGCACCGCGATCACGTGAGCACCGGGCGCCATGGCCCACACGGGGAGCCGGAGCACGAGGGGCACGCCCATCCGGGGACGCGCGCGCGGCGGGAGCCCTCCGATGCCACCCACCCGCCGCCCGTCCACGTAGATCTCGTAGGCCGTGGCCACGCTCAGGAAGACCAGGGCGAGCGGCTCGTCGGCGGACGCGGGCACGTCGTAGTGCACGCGATACCATCCCCAGCCGCCCCCCGCGCGACGCAATGCCGGTGACCACGCACCCGGGACCGCGATGGGGGCCCACGCCGTGTCGCTCAGGTCCGGCCGTGCGAAGGCCGCCGTGTCGCCCGCCCGGAAGCGCCACGGCTGGTTCAGCGTTATGATTCCGCTTGATGGCTCGGTCGAGGGCAGCTGGGCCAGGAGCCCGAGCAGGGCCAGGAGCATCGGTACCCAACCTACCACGCGCGCCGCGCGCGGGTAAGGACGGACACATGGCGACGACGCTGGAACCCAAGGCGAAGGTCTCTGAGGCCGAGGCGCGGGCGGTCGCGGAAGCCGCGCGCGAGACCGAGTGGACGAGTCCGAGCTTCGTAGCCGAGCTGTTCGACGGCAGGCTGCGGATGGACCTGATCCATCCGTTCCCCGAGCCCGCCCCCGAAGACGAAGCGCGCGCCCGGCCGTTCCTCGACGGCCTGACGACGTTCCTGCGCGATCACGTGGACGGCGACCGGATCGATCGCGAAGGCCGCTACCCGCCCGAAGTCATCGATGGCTTGACGCGTCTGGGCGCGTTCGGCATCAAGATCCCGGTGGAGTACGGCGGACTCGGCCTGTCCCAGTTCTTCTACTCCAAGGCCATGGGGCTCGTGGCGGGCGTGTGCGGCTCCACCGTCGCCCTGCTCTCGGCCCACCAGTCCATCGGGGTGCCGCAACCGCTCAAGCTGTTCGGGACGCCGGAACAGAAGAAGCGCTACCTGCCCAGGCTGGCGAAGGGCATGGTCTCGGCCTTCGCGCTCACCGAGCAGAGCGTCGGCAGCGACCCGGCCGCGATGGAAACCCACGCCGAGCGCGGACCCGACGGCGACTGGGTCCTGAACGGCGAGAAGCTGTGGTGCACCAACGGCACCATCGCCGAGCTGATGGTGGTCATGGCGCGTACGCCGTCGAAGATCGTGAACGGGAAGGAACGCAAGCAGATCACCGCGTTCATCGTCGAGACCGGCTGGCCGGGCGTCGAGGTCGGGCAGCGCTGCCACTTCATGGGGATGCGCGCGATCGAGAACGGCATCCTGAAGTTCACCAACGTGCGGGTTCCCAAGGACAACGTGCTGTGGGGCGAGGGCAAGGGCCTGAAGCTTGCGCTCATCACGCTCAACACCGGGCGGCTCACGCTGCCGACGGGCGCGGTGGCGGCGGCCAAGCGCTGCCTCGAGGTCGTGCGGCAGTGGGGCAACACGCGGGTGCAGTGGGGCAAGCCGGTCGGGCGGCACGACGCGATCGCGCAGAAGATCGGCCAGATGGCGTCCGACACCTTCGCGCTCGAAGCCGTCGCCGACCTGTGCAGCCTGCTCGCCGACACGGGCGGCTACGACATCCGGCTCGAGGCCGCGATCGCGAAGCTGTACAACAGCGAACGCGCCTGGGACATCATCGACGACACGATCCAGATCCGCGGCGGCCGCGGCTACGAGACCGCCGACAGCTTGCGGGCCCGCGGCGAGGAGCCCTGGCCGATCGAACGGATGATGCGGGACTTCCGCATCAACCTGATCTTCGAGGGCAGCTCCGAGATCATGCACTTGTTCATCGCCCGCGAGGCGGTGGACAAGCACTTCCGCGTCGCCGGGCCGCTGCTCGACCCCGACGTGCCGCTCAAGAAGAAGCTGGCGACGCTGGTGAAGACCGGCCTGTTCTACGCCGGCTGGTACCCCACGCGCTACTTCGCGCTGCCCAGCTTCCTCAAGCACGGAGCGTACGGGCGGCTGGCGCGCCACGTCCGCTTCGTGGACCGCAAGAGCCGCAAGCTGGCGCGCACGGTGTTCCATGCCATGGTGCGGTTCGGCCCGAAGCTCGAGCAGCGGCAGATGGTCCTGTTCCGGCTGGTGGACGTCGGCAGCGAGCTGTTCGCCATGGCCGCGGCCTGCGCCCGTGCCGCGACGCTCGCCCGCAAGGGGCAGCCCGAGGCCGTCGAGCTGGCCGATGCGTTCTGCGCCAACGCCCGGCGTCGCGTCAACGACGCGTTCGCCCGCGTGTTCCACAACGAGGACGTGAAGAACTACGGCATCGCGAAGGACGTGCTGGCGGGCCGGCACCAATGGTTGGAGAAGGGCCTGGTCTGACCCAACGCCGCCGAGCGGCGCCCCGTACCTCTCTGTGACCCGGACCCGCCGACCGCCGGCGTGTCGTCACCCGTCACCGACGAGGAAAACCATGCGGAAGGCTCGCACCATCATCGTATCGCTGGCACTCGCGGCGATGCCGGCAGCCCTGTCCGCCCAGGGCGGCCCCGGCAGCCCCGGCGGCCCCGGACGCGGCGCGCGGAACCCGGTCGCCACGCTGCTCGAGCGCCGCGACACGCTGCGCCTCACGGCCGAGCAGGTCACGCGGCTCGAGGTGTGGCGCCAGCGCTGGGACTCGGAGACGGCGCCGATGCGCGCGCAGGTGGACTCGATGCGGGCCCAGGGCGGCGGCGGTGGCGCGCCCGACCCGGCCATGCGCGAACGGATGGCGCCGCTGATGCAGCAGATGCGCACCGTGGGCGCGGCGCTCCGCGACTCGGCCTACGCCGTGCTCACCGCCGAGCAGCAGGCGGTGGCGCGCTCACTCGAGCCCCCGATGGGGCCGGGCCGCCGCCCGTGACGCAGCACGGACGGCGCGAGTCGAAAGGAACATGACCCTCCGCCCCCTCGCGGCGCTCGGCTTCGTCGTCCTGTGCCTGCCGGTCGCCGGGGCCGCCCAGCGGCGCCCCCCCCCCGGGCCCCCCGGCGACTCGCTGCCGGCCCGGTGCCCCGACTCGCCGCTCCCCCCCCCCCCGGCCACGGCCCCGGGGACTCGGGAGTCTCTCGCGGTCCTGCTTCCCGGCGTCGATCCCATCGGCACGCTGCTGGAGAACCGCGACAGCCTGCATCTGACTCCGGAGCTGCGGCAGCGGCTGGTCCAGCTCAACCTGCGGCTGTTCCGCCGCAACCGGGCCGTGCAGCTCCGGATCGATTCGCTGTTACCGCCGCCGCCGGAGCCGCCTGGCCGGGCCGAACGGCCGTCGCCCGCGGTGCAGGACCAGCTCGCGCCGCTCTACGCGCAACTGCGGGCCCAGATCGCGGCGGCGCGCGACACGGCGCTGGAGATGCTGACCCCGGAGCAGCGCGACGTCGTGGCCCGCCTCGAGCAGCGCGAGCGCGAGCGGCGCCCGGGCCGCGGCCGCTCCAGACCCCCTAGCTAGCCAGCGCGGCCGCGATGGCGGCGTCCAGCAGCTCCAGCTCGTCCTTGACGTTGCGGGAGAGCTGCACCTGCAGGACGCGGCGGCCCCGCTCGGTGAGCACCGCCAGGTCGCCCGCCGCCTGCGCCGCCTTCACCACACCGAACGAGTACTGCTTGCCCGGCGCCGGCACGTCTTCGGCATCGTCGGCCGTGATGTGCAGGAATACGCCGGTGTCGGGTCCGCCCTTGTACGCCTGCCCCGTGGAATGCAGGAACCGCGGCCCGAAACCGACGCATGTCGCCACGCGCCGCGCGTCGCGGACCCGCGCGCGGAGGCCGTCGAGCAGCTCGGCGTGGCGCTCGTTCATCTCGATCCAGGCGAGCACGGCGAAGTAGTCGCCCGGCTTGAGGGATCCCAGGAAATCCCGCAGCCGCTTCGGGAGCGCCGAATCGCCGAGCCGCAGCGACTGGCCCCACGGCAGCTCGCCCGTCCGCTCGTAGGCCGTCATGATCGAGCGGGTCGCGGTCTTGCTGGCCTCGACGTCGGGCTGGTCGAACGGGTTGATGCCGAGCACCGCGCCGGCGACCGCGGTCGCCACCTGCCAGCGGAACAGCTCCTTGCCCAGATCCCAGGTGGTCGAGACGCGCAGCGCGACCACGGGTTGCCCCGCCTCGGCGAGCGCGCCGACCGCCGCGTCCTGCGCCGGATCCGCCCCCGACGCGAGGCGGGTGTACACGAACAGCCGGTCAGGACCGTAAACCCCGGGCGGGCCCAGGCCTTCCCGGTCGACCGGGATGATCGCCATGCCCCGCTTCCCGGTGGACTCGGCCACGAGCTGCTCGAGCCAGGCCCCGAGCGGCGTGAGCGCAGGCGACAACACCAGGGTCAGCTTGTCGCGCCCGGCGCGCGCCGCGGCGCCGAGCACGATGCCCAGCTCGACGCCGGGGTTGTCCGCCGGCGCCGCGTCGGGACCGCACGCCTTCGCCATCACCAGCGCGCGTTTCAGCATCGTCTCGATATCGAGCCCCATCACGGCCGCCGGCACGAGCCCGAAGTTCGACAGCGCCGAGAACCGGCCGCCGATCTCGGGCACGCCGGGGAACACATCCCAGAACCCGTTCTCGCGGGCCAGGTGGAGGAACGGCGAGCCGGGATCGGTGATGGCGACGAAGCGGCTGCCGCGCCGTGCCACGCCGAGGAAGTGCGACACCAGGAGGTTCGGTTCCAGCGTCGTGCCCGACTTGCTCGACGCGATGAACAGCGTCGCGGCGGGATCGAGCCGTCGCTCGATCGCGCGGATCTGCCCAGGGTCGGTCGAATCGAGGACGAACAGCTCCGGGTGACCCGGTTGCGACGGGAACATGCGCGCCAGGACATCCGGCGCGAGCGCGCTGCCGCCCATGCCCAGCACCACGGCATGACTGAAGCCCGCCGTCTTCACGTCGAGCTGGAACCGGCGGAGCCGCGCGAGGTCGGCCGCCTGCCGGGCCGGCTCCTCGAGCCAGCCGAGCCAGCGCGCCTCGTCGGCGCCGGTCCACAGCGCGCTGTCCTTGGCCCAGAGGCGGCGCGTCTTGTCGCCCGCAGCCCAGTCCGCGAGGCCGGCGTCCACGGCGGCGCGCAGGTCGTCCGGAAGCCGCAGGGCCTCGGTCACGGTGCGCTCCGCGCCCGTCCGAACCGCAGGTACAGCGCGGGCATCAGGAACAGGTTCAGAACGGTCGAGCTGACGAGACCGCCGAGGATCACGACCGCCATGGGATGCTCGATCTCCTGGCCCGGCCGTTCGCCGCCGAGGGCGATGGGGAGCAACGCGAGGCCCGTCGCGAGCGCGGTCATTAGGATCGGGGCCAGCCGCTCCTCGGCGCCGCGCCGGACGAGCTCCGGGCCAAAGGCCTGGCCTTCCGTGTTTTCGAGATGACGGAAGTGGCTCACCAGCATGATCCCGTTGCGTGCCGCGATGCCGAGCACCGTGACGAAGCCCACCAGGGACCCGATCGACAGCGTGCCGCCGGACGCGAACGCGCCCGCCACGCCGCCCACGAGGGCGAACGGCAGGCTGGCGAACACCAGCAGCGCGAGCCGCATGCTCCCGAAGTCGGCGTGCAGCAGCAGCAGGATGCCGACCAGCGAGACTCCGGCCAGGGCCAGCAGCCGCCGCTGCGAGGCCTGGCGTTCGGCGAACTCGCCGAGAAACTCCGGGTGGTAGCCGCGCCCGAACTCCAGTGCTCGTACCTGCGCTTCCACGTCGCGCGCCACCGCGCCCAGGGCCCGCCCCCGCACGTTCATCGTGACGTCGATGCGCCGGGATGCGTCCTGGCGGTTGATCTGGTTCGGCGTCGGCGTGACGGCGACGTCGGCGACTTCGCCGAGCGGCACGTCGGCGCCCTCCCGGGTCGCGATGCGCAGCCCGCGCACCGCGGCGAGGTCCCGCCGCACCGCGGGCGTCCCCCACACCACCACGTCGAAGATCATCTGGTCCTCGAACACCTCGCCCACTTTCGTTCCGCGGATCAGGGTCGACGTGGCGTCCAGCACCTGCGCGGCGGTCAGGCCGTGCCGCGCCGCCGCCTCGGGCCGGAACCGCACGTCGATCTGCGGCACGAGGACCTGCGGCTCGAGCTTGAGGTCCGCGACACCCGGCACGTCGCGCACGGCGGCCTGGATGTCGGCGGCGCGCGCGCGCAGCGTGTCGAGGTTCGGGCCGAACAGCCGCACCACGATCGTCGCGCTGGCGCCGGTCAGCACTTCCTTCACCCGCTCGCGCAGGTAGGTCAGGAGGTCGCGCTGCAGCCCCGGGTAGCCGTCCACGATCGTCTGGATATGGGCGACGGTCGGCTCGTAGTCCACCCGCGGGTCCAGGCTGATCCACAGCTCCGTGAAATTGGGGCCGACCACTTCGTCGGCCACCTCGGCCCGGCCGATGTGCGCGCCGAAGTTGCGCACGCCGGGGACGGCGCGCAGCTCGCGGCTGGCGCGCACGGTGATCCGCTGCATCGCGTCGAGCGACGTGCCCGGCTTCTCGACCCAGTGCATCAGGAAATCGTACTCGCGGAAGTGCGGCAGGAATTCCTCGCCGAGCAGCGGCACGGCGGCCAGGCCCACCAGCAGCGCCGCCACCCCAACGCGGACGGCCCGCGCCGGCCGCGCGATGAAGCCGTCCAGCCGGCCCCGGTAGCGCGCCTTGAGATTCCGGAGCAGTCGCGTGTCGGTGCGCTCCCCCGCGGCGCGCGGCAGCAGCAGCAGGGCCAGCGCCGGCGTCAACGTGAGCGCGACGCCGAGCGACGCCAGGATCGCGAGCACGTACGACAGGGCGAGCGGGCGGAAGAACGAGCCTGCCAGCCCGCCGAGGAAGAACACCGGCATGAACACCAGCGCGACGATGAGGCTGCCGTAGACCACGGCGCTGCGCACCTCGAGCGACGCATCGAGCACGACCTGCAGCGCCGGCCGCGGCTCGGGCAGCGCGCGGTTGAGCTTGAGCCTCCGCGCGATGTTCTCGACGTCGATGATGGCGTCGTCCACGACCTCGCCCAGCGCGATGACGAGGCCCGCGATCACCATCGTGTCGAGCGCGCCGCCGCGGACGCGCAGGATCCACGCCGCCGCCAGCAGCGAAAGCGGGATCGCCGTGATGCTGATGGCCGCCGTGCGCCAGTCGGCCAGGAACACGGCAAGCACGGCGATGACGAGCACGCAGCCGATGATCAGCGCGATGCGCAGGTTGTGGAGCGACAGCTCGACGAACGTGGCCGGCCGGAAGATCGTCGGGTCCACCGTCACGCCCGCCAGCGCCGGTCGGAGCTCCTCCAGCGCGGCCTCGACCTCGCGCGTGACGTTGAGCGTGTTGCCCCACGGGTACTTCTCGACGATGAGCAGCAGACCCGGCCCGTCGTTGACGACCGCGTCCCCGATGGGCGCGGGGAAGCCTTCGACCACGTCGGCCACGTCGCCCAGGGTGAGCGCGGCGCCGCCGCGGAACGCCACGGTCGCGCGGGCCAGGTCGGCGGCGGTCTGCACCGCGGGCCGCACCGTGACGGCGAGGCGCTGGTTGGGCGTGTCCACGAAGCCGCCCGCGCCGACCGTGGTGGCCTCGCGCGCGGCGCCGACCACGTCGGCGAGCGTGAGCCCGTTGGCCCGCAGCCGGTCCGGATCCACCAGCACCTGCAGCTGCCGGTCGCGCTGGCCCCAGATGGCGACGTTCGCCACGCCCTGGATCGCCATCAGCCGCGGCCGGATGGTCCACTTGGCCAGGGTCGTCAGCTCCACCTGCGACAGGCTGTCCGACGTGACGCCGATCTTCATCAGCCGGCTGGTGGACGAGAGCGGCGACAGCATCACGGGTGGGTGCGCGGCGGCGGGCAGCAGGCGGGCCGCGCGCGCCAGCCGCTCCTGCACCAGCTGCCGGGCCGCCATCAGGTCGGTGCCGGTCTCGAAGATCAGGACCACCGACGACAGGCCGAGCACGGTCTTGGAGCGGATCGTCGCGAGCCACGACGTGCCGTTGAGCGCGTTCTCGAGGGGCACGGTGATGAGGGCTTCCACCTGCTCGGTGGAGAGGCCGGGCGCCTCGGTCTGGATCTCGACCAGCGGCGGCGCGAATTCCGGGAAGACGTCGAGCGGCGCGGTGCGCACGGCGCGGAACGCGGCCACCGCGCCGACCAGGAACAGGGCGATCAGGGGAATCCGGAGCCGTAACGACGTTGCGACGAGCCAGCGCATCGTTGCCTCAGCCCGGGGTCTCGGCCGTCACTTGCCGCCGCCGAACTCCGTGCCGAACAGCTCGGCGACGCCGGTGGCCACGACCAGCGTACCCGGGGCGGGGCCGCGCGCCAGCACTGCGACGTCGCCGCTCACGTAGGCGACCGCGACGCGGCGGCGCGCGTAGGTGAGCGGCGCGACGCGCTCGTACATCCAGGAGCCGCCCTGCGCGTCGAACACCACGGCCGACCACGGCGCGGCGAGCCGGCGTTCGCGGCCGCGCAGGGTCAGCGTCACAACCACCCGTTGGCCGACCCGGGCCGCGGCGGCCGCGTCCAGCTCGAAATAGAGATCGGCCGACGCGGCGGCCGGGTCCGCGACCGGGGGCCCGCGCACGGCGCGCGCCCACGTGCCGGCCCCCGTTGCTCCGGAGCCGAGCGCGTGCACGCGGGCGCCCGCGCCGGGCGCGACGTCGGCGAGGTCGCCCACGTACAGCGGAACCCGCACCCAGGCCGGCGCCGCGGCCACCACCTCGAACAACGGCGTGCCGGCGGCGACGGTCTGGCCCGGCGCGGCGAGCAGCCGCCGCAGGATGCCGCGCTCGGGCGCCACGAGCGACAGCGTTCCCGCGTCGCCCTCCGTGTCGGCACCGCCGCGCAGGATGTCGACCTGCGCGCGGGCGGCGCGGAACGTCGCCTCGGCCGCCTCGGCGTCGGCCCGCGCGGTCTCCTCGTCCTGCACGCTGATCAGCTGCTGGCGGAGCAGCTCGCGCGCGCGGTCGGCGCGGGCGCGGGCCTGGCGCGCGCGGGCGTCCGCGGCCAGCAGCTCCTGTTCGGCGCTCGCGAGGCTGCGGTCCCCAACGAGCACCACGAGCCGGAACACGGTCTGGCTCCGCCCGACCGTCGTGCCGACACCCGGTACGCCGCCGCCGGCCGGCGCGAGCAGCGTGCCCGCCACCGGGGCCGCCACGGCAGCGGTGCGGCCCGGCGCCGCGACGATCTCGCCGCCCACCGTGCGGGTGCGCGGCACCTCGCGCCACGCGACCTCGGCCACCGTCACGCCGAGCCGCCGTTCGGCGTCCTCGGTGAGCCGGACCGTGGCGAGGTCGGCTTCGGGGCGCGGATTCGCCACCGTGGCGGGCGGCTGGGCGTGCGGGGCATCGCCGCCGCCGCAACCGACGCACAGCGCCGCGACCAGGCACAGCGCCGGGCCGCGGCGCCGACCCGAGGGCCCGTCGCCCCCGACGCGCGTCCTTCGGCTCACACGTCGCCGCGTTAGTTGCTTGGGCCCGTCGCCGGCTGCGGCGCCGGCTTGCGAGGCAACGGCTCGTCGCGATTGGCGAGCGTGTAGACTGTCCACGCGACGATCGTGGCCGCCTGCCGGAGGTCGTCCATCACCAGCCGCTCGTACGTGTCCACGTGCGAGTGGTGCGAGCGGAACCCGTACTCGAGCGGATCCTGGATGAACTGGAAACCCGGGACGCCGACGCGGTCGAACGACAGGTGGTCGGTACCGCCGGTGTTGTCGATCCGGCTCGCGACGATGCCCACGTCGCGGAACGGGATCAGGATCTGGTCCAGGATCCGCATCGCCTCGGCGTTGCCCTGCCCGTACACGCCGCGCAGCCGCCCCCCCCCGTTGTCGATGTTGAGGTAGGCGGACACGTTCGGCATCTGGTCCCGGTGCATGCGCACGTAGTGGCGCGACCCGATGAGGCCCTGCTCTTCGCCGCTCCACAGCGCGATCCGCACCGTCCGGCGCATCGGCAGGTTGAGCGTCTTCAGGATCCGCATCGCCTCCATCATGATGATGGAGCCGGCGGCGTTGTCGGTGGCGCCCTGGCCGCTGTGCCAGCTGTCGTAGTGCGCGCCGACCATCACGAGCTGGCCGGCGAGGTCGGTGCCGGGGATCTCGCCCACCACGTTGAACTCGCGGCGGTCCGGATTCACCCATCGGTTCTGCACGTTGACCTCGAGCCGGGTCGGCACGCCGCGCCTCGCGAGGCGCCACAGCTGGCCGTACTGCTCCTGGGTGGCATACAGCGCGGGGATCGGCTCGTACGCGCTGTCGCGGGCGATCGCACCGTCCGGATGCCCGCCGGTCCGCAGCACGCCGTAGGTCCACGCCGTCGAGGTCTGCCGCAGCAGCACGGCCGGCTGCTCGGCGCGCAGGAACCCCAGCAACGACCGCTGGAACTGCTGCTGCGCCTGGAACTGCGGATTGCCACCCGGCCCCGGCCCGCCCGGCTGCCCACCCTGCGGCGCCGACTGGCGCGCGCCCCAGGCCAGGAGCGATTCGGCCGGCAACCGCCGCGTGCGCGGCTCGAACTCCGGTCCCACCGGCGTCCAGCGATCGTACATCACGCACGTGCCCCGCAGGCGCCCACGGTACTGTGCGAACTGGGTCGTATCGGTCACCTCGACCAGGACGACCGGACACGTGACGGCGCCGCGCGTGCTGCCGCTCCACGCCGCCGGCTCGGCCCGCAGCGGCTGCACGACCGGTTCGATCATCCGGGCGCTCATGCTCACGCGCTCCCAGCCGCGGCCGAACAGCGAATCCCACGCCTCGATCTGCACATTGGCGAGGCCCCACCCCCGCATCGTCTCGGCGGCCCATTGCTGCGCGCGGCGCAGACCCGTCGAGCCCGTGAGTCGCGACCCGATGCCGTCGAGCAGCTGCTGCGCCATCGAGTCGAGATACGAGCGGTTGGCGCCCTCGTCGCGGATGCGGGCCAGCGCGACCAGGTCGAGTCGCTCCTGCAACACCTGCTGTTGCGCGGCGGCACTGCCGGCGAGGACGGCCGCAAGGGCGGCGGCGAGCACGAGCGGCTTCATCGCGAACGCTCCGAGGCGAACGGTGACTGGGACGCGGGAATCTATCGCGGCCCGTAGATTGGGTCCATGCAGCTACGCACCCTGCGGCGGCGCCGTTGGATGGTTGTGGTGGCGCTCGCCGCCGCCGGAACGGCGCCGCTCGCGGCGCAGTCGCGCCGCACCGAGCGCGTTCTGCTGGTCACCCTCGACGGCGTGCGCTGGCAGGAGGTGTTCGGGGGGGCCGACGCCGAGCGGCTGCGGGGTCCGGGCGTCCGCGACACGGCCGAGCTGCTTCGGCGGTTCTGGCGCCCGACGCCCGAGCAGCGCCGCGAGGCGCTCCTGCCCTTTGTCTGGAGCGTCGTGGCGGCACAGGGCCAGCTGTTCGGCGACTCGGCCCGCGGCGCTGGCGCGTATGTGACGAACGGCTTGTGGTTCTCCTACCCCGGCTACAACGAGCTGCTTTCCGGCAGCGCCGATCCACGGATCGACTCCAACGCCAAGCGCCCGAACCCGAACATCACCGTGCTGGAGTTCCTGAACCAGCGGCCCTGTTGTCGCGGCCGCGTTGCGGCGTTCGGCTCGTGGGACGTGCTGCCCTTCATCGTCAACACCGGGCGCAGCGGCGTGAGCGCGAACGGCGACGGCCCGCCGTTCCCGTCGCCGCGCACCGAGCGCGAGCGGCTGCTCAACGAGATGGCCGGCGACGTGGCGCTGCCGTTCGGCGCCGCGGCCCGGCTCGACGCGGTGACGATGCATGGTGCCTTCGAGCACCTGCGCACCGAGCGGCCCCGCGTGCTGTACGTGATGCTCGGCGAGACCGACGAGTGGGCGCACGACGGCCGCTACGACCTGTATCTCGACGCCGCGGCGCGCGCCGACCGGTTTCTGCGCCGGCTGTGGGAGTGGGCGCAGCGCACGGCGGGGTATGCCGGACGGACCAGCCTCGTGATCGCCACCGATCACGGGCGCGGCGAGGGCCGCCAGTGGACCGATCACGGCCGCGACGTGCCGGCCGCGCGTCGCATCTGGATCGCCGTGCTCGGCCCCGACACGCCGGCACTCGGCATGCGCCATGACCTGGAAGTGACCCAGAGCCAGGTCGCCGCGACGGTCGCGGCGCTGCTCGGGGAGGATCTGCGCGCCGTATCACCGCAGGCCGCGCCGCCGCTGCCCGTAACCGGGGCCGCCGGCCCGCGCTGAGCCTCCCCCCCCCCCCCGGGGGTCGGGCCCGGTTTTTTTTCCCCCCCCATCCCCCCCCCCCCGTACATTTTCCAGACCTACAACCCCGGCAGGGCCGT
>Ga0187892_10007102_pt1 | contig 16176 bp, 14 predicted proteins | sample MA1701073metaG_FD_139345 | JGI IMG/M metagenome (GOLD analysis project Ga0187892, IMG submission 139345) | Bio-ooze microbial communities from a basaltic lava cave in the Kipuka Kanohina Cave System on the Island of Hawaii, USA - MA170107-3 metaG ... | reverse complement strand
GTCGGCGATCCGCGCGGCCGAGCAGCAGAAGGGCTTCAGCAAGGCGGCGGGGACGCTCAAGCTCACGCCCGACGGGAAGGCGCGCGCGGTGCTGGCGGGCGCGATCCAGCTCGAGGGGGAGACGAACGACTCGCGGCTGGAGGGGACGCTGCAGGCGGTGCTCGAGTACGACGGGGAGCTGCGGTCGGTGCGCGGCGTCGTCGAGGGGACGTTCCACTACCGGGTGCACGGGCGCGACGGCGGAGAGATGAAGATCCACGCGGTGCTTGAGTCGACGCCCTGATATCCTACGGGCGATGGAAAGCGGCGGCTCGTCGGCCGGCCCCCCGATCGCATGAGCGCGGACGACCGGAACGGGACCCCCGTCGCCGCGATTGCCGCCATCGCGCTGACGAGCTTCGGAGCGCTCCTCCTCGAGCTGGCGCTGACGCGGCTGTTCTCGGTGGTCCTCTTCTACCACTTCGCCTTCCTGGCGATTTCCGTGGCGCTGCTCGGGCTGGGGGCCGGAGGGGTCTTCGCGCACCTGGCGCGCGAGCGCCTGGCCCGGCACTCCACGCGGAGCCTGGGCTCGCTGCTCTGCCTGGCGAACGCGCTGGTCATCGTCGTCATGCTGGAGCTCGTGCTTCACATGCAGATCTCCGCGGCGCTGGCGGGCCGCAACTTCCTCATGCTCTCCGCGATCTACCTGGCCTCCGCGGTGCCGTTCTTCCTGACGGGCGTCCTCTTCTCCGTCGTCTTCGCCCGCGCCGCAGCGCGCATCCCCCTGTTGTACGGCGCCGACCTCGCCGGCGGCGCCCTCGCCTGCCTCGCGCTGATCCCGTCGCTCAACGCGCTCGGCGGCCCCAACACGGTGCTGGGGGCGAGCCTCGTGATGCTCCTCGCCTCCGCCGCCTGGGCGCCCGACGCGAGGGCGCGGCGGCGCCCGCTCCTCGCGCTCCTGCCCCTCGGGCTCCTCCTCATCGCGAACCTCAACGGCGCCCTCATCGACGTGGTCTACGCGAAGGGCGGGCGGCATGATCGATCGAGGGGGGTGGAGTACGCGCGCTGGAACGCCATCTCGCGCGTGGAGGTGATCGCCCACCCCGACGGCGCGCGGAGCCTCCGAATCGACGCTGACGCCGGCTCCGCCATCATGGGCGTCGAGCCGCGCGACTGGCGCGACTCGAGCGACGCGGTGCCCACGCTGGTGAACGCGCTCCGACCGCGCGGCGCGTACGCCATCATCGGGCCGGGCGGCGGCGTGGACGTGCTGCGCGCGCTGGCCGCCGGGAGCACGAACGTGACGGGGATCGAGATCAACGACATCATCGTCGACGACATCATGCGGGGCCGCTACGCCGCGTTCTGCCACCACCTCTACGACCGGCCGGAGGTCCGCATCCACGTCGGCGACGGGCGCTCGTTCATCCGCGGCTCGACGGAGCGCTACGACGTCGTGCAGATGACGCTCGTGGACACGTGGGCCTCGACGTCCGCGGGAGCCTACGCGCTGAGCGAGAACACGCTCTACACGGTCGAGGCGTTTCGGGAGTACCTCGACCACCTGAAGCCGGACGGCATGCTCGCCGTCACGCGCTGGGAGTTCCGCCGGCCGCGCGAGGCGCTGCGCGTCGTTTCCGTCGCCATGGAGGCGCTGCGTTCGATGGGCGTCCGGGATCCGGCCGGTCACTTCCTCGTCTTCTCGGAAGGTCCGCTCGACGAGGACGGGCGCGCCGTGATCGTGCTGACGAAGCGCAGCGCGTTCACCGCGGAGGAGGAGGCGGCGGCGCGTGGCTTCGCGGCTCGACACCCGCGCGTCGTCCCGCTGTACGTCCCCTGGGCTCCCGGGCTGAACGAGTTCTCGGCCCTCATCGCGAGCGGCGATCCGCGCGCCTTCGCCCGCGGCTACGAGTTCAACGTCGCCCCCGCGACCGACGACTCCCCCTTCTTCTTTTTCACGCTCAACCTCCGGCAGATCCTGACGACGCCGCGGGCGGCGAGAGGAATCGACTGGCGGGTGAACCTGGGCGTCGCGGTCCTGGCGGCGGTTCTGGTCATCTCGACGGCGGCGGTGGTCGCGTTCCTGCTGCTCCCCCTGCTCCTGCAGAAGCGGTCGCGGCCGCGGTCCGCGTCGCCCCTGCTCTACTTCGTCGCCGTGGGGCTCGGCTTCATCCTCGTGGAGATCGCGTTCGTGCAGCGCTTCGTTCTCTTCCTCGGCCATCCGTCGCACGCGCTGACGGTGGTGATCTTCCTGCTGCTGCTGTCGAGCGGCACCGGCAGCATCCTGTCGCGCCGCTTCCTGGCGCAACCGGCGAGGGCACGGTGGGTGCCGGCCGGACTTGCGCTGGCGCTGGGCGGCTGCGCCTTCGTCCTGCCGACGGTGCTGTCATCGTTGGCCGGCCTGGGGTTCGCGGCAAAGCTGCTGGTGGGCGCCGGGATTCTCGTCCCGCTGGGGCTGGCCATGGGCGTGCCGTTTCCCGTCGGGCTGAGCGCGCTGGCGCCGGTCGCGACCCGCGGCGAGGTGGAGTGGGCATGGGCCGTGAACGCGGCCGCGAGTGTTCTCGGCTCCGTGCTGGCGGTCGCGATCGCGGTGAACTTCGGTCTCACCTGGACGCTGGCGTGCGGCGCGGTCGCGTATGCCGCCGCGTTTCTCGCGATGGGCCGGCTTCGGTCCCGTGCGGACCAGGTCGTCGCGGAGTCCGCGGCGTAGCGGGACCCCGGGTGCGCGCCTGCGCCCGGAGCGGGCGGGCGCACATCGAGCGTTACGGCTTCTTCCAGCCGCTCCTCGAGGCGAGGACGCCCCACGCGTCCGTCGCGAAGGCCGCCTCGGCCGGCACCTCGCCGCCGCTGTGGAGGGCCGTCAGCACCGCGTTGCCTTCCTTCAGCTTCCCGGGCCAAGGTCGTCGTTTGGCGCCGGCTACTTGAGCTCGCGGAAGATCGCCATGACGGCGACATGCTACCACCCTACCTCCATTCGTGCTTCGGGTACTTGCGCGCCAGCTCCTTCTTCACGCGCGGGTAGTGCTCCCGCCAGAAGCCCGCCAGGTCCTGCGTCACCTGCACCGGCCGGTTGTTCGGCGCCAGGATCTGCACGAGCGGCGCCACCCGCCCCATCGCGATCGGCGGCACCGACGGCACGTCGTAGAGGTCCTGGATCCGGACCGCGACCGCCGCCCCCTCCGCCGAGTACGCCACCTTCGGCGTGCGCCCGTTCGACAGCCGCAGACGCTCCGGCGCGTGCTTCTCGACGAGGTCCTGCTGCGCGCCCGACAGCCACGCCCTCACCACCGGCTTCACCGGCCTGCCCTTGATCTCCTTGAACGCGACCGCGCCATGGCAGACGTGCGCGACGAGCTCGCGGCGCTCCGGTTCGCCGATCGCCGCGATCCCCAGCTCCGGACACGCCTTCGCGAGGAGGTTCACGCGCAGGATCCACTGCTCGACGCCGTCGTCCCACTCCGCCAGCCGCAGCCGCCCCTCGATCACCTCGTTCGCCAGGAGCTTCGCCGCCGCGTCCGCCGGCGGCTCGATCTCCCTCGCCTCGATCACGAGGTCGCGGAACCGCTTCTGCCGGTGCGCGATCACGCGGCGCGCGGCGGAGTCGTAGTCGACGAACGTCCGCTCGTTCATGTCGGCGGGAAAGAGCTCCGCGAGCCACGACGGCTCGATCGCCGTGGCGAGCGACAGGATCGTATCGACCTTCTTCCCCTCGACCTCGCGGACCTCCGCGGCGACGAGGAGCGGCGACGCGCGCACGGCGCTCTCCCGCGCGAGCGTCCCCCGCCGGCCGCCCACGAGTTCGCACCGCAGCGTCCCCTCGTCGAGCCGCCGCGCGACGCGGTCGGGGAAGCCGAGCAGCACGCACTTGCGCAGCGCCTCGTCGCCGCCGGTCGACGGGCGGTCTCCCGCGATGCGGAGGAACTGCTCGAAGAGCGGCCGCACCTGCCGCCCCGCGTGCGCGGGCAGCCGCCCCTCATCGTGCGCGCGCGCGAGCACGCGGAAGTCGGACGTCTCCTGCCCGTGGTCGAGCCCGCGCACGTCGCGCCCCTGCACGAGCGCCGCGACGAGCGCCGCCTCGCGGACGCACCCGAGCTCCTGCGCGGCGATAAGCATCCGCGCGTGCCGCGGGTGGACCGGAAAGGCGAGCATCCGGCGCCCCATCCCGGTGACGGCGCCGTCCTTGAGCGCCCCGAGGCCGGCGAGCAGCTCCTCCGCGTGCGCGAGCGCCCCCTCGTCGGGCGGGTCGAGCCATCGCAGCGTCCGCACGCCGGCGGCGCGGAGCGTGAGCACGACCTCCGACAGGTCGAGCCGCTTCACCTCCGGCAGCTCCCGCGCGGCCCGCGGCTCGCGTTCCGGCCAGAGGCGCACGCAGACGCCCGGCGCCGTCCGCCCCGCGCGGCCCGCCCGCTGGTCGGCGGACGCGCGGCTGATCTTCTCGACGAGGAGCGTGTTGATCCCGCGGTTCGGATCGTGGCGCGCGATGCGCGCGAGCCCGCTGTCGATCACCAGCGTCACGCCGTCGATGGTGATCGACGTCTCGGCGACGTTCGTCGCGACGACGATCTTGGGACGGTCGTGGCGGCCGACGGCCGCGTCCTGGTCGCGTGGCGGAAGCTCGCCGTGGAGCGGCAGGAGCACGCGCCCCTTCGCGACCGGCCGCAGCGCGTCGATCGTCCGCATGATCTCGTACGCGCCCGGCATGAAGACGAGCGCGTCGCCGTCGTTGCCGTGCTTCGCGAACGCCCCCGCGGCGTCCTCCTTCGGCTCGTAGCGGATGTCGACCGCGAACTGGCGCCCGTCGGACGACACGCGCGCGCACGGCGCGAGGTACGCCTCGAGGCGGTCGACGTCGAGCGTCGCGGACATGACGACGACGTTGAGGTCGGGACGCGCGAGCTCGAGGGTGCGGGCGAGCGTGACGTCGCCGTAGAGGTGGCGCTCGTGGAACTCGTCGAAGACGAGCGTGGAGACGCCCGCGAGCGCGGGGTCGTCGATCATCTGCCGCAGGAGGATGCCCTCGGTGACGAAGCGGATTTTCGTCGCCGCGGACGTCACGTTCTCGAAGCGCACCTGGTAGCCGACCTCGCGGCCGAGCGGGACGCCGAGCTCGGAGGCGACGCGCGCGGCGAGGAGGCGCGCGGCGAGCCGGCGCGGCTGGAGGATGACCGCCTGGCCGCGGTCGAGGAAGCCGTGGCGCAGGAGCATCTGCGGGAGCTGCGTCGACTTGCCGGAGCCGGTCGGCGCGGAGAGGACGAGCCGGCGCGACTCTCGGAGGCGCGCGACGATGTCGCGCTCGAGATCGTGGATCGGGAGCACCCGGCGATTATCGCCCGAAACGCGAATCACGAATTACGAATTACGAATCACGGTCCCAAGCGATGCGAAGGCAGACGGCGATATCGCTCAGACACCGTCCGAAGCTCGAATTACGAATGAGGAATCACGAATTACGGCCGCGCACGGCACCGCAGCGAAGGTCGACGTCGCTCAGGCACTGTCCCCGTGATTCGTAATTCGTGATTCGTGATTCGTAGAATGGGGCGATGCGGCTCGACTACGACCGCGTGGCGGACGGCTACGACGCGCAGCCGTACCGCGGCAAGGAGCTCGATGCGGACCTCGCCGCGTTCGCCCGCGGGCGGACGGACGTGCGCGTGCTCGACGTGGGGTGCGGCACGGGGAACCAGCTCGTGGCAGACCGGGCGGTCGCGGGCGCGCGGCTCGTCGGCGTCGACCGCTTCCTCGGGATGCTGCGGAAGGCCCGGGCGAAGGATGCGGGGATCGGGTGGATTCAGGCGGACGCCGCGCGGCTTCCGCTGGCGGCGGGGGCGTTCGACTTCGCCACGATGCAGTACGCGTTTCACCACGTGGAGCGCAAGGCGGAGCTGCTCGGGGCGCTGCACCGCGTGCTGCGGCCGGGGGGGCGGTTCGTGATGTCGAACATCTGTCCGCAGCGGATGCGCGGGTGGCTCGTCTACCGGTACTTTCCGGAGGCGCTGGCGCGCGACCTCGAGGACTTCATGCCGCCGGAGGAGATCCGGGCGGAGCTGGAGCGCGCGGGCTTCCGCGGCGTGACGGCCGCGCTCGACGAGCGGCGGCTCGACGAGGACGTCGCGGCGTTCGCGGCGTACGCGCGGACGCGCGCGAACATCTCGCAGCTCATGACGATCACGGACGCGGAGTACGCGGCGGGGCTTGCGCGGCTGGAGACGGACGCGCGGGCGGGCGGGAAGCGGCCGTCAGAGCTGTGCCTCCTGCGGATCACGGCGGAGCGATAGCAGGCTGTTGAAGTCGACGACGTGATACGTGCACCTTGATACGTGAGACTGCCCCCCCAGCCCCTCCACCCACGCCAGCAGCGGCGCGAGCCCGAGGATCGCGAACGGCGTGTACGCGAGCCCCCAGTAGCTCTGCCACCGGTTGCCCCAGACCAGGAAGAGGAGCGGCGGCAGGACCGCCAGCGCGAGGAGGTAGGCGCGGCTGCGCACGGGCGTCACGCGCGCGAGCCCGGCGATGCCGAGCAGGCAGAGGCCGCCGATGTACCATCGCGAGCCGGTCGTCGCCAGCCAGGAGAACTCGAGCGAGGCGGTCACCAGCCTGACGCCCCCGCCCTGCAGATGGCCCGCGCCGAAGCCGGCGTCGGGGACCACGGCGCGCACGGCAAGGGCGTGCGCGGCATAGAGGGCGAGCGCGCAGGCACCGGCGATGATCCAGGGAGCGGGCTTCCGGTGCTCGACCGCCGCCCCGGCCGCCAGCGGAAAGACGAACACCTCGCGGACCAGCGGCACGAACGCCGACAGCGCGGCCGCGGTCCTCACGCGCCCCTGGAGGAAAAGAAGCGCCGCCCCGAGCGCGAGCGGCAGCGCCCAGTACTCGTGGAAGAGCAGCCGTGTCGATGAGGCGCCCGACCACTCGCATCCGCACACGAGCGCCGCCGGCAGCTGCGCGAATCCCGCTCCCGAGACCTCCCTCGCGACGAGGAAGGCGAGCACGACCGCCGCCATCGCGAACGCGACGAACGCCGCGCGCAGCCCCGCGAGGCGCCAGAGCCATGCGACCGTCGGCAGCCGCCACCCGAGCACGCTCGCCGGAGGGCGGTCCAGCCGCGCGTCGTCGACGTTGGCCGCCGCGAACGCCTCGTAGTAGCCCCGCCCCTCGCGCATGAGGTGGTGCGTCCGCAGGTAGATGTACGGATCGTAGCTGTACGACTCTGGCGCGGGCTTCGCGGCGAGCTCGGCGTCGAGCTTCGGCTGCCGCCACGCCTGCGCGGCGAACCCGAGCAGGATGAGCGCCACGGTCGCCAGGGGGAGGAGCCGCAGGCGCATCGCCGCGAGCGCCGTCAGCCCGGGCAGGACGGCCGCCGCCGCCACGCCGGGCCAGAGCGGTCCCGCGGGAAGCAGCGCCGCCATCACGACCGGCACCGGAAGGACGTACGGGAGCGCGCGCAACCGCACCACGTGCGCCATCCCCAGCCCGACGAGGGCCGGCACCGTCCACGCGGGCGCGACCGCCCACCAGCGGTGCAGCGCGAACCAGAAGAGCGTCGCGAAGAGGATGCCCGCGTAGACGTTCGCGCGGAACGCCGGCATCAGCGGGCCAGGTCTTTGAGGGCGGGCCAGCGGCGGTCGCGGTCGCTCAGGACCGGATCGCCGACGGGCCAGGGGATGCCGAGCGCCGGGTCGTTCCAGAGCACGCCCCCCTCCGCCTGCGGCGCGTAGTCGGCGTCGACCTTGTAGACGACCTCGACGCCGTCGGTGAGGGCGACGTATCCATGCGCGAAGCCGCGCGGCACGAAGACCATCGCCGGCTCGGCCTCGGAGAGCTCCGCCGCCGCGAAGCGCCCGAAGGTCGGCGAGCCCGCGCGGATGTCGACGGCGACATCGAACACGCGGCCGCGCGTGCAGCGGATGAGCTTCGCCTGCGCGTGCGGGTCGCGCTGGAAGTGCAGACCGCGCAGGGTGCCGCGGCGCGAGGTTCGCGACTGGTTGTCCTGGCGGAAGTCGGCGCGGATGCCGGCGCGCTCGAAGTCGGCGCGGCGCCACGTCTCCATGAACGAACCGCGCGCGTCCTCGGTGCCGCGGGCGCGGACGAGAATCACGTCGGGGACGGTGAGCGGCGTGAACTCGAAGGGCACCCGGCCATCATACCGCAGTCCGCGGCTTCTTCGCGACGACGTAGTGCATCCGCCACTTCGCGATCCGGAGCCGGTCCTCGCGCGCGAGGGCCGGGAACGTGGCCCAGTGGATCCATGTGCACGTCCCCGGCAGCGGAGGACACGTCGAGGCGACGGTCGCGTCGCACTCCAGCACCTCGTGCAAATCGGGATCCTCCACGTGCACGCGGATCCAGGCGTCCCGGGGCACCTCGCGCGGCGTGATGAGGCGCACGCCCTCCTCCGACAGCTCCGTCAGCTTCGCCTCGAAGGGGCCGCCGTCGGCCGACACGTGGATGGCCCAGGCGGTGGACGGAAACCGGACCCGGCGGAACTGCTCCGCGGCGGCTACGTGCGCCTCCTGCCGGCGGCGCTCCGTCTCACTGGCCTTCGCCCAGAAGATTCGCGATCGGGCCTTCGTCGGTTCGCCCATTCAGCATGCATTATAGCCCGCCCGCGTTCACCGTGGGCGGAACTTCGCGAGAATCGCGTCCGCCAGGCGCGCGGCCGCATGGCGGGCGTGGCGGAAGAAGAGCGACGGCTCGACGAGCTCGAGCTCCGTGACGCGCAGCGCCCCCGCATCGTCGCGCAGGAAGTCGACGCGCCCGTAGAGCAGCCCGGGCGGCGCGGCGTCGATCACCCGCCGCGCGAGCGCGGCCTCCTCCTTCGAGAGATCGACGGGCCCGTCCTTCGCGCCGAAGTCGTCCTGGACCCGGTAGTCGCCCGCCACCGGGATCTTCCGCACCGCGTGCGTGCGCTCGCCATCGATGAAGATGGCCGACAGCTCGCCCTCCGTCTCGACGCTCGACAGATAGGGCTGGAGCTGCATTTCCTCGCGCGCCGTCATCCGATCCGCGTGCGCCTGCGCGGCGGGGTCGCCGGCCTCGAATCGCAGCGTCTCGCGCGCGGTCGCGCCGACGGCAGGTTTGAGGAACCCGCGCTTCCAGCCGCGCTCCGACATGATCGCGCGCACGTCCGCCCGACGCCCGGGCGGGAGCCACACCGTCGGGATGACCGGTACGCCGCGCCCGTCGAGGTCGCGCAGGTACGACTTGTGCGTGTTCCACCGCACGACCGGCAGCGGGTTCCAGAGCGCCGTCTTCGCGGCGACGCGCTCCGCCCAGGCGACGAAGTCCTCGCGGTGCTCCTGGTAGTTCCACGTCGTGCGGATGAGGCAGGCGTCGAACGCGCCCCAGTCGGCGCCCGCCTCCTCCCACGGAACCTGCGCCGCCTCGATGCCGCGCTCCGCGAGGTCGGCGTGGAACGGGCGGTCGTCGCACTCCCACGCGGGGACGGCGTTGCAGGTGGCGATGGCGAGGCGCATCTACTTGAGGATCTCTTCGATGAGCTTCTCGTCGACGATGATCCCCGGCTTCTTCAGCCGCCGCGTCAGCTCGCGCCAGTTCGGGTCCTTCTCGAAGACGCGCTTGAACATCGGGCGCGCCTCGTCGAGCTTCCCGTTCGTCGCCAGCGTCACCGCCGCCCAGTAGACGACCTCCACGTTGTCCGGCGCCAGCTTCGACGCCGCGCCGTACTCCTCGAGCGCGCCCTTGAGGTCCCCCTTCTCAAGCGCGAGGTCGCCCGCGTTCATGTGCTTGTACGCGCGGTGGACGGTCAGGAGGCGCCGCAGCTCGACGAGCGGCTCCGCGTGGTCCTCGACCCGCAGGGTGACGACCGTGTCCTCCCACGACTTGCCGCTCGCCGCGCCCTGGACGACAAGAAGCGCGGCCGACTGCCGCCCGCGGATGTCACCGCCCGCCGCCTGCGCCGCCTCGAGCGCCGCCACGAGGCGCTCCGCGAGGTCTCCCTTCGCCTCCTCCGCCGCTTTCGCCATCGCCGGCACGACCTTGTCGTTGAGCATCATGTTCGCCTGCACGCTCCAGCCGTCGCCCGTCCGATGCCCGCACGACTCGATGCACTTCGCTCCGGTGTGGACGGCGACGCGCCCCTTCGCGTCGACCATCGCGACCTGCCGCACCGCCTCGCCCGCGTCCGCCTTCACGAGCTGCGCGAGCGCGTCGGCCGCCGCCGCGCCCTTGCGCATGAGCTCGAGCCCCTTCGGGCCGTACGACGGGTCGACGAACGACTGCGTCGCGACGGCGCCGACGCCCGCCTCGGCCCACGGGACGATCGGGCCGACGCTGAACCAGTGCGACTGGACGGCGACGCCCAGCTCGCCGGTCTTCGCGTCGCGCGCGACGATCGAGTAGGTGTGGAGCGGGCGGTCGACGTTCATGCGGGACGCGGGCGCCCCGCAGGCGCCCATGAGAAGCGCGGCGGCGAGGGCGATCCGCATCCCGACAGACTACTCGAAGCGCGCCTCGATGCGCCACTGCTGCGAGGTGCCCACCGGAACCTCGTCGAAGCCGACCCAGTAGACGACCCTGCCGGCCACCGCGATGCCGCGCGCCACGTCCTCGCCCGCCGCGGGATCGCTCAGCACCACGCCCCCCGCGCCGAACGACGCGTCGAGCGTGAGGTCGATCGCGCTGCGCTTCTCGAAGCGCATCTCGGGGTCGGTCATGAAGTTCGCCACGCCGCCGATGAAGAGCTCGCCGTTGTAGACGCCGACGTAGCCGGAGAAGTCGACGCCGGCGTTGAGGTTCTGCGTGACGACGCCGCCCGTCCCGAAGCCCGCGACGAGCCCGCCGTCGGTGAGGCGGCGCGCCGCCGCGCTTCGGCGAAGTCCTCCCCGGCCGCCTTCATGTCCACCGCGCAGCGCGCGGGCCAGCGTCCGTTGTCCATCGCGTGGCCGACGACGCGCCAGTCGAGCAGCGCGTCGACGCGCACCAGCCCGCGCTGCAGGTAGTGGATGCTCTGCGCGCGCGCCCCGAGCCTCGCGATCCCCTCGTTCATCCGCTCCAGCGCGCGGGCGTAGTCGCCAGCCAGCGCGTGGATGCGGCCGATGTAGATGAGCAGCTCGTGGCTGCGCGGACGGTCGCTGTAGATGCGCTCCAGCAGCTTCCGCGTGCTCTCCAGCGCTCGCCGCTCATCCGTGAGAGGCGCGGGCGCATCGGTCAACGCGTTTTCGTACGCGCCGACGGCCTCGCGGGCCAGGTGCTCGACGTTCTGCGTCGTCTCGTCGAGCCGCACGTTCGCCACGCTCGACGCCCACGCGAAGTACACGCCCGCGAGGGCGGCGACGATCGCTCCCCCCGCCAGCGCCGACGCCACCGGATACCGCCGCACCCGCCGCGAAATCCGCCCCAGCGTCGACACGGGGCGCGCCAGGATCGGCTCCCCCCGCAGCCACCGCCCGAGGTCGTCCGCCAGCAGCCGCGCGCTCCCGTAGCGCCGGACCGGTTCCGACGCCATCGCCTTCATCGCCGTCGTCTCGAGGTCCCGGTCGACGTTCGCGCGCCGCGACGAGGGCGGCGGCGCCTCCTCCGCCGCGATCTTGAGGCACACCTCCTCGAGCGTCGCCCCGTCGAACGGCGGCACGCCCGCGAGGATCTCGTAGAGCATCACGCCGAGCGCGTAGACGTCGGCCCTCGGGCCGACCTTCGAGCCCTCGCCCCTCACCTGCTCGGGCGACATGTAGAGAGGCGTGCCGACGAGGTCGCCGCTGCGCGTGAGCCGCACCGACGCCCCGCCGATCCGCGCCAGCCCGAAGTCCGCCACGAGCGGGCGCCCCGTCCCGTCGATGAGCACGTTGTCCGGCTTCAGGTCGCGGTGCACGATCCCCTGCTCGTGCGCGTGGTGCACCGCGCGCGCCACCTGCTCGAGGATCTCCACCGAGCGGCGCAGCGGCAGCCGCGCGTCGCGGAGCGTCCTCCCCTCGACCAGCTCCATCGCGATGTAGTGCTGATCCGCGGCCTCCCCGACGTCGTACACCGCCACGATGTTCGGGTGCCGCAGCCGCGCCGCGGCGCGCGCCTCCTGGTAGAGGCGCATCGCGTCCTCGGCCGTCGTCGACGTCTCGAGCAGCACCTTGAGGGCGACCGGCCGGCGCAGCTCCGTGTCGACCGCCCGGTAGACGACGCCCATCCCGCCGCGCGCGAGTTCGCGTTCGATCTCGTACTTGCCGATGCGCTGCTTCGCGGGCGCTCCGTCCGGGTCGGGCGTGCCGCCCACCACCCGGCGCAGATGGTCGAAGTTCACCATTCCCAGTCTACCCCGCCGGCGGGAACAGCTCGCGCAGCTCCGCAGCGGCGTCCTCTTCCGTGAGCGAGTAGTCGCGGATGCGCCCCTGCACGATCTTGCGCAGCATCTTGCGCGCGTAGTCGGCGTGCGACTTGACCGCCTGCTCCGTGAGCCCGAACGTCTTCGCCAGGTCTGCGTACCCCGGCCGCGCGCCGGGGGTCGCGTCCAGATCGAGCGCCCGGAAGATGCGGTACGACGCCTCGCGGCCCATCGACGTCAGCATGCGCTCCAGCTCCGGGACCGCCTCGCGCAGGATCGAGTAGATCCACTCCAGGTCGAACGCCTCCTCGGGCGTCTTCGCCGCGGGCTCCGACGGCAGCGGCGCGCCGTCGAGCGAGAACGGCTTCACGCCGCCGCCGCGCTTCTGCGCCATCTCGTGCTTGCGCTCGTCGAGAAGGAAGTGCCGCAGGCACGCCTTGATGTAGGTGCGGAAGCGCCCCTTCGAGGGGTCGACGTCCTTCAGGAAGTCGGTCTCCAGCAGGCGCACGAAGAACTCCTGTGTCAGGTCTCGCGCCTCCTCCTCGGGGCGGTTCCACGCGCGCCGGATCCAGAGGAAGACCGGCGTCCAGTACGATCGAAAGAGGCGATCGAGGTGCGGGACGCGCTCGTTTCCATCGCGCGCGGCGAAGACCGCAGACCAGCTGGTGACCGGGAAGTCCATCCACCGGATACTACGCGATTTGCGGCCCGCCGGGCCGCATACGCGAATCGCGAATCACGAATTGCGAATCCCGGCGGCGGAAGACGCCCCCTTCTCTCAGGACGTGAAGGAAAGAAAGGAGACGCTCATGAGAATCGCAGCCCTGGTTCTGGGGATCATCGGCGGCCTGGCGGCCGGCCTTCTCGGAGTGAAGTGGCTGAGCGACGCCCACACGCTCAAGCAGAACATCGAGCTGGCCCGCTCGCTCGGGATGGACACGTCGGAGATCACGCGCACGGTCATCGGCGCGTGGTGCCTCCTGGGGGCGTTCGCGCTCGGCATCGGCGGCGGCGTCCTGGCGCTGATGGGGAAGGGCAAGCCGGCGGCCGGCGTCATGCTGGCGGGCGGCATCGCCCCCGTGTTCTTCGCTCCGGTCGCGCTCGTCTTCACGTGGCTGCTCGTCGCGGGCGGCGTGGTGAGCTTCTGGGCGAAGCCCAAGGCGGCGTGACGGCGAGTCTCGAATCACGAATCTCGAATCACGGACGGGCGGCGGCGCCGGCCCGTGATTCGTTATTCGTGATTCGCAATTCGATATACTGCGGGCCATGGGCGGCGGCCTCGACGAGACCGGCATGGGCGGCCGGCTCCGCAATTTCCCGACGACCATCTGGTCGGACATCCTGGGCGCCGCGGAGCCGGGCACGCCGCAGGGGCGCGCGCTCCTGGAGAACCTCCTCAAGACCTACTGGAAGCCGGTCTTCGTCTTCGTCCGCCTCTCGTGGCGCAAGACCGTCGAGGACGCCAAGGACCTGACGCAGGCCTTCTTCGCGCACGTCCTGGCGAAGAATCTGCTCGCGCGCGCCGAGCCCGACCGCGGCAGCTTCCGCAGCTACCTCAAGCGCTCGCTCTCCAACTTCATCATCGATTGCGAGCGCGCCGCCGCGGTGCGCCGCCCCGACAAGCCGGTCTTCAGCCTCGAGCAGTCGGGCGAGGAGCTGGAGCGGCTCGCGCCCGAATCCCCCGGCGACACGCCCGACGCCGCCTACGACCGCGCCTGGTTCGACACCGTCTTCCGCTCCGCCGTCGTCGGTCTCGAGGAGGAGCTCCTCGCCGAGGGGAAGACCGCCTACCTCGAGGTGTTCCGAGCGTACTGCCTCGACAGCCGCGGCGCCGCCCTCGCCGAGGACGCCCCGGCGCCGAGCTACCGCGACCTCGGCCGCCGCCTCCGGCTGAAGGAGACCGACGTCCACAACCACCTCACGTACTGCCGCCGTCTCCTGCGCCGCCTCCTGCGCGAGCGCATCCGCGAGTACGTCTCGACCGAGGAGGAGGTCGACCGCGAGCTCGCGATGGCGATGCGGATATGACCCCGCCCGAGGGCCTCCGGCGGCGCCTCCAGCGCTTCCTCTCCGAGACGACGACCGGGGCCGCAGAGAGGCTCGGCAAGTACCGCCTCCGCCGCCTCCTCGGCCGCGGCGGCATGGGGCTCGTCTACGAAGCGGAGGACGGCGACCTCGGCCGCCGAGTGGCCCTCAAGGTGCTGAACGAGGACGACAGCCCGCCCGGCGTCCTTGACCGCCTGCGCCAGGAGGCGCGCATCGTCGCGCGGCTGCAGCACCCGAACATCGTCCCCGTCTACGAGATCGGCGTCGTGGAACGCGAGGACGGCGAGCGCCTGCACTTCATCGCGATGGCGCTCATCGAGGGGCGCACGCTCCAGCAGATCCTGGCGGAGCACTCGGTGTCGCGCCCCGAGCTCCTGCGGCTTCTCGAGGACACCGCGCGCGCCGTCGACTACGCGCACGGCGCCGGCATCATCCACCGCGACCTCAAGCCCGCCAACATCATGGTCGACCGCGCGGGGCGCCCGATGCTCATGGACTTCGGCGTCGCGCGCATGGACTCGCAGGTCGACCGCCTCACGCGCACCGGCATGATCCTCGGCACGCCGCAGTACATGTCGCCCGAGCAGGTGCGCGGCGACCGCGCCGTCGACGGGCGCGCGGACGTCTACGCGCTCGGCGTGCTGCTCTACGAGATCCTCACGCGCCGCAGCCCGTTCTACGCGTCTGCCCACGCGCAGCTCTACCAGCAGATCCTGCAGGACGAGCCGCCGGCCCCGTGCGAGCTCGACCCGTCGATCGACGGGGACCTCGAGATCGTCTGCCAGAAGGCGATGCGCAAGGACCGCGACCACCGGTACGGGTCGGCGGGCGCGTTCGCGGACGACCTCGGGCGCTACCAGCGGCGCGAGGGGATCCACGCGCGCCGGCCGACGCTGCGCTACCGCGTGCGCACGGGCGTCCGCCGGCACCCGGCGATCACGGCGGCGGCGGTCGGCGCGGGGCTCGTCATCGCGACCGCGGCGATCGCGCTCGGCCTGCTCGCCCAGAAGGAGACGAGGCAGCTCCGGCTCATCGCGCGCATGCGCGAGGCGGCGGCGACGTGCCTGGACGGCGCGCTCGAGGCGCGCCGCGAGGGGGGCCTCCGGGCGATGGGGCGCTTCCAGCAGATCCTCGACCCGTGCTGCGACGAGGTCGTGCAGGACATCCCGGGCCTCGCGGAGCCGCACTACCTGCGCGGTCGCATGCGGCGCGCGACGATGGACTTCGACGGCGCGATGGCGGAGCAGGAGCGCGCGCTCGCCAAGGAGCCGCGCTACGCGCCCGCGCGCTACGAGCGGGTCGTCCTCAACGCGCGGCTGCACCGACGCCGCATGGCGGAGCTGCGGCGCGGGTGGTGGAGCGACACGGGCGACCTTATGGCGGCGATGCACTCGCAGTTCGTCCAGGAGCGCACGCCCGAGGTGCCGGTCGCGGACGCCGAGACGGAGCGCCTGCGCGCGAGGCTCGAGGAGGACCTCGGGGCGCTCGGCGACGCGCTGGCCGCCGCGGCGCCGCTCAATCCGGGCGAGATCGACTGCGCGCGCGGGCTGCTGGCGTGGATCCGCGGCGACGTCGAGCGCGCGCGGTCGCTGCTGACGCTGTCGATCGCGAAGGCGCCGCTCGAGGAGGGATACGAGGCGCTCGCGGCGCTGGAGCTGGAGCAGAAGCGTTTCGAGGAGGCGGCGCGCCTCTGGGCGCTGGCGATCGGCGCCGACCGCGGGTACGTCCCGCACCTCGAGGGGCGCGGCGACATGTACGTCCAGTGGGCGCGCGCGGCGATGATGGCCAACGGGGACCCGACCGGGTCGGTCGAGGCGGCGGCCGCCGATTTCACGCGCGCGCTGCAGATGGCGCCGGACCGCGACGAGGCGCGGCTC
>Ga0187892_10007101_pt1 | contig 16176 bp, 18 predicted proteins | sample MA1701073metaG_FD_139345 | JGI IMG/M metagenome (GOLD analysis project Ga0187892, IMG submission 139345) | Bio-ooze microbial communities from a basaltic lava cave in the Kipuka Kanohina Cave System on the Island of Hawaii, USA - MA170107-3 metaG ... | reverse complement strand
TAAAACAAATTTTAAGTGGTTGCTATCATCGAATCCCGCAGAGGTCGCCTAGCTCGGTAGGGCGCGGGCCTTGAGAGCCTGTGTGCGCAAGCATCCGGGGGTTCAAATCCCTCTCTCTGCGCTTCCAATTATAATGACAATCCGTGATAAACAAAATTTTGGCACCTTAAGTCGGATACCATCATTTTGAAATAATGAAAGCAATCGATATTCATAACGCAAGAAAGAGAATCGAATGTGCCAGAATAAATATTCAAAAAAGATTTTCAGAAGACAACGCAAAAACAGCCTGTAGGTTTTTGGATAGATTACGACTTGATAACAAATCGCATGGAAGAGTGGCAAACTATGCAGAATGCATACGTAGAATCTTGGAAATCAAAGATGACAAAAAAATCCAAGAGTGGTCAAAAGAAGAAATCGAACAAATCCACAAAACAATTGCTGACTCTGATTACTCTAACTCGGTCAAAAAAGATACTCTTTTGGCGCTAAAAAGGATATATCATTTTGCAGTTCATGATGAGATAGCTGACGCAGAAAAAGGCAAGCCATATGATCCCCTTGTAGAATGGATAACACCAGGATCATTCGAGGACAGATATGGCAACATACAACCAAAGGATCTCCTAACTGACGAGGAAGTACTTGGACTAATTCAAGCTGCAAAAAAGCTAGGAGACAAGTACGTAAAAAGAAACATTGCAATCATTTTTGTTCTGCTTGAAGGGGCATATCGCCCTGGAGAGCTTCTCAATATCAAAATAGGTGGTATTGAATTTGAGGAAAATTTTGTACGTATTCATACCACAGGAAAGACAGGACCAAAGTCACTGACTCTTGTAGCAAGCTATGGGCCAATAAAAGAATGGCTCGCAGAACATCCCTATAGCGATGACCCTGAAGCGTTTCTTTTTTATCATGATAATGAGAATGGCTTGATCCCATACCAAAGATTATCCATTTTTCTTAGAAAGGCAAAACGTGCTGCTGGAATTAAAAAGCGAGTCTGGCCGTATTTATTCAGACATACAGCTTTGACCGAATACAGCAAAAGGCTTGGTAACGTTGCAAAAATCTACGGTAATTGGTCCAAGGGATCCAACATGCTGGCAATCTATGAACATCTAGCAAGTTCGGACCAAGAAGATGCAGTCCTAAAACTACATAACCTCAAAAAGGAAAACAAGGAAAACTCCATACTTTTCCCTAAAATCTGTCCTGCCTGCAAGCAGCGAAATAGCAGTGATAAATCCCATTGTGTACATTGTGGAGCCGGGCTTTCAGAGGAACTTGTACAGGTAAAGCAGGCAATCCTAGAAAAGAGGCAAAACACTGATGTCAAAGTCCTTGAAAGGAAATTCTCTAAGAAAATAAAGAGTCTAGAATCACTAATTATAGAACAGCGCTCACTCATACAACAACTTGTCAGTGACAAAAACAAGTAAGAGTCTGGTAGGATTCGAACCAAAGAATTTTTTATTTTAAATGAGATTCTAATTTTGGTAATAGCTCGTTTAAGGCAGGTCTTAGAATGTTTATTCTTTCTTGAATACGATTCCTGAGATTGTTAGCTTCTTTACTTGCATGTTCGGGCGAAAAATGAAATGAGGAAAATCGAATTATATCGGTCATAAACTCATTGAACAGGTTGAAATTGTGATATATTTCACGCACTGGTTGTTGTAAATCCTTTGGTAAAAGGAGAAAATCACCTCCTCCCACAGCACTTTCAAAAGCTGGGGTCGAGGCTAAACCAAAATCTCCTGTAAACCGTCCTTCAGTATTACTCCACGATGGCATATTCTTAATCATGAACTCCAAACCTTTCTGATTTTCTTCCAGTTCTTGTTTAATTGAATTTATTACTGAAATTCTTGTTTCCTGCAAAGCTTTCTTCTTCTGTTTTCTATCCCAAACAATAACCAATCCAAAACCAACAAAAGCACCGATTAAAGTTGCTACTAATTGAACTATGAAAGACAGCCAGCTATCAGATACTTCAGAACTCACGTCTAGGGTCTGAATTTATTCAATAAAAAGATCAGGTCTAAACAGACCCGACCACAATCATATATAATTACAACTTAAAACATCTCATCAGGATGTAATACGTCAGAAAAGATCCGAATTCAAGTTCAGTTAAACGCATATTGACAATTACTAGAACAAATCAATCATTTTGAGATGTGACGGTATGACTCCTAGCACATTCATTGGATTGTCAAGCTCCATCGCACCATACTCTACCATGATTTTAGGCCAATCTAACCTAGGATCATCCAAAAGTGATTTCCAGATAAACAACGGCCTTCCAAGCCGGAGAGCCTCCCAGCCCTCATGTAACGAACCGCTCGAGTCTCCTGCTTCAACAATTATTGATGCGTCAGAGATTAAAGCCATTGTTCTGTTTCGGATTACAAAATTTTTCCTAGTTACTGGGTATCCTTGCGGAAACTGGGAAATTGCAAGATGCTTTTCCATTATTTCGCGTTGAAGATCAAAGTTCTTGCTTGGATATACTTTGTCCAGAGGGGTTCCAAGGACCGCAATAGTTTTTCCCCCACTGTCGATAGCCGTTTTGTGCACAGCTGTGTCTATTCCATCTGCAAGTCCACTGACTATTATGATCTGATTTTCGGTCAGTTTTTTTGCAATTGAATGTGCATCCGCAAGTCCTTCGGGTGATGGCTTTCTGGTACCGATTATCGAAACTCTCGGGCAGGGCAAAGGAATTTCCAATGGACCTTGAATGTAAAGTAATTCGGGGGCATATTTAGATTCAATATCATTCAAGGTTCTGCCAAGAAGGTTCTCAACAGTCAAAGAGTGAGTTTTAGATCCTACCACCATTTCCCCGTCATACTTAATTCTGAATCATTACCTTAATACTTTTGAGATGTCTTTATTTGACCAAACCATCGTAGCCGATCAAACTAGGATGTCAGAGTCTAAAGATCAAAGGAAAGGAATTCTGGAAGAGAAAAAGGTGTTAAAAATTAGATTTGACTGGACATGAGCAGCCTCTTGATACTTCTTAATTCCTTCCGAATCTTTCTGTCATAATCTTTAATCTGCTCTTCAAGCGATATTTTGCTCATATTTCTATAATGTGCTAAATGGCTTAAGCACAAGAAAAGAGGTTTTTAATGCGAACAGGAACACTGAAAAACATAACAAATCTGATACTAAATTTTGTATCGGATTTGTATTCCGATGCCACTCTTTACATCTAATCAACAAAAAATTGTTAATGGATTGTAATTCCTTCCAAATCCAAGCTAAAAGATGCCTAGTGAACAAATCTGCAACAAAATTTTGTTGTAGATTTGTAGCTTTTTTTGAGAATAAATGGTCTTAAAAAACTACTACCATTATCTTACACTTTCATTTCTGATTACAAAAACTCAAAGATTCTTTGCAGATCCTAACTCCTTAAGCCAAAATCCTCTTGTCCCGCATCTCCTTAAGCCTAACTCAAATCGTCCCGTTTCTCCTTAAGCCAAACCATTTTCTTTGTATATGACGATTCTTCGGAACGCCAAAAACACACAAAAAATCCCCTATTTGCATAGGAAAAACGGTACCTTTCCCAGTGTACTTGCTAAAACTCCAAAATAGACAAATCTGCATTCTCGGTCTTAAAATTTAGCGACCGTCTAAAGCCTTCAAACCAAATCAACTAACAGAACAAACTTCAATACATTTCAAAAACTTTGCAAAAAATAGCTAATGCCATATCTACAAACAAAATGGAGGAACTTTTGAGAATCAACCCTTACGCTCTTGGAATTTTTAGCTCCAATCCGATGACTCTGTAGCTACCACAGCATAGTGAATGAGTTCGAAAAACGCCTAACCAGAAGTAGATTGCATCAAATATCTTTTTGGAGCATATCTCGCAGAAATATCTTGTTCATAGAGAAAAGTATTGTTCGAGCAGAACGTAAAGATACAGCAATAATAGGGGCGTGTTACCCAAAGGTCCAAAACGTCAGTGCCTAGCGTAAGCTGAGCTCCGTCAGACCGTGTAGTATATGGTAAATGATGAGTGTGAATCCAAAGCCTCCATTCCCCATATTATTTCAAGGATCGTTATTTTTTTTGCAAAATTTTTTGTTGTATTTTTTGTTTTTATCCTCGTTTAGAGGATTATTACACATCATATGTAGTATAATTTCATGAGATGTTACAAAATTTTCAATATTATCCTCGCAAATTTTAGAAAAATTCAATTTACTTCCAATTTTATCTTGCCCTGTTACTCATAATCTTCATCAAATTTTTGTTGAAGATCCTGAGATAAATTAGAAAATTAATCACATTGATTGACAAGACGAACTGAATTATTCTTCATTTTTAGTGACTGTCCTGTTTTTGATTATCCCATATATCATAATGTAGACAGTGTAGACAAAATATATCATGTCGACTTTCGTGTTATGCCTTGTCGGCAAAGTAAAGGAAACATACGAACTCATCTTGAATGTCTCTGATAGTTATCATCAACTAACAAACCTTGTAAATTTTAAAAGTTATAAAAGTTACAAGGAATTCTGGATTAGCCAACGCGCAAACATGTTATCTGTAAATCCATACTTTCCCCTCTCAATTTTTTCAATAATTGCTTTTTTTTCAAGCGTATTTAGGCACGCATTGACGCTGTTCTCATCAATGAATTCCTGCCTTGAAATCTCAATTGGAGCCAGACCGGGTGATTTAGCAAGACCCTTTAATACCTTGATCTCAGAGGGAGAAAGATTTGAAATAAATTCTTTAAAAGAGTACTCGCCTTCTTTTTTTAAAACACTGCAAATGACTTCATCTAGTCTCTTTTTATCTATTTTTGCCAACTCTAGATATTGTATCTCTTTTCCAATTAATTGCAGGTTGTAGGGAATCCCACTTGTGATTTTGTACAACTCTGTTTTTGTATCATCGTCCTCAAATTTTAGCGCAGGCAAGTAATGTTTTAAAAATTCTTCAAACTCATCTTCCTTAAACGGTGTAATTTGACGCAAGAGTAATTGCTTGTAAAACGGTGCCTTTTCTTTTGCCACTAGATTTTCTAGCGTGTCACGAAATGATCCTGATACTACCAGCTTGGTATACTTGAAGTCTTCAAATAAAGTTCGTAAAAGTCTGATTATCTCGGGACCTATTTTTTGATTCTTTGTTCCATATGTGAGGTCTACAAGTGATGGAAACTCGTCTATAATCAAGATGGACTTAGTGCCAGTCATCTTTGAGAGGTTCTCTATTAATGAAAATGATTTTTTAATCGCATCCTCTACATCGTCTGACTCTTTTCTGATGTATGATACAGAAACTCCTAGGTCAGCTACTACACTTGGTGATAGTTTGAGGTTTTGAAGAAATGTGGCAAGGGCTTTTGCACCAGTCACAAGGAGCTGTTCAAATTTGAATTTTTTTGGCAACTTTTTTTGAAATTCTGAAATTATTGTACGATTCATAATTTTTGCAAACTCGTCTACTGTAAGAGGAACTATCCTCCAAACCGAGATGTAAATTACGGTAATGTCTTTTTTTTCTAAAACTCGTTTTGCCTCTTTTAGTATGCTTGTCTTTCCTATTCTTCTTATCCCTGACAGTGAAAAACCAATCTTGTTTTTAGATGCAAGTTCTTTGACTAGCTCCCGTATGATCTCGTCTCTACCTATGAAATCTTTGCCTGATACTGGATAAAGTGAAAATGACATCTGGATTCCTTATAAAAGTTATAAGTTATAAACTTTATAAGTTTATTGTTACAAATACGCTCATTTCGCTATTTGGCGAATCGCCATTTGGCGAATTTATGGAATGATATTGTGAACTTAATTTACTAAAGAAAATAACTGGTTCAAATTTGAAGAAAATTTTTATAAAAATTAAATTTTTATAAAAAAATTCTTTGATTTTTGTTTTTATAATGTAGGCAAGACTCGTTACAGTACAGAAGTTAGAAAATATTTTCCGTATCGTTCTTTTCTTTTTCCCACGTCCGTTTGTTTAGGCTCAGAACGTAATTCTTAGATTCAAGCATCATATACCCTAACTAAATGGGATTTGATTATCTAATTGAGATCAGACCAGTTCTGGAAAAACGAAAATTAAAACAAAAAATAAGTGCCTTAAAAGAGACAATAAATTTAAAAAAAACAATTAGAGTGCCACACCTTACACTTGTTTATGATTTTAGACCCAAAATCCCAAACTACAAGCTTGCGGATTTGGTTAAAGAAACCGCGACAAAATATGAGACTCTGAGTTTTGAGTATGATGGTTGGGTTTTGAAAGAAACTGGAAATGGTTTTGCCTTTACCTTCAAAATAAAGCCAAGCAAGGAACTACGAGAATTCAGATATGAACTATATCATAACATCAAAAACTCAATTATTGAAAATCCCCAAGTTAAGAACTATAATGATGCTTCTGAAGATGACTTCTGGTACCACGCATCAATTGCAACACGGTTAAGCCAAACAAAAGCTGAAAAAATTGAAAAATTCACAAACAACGAAAAAACCATTTTTGAAAAATTTTTAAAGTACTTGCAAGGAAATAACGACTTTACTAGACACAAAAGATCATTGCTTTACCCAAGTGAGGTTATGAGAATACCGATCTTACGCTCTGGCAGGATTACTTATGAGTATGATAAGCTGACAAACAGAATTCTAAACAGAAGTGAGGCTCTTTCACGAAATTACCTACGAAAGACACTAGATGCTTATAGAAAAAAGGAAGAGATTGAGGCAGCTCCAGACAATCAAACAGGGTCACAAAGTCAAGTGTGGCTTATCTCAGATACACATTTTGGCCATTCAAACATCATTGGTTATTGTGCCAGGCCGTTTTCTGATGTTAGGGAAATGAATAGCATTCTTATTCATAACTGGAATGCAACTGTCGATAAACATGATACTGTATACTTTCTTGGCGATATTCTCTTTGGACATGATTCTGGTTCAAAAGATTACTGGTTGAGCAAACTATTTGGCAATATTGTTTACATACGTGGCAACCACGACAAAGACAAACAAAATACAAAACCATATGAAAAATTAGAATACAAAGGCTACAGATTTCTACTGGTCCATGATCCAGACGATTTACCTTTCAGATGGGATGATTGGATCATACATGGCGACAAACACAACAACAACTTAGAAGCATACCCGTTTGTCAACTGGGAGAAAAAAACTATCAACGTTTGTGCGGAAGTGATAAAGTACAGACCGATAAATTTTGATAAAATAATAGAGATCATAAAGAATGAAAAGAAAAACAATATTCTAGTTCTCGGTTATGATGGCATAACATAATCTATACTGGGATGAGGCTCTGTTGCCTTGTAGTTGAAAAATTGACCCTGTTACCTGTAGGTGATCAAACATTCAAGATTTTGTTCTTCGAAATCTCGTTTTTTCATCTTTCTATCATTACAAACCTAGTGTATTCCTACAAACAGGACAAGTTCTTGCAAACTTCTTAATTTGACTGTTACAATATGGACAAATCGTTATCTGCTGTCCACCTTCAGCTAATTTTGCAAGAAAAGATATAGCTAATACTCCCAAACCCAATTTCAAAAGATCTTCTACCCAATCGTCATCATTATTTCTTCGTCTTCTTGGCAAGTAATCTTTCCTCTTGTTTTTTCTCATACGCTCTTTTTGTAAATTTCATATGATCTTCTATGATCATCTCTAAGGCTTTGCATCTTTTTTCAATTCTTTTTTTACGAGCGTATTCTATGACCCAAGCCCAACAGATCGGATTTATATCCTCACAACGTACAGTTACCATCAAAGATCACAATAGCTTGTGGTCTTAAAAACATTAAAGGCCAGAAATGCATAAAACATGCAGATTTGCAAATCTGCAGGAAGGGTTAAATAGTATTATTCTCATATAGGGTCAATACATGAAACAACATCAAGATCCAGTTGAAGCAGTTCGAAGCAAGCTGAATGAAATTCCAGAAAAAGATGCATTTGGGAATAATAGTCGATTTCAGGATCAATTTTTCACTTGGTTGGCAGGCGGTATGGTAGAGTCAGCAAAAGATCCCAATGTTAGAAGACTAGGTTATGCTTTAAGACGTGGTGCTGAAAAGTCATTCTCTGATTTACTCGCACAAAAAATTGCAGAAAAAATAGACAAATTTTTGAGTAATGGTTCACCATATTACGGGAGAATATAATTTGGATTGTAGAATACAAGACTTGCAAAATGATCCTTCTTGGACGCCGTCTTTTGGTGAAAAACTAGGAATGATTCATTACAGACAGAATCACTGGCATGCAGAATGCGATCCAAATACTGGGATCTGCCAGATACACTATGACAGACATGATCCTCAAGAATCATTAACTTCACTTATTCAACATATGGTAGAAAGCAAGCTCGGTTCTGTTGTATTATTTGGATCTGTGATTATAGCATTGGACTATTTTTTCAACAATAATTAAAATTTTATCTACAAATAAAACAGATTTTTGAAAATATTTCAAGATCCTCAATCCATAAAGAATTGTAGGATCAAAAAAATTAGCCTTGATCGCCAATGATTTGATCAACAAACATTATAAGGTAAAAAACCGTACCGTACAGTAACAATGAATGAAAAATCCACCACATACTATGTAAATGATGTGTCACAGACCACAACCGAAAAGAAACTTACAGTCGGAACAATACTCACAAATGCAGGTTTCACACCAGTCTCAGATTACAATCTGGTGCGAAAAAACGGCAATAAAACATTCACAGATCCAAATGAGGAAATACCAATACACGATGGAGAAAAATTTGTGGCAGTATTCAAAGGCACAACACCCGTTTCATAGAGTGATTTCTAATGAATAATGAGGAAATAGTATCACATCTAAAGTCTCTTAACTGGACAGTAAATGTAATCCAAGGCAACGATGGTAAGAAGTATGTTACCATCGGAGACTATGAGATTGAGTTAGGTGGCCTTGCAGGTAAAAAATGCGATGTGGCATTCGAGCAGGTACAAAGTGTACCGTATACTTTTCCGTCTGCAATTCACACCAAACCTCACATGCTGCCAATGGATGTTAGTAAATACAACACGCAAAATAGTGGAATCGGTCAAGAGTGGCAGTACTGGAGCAGATCTTTTTCTAAACAACTCAATCCGCAGAACATCATAGCTCATATTGCATCTATATTCAGAGATGTCAAAATTTGACAACCATATCTGATTTTACGTCAGACACTGAGTTTTCTGTTGTTTTTACAGAAAGTATTGATGCTGAACTAAGCAACCATCTCAAAGATCCAGATGAGGAAGATCTTGTATTTGCTTTATGGGTTCCAAGCAAAGGTTCCAAAAGATTTACAGCTATCATCACCAAAGTAATTCTCCCTGAAGAAGGAGATAGGAATAGACATGGAAATGCCTCATTCAATTCACAATACGTTCATCGAGTACTCGGACTAGCTACAGAAGGAGTTGGCATAGCATTCATACACAGTCACATTGGCCCTGGCTGGCAAGGGATGAGTGATGATGATATTCACGCAGAACAAGTTGTTTTGGCCGGCCCAGTTGCAGGATGGACAGGTTTACCGCTAGTTGGATTGACGCGTGGAACGGATGGTTCATGGAGTGCAAGATTCTGGTTAAAAGAAGATACCAGAAACTACAAGCGTTTTTGGGCAGACACCGTACGAATTGCAGGCAAACGTCTTAGAACGACTTTTCATCCCAATTTATTGTACACAAAAAAACACAATGAAAGCCAAGTTGCAACACAAAGCGTTTGGGGCAAAGAAAACCAATCTATTATTGCAAATACTCATGTTGGAATAGTTGGACTTGGAAGTGTCGGCAGTATTGTGGCCGAATGTCTAAGTCGTATTGGAGTATCAAAATTAACACTGATTGATCATGAAAAAATCGAAACTAGGAATTTGGACAGAACATTGGGTGCCACTATTGAAGATGCAAAAAACCACACCCCAAAAGTAAAAGTTTCAGAGCGTCTCATACAGACCACTCATACATCAGAAAAGTTTCACGCTAACCCACTTGAGAAAAATTTACTCAGTGAAGAAGGTCTAAAAGCTGCCCTTGATTGTGATGTGATCTTTTCATGTGTGGATAGGCCGTATCCAAGACATACGTTAAATGCATTGTCATATTCGCATTTGATACCGGTAGTTGATGGTGGAATTATTGCAAAAACCATGAATGATCTTCCAGTTCATGTTGATTGGAGAATTCACACTGTTGGACCTGAACGACAATGTTTGGTCTGTTTAGGTGCTTTAAAACAAGAGGAAATTTCCCTTGACCGTGAAGGAAAGCTTGATGATCCTACCTATATCAAAAACCTGAATGGCGCATTTGATCATCTTATCTCACGCCAAAATGTTATTGCATTCAGTATGAGTCTTGCAGCCCACGAGGTTTTACAGTTTATTGGACTGGTGACTGGTCTTACTAGGATTGGGGGGATAGGATCACAAATGTATCACGCATATCCCGGCTGTATGGAAGTAAAAGATCTTGCAAAATGCATGCCTAATTGTGGGTACCATAAACTCACTTCTTCTGCTACTGATATGCGTGTAAACATACCTGACAATCAAAAAGCAAAAATGAACAAACAATGAATGAGAACACAATGAAACATAGTAAATTCATCAATCTTGTATTTATCATCACTAGCATTTTGATAATTTGGAAAGTTAGTACATTTTTCTCTTCACAATTTACTGATCCAACATTCCAAATTGGTGAGTTTCAACTCAATGTTTTATTTACTATTGTAGGCATATTTGGTGGCGTCGTAGTTTCAATATTCTTTCATTATGCTAGTAAATTCCGCGATCAATACTTTGAGTATCAACAATTAACAGAAGAATGGAGGGAAATAAAACACAAAATCCTATCCCATAAGAAAGATCAAACATTTGAACAAAATTCTGTTTTCTTAGAAGAAAAACAGTTGGAAGGCAAAAAAATAGCTTCAAAATTAGTATATTTGGTAATGTCTATTTTCATGACACTTTTAGTTTGGTTTGTTAGCCAAATTCATCATGCAAATCAATTTCATTTGTTGAGTGAGTATGTCTACGCCTTATTGATATTGGCTGGCACATTTACCGTTTTCATATTTGGATGGTATAGTTTTGAAAAAGGACTAAACTCATCGAAGAATAGGAATTTGCTGATTAATCATTATATGACTGATCAAAAAATCTACCTCTACAAATTTGAATATGGAAATCCAAAAACAGACTAAATATCTTAGAATATTTCTTAATTTGTAACGAAGTATGAAAGACTATTACAAAGAATATTGTAAAATGCGGGAGGCGTATATGAATATTGAATTAAAAACTATACAAGATCATCTGCATCATCATCAAATCATTGAAGATTTGTTGGGCTTTCAATTTTGGTTAAACAACAAAGTTGCAGATGTCTATAATGCAGATATGGAATATTCAAAAAATCATATGTCTGCAGCGTTTGTTCACGGGCTTTTTTCTTTAAATCTATTATCACTTTATGCTTCATTTATGACGTCTCAGCAGAATTTGTTACATCAAACTGTAACTAATCTAAGAACAATTTACGAATCGATTCCCAAAATGTATTACATCTCATTTTTTCCTAATGAAATAAGAGATATTCTTCTTAAAGACCAAATCGTGGGGAAAAGTGATGAAGATGCAATAAATTCTCTCAAATCTAATAAAACTCTTGATTTCTTTGAAAATAAGGAATTAGGAGATCTAAAAATATTTGTGAAAGAACTTGGGCACAAATATTATTTCAAATGGTTTGTCCGTAAAATATACTCTGAAAGCCAGATCAAACAATTAGAGTCAACTTTTGGCTTGTTAAGTATCAGTTCACATAGCAGTGTGGCTAGGAAACAATATGCGAGTGGATATGAGAAAGAAGAAACCGGAGATATTTTTGAATTAATTGAATTATTATCGTTCTTCAATATACTAGCACAAGCAAATGGTCACAAAGAAATGATGGATGAAAGAAAATATCCAATTGCTGAGTTGACAGAATTTGTAGAAAAAATCAGAGGAGTATTAGCTAAAGATGGAAAAATGTCTAGTCTCTTTCCAGATCATCCAGAAATAATAAACAAGTTAATTATCTCTCCGCCAAGAGCCCCCTGGCACTAATGAACCCAGTTCAATTTATAAAATAAATCATTTAATCACAGTCAATTAGACATTTTCAACATGCATATCCTGGGTAGCATCTCTGTGAAACCTGAATTTATTTCCATCAATATAGATCTGAGAAGCTATTTTAAAGTCTAAAGTAATCCTTTGGTTTTTTGTTGTAATGAGGATAATTTGTGGTATTTCATCCGATGATGCTGATACATATGATTTGAAATTTGGATATTGTTTAGGTGGATGGGCTTCTTGCCACGGACCTCTCATAAAAATCTCTACAAACTCAATTGAATCGGGGGTTGTAATTGGAATCATGTTCTAACCATCGGTTACTAATTTTTTAACTTGTTTGTCCGCATCACTCATTTTTGCGATCAGAATTTTCTAGCTCAAAATCTCAATTTTCATTATAATTTTCGTTAAAAGTCAAACATATCGCTTTATCTATACCCCTCAAATTTTGATTTGCCCATTAAAATTTGAACTTTAAACCTAATTGATCATCAAAACATCTCATTTCTCACAATACAAAATAAGTAAATTTGAACCATGATGGATCAATTAAGGCATCTCAAATCAAGAAAAGAAGGTTTGCACATCATTCCCATGCTTTTGAATATGTCAAACATTTAATGATGAAAAAATCAGATTAAGAGATTTTGAAGTTTAGTGGAGTAATGTTAATTATTTTGTTACTTTTTTATCAATTATGAATTTTAGACTAGTCTTCATTGTTATTACCATTGTTTTTTGTTTAAATTTTATAAAATCTTCACAGGAAGAAATTGAATCTTCTAACGAAAATGGTACGATTAGAATCGATAAAGAAGTTTATGAGATTATAAAAGGAACAAACACAGAAGTAAAAATTTCAGGATCTGTTTCAAATTACATCAATAATGCTAGGCTCACGATACTAATCGTTGACCAAGAAGGTGTGACTGACGGTTTGAATTCGGTTCTTCAGGAAAATGGACAATTTGAGACGACATGGTACCTCACAGAAAAATCTGCAAGAGGAGATTATACATTAACAGCTACTTATCATGGAGTAAAATTAGGCACATTATCATTTTCAGTAAAAGACAAAGAATATTCTAAAGATGAAATTCTTGCTGCAAGAGGGATTTCATCTGAAATAAAAACGAAGAATGATACAAAAACTGAGCCACCAAACAAAACCGAAATTACATCAGAGAACACAAACCCGCCTCAACCAATTATTCCATCCGAAACAGATGAGTCAGAAACCAAAACTTTACCTGAATTACCAATTACGGCTTCCAATGAATATATCAGTATGGAAGTTGATAAGAGTATTTTTGAGCTTAGCGATGATAAGGAATTACTAATTAAGGTACATGGTAATGTTGCAAATAAAGGGCGTACTTCAATAGGAAATGATGGCAGTTACCAAAGAAGCGGTGAGCTTACATTGGTATTTACATTTCCTGATGGTAGATCTATTACGCAAGAGTTGTTTGTAAATACTGGCTATTATTCACATACACTCAATATTGATTATTATGGTTCACAACAAGGACAGTACACTGTATCAGGATCATTTGGTTCTAGATGTCCAAACAACCCAATGATACTTTGTCAAGAGCTATCAAAGAGAGAAATCGGGAAAATCTTCTTTGTTGTAGAAAGTAACGAATTAACTACAAAAACTAAAGAGGAGTTCGAATCATTGCACGCACAAGCCTCGAAACTTTACGAGTCGCAACAATATCTGAATTCTATGATGCTATATTCTAAGATCTTAAAGTATTCACCTAACGATGTAGATGCTATAAATCGAAAAGGATTGTGTTTACAGAAACTAGGAAAACTTGATGAAGCGCTAAATGACTATAAACGTGCTCTTAAAATCAATCCTACTTTTGTCAAAGCGTTACAGAATATTGGTAACGTGTATTATGAAAAGGGTGATCTGACTGGAGCATTGAATTATTACAATAAAGCATTAGAAATTGAGCCTAAAAACACAAGTGTGTTGTACAATAAAGGATTGATTCTCAAATCCCTTAATAATATCAGTGATGCCAAACAGGTCTTTGAACAAGTTGTTAAAATTGTTCCATCGGATGTTGGAGCATTAATCGCATTGGGCAACATTGCTTCTGATTCTGGAGACCATGAACGTGGCTTGTTCTGGGTAGACACGGCATTACATTATGAACCAGAAAATGTAGTTGCATTGAGCAATAAAGGAGTAATACTAATGGATATGGGAAGATATGATGAAGCCTTGGAAGTGTATGATAAGGCACTTGCAATCAAACCTGATGATGCAGAGACATTGTACAATAAAGGGGTCGCACTTAGTAGAATGGGCAGAAATAATGATGCATTATCATATTATGATAAGACGCTAAAAATCAATCCTGATCATTCAGATGCGCTTAACAATAAGCAGTGGATATTACAAGAGCTTGAAAGAATTAATAGAGAAAATGAAAATTCAAAGAATCTCACATTTGCAGTTATGGGTATAGTTGTAATAGCAGGAACAATTACGGCAGTATTTCTGATCAGAAGGATGCGTTCTAAAATAGTTAAGACAAAAATCGATATTGAAACACAAAAGTCAAAAGATACTCCATCTGATAAAAATGAAGGCAAGTGGGAGGGGATTTAATTAGAAAACGATCAGCAAGTTAAATGGACACTTGATTTAATTAAAAAATTACAATATTGGAAAATAGGAGATTTTTCACGTCTAGATGCAATAAAAAATGCATTAGAAAGTGGACGAACGGTCTATGAAAGTGACAAAAAATATCTAAAGGAAAAATATACAGAATTGCAAAGATTTGAAGCGGGTTTAGAATCAGAAACAAACGAACCTCAGAAGACAGATGCAAAAGACGTTTCTGAAGTATCTGAACCAACTAAGCCTGAATCTAAAGAATCATCATTTTGTATTGAATGTGGGTGTAAATTGCCAGAATCCAGTAAATTCTGTCCCAAATGCGGCAAATCTGTGACTCTTGGAACAGAGCAACAAAGAATTGAAAACAAGCTACCATCAGAAAACCCCTCAACGACTTATTCAGGACAAAGGTTACAAAGACCACCGGAATGGAAATCCGAGGGAATAACATTAGTTCTCACCATTGTCTGTGGTATCTTTGGTTTTGGAGGCATTGGTCATCTTTATCTTGGCAAACTACTTAGAGGCATAGTGATATTAGTTGTAGGTATAATTTTACTAGTAATTACAATTGTATCGAGTGGAGTTGGTTTGATAATTCTCATACCTTTTGCAATATGGGTAGTCTTTGATGCAAGAAAATTGTGTAGGGAGTACAATGATTATTTGGAAAAATATGGAAAGAAACCATGGTAGATGAAAATATCTGTTCAGTTTGTGGCACTAAAATTAATTCATCATATAATTTTTGTACAAATTGTGGCACTAAGATTCGTAATCCTTTCGAAATAGAAAATCAAGAGGAGGATAACCGGATGATTAAGAAGCCGAAAAGAAATACAAAATTACTTATCGGTCTTGCTATTGGTATTTCCATTATTTCAGTTATAGCGTATGCGTGGATAACAGAGATTGGGCCTGAAATGAAACGTATAGCTGACATTCAACAAAAAATTGAAGAAAATAATCAGAGAATAAGGCAAGAAATGGCTTCAAGTTTCCAAAACTACGACTGTACTTATTATGAAGATTATAAAGTTAGAGTTTGTAATCCAACAATACCCTAAGCCTTATTTAGCAAAAAAATCATTCCCACCCGATTGCATCAAAATGACACCCCATCAATAATAAGAAAAAGTTTTTCATTATTCTTCAAAATATGGCGATGCAAATTTAACATATTTTTCTTCATTGTGGACTAGCAAAACGTTTATCTACGCTCTCTGCGCTATTTTCCAAGTTTACTTAGTTCAGCCAAAAGTGCTGAAAGCTGAATTTCGGGATTTGCTCCAGACAAAATTCGATAATCATATTTTGCAATTATT
>Ga0187892_10007100_pt1 | contig 16181 bp, 11 predicted proteins | sample MA1701073metaG_FD_139345 | JGI IMG/M metagenome (GOLD analysis project Ga0187892, IMG submission 139345) | Bio-ooze microbial communities from a basaltic lava cave in the Kipuka Kanohina Cave System on the Island of Hawaii, USA - MA170107-3 metaG ... | reverse complement strand
TGGGGACAACATTGCGATGACGGTGACGCTGATCGTGCCCATTGCGATGGAAGAGGGGTTGCGCTTTGCGATCCGCGAGGGCGGGCGCACCGTGGGTGCGGGGGTGGTGGCCAAGATCATCGAATAGCGCGCGCGGCGAGATCGGCGCAACGGCGCGCGCTCGACCCTTACGGAAACCAGGCCAGTAGCTCAATTGGCAGAGCGTCGGTCTCCAAAACCGAAGGTTGGGGGTTCGAGACCCTCCTGGCCTGCCGCTGTCGGGGATCGGGCATCAGGGGTCGGGCATCGGCAGGTTGACGTGCCGAGATCGCCGACTGAACTGAGCTCTGCTGAACCCGGACTACCGAACACGCGCATCCCGACGACTGACAGCTGATGGTTGACAAGATCAAGCTCGGCATCGCTGCGCTGCTGGTGGCCGCCGCGGTGTGGGGCTTTTACTACCTCGGAGCGAGCCCGATGATCGCGCGCCTGGGAGTGATCCTGGCGGGGGTGCTGCTGGCCACCGCGGTGGCCTGGACCAGCGAGCCGGGCAAGCGCTTCTACGTGTACAGCCAGGAGGCGATCGCCGAGACCAAGAAAGTGGTCTGGCCTGCGCGCAAGGAAACCGTGCAGACCACCGGCGTCGTGGTCGCCTTCGTGATCGTGATGGCCATTTTCCTGTGGATCGTCGACGCGATCCTGGCGTGGATCGTGGACTTTTTCGTCTAAGGCGCGGCGATGGCGAAGAAATGGTACGTGGTGCACGCCTACTCCGGCTTCGAGAAGAGCGTGGCGCGCGCGCTGAAGGAGCGCATCGAGCGCTCGGGCATGCAGGACAGCTTCGGCCAGATCCTGGTGCCGGTGGAGGAGGTGGTCGAGATGAAGGGCGGCCAGAAGAGCATCAGCGAGCGCAAGTTCTTTCCCGGCTATGTGCTGGTCGAGATGGAGATGACCGACGACACCTGGCATCTGGTGAAGAACACGGCGAAGGTGACCGGTTTCGTCGGCGGGTCGGCGATGAAGCCGACGCCGATCAGCGAGAAGGAGGTCCAGGCCATCCTGCACCAGATCCAGGAGGGCGTGGAGAAGCCCAAGCCCAAGGTGCTGTTCGAGGTGGGCGAGGCGGTGCGGGTCAGGGAAGGCCCGTTCACCGACTTCCACGGCTCGGTCGAGGAGGTGAACTACGACAAGAACAAGCTGCGCGTGTCGGTGTCGAACTTCGGCCGCGCGACGCCGGTGGAGCTGGATTTCTCGCAGGTGGAGAAAGCTTGACTGGGGTGATCGACGAGTCCTGGTTCGTGCGGAGGCGTTGCAGAACACCGATCGCGATTCACGAATTGCGTTTTTGACACGGGGAGGGCGCCTGCCGCAGGCGCCCGCCAGAACCCGAAACGGAGAGCCAAGTGGCAAAGAAAATCGTCGGCTTCATCAAGCTGCAGGTACCCGCGGGCAAGGCCAACCCCAGCCCGCCGATCGGGCCCGCGCTCGGTCAGCGCGGCTTGAACATCATGGAGTTCTGCAAGGCGTTCAACGCGCAGACGCAGGGTGTCGAGCCGGGCCTGCCGATTCCGGTGGTGATCACCGCCTATCAGGACAAGAGCTTCACCTTCGTGATGAAGACCCCGCCCACCGCGGTGCTCATCAGGAAGGCGGCCGGCATCGAGAAGGGCAGCGCCAAGCCGCACGTGGACAAGGTGGGCAAGCTGACCCGCGCCCAGGCCGAGCAGATCGCCAAGGCGAAGATGCCGGACCTGACCGCAGCCGATCTGGACGCCGCAGTGCGCACCGTCGCCGGCAGCGCCCGCAGCATGGGTGTGGTCGTGGAGGGCGTCTGACATGGGACTGTCCAAACGCATGAAGGCGCTGCGCGGCCAGATCGACCCCGACAAGAACTATCCCCTGGCCGATGCGCTGAAGATGGTGAGGACGGGCGCCAACGCCAAGTTCAACGAGTCCATCGACGTGGCCGTGAACCTGGGGATAGACGCGAAGAAATCCGACCAGGTGGTGCGCGGGTCCCTGGTGTTGCCGCAGGGCACGGGCAAGACCGTACGGGTAGCGGTGTTCACGCAGGGCGAGCCGGCGAAGGCGGCCAAGGCGGCCGGTGCGGATCTGGTCGGCCTCGAGGACCTGGCGGCCCAGGTCAAGGAGGGCAAGATCGAGTTCGACGTGGCCATCGCCAGCCCCGACGCCATGCGCGTGGTCGGTCAGCTCGGCCAGATCCTCGGCCCCCGCGGGCTGATGCCCAACCCGAAAGTGGGCACGGTCACCCAGGACGTGGCGGGCGCGGTCAAGAACGCCAAGGCGGGGCAGGTGCAATTCCGCACCGACAAGGCCGGGATCGTCCAGTGCACCATCGGCCGGGCTTCGTTCAGCGAGGACGCGCTGAAGGAGAACCTGCTCGCCTTGCTCGACGCGCTGAACAAGGCAAGGCCCGCGGGGGCGAAGGGCCATTACGTGAAGAAGGTGTCGTTGTCCAGCACCATGGGTGCTGGCGTGCGCGTGGATCAGGCGAGCCTGTCCACGCAGCCTCAGTAGGAATCTTTGGGCCGTGGCGCCGCTTTCTTGTTTCTTTGGAGGGCGCCGCGGGTTGTCAAAGACCGTAGGAGCTTCGGCTTAATCGCTGGTCGGCAACGAGACGCGGGCGGCTGTCTTCCGACTTCTGTCCTGTGACTCGTGTCTACCGGTGTCCTACGCAGACGGCGTACCCGAAGGCAGGAATCAGCGTTTTGCCAAGGCCAGCCCGATCGGCTGCGCGGCGGTGGCGGTGTTACCTGACTCGCGAGGTCGCTGCATCTGAAACAGGAGAGGCTTCAGGCCGCCTCTGGCGGGCCGAAACCAATCCATCGAGTAAGGAGGTAGACCTTGGGTCTGAGCTTAGACGAGAAGAAGGCGCTCGTTGCCGAGATCGGCGCCACAGTGGCGCGGGCCGGAGCGATGGTGCTCGCCGAGTATCGCAGCCTGGAGGTGGGCGACATCACCCGGTTGCGGGCCAAGGCGCGCCAGTCGGGCGTCTATCTGCGCGTTCTCAAGAACACTCTGGCACGCCGCGCCGTTTCCGAAACTCCGTTCGCCGGGCTGGCCCAGCACATGAAGGGCCCCCTGGTGTACGGGATCTCGGTCGACCCGGTGGCCGCCGCCAAGGTCCTGCAGGAGTTTGCCAGGTCCAACGAGAAGCTCGTGATCACGGCCGGTGCGCTGCCGAACCAGGTGATGACTTCCAGAGAAGTCGCCACCTTGGCCAGCATGCCCGGCCGCCGGGAGCTGCTGGGCAAGCTCATGGGGACCATGCAGGCGCCGGTGGCGAAGCTCGCACGCACGCTCAATGAAGTTCCGGGCAAGTTCGTGCGCACCTTGGCCGCCGTTCGGGATGCGAAAGAGCGAGCAGCCGCTTAACACCACACCGGCGCGGGGCGAGCCGCCTCGTGGCCGATCAAGGATTCAGGAGAAGAGCAAATGGCAATCGCAAGAGCAGAGGTCCTGGACGCCATCTCGAACATGAGCGTCCTGGAATTGTCCCAGTTGATCAAGGACATGGAGGAAAAGTTCGGCGTCTCCGCGGCGGCCGCCACGGTGGCCGTCGCGGCTCCGGCGGCCGGCGCCGCGGCCGCACCGGCGGCCGAGGAGCAGACCGAATTCACCGTGATGCTGACCGCCGCGGGCGACAACAAGGTGAACGTCATCAAGGTGGTGCGGGCGATCACAGGGCTGGGCCTGAAGGAAGCCAAGGACCTGGTGGACGGTGCGCCCAAGCCGGTCAAGGAAGCCATTCCGAAGAAGGATGCCGAAGACATCGTCAAGCAGATCACCGAGGCCGGTGGCAAGGCCGAAATCAAGTAACCGCCGCTGTTGTTGCGCGAGCTCAGGCTGGGGGAAGCCTCCCGGCCTGTCCGCGCTCGTATCGAACGCGCGTCCGGGCGCATTGCATTGGCCGCGGCCCGCCCCCATGTATGCGGGTTCGCGGGCGGCCTGCGCTGCGGTCCGGGTGTTCCCGGCGTCGCACCCCGTCATTCACCGTCGAGGCTGAACTATGCCCTACTCCTTCACCGAGAAGAAGCGCATCCGCAAGAGTTTCGCCAAGCGTGCGAGCGTGCTGCAGGTGCCTTACCTGCTGGCTACGCAGATCGAATCGTACGCCGCGTTCCTCCAGGCGGATGTGCCGCCCGAGGCCCGCAGGGGGCAGGGCCTGCAGGCGGCCTTCCAATCGGTGTTTCCGATCTCCAGCCATTCCGGCAACGCGCGGCTGGAGTTCGTGAGCTACGCGCTGGGACTGCCGCCGTTCGACCAGAAGGAGTGCCAGCAGCGCGGGTTGACCTTCGCCTCGCCGCTGCGCGCCAAGGTGCGCCTCACCATCATGGACAAGGAGGCGACCAAACCCACCGTCAAGGAGGTCAAGGAGCAGGAGGTGTACATGGGCGAGATCCCGCTCATGACGCCGACCGGCTCGTTCATCATCAACGGCACCGAGCGCGTGATCGTGTCGCAGCTGCACCGCTCTCCGGGCGTGTTCTTCGAGCACGACCGCGGCAAGACGCACAGCTCCGGCAAGCTGCTGTTCTCGGCGCGCATCATCCCGTACCGCGGCTCCTGGCTGGACTTCGAGTTCGACCCGAAGGACTTCGTCTACTTCCGCGTGGACCGGCGCCGCAAGATGCCGGTCACGATCCTGCTCAAGGCCCTGGGCTATTCGCCGGAGCAGATCCTGGCGCAGTTCTACGAGTTCGACACCTTCCACCTGAGCGCCCGCAGCGGCATCCTGTTCGACCTGGTGCCCGAGCGCATGCGCGGCGAGGTGGCGCGCTTCGACATCGTCACCAAGCAAGGCAAGCTGATCGTGCCCAAGGACAAGCGCATCACGGTCAAGCACGTGCGCGAGATGGAGCAGGCCGGGCTGCACAAGCATCCGGTCAGCGAGGAGTTCCTGCTCGGAAAGGTGTTGGCGCAAGGCATCGTCGACAAGAGCAGCGGCGAGATCCTGGCCAACCCCAACGAGGAGATCACCGACGCGATGCTGAAGAAGCTCGCGGCCGCCGGCGTCGAGCAGATCCGCACCATCTACACCAACGACCTGGACCAGGGGCCCTACATGTCGCAGACCCTGCGCATCGACGAGACCCAGGATCAGCTCGCCGCGCAGGTGGCGATCTACCGGATGATGCGTCCTGGCGAGCCGCCCACCGAGGACGCGGTGCGCACGCTGTTCAATGGCCTGTTCTTCTCCGAGGACCGCTACGACCTGTCGGCGGTGGGACGCATGAAGTTCAATCGCCGGGTGGGGCGCGAGGAGCTCACCGGGCCGAGCACCATGTCCAACGAGGACATCGTGGCGGTGATCCGCATCCTGGTGGGCCTGCGCAACGGCCGCGGCGAGATCGACGACATCGACCACCTGGGCAACCGCCGCGTGCGCTCGGTGGGCGAGCTGGCGGAGAACCAGTTCCGCGCCGGGCTGGTGCGGGTGGAGCGTGCGGTGAAGGAGCGCCTGTCCCAGGCCGAGTCCGAGAACCTGATGCCGCACGACCTGATCAACGCCAAGCCGGTGTCGGCGGCGGTGCGGGAGTTCTTCGGCTCCTCGCAGCTGTCGCAGTTCATGGACCAGACCAACCCGCTGTCCGAGATCACCCACAAGCGCCGCGTGTCGGCGCTGGGCCCGGGCGGCTTGACGCGCGAGCGCGCGGGCTTCGAGGTGCGCGACGTGCACCCCACGCACTATGGCCGGGTGTGCCCGATCGAGACGCCCGAGGGTCCGAACATCGGCTTGATCAACTCGCTGGCGCTGTACGCCCGCACCAACCCGTACGGCTTCCTGGAGACGCCGTACCGGCGTGTGGAAGACGGGCGCGTGACCGACCAGATCGTGTTCCTGTCGGCGATCGACGAGGGCCAGTACGTGATCGCCCAGGCCAACGCGGCGCTGGACAAGCGCGGCAGGTTCGTGGACGAGATGGTGTCGTGCCGGCACCACAACGAGTTCACCATGGCCACGCCGGACCGCATCGAGTGCATGGACGTGGCGCCGTCGCAGATCGTGTCGGTGGCCGCCTCGCTGATCCCGTTCCTCGAGCACGACGACGCCAACCGCGCGCTGATGGGCTCCAACATGCAGCGCCAGGCGGTGCCCTGCCTGCGGCCGGAGAAGCCGCTGGTCGGCACCGGCATCGAGCGCACCGTGGCGGTGGATTCGGGCACCGCGGTGCAGGCGCGCCGCGGCGGGGCGGTCGATTACGTGGACGCGAGCCGCATCGTGGTGCGCGTCAACGACGAGGAGACCACGGCCGGTGAGGTCGGGGTGGACATCTACAACCTGGTGAAGTACACGCGCTCCAACCAGAACACCAACATCAACCAGCGCCCGATCCTCAAGCCCGGCGACATGATCGCCCGCGGCGACGTGGTCGCCGACGGCGCCTCCACCGACACCGGCGAGCTGGCCCTGGGCCAGAACCTGCTGGTGGCGTTCATGCCGTGGAACGGCTACAACTTCGAGGATTCGATCCTGATCTCGGAGCGAGTGGTGGCCGACGACCGCTTCACCTCGATCCATATCGAGGAGCTGTCGGTGGTGGCGCGCGACACCAAGCTCGGACCCGAGGAGATCACGCGCGACATCTCCAACCTGTCGGAGGCGCAGTTGGCGCGGCTCGACGAGTCGGGCATCGTCTACATCGGCGCCGAGGTCGAGGCCGGCGACGTGCTGGTGGGCAAGGTCACGCCCAAGGGCGAGACCCAGCTCACCCCCGAGGAGAAGCTGCTGCGCGCCATCTTCGGCGAGAAGGCCTCGGACGTGAAGGACACCAGCCTGCGCGTGCCTTCGGGCATGTCCGGCACCGTCATCGACGTCCAGGTGTTCACCCGCGAAGGTATCGAGCGCGACAAGCGTGCCCAGCAGATCATCGAAGACGAGCTGGCGCGCTATCGCAAGGATCTGAACGACCAGCTGCGCATCGTCGAGGACGACAGCTTCGGCCGGATCGAGCGCCTGCTCACCAACAAAGTGGCCAACGGCGGGCCGAAGAAGCTCGCCAAGGGCACGCGCATCACCAAGCAGTACCTGCAGGAGCTGGAGCGGTTCCACTGGTTCGACATCCGCCTGGCGGCCGAGGACGCCGCCAGCCAGCTGGAGCAGCTCAAGGCCAGCCTGGAGCAGAAGCGCGTCGAGTTCGACCAGGCCTTCGAGGCGAAGAAGAAGAAGCTCACCAGCGGCGACGAGCTGCCGCCGGGCGTGCAGAAGATGGTCAAGGTGTACCTGGCGGTGAAGCGGCGGCTGCAGCCGGGCGACAAGATGGCCGGCCGGCACGGCAACAAAGGCGTGATCTCCAAGATCGTGCCGGTCGAGGACATGCCGCACATGGCCGACGGCGCGCCGATGGACATCGTGCTGAACCCGCTGGGCGTGCCCTCGCGCATGAACGTCGGCCAGATCCTGGAGACGCACCTGGGCTGGGCGGCCAAGGGCGTGGGCAAGCGCATCGGCGAGATGCTCGACGCGCAGGCCAAGCTCGCCGACCTGCGCAAGGCGCTGGCCTTGGTCTACAACTCCAGCGGAACGCCGGAGGAGATCGACTCGCTTTCCGACCAGGAGGTGATCGGGCTCGCGCGCAACCTGCGCGAGGGCGTGCCCTTCGCCACGCCGGTGTTCGACGGCGCCACCGAGGACGAGATCAAGAACATGCTGGAGCTGGCGGGATTGCCGCGCAGCGGCCAGGTGGAGCTGCTCGACGGGCGCACCGGCGAGCCCTTCGACCGCCCGGTCACGGTGGGTTACATGCACATGCTGAAGCTGCATCACCTGGTGGACGACAAGATGCACGCGCGCTCGACCGGCCCGTACAGCCTGGTCACGCAGCAGCCGCTGGGCGGCAAGGCGCAGTTCGGCGGTCAGCGCTTCGGCGAGATGGAGGTGTGGGCGCTGGAAGCCTACGGCGCCGCCTATACCCTGCAGGAGATGCTCACCGTCAAGTCCGACGACGTGAGCGGCCGCACCAAGGTGTACGAGAACATCGTCAAGGGCGAGCACAAGATCGATGCCGGCATGCCCGAGTCGTTCAACGTTCTGGTGAAGGAAATCCGGTCGCTGGCTATCGACATCGATCTGGAGCGCTACTAGGGCAAGGGCAAGCCACGGAGATCACAGACGACTGCAAGGGCAGCTGTCTCTGTGCGCTCTGTGGCCAGAGGTTCTCTTGAAGTCTTGTTTGAAGTGCGTCGCACCACTTCGGAGTGAAAGATGAAAGCATTGCTGGATCTGTTCAAGCAAGTGACTCAGGAAGAGGAGTTCGATGCGATCCGCATCGGCCTGGCCTCGCCCGAGAAGATCCGCTCCTGGTCCTACGGCGAGGTGAAGAAGCCGGAGACCATCAACTACCGCACCTTCAAGCCCGAGCGCGACGGCCTGTTCTGCGCCAAGATCTTCGGCCCGGTGAAGGACTACGAGTGCCTGTGCGGCAAGTACAAGCGCCTGAAGCACCGCGGGGTGATCTGCGAGAAGTGCGGCGTCGAGGTGACGCTGTCCAAGGTGCGCCGCGAGCGCATGGGCCACATCGAGCTGGCGAGCCCGGTGGCGCACATCTGGTTCCTGAAGTCGCTGCCCTCGCGCCTGGGGCTGGTGCTGGACATGACCTTGCGCGACATCGAACGCGTGCTCTACTTCGAGGCCTACGTGGTGACCAACCCCGGCCTCACCCCGCTGCACCGCGGCCAACTGCTGTCGGAAGACGATTACCTGTCCAAGGTGGAGGAGTTCGGCGACGACTTCTCCGCGGTGATGGGCGCGGAGGGGATCCGCGAGCTGCTGCGCAACCTCGATCTGGCGCGCGACATCGACAAGCTGCGCAAGGAGCTGGAAGGCACCGACTCCGAGACCAAGATCAAGAAGTACGCCAAGCGGCTGAAGGTGCTGGAGGCGTTCCACAAGTCCGGCATCAAGCCGGAGTGGATGATCATGGAAGTGCTGCCGGTGCTGCCGCCCGAGCTGCGCCCGCTGGTGCCGCTCGACGGCGGGCGCTTCGCGACCTCCGACCTGAACGACCTGTACCGGCGCGTGATCAACCGCAACAACCGGCTGAAGCGCCTGCTCGAGCTGAAGGCGCCCGAGATCATCGTGCGCAACGAGAAGCGCATGCTGCAGGAGGCGGTGGACTCGCTGCTCGACAACGGCCGCCGCGGCAAGGCCATGACCGGCGCCAACAAGCGGCCGCTGAAGTCGCTCGCCGACATGATCAAGGGCAAGGGCGGCCGCTTCCGCCAGAATCTGCTGGGCAAGCGCGTGGACTACTCCGGGCGCTCGGTGATCGTGGTCGGCCCGCAGCTGAAGCTGCACCAGTGCGGCCTGCCCAAGAAGATGGCGCTGGAGCTGTTCAAGCCGTTCATCTTCCACAAGCTGGAGGTGATGGGGCTCGCCACCACCATCAAGGCGGCCAAGCGCCTGGTCGAGCAGGAGGTGCCCGAGGTGTGGGACATCCTGGAAGAGGTGATCCGCGAGCACCCGGTGATGCTCAACCGCGCCCCGACCCTGCACCGCCTCGGCATCCAGGCCTTCGAGCCGGTGCTGATCGAGGGCAAGGCGATCCAGCTGCACCCGCTGGTGTGCGCCGCCTTCAACGCCGACTTCGACGGCGACCAGATGGCGGTGCACGTGCCGCTGTCGCTGGAGGCGCAGATGGAGGCGCGCACGCTGATGCTGTCCTCCAACAACGTGCTGTCGCCCGCCAACGGCGATCCGATCATCGTGCCGTCGCAGGACATCGTGCTGGGGCTGTACTACATGACGCGCGAGAAGGTCGGCGCGCGCGGCGAGGGCATGAACTGCGTCGACGTGGCCGAGGTGCTGCGCGCGTACGAGAGCCGCCAGGTGGAGCTCGGCGCGCGCATCCGCGTGCGTATCCGCGAGCAGGAGCGCGACGACAACGGCGCGCTGCGCGAGAAGCTCACCCGGTACGACACCACCGTGGGCCGGGCGCTGCTGTCCGAGATCCTGCCCGCCGGGCTGCCGTTCGCCTTGATCAACAAGCCGCTCAAGAAGAAGGAGATCTCGCGCCTGATCAACGCCGGCTTCCGGCGCTGCGGGCTGCGCGAGACGGTGATTTTCGCCGACCGGCTGATGTACACCGGCTTCACGCTTGCCACCCGCGCCGGCGTGTCGATCGCGGTGGACGACATGCAGGTGCCGCCGGAGAAGCACGAGATCATCGCCAATGCCGAGAAGGAAGTACAGGAGATCGAGTCGCAGTACACCTCCGGCCTGGTGACCCAGGGCGAGCGCTACAACAAGGTGGTGGACATCTGGGGCCGCGCCGGCGACATGGTGGCCAAGGCCATGATGGACCGCCTGGGCACCGAGCCGGTGCAGGAGTGGGACGCCAGGCAGGGCGGCTGGTCGCCGATGAAGGACAAGAAAGGCGCAGCGGTGATGCAGGAGTCGTTCAACGCCATCTACATGATGGCGGACTCCGGCGCGCGCGGCTCCGCGGCGCAGATCCGCCAGCTCGCCGGCATGCGCGGCCTGATGGCGAAGCCGGACGGCTCCATCATCGAGACGCCGATCACCGCCAACTTCCGCGAGGGCCTGAACGTCCTGCAGTACTTCATCTCCACGCACGGCGCGCGCAAGGGCCTGGCCGACACCGCGTTGAAGACCGCGAACTCCGGCTACCTCACGCGGCGCCTGGTGGACGTGACGCAGGACCTGGTGGTGGTGCAGGACGACTGCGGCACGCAGGAAGGCTTCACCATGAAGGCGCTGGTCGAAGGCGGCGAGGTGGTCGAGGCGCTGCGCGAGCGCATCCTCGGCCGCGTGTCGGCCACCGACCTGATGCACCCGGAGACCGGGCAGGTGGTGTACCCCGCCGGGACGCTGCTCAACGAGGACGAGGTCGAGGGCATCGAGGCGCTCGGCATCGACGAGGTCAAGGTGCGCACCCCGCTCACCTGCGAAACCCGTTACGGCCTGTGCGCCAAGTGCTACGGCCGCGACCTGGGCCGCGGGCAGCTGGTGAACGTGGGCGAGGCGGTGGGCGTGATCGCCGCGCAGTCGATCGGCGAGCCGGGCACGCAGCTCACCATGCGCACCTTCCACATCGGCGGAGCGGCCTCCCGTACCGCGGTGGCGAGCCAGCTCGAGAGCAAGTCCACCGGCACGGTGCGCTTCTCGCCGCTGATGCGCTACGTCACCAACCCGCGCGGCGAGGCGGTGGCGATCTCGCGCAGCGGCGAAGTGGTCATCGTGGACGACAACGGCCGCGAGCGCGAGCGCCACAAGCTGCCTTACGGCGCCACCCTGTCGGTGGGCGACGGCACCCCGGTCAGGGCCGGCAAGGTGCTGGCCACCTGGGACCCGCACACCCGGCCGATCATCACCGAGTACGCGGGGCGCATCAAGTTCGAGAACGTCGAGGAAGGCGTGACGGTGGCCAAGCAGATCGACGAGGTCACCGGCCTGTCCACTCTGGTGGTGATCGACCCCAAGCGCCGCGGCATGGCCCAGGCCAAGGGCCTGCGTCCCAGCGTCAAGCTGATCGACGACAGCGGCAAGGAGGTGCGCATTCCGGGCACCGAGCTGCCGGTCAACATCACCTTCCAGATCCACTCGATCATCACGGTGAAGGACGGCCAGCAGGTGCAGGTGGGCGAGGTCCTCGCGCGCATCCCGCAGGAAACCTCCAAGACCCGCGACATCACCGGAGGTCTGCCGCGCGTGGCCGAGCTGTTCGAGGCACGTTCGCCGAAGGACGCCGGCCTGCTCGCCGAGATCACCGGCACCGTGTCGTTCGGCAAGGACACCAAGGGCAAGCAGCGCCTGATCATCACCGACCTGGACAGCGTCGCCCACGAGTACCTGATCCCGAAGGACAAGCACGTGATGGCGCACGACGGCCAGGTGGTGAACAAGGGCGAGATGATCGTGGACGGCCCGGCCGACCCGCACGACATCCTGCGCCTGCTCGGGGTGGAGGCGCTGGCGCGCTACATCATCGACGAGGTGCAGGACGTGTACCGCCTGCAGGGGGTGAAGATCAACGACAAGCACATCGAGGTGATCGTCCGGCAGATGCTGCGCCGGGTGCACATCGTCGATGCCGGCGATTCGGACTTCATCCAGGGCGAGCAGGTGGAGCGCTCGGAGGTGCTGGAGGTCAACGACCAGCTGATCGCCGAGGGCAAGCGGCCGGGCACCTACGAGCATCTGCTGCTGGGGATCACCAAGGCGTCGCTATCCACCGACTCGTTCATCTCCGCGGCCTCCTTCCAGGAGACCACCCGGGTGCTGACCGAGGCGGCGATCATGGGCAAGAAGGACGAGCTGCGGGGGCTCAAGGAGAACGTGATCGTCGGGCGGCTGATCCCGGCGGGCACCGGGCTCGCTTACCACAACACCCGGCGCAAGCAGCAGGCCGGGGAAGACCTGGCCGCCACGCCCGAGCTGGTGGAGGCCGAGGTCGGCCTGTCTCCGCAGGACGAGCAGGTGGCCTAGGTCTCAGAGCAAGACGAACCGCGGAGGACGCGGAGGACGCAGAACAACTCGCGAGGGGGTTCCTCTGCGTCCACCGCGTCCTCCGCGGTGGATTCGGTTCCCGCGGCTGGCATAGCGGATTGCTTGACACTCTAAGCGTAGGGCCCTAGAATCCCACGTCTTTTTACCCCGCTGGCCGGCGCGATTCCCCGGCGGCAGGGTGGGCAGGTGGAAGTGACCGGGACGGCGCCAGCGCCGTCCTGAGTTTTTTTCTGCGCCAGGGTTTATCGGAATCGATTGTCCCGGCTGGCCGGCCGTCGCGGCCGGCAGCAGCGGCCCGCAAGCGGGCGGACGGGGACGGGGCGCGCCGGGGTTCGCGCCCGCGCCCGCAAGGTCATGCACCACTAGCACGCCAACACGAACCGGGTTTACAGGGGCTTTCATGCCGACAGTCAATCAACTCGTGCGCAAGCCGCGCGCGGCGAAGCGCCCGAAGAGCAAGGTGCCCGCGCTGGAGAACTGCCCGCAGAAGCGCGGCGTGTGCACGCGCGTGTACACGACCACGCCGAAGAAGCCGAACTCGGCGCTGCGCAAGGTCGCCAAGGTGCGCCTCACCAACGGCTTCGAGGTGATCGGCTACATCGGCGGCGAGGGGCACAACCTGCAGGAGCACTCGGTGGTCCTGATCCGCGGCGGCCGCGTGAAGGACCTGCCCGGTGTGCGCTACCACGTGGTGCGCGGCAGCCTGGACACGCAGGGCGTGAACGGGCGCAAGCAGGGACGCTCCAAGTACGGGGCGAAACGTCCGAAGGCGGCGTAATGACAGGGGCTAGGATCTAGGAACTGGGATCTAGGGAATTGATGAGAAGGGCCGTTCTCAACACCCCCTAGCCCCCTAGATCCTAGATCCTAGCTCCTAGATCCTAAGAGGTTCATCGAGATGCCAAGGCGCAGAGAAATTCCGAAGCGGGAGATCCTTCCCGATCCGAAGTTCAGCAGCCAGGACGTGGCCAAGTTCGTCAACGTGGTCATGACCCGGGGCAAGAAGTCGGTGGCTGAGCGCATGGTGTACGGCGCGCTCGAGCAGATCTCCAAGAAGGGCGGCAAGGACCCGCTGGAGGTGTTCTCCAGCGCGCTCTCCAACGTGCGCCCGATGGTGGAAGTGAAGAGCCGGCGCGTGGGCGGCGCCAACTACCAGGTGCCGGTGGAAGTGCGCTCGGTGCGCCGCACCGCGCTGGCGATGCGCTGGCTGCGCGACGCCGCGCGCAAGCGCAGCGAGAAGTCCATGGTCCAGCGCCTGGCCAACGAGCTGGCCGAGGCGGCCGAGGGCCGCGGCGGGGCGATGAAGAAGCGCGAGGAAGTGCACCGCATGGCGGAGGCCAACAAGGCGTTCAGCCATTACCGGTTCTAGACGGATCGTAGCCGGACAGGAAGCGAAGCAGACGGGGTCAGGCAAGTGGCACGCATCACACCCATCGAGCGGTACCGGAACATCGGGATCAGCGCGCATATCGACGCGGGCAAGACCACGACCACCGAGCGCATCCTGTTCTATACCGGCGTGTCCCACAAGATCGGCGAGGTCCACGACGGCGCCGCCGTGATGGACTGGATGGAGCAGGAGCGCGAGCGCGGCATCACCATCACCTCGGCGGCGACCACCTGCTTCTGGAAGGGGATGGACAGCAACTATCCCGAGCACCGCATCAACATCATCGACACGCCGGGCCACGTCGACTTCACCATCGAGGTGGAGCGGTCCATGCGCGTGCTGGACGGCGCCTGCCTGGTGTACTGCGCCGTGGGCGGCGTGCAGCCGCAATCCGAGACCGTGTGGCGCCAGGCCAACAAGTACGGCGTGCCGCGGCTCGCATTCGTCAACAAGATGGACCGCCAGGGCGCCGACTACTTCAAGGTCTACAGCCAGATGCGCCAGCGGCTCAAGGCCAACCCGGTGCCGATCCAGATCCCGATCGGGGCCGAGGACAAGTTCGCCGGCGTCATCGACCTGGTGCGCATGAAGGCGATCCACTGGGACGAGGCCTCGCTCGGGATGAAGTACGAGCTGCGCGACATCCCGGCCCACCTCGTCGCCGAGGCCAAGGAGTGGCGCGAGAAGATGGTCGAAGCCGCGGCCGAGGCCAGCGAAGAGCTGATGAACAAGTACCTCGAGGCCGGCGATCTGCCGCTCCCCGATCTGAAGCACGGCCTGCGGCTGCGTACCATCCACAGCGAGATCGTGCCGATGCTGTGCGGCTCCGCGTTCAAGAACAAGGGCGTGCAGGCCATGCTCGACGCGGTGATCGACTACCTGCCGGCGCCGGTGGATATCCCCCCGGTGAAGGGCGAGAACGCGCGCGGCGAGCCCGCCTCGCGCACGGCGGCCGACGACCAGCCGTTCTCCGCGCTCGCCTTCAAGATCATGACCGATCCCTTCGTCGGCCAGCTCATCTTCTTCCGCGTGTACTCGGGCGTGGTCAACTCCGGGGACACCGTGTTCAACCCGATCAAGGGCAAGAAGGAGCGCATCGGCCGCATCCTGCAGATGCACGCCAACGAGCGCAAGGAGATCAAGGAAGTGCGCGCCGGCGACATCGCCGCGGCGGTGGGATTGCGCGAGGCGACCACCGGCGACACGCTGTGCGATCCGGACAAGATCATCGTCCTCGAGCGCATGGAGTTCCCGGAGCCGGTGATCAGCCAGGCGGTCGAGCCCAAGACCAAGGCCGATCAGGAGAAGATGGGCGTGGCGCTGGGGCGCTTGGCGCAGGAGGACCCGTCGTTCCGGGTGCACACCGACGACGAATCCGGGCAGACCATCATCTCCGGCATGGGCGAGCTGCATCTCGAGATCATCGTCGACCGCATGCGACGCGAGTTCAACGTCGAGGCCAACGTGGGCAAGCCGCAGGTGGCCTATCGCGAGGCGGTGAAGAAGGGGGTCGAGGTCGAAGGCAAGTTCATCAAGCAGACCGGCGGCAAGGGCCAGTACGGGCACGTCTGGCTCAAGGTCGAGCCGAACCAGCCGGGCAAGGGCTACGAGTTCGTGGACGCGATCAAGGGCGGCAGCGTGCCGCGCGAGTACATCCCGGCGGTCGGCAAGGGCGTGGCGGACGCCACCCGCAGCGGCGTGCTGGCCGGCTATCCCGTGGTGGACGTGAAAGTCACCCTGTTCGACGGTTCCTACCACGAGGTGGACTCGTCCGAGAACGCGTTCAAGATGGCGGGCTCCATGGCGTTCAAGGACGGGATGCGCAAGGCCACCCCGGTGCTGCTCGAGCCGATGATGGCGGTCGAGGTGGAAACACCCGAGGACTTCATGGGCAACGTCGTCGGCGACCTGTCGTCGCGCCGCGGCATGATCCAGGGCATGGACGATCAGGTGGGCGGCATCAAGGTGGTCAGGGCCGAGGTGCCTCTGGCCGAGATGTTCGGCTACTCGACCACGCTGCGCTCGCTGACACAGGGGCGCGCCACCTACACCATGGAGTTCAAGCACTACACCGAGGCTCCGAAGAATGTGGCCGATGCCATTATCAACAAGAAATGATTCCAGCGGCATCAACAAGAAATGATCGCGGCGGCATCGACAAGAACCAACAGCGACAGTCATTGAGGAACGACCATCATGGCTAAGGGCAAATTCGAGCGGACCAAGCCGCATGTGAACGTGGGCACGATTGGGCACGTGGACCACGGCAAGACGACGCTGACCGCGGCCATGACGCTGGTGCTGAGCAGGAAGTACGGG
>Ga0187892_10007098_pt1 | contig 16184 bp, 29 predicted proteins | sample MA1701073metaG_FD_139345 | JGI IMG/M metagenome (GOLD analysis project Ga0187892, IMG submission 139345) | Bio-ooze microbial communities from a basaltic lava cave in the Kipuka Kanohina Cave System on the Island of Hawaii, USA - MA170107-3 metaG ... | reverse complement strand
ATTCTGCCCGAGGAACGGGCGGCGATTTGTGAGTTCGCGCTGCGCTATCCGAAGATCGGGTACCGGAAGTTGACCTGGATGATGGTGGATGAGGCGGTGGCCTGTGTCGGGGAAAGCACGGTGTATCGGGTCTTGAGCGAAGCGGACCTACTGTCGCGCTGGAAGCGCTCGAGCGCCGGTGGCGACTATACGTTCCGGCCGACGGCCCCGAACCAGCAGTGGCACACGGATGTTATGTACGTGTGGGTGGCGGCGCGGTTTTACTTTCTCTTAAGCTTTGTCGATGGCCTATAGCCGCTACGTCGTACACCACAAGCTGTTGATCGAGCTCAATGGTCAATCAGTGGCCACCGAGCTGCAAGCGGCGCTCGAAACCACCCAGGGTGCCAAGCCGCGCGTCGTGCACGATCACGGCAGTGAGTTCATCAATCGGGACGTGGCCGCCGTCATCAAAGCGCACAACCTGATCGACATCAAAACGAAGCCGCGGCATCCGGAATCCAACGGCATCGTCGAGCGCTTCAACGGCACCGTGCGGGCGGAGAGCGACGATGGCTATGGCGACAATTACTTACACGCCGAGGCGATCCTCGCGAAGCTGATGCGCCATTACAATGAAGAGCGGCTCCACGCGGCTTAGGCTATATGACGCCCTCGACCTGGCATCGCGGGCAACCGAACGAAGTTCGAGCGGAGCGTGCGCGGCGAATCGCTGCGGCCCGTGCGCATCGCAAACTGATCAACCAGCAGCGATTTGTCGAGGCTGCTTAGGCAGGAAAAATCTCCCTTCTTGGCGAAGACGTTTTGTCCAAGTTGACATGAAGCGCGACACGGGCTTCGGCTAAGGCCTTCCCAATCCAGTTGCGCCAGGTTTTCCCGGGAGGAATCGTCCGGTCCCAAAATACCGACCGGCCGTGAGACGCCAGGCCGGAAGCGAGAGGCTTGACCCGCTCGATGTCCTCGTGTGCATAGCTAACTAATAAATATGTCGGCCACAGGCCCCTCTTCGTGTCACGCAACCGCAGGGTTCGAAAGTAAGCTATCAATCAGGTTCGCAAAAACATGCGGTCAGATCGCGTTTCGTGCTGGACAAGCGTGCCGGACAGCGGTAGCGCGGGCGCCCATGCAAGCATGCCGATGCGCCAAGATACGACGACTACTATACGCCCCCTTGCTTTTTTATGTGTCGGCCTGCGGCCGACGCGTTGGTGGGTTACGCCGCAAACAGCGCGGCTTACCCACCCTACAAATGAGACGAAGGCTCGTCGGCCAACTCTGGTGTCCCGGGTTCTAGCCTGCGTCTACTCCAATTCCTCGAAGCTGATGGGCTGGCCCAAGTATAGGCCCAATGCCGCGTCGGCGCGCCCCTGGTTGACGGCGATCTCGGCGAGCCCGTTCGAGTTTTCGTACCACATGGGATGCCCCACAGGCACGTCACTGAACGTTCTGGCCTTGGGCACGCGTTGCCCCGCAATTCTGATGGCGGCCTGCGGCGATACGACCGAGGCGCGCACACCGGTCATCGCATTTCCGAAGTGGTCGAGGTAGACGATCTCATGGAGATCATCGGGCCACGTCGCATAATCGCTTAGCTCCAGAGGTTCCCACTGGGGAAATTGACCACGGGCGAGGGTGGCGGCAACGGGCGCGTAGAGATCGCGGCCATGAAACGTCGCCGAGATCACCTCGGGGCGCCAGGTGATCTTCCACGCACGGCCAGATCCCCCGTGCTTCATCACCGCGTTGAAGATGCCGTTGCCGGGACCGACAAACCATTGTTCGTCGACTTGAACGACGACCGGTGCCTGCGAGTGGCTGCCGACACCGGGATCCACGACGCATAAAAACACACTGTTTTTCGGGAATCCGTGGCGATAGGCGGCAAGCAGATAGGCCGTGGCGCGAGGATCGTAAGTGGGGGCATTGGCGAAGAGGTTGACGACCTGGACCCCAGGCGCATATTGATACAGCACGGCGAGAATCTGACCGAGGTAGGGCCCTTCCATCCCGTAATCCGTCACTAAGACGATCATGACAGTCGATTGTCGGAGAGGCGTAGCCTCGCTGCAACCCTCAACTCAAAGCTTGAGCCTCGTGTATCGCCTCGTTTCTGACATCTTATTAATCCGGAAGGCTAATTCCCTCCCCCTGGTAGGGGGAGGGTTAGGGTGGGGGTTGAAACTCAACGTTGCCCAGTGCCTAGTGCCTAGGCAAAGTGCCCTATGAAACCTTCTACCCCCATCCCCACCTTCCCCCTTGCAGGGGGAAGGGCAAAAATGAGGGGATACCTGAGAGCTTGAGCAGAAATCCTGCCGGGAGCGAATCAGGAGGTTTTCGCGTCCTTCGTAGCGTCGGCGCCGGTCGCCTCTTGCGGCAAGGGCCGATCGACGAGCTCGACCAAGGCCATCGGCGCGCGGTCACCGTTACGGAAACCGCACTTAAGGATACGTAAATAACCACCGGGCCTCTCCCGATAACGCGGTCCGAGATCGCTAAAAAGCTTCGCGACCACCTGTTTGTCCCGCAACCGAGCAAACGCCAACCGGCGTTTCGCCATCGTGTCTTGTTTGGCAAGCGTAATCAGCGGCTCCGCAGTGCGGCGCAGTTCCTTGGCCTTGGGAACGGAGGTCTTGATAACCTCGTGCCGAAACAGCGACACCGCCATGTTCCTGAACATCGCCTTACGATGGCTGCTAGTGCGGCTAAGCTGCCTGCCGATGTTAAGATGTCGCATTCCTTAACCTCCTTCAGCTCCGGCCGCTGCAGCGCCGGCCGAGATTTTTTGCAAGCCCGGCGGCGGCCAATTAGCGAGCCGCATGCCGAGCGACAAGCCCCGTGTGGCTAACACATCCTTGATCTCAGTGAGTGATTTTTTCCCTAGATTCGGGGTCTTGAGCAACTCCACCTCGGTACGCTGGATGAGATCCCCGATATAGTAGATGTTCTCCGCTTTCAGGCAGTTCGCCGAGCGCACCGTCAATTCCAGATCATCGATGGAGCGCAGCAAGATCGGGTCGATCTCCACATCCCTCGTTCCCTGCGGCGTCGGCTGCTGGCCGCCGCTGAGATCGACGAAGATCGATAACTGCTCCTGTAAAATGCCGGCCGCCCTGCGGACGGCGGTCTCGGGATCCACGGTGCCGTTAGTTTCGATCTCCATGACCAATCTATCGAGGTCGGTGCGTTGCTCGACGCGGGCATTTTGAACCTCGTAAGCGACCCGGCGAATAGGGCTAAACGAGGCGTCCAGCTTCAAGCGGCCGATCGCATGCTCTTCCTCCTCGGCGTTCATCCGGGTATTCGCCGGGACATAACCCCGTCCGCGCGTGACCCGAAGCGTGAGATGGAGCTCCCCGCCCTCCATCAAGGTCGCGAGATGATGTTCTGTATTGACGATCTCGACGTCATGGTCTAGGGAGATATCGCGCGCTAGCACATCGCCGCGGCCCTTCTTATTGAGCGTCAACATCGCCTCGTCACGGGCGTGCATGCGTATCGCGAGCCCTTTGAGATTCAACAAGATGTCCGTGACATCCTCTTGGACACCGGGAATCGTCGTGTATTCGTGCAAAACGTTTTCGATCGTGACTTCCGTGATGGCACAGCCCGGAAGCGATGACAGCAAGACGCGCCGCAAGGCGTTTCCCAGGGTGTGCCCGAAGCCCCGGTCCAAGGGCTCCAATATCATGCGCGCACAGCGGCTGCTCACCGCTTGGACGTCGATCTGGCGTGGCTTCAGTAAACTGATGGTATTTGCCAACATGCGAACTGGCCCTCTCGGCTACTTCGAATAAAGCGCCACTACGAGCGATTCGTTGATATCCGGCGGCAGCTCGCCGCGATCCGGAACGGTTTTAAATATCCCTTCCATTTTCTTGGGATCGACCTCCACCCACTCCGGGAATCCGTACTGTTCGGAGAGAGTCAATGCGTCCTGGATCCTGACCTGAGCCCGACCCTTCGGTGAGACGCTGATCACATCGTTGGCCCGCACCTCATAGGATGGGATGTTGGTCGCCTTGCCGTTAACCCATATAGCCTTGTGGCTCACCAACTGCCGCGCCTCGGCCCGCGTCACCCCAAACCCCATACGGTAGACGACGTTGTCCAAACGGGACTCCAGTAGCTTGAGAAGGTTTTCGCCTGTCGATCCCCTGCGGCGAGCAGCCTCCTGATAGACTTTACGAAACTGGCGTTCCAGGACCCCGTACATGATGCGCAGCTTCTGCTTCTCTCTGAGTTGCAGCGCGTAGTCCGATATGCGCCGCTGGCGGCTCTCCCCATGCTGGCCTGGGGGTTTGTCTAAGTGACACTTGGTCTCGAGCGGCCGGGCGCGGCTCTTGAGCGCGAGATCGACTCCTTGACGCCGGCTTAAGCGGCACGTCGGTCCGAGGTATCTGGCCATAATCTCTTATACCCGCCGCCGCTTCGGCGGGCGGCATCCGTTGTGGGGAATGGGTGTGACATCAGTGATGTTGGTGATCTTGAATCCGGCCGCATTGAGCGCGCGCACCGCCGATTCCCGGCCCGGCCCAGGTCCCTTGACGTAGACCTCGAGCGTCTCGACACCGAATTCTTTCACCGCGGTCCCGACCTTCTCGGCCGCGACCTGCGCTGCGAACGGCGTGCTCTTCCGCGAGCCCCGGAAACCGCTGGCGCCGGATGTGGACCAGCCGAGCGTATTGCCTTGCTTGTCGGTGATCGTAATGATCGTGTTGTTAAAAGAGGCATGGATATGGACCACCCCATCAACCACGATCTTCTTCGCCCGTTTGTGCGGACGTGCACTCTTGTTGGCCATGGTTATTTCCTTATCGCCTTGCGGGGTCCTTTTCGCGTTCGGGCGTTGGTGCGAGTCCGCTGCCCTCGCACCGGCAAACCCCGGCGATGCCGCAGTCCACGGTAGCAGCCGAGGTCCATCAAGCGCTTGATGTTCATCGATACCTCGCGCCGGAGATCCCCTTCGACGGGGTACTTGGCTATTTCGGCGCGCAGCGCATCCAATTGTTCCTCACTCAATTCCTTTACCTTGGCCGCCGGCGGCACGCGGGCCGCTCGGCAAATTGCGACCGCGCGCTTACACCCGATCCCGTAGACATGGGTAAGCGCGATGCTCGTGTGTTTTTGTACAGGTATGTTGACGCCGGCTACGCGGGCCATCCGGAGCACCTCTTAATCATCTTGATCATATAGCTTCACCACGCCGGCTGCGTACTTAACCCTGCCGCTGCTTATGCCGTTTTTCGGTGCAGATGACACGCACGACCCCTCGGCGCCGCACAATCTTGCAATTTCGGCAAACCTTTTTTACGGACGTCCTAACTTTCATACTATTCTCTACCGCCGGCCATAGCCCTTGAGGTTCGCCTTCTTCATCAAACCTTCGTACTGGTGGGACATCAAATGAGACTGGACTTGAGCCATGAAGTCCATCACCACGACGACGATGATGAGTAATGAGGTCCCTCCGAAATAGAAAGGCACATTGAACTTCAGGATTAAAAACTCCGGAAGCAAACAGACGAGCGTCACGTAGGCTGCGCCGGCCAAGGTCAAGCGCGTCATCACCCCGTCGATATACCGCGCGGTCTGATCGCCCGGCCGAATGCCCGGGACCAAGGCCCCCGACTTCTTTAGGTTTTCCGCCGTCTCCTTGGGATTGAACACCAGCGCGGTATAAAAGAAGCAGAAAAATATGATCCCGCCCGTGTACAGGATAACGTACAGCGGCTGACCCGGCGAGATAGCGTTAGCAACGTCCGCCAACCACCCCATCCCCTGCGTGCTCCCGAACCAGCTTCCGAGCGTCGACGGAAATAGGATCAAACTCGACGCGAATATGGGAGGAATGACGCCCGACATATTGAGTTTCAGCGGTAAATGACTGGTTTGCCCGCCGTAGGTGCGCCGCCCGACTTGCCGTTTGGCGTAGTTGACGGTGATGCGGCGCTGGCCGCGTTCGACATAGACCACGACCGCCGTCACCGCGAGAACCAGACAGAACAGCAGGACCAACGTGATGTAGTGGAGCTCGCCGATGCGGGCAAGCTCAAGCGAACCCCCGACCGCGCTCGGCAACCCGGCGACGATACCGGCGAAAATGATCATTGAAATCCCGTTCCCGATCCCACGTTCGGTGATCTGCTCACCGAGCCACATGAGGAACAGGGTCCCGGTCACCAAGGTCGTGACCGCGGTGACGCGAAAGCCAATCCCTGGGTTGAGCACCAAGGCCTGCGACGCCGCCTGCTGACCCTCGAGGGCGATGGCGACACCCAGGGCTTGAAACAGCGCCAAGCCAACGGTGCCGTAGCGCGTGTATTGGGTTAGTTTACGCCGGCCGGATTCGCCTTCCTTCTTTAACTGTTCGAGCTTCGGATGGACGACCGTCAGCAACTGCACGATGATGGAGGCCGAGATATAGGGCATGATCCCGAGGGCGACGATCGAAAACCGTTCCAGCGCGCCTCCCGAGAACATGTTAAACATGTCCAGAATCGTGCCGCGCTGCTCATTAAAGAGCTGCGCCAAGGCGATCGGGTTGATACCCGGGACCGGAATGTGCGTCGTGATCCGAAAGACGACCAAGGCGCCTAGGAGAAAAAATGCCCGTTGCCGCAGCTCGCTGAGCTGACCGAGGCCGCCGAGCGTGCCGGTTCCTAGAGGTCGGGTGACCGCCATCAGTCCTCGATTTTACCGCCCTGGGCTTCAATGATCGCGCGGGCGCCCTTGGTCACCGCAAGACCTTTGAGCCGGAGCGCCTTATCCAGCGTCCCGGTCGCAATGACCTTCGCGCGCTTTACTTGCCCGGCGACGAGCTTCGCGGCCTTGAGCGCAGCTAAATCGATGAGGTCCGCATCGACGCGGCCAAGATCGCCCAGGCGCACCTCGGAGACGTAGCGCGCGCTTCGCGATGCGAATCCGAATTTCGGTAGGCGCCGCTGCAAGGGCATTTGTCCGCCTTCGAACCCGCGCTTATGGTACCCGCCCGCGCGGGCGTGCTGCCCCTTATGCCCACGCCCGGCGGTCTTTCCCAACCCCGAACCCATCCCCCGGCCGAGCCTTCGGCGCTCGCGCTTGGAACCCCGCGCCGGCTTCAACGTATTAATTCTCATCTCAAGTTTCTTCCACCGCTAAGAGGTAGGATACCTTCGTTATCATGCCGCGGATGGCAGGCGTGTCATTCACGACGGTGCTGTGTCCGATCCGCCGTAGCCCCAAGCCTCGCACACACGCTTGGTGAGCCCTTAGCCGCCCAATCACACTCCGCACCAGAGTCACTTTCAAGCGCCCTTGTGGCTTAGGCGTCGCCATGGATCTCCTCAACCGTCTTGCCACGCTTGGCCGCATACCAGGCGGGATCATGGATGCCGGACAGGCCTTTGATGGTCGCCCTGACCACATTGACCTTGTTGGTCGTACCGATGCACTTGGCGACGACATTCTTCACTCCCGCCACTTCGAATACCGCCCGCATGGCGCCACCGGCGATGATGCCCGTACCCTCGGGCGCCGGAAGAATGAGAATTTTGGCCGCGCCGTGGCGTGCGGTGACGGGGTATTGAACCGTGCTACTGTCCCGCAAGGAAATTGAGCGCATGCTTCTTCTGGCCTTCTCCATCGCTTTTTGGATCGCCACGGGAACCTCACGCGCCTTGCCGCGCCCGAAACCGACCTTTCCGGCGCCGTCACCGACCACCGTTAGGGCCGAAAAACCGAAGATGCGCCCGCCTTTAACGACCTTGGCCACGCGATTGACGTGCACGAGCTTCTCCAAAAAACCTTCGCTCGATTCGCTTAAGCTATCTAACGCCATGCCTGCCACACCTAAAATTGGAGGCCCGATTCGCGCGCCGCATCGGCCAGCGCCTTGATCCGGCCATGGTACTTGAATCCCGATCGGTCAAATGCAACCCGATCGAGGCCTGCCGCTTTGGCGCGATCACCGACGGCTTTACCCACGATCACCGCGGCCTTAATGTTGCCGCCGTAGCCGATTTCCGCGCGTAGCGCCTTATCCAAGCTGGAAGCGCTGGCGACGACCTGAGCCCCGGCCGGCGCTATCACCTGGGCGTAGATATGCCGCGGCGTTTTATGGACGCTTAGCCGATGCAGCCCCAGTTCTCTTATCTTCGCGCGAGTACGGCGGGCGCGTCTTAGCCGAGTTGTTTTCTTGTCCACCGAAGTCCTTACCTCGCTATGCTTTCTTTGCTTCCTTACGCCTGATCACTTCGCCAGCGTACCGGATCCCCTTCCCCTTGTAAGGTTCCGGCGGCCGATACCTGCGAATATTCGCCGCGATCTGTCCCACCTGCTGTTTATCCACCCCTTTTACCACGATTTCCGTCGTACTTGGGGTCTGGATCGTGATGCCTTCGGGAATGTCGAAGTGAATCGGGTGAGAATAGCCAAGCGTGAGGTTCAATACTCTGCCCTGTAGTTGGGCGCGATAGCCCACCCCGGTGATCTCCAGTTTTTTCTGGAACCCCGTGGCGACACCTTCGAGCATATTGGCTAACAACGCTCGCGTCGTGCCCGCGAACATGCGGCCGGCCTTGGAGCCATCCTTGGGTGACACGCACAACCTCTGATCTTTGTTGATGATCTTCACCAAGTTGGAGAAGTCCCGCGACATCGTACCTTGAGAACCTTTCAGAATCACGGTCTGGTCCGTCACGGTGGCCTCGACCTCCTTCGGGAGCAGTACCGGATTTTTCGCGACTCTAGACATGACTACCCTCAGACGATGTAGCCCAACACTTCGCCACCGATGCCGCGCTGGCGCGCCTCGCGGTCGGACATGAGGCCCTGCGAGGTGCTCACGATGGCGATCCCTAGACCGCCGCTGACTTTGGGAATAGCGTTTTGCGAGCGGTAGATACGCAGGCCGGGGCGGCTGGCGCGCTTGATTTTCTCGATCACTGGCCGTCCTTCGAAATACTTGAGCGTCACCGCAAGCGCCGGCTTTCCATCGCGCTCCTGCGCGGTATAGTCTTCGATATAACCCTCGCGCTTGAGCACCTCAGCAAGTGCGCTCTTTTGCTTGGAACCCGGCAGGACGACACAACGCTTGCCCGCCGCTTGTCCATTGCGGAGCTGGGTGAACATGTCCGCAATCGGATCTTGCATGGTCATACTTTTAGCGTAGATTCCAAAAATGAGGCCGTGACGGCGTGCATGGTTACCAACTTGCCTTGACCAAACCCGGGACGTCACCGTCCATCGCGGCCAGCCGCAGTTTGTTGCGCGATAAGCCGAACTTGCGGTAGAAACCGCGCGGTCGCCCCGTAGCCCGACATCGATTGCGCAGCCGTACCGGACTCGAGTCTCTAGGCAACATGTGTAGCTTCACCCGCGCCTGCCCACGATCTTCCTCGCTGAGCGTGGTGTCTTTCATTTGCGCCGCCAGGCGTGCGCGCGCGGCCGCGTATTTTTTTACTAGCTTGAGCCGTCGCAGGTCGCGATTGATGAGCGATGTTTTTGCCATTTGGATCAGTGACGCAGCGGAAGCTTGAACGCGGTCAGCAAGGCCCGCGCCTCATCGTCCGTCCTTGCGGTGGTGGTAATACAGATATCCAAGCCCCGGATCACGTCGATTTTGTCGTAATCGATTTCCGGAAAAATAATCTGCTCCCTCACGCCGAAGCTGTAATTCCCTCGTCCGTCGAAGGCCCGGCCGCTCAAGCCACGAAAATCGCGGATCCTCGGTATCGCGATATTGATCAAGCGATCCAGAAACTCATACATGCGTTCGCTCCGGAGAGTCACCTTGCAGCCGATAGGCCAACCGTCCCGGATTTTGAAGTTGGCAATCGATTTACGCGCTCGCGTCACCACCGGTTTCTGGCCGGCGATCCGCGTTAAATCTTCGACCGCATGGTCGACAATCTTCTTATCCGCCACCGCTTCGCCAAGTCCCATGTTCAGCGTGATTTTTATAATCCGGGGGACCGCCATGACGCTCTTGTACCCATACGCCTTTTGCAACTCTGCGACGATGGTTTCGCGATAAATTGTACGCAACCGGGGCATGCCAACACCTGTGTCAGGTCTCTACTACTTCCCCCGAGGATTTGAAATAGCGCACCTTGCGGCCGTCCTCGAGTACTTTAAAGCCGACCTTGTCGGCCTTTTTTGTCTGCGGGTTATATAGCGCCACATTCGAAATATGGATGGGCGCTTCCTTCTCGACGATCCCGCCCGCGGTGCCCAAGCGCGGGTTAGGCCGGGTGTGGCGCTTTACCATATTGGCGCTCTCGACCACGACCCTGTCGTTGGGAAAAACGCGCGTCACCACCCCGCGGTGGCCTTTCGATTTACCCACGGAGATGACGACTTGATCGCCTTTTTTGATCTTACGCATTGCTCGACTCAGAGCTTGTGAAAAAATCGTCGCGAGCGAAGAAAGGTTGCGTTCCGCCGGAGCGCAGGAACCGGAGTGTATATTGCCATACATGAGGATTCCGAGCACCGCCGGAACGCGAGATTTCGAGTGCAGCAGATTTTTTCACAAGCTCTCAGAGTACTTCAGGTGCCAAGGAAATGATGCGCATAAACCGCTCAGTACGCAGCTCGCGGGTGACCGGGCCGAAAATCCGTGTCCCGATGGGTTGCAACTGCTTATCCAATAACACCGCGGCATTACCATCGAATCGAATCACCGATCCGTCCGCTCGCCGCACTCCCTTTTTCGTACGCACGACCACCGCGTCATACACCTCGCCCTTTTTTACCTTGCCCCGAGGGATGGCCTCCTTGATCGTGACTTTTATGATATCGCCGACATAAGCATACCGGCGCTTTGACCCGCCCAAAACCTTTATACACATCAAGCGCCGCGCTCCGCTGTTGTCGGCCGCATCCAGATTCGATTGCATCTGTATCATCGGTCAGTTCCCGGCAACGACAGCGGCATGGTTCAAAGCTCCGCGGCACGCTCGATAAGCTTTTGAACGCGCCAGCTTTTCCGCTTCGAGATCGGCGGGCACTCTTCGATAGCCACCGTATCCCCTTGCTTACAGGCACTGGCTTCGTCGTGGGCGAGTAACTTTGTCGAACGGCGTATGTATTTCTTGTACAAGGGGTGCAATACCTTGCGCTCAACGAGCACGGCAACGGTTTTTTGCATCTTATCGCTGACCACCTGACCGATCAGGACCCGCGGCGCTTTTAGCCGCTCATTCATGCGGACTCGCCTTGCTTCAGCTCGCGAAGGACGGTCTTCACGCGGGCGATCTCCCGTCTAACACCCTGGAGCCGGGTCGGCCTCACCGTTTGACCGGCGCCTCTTTGCATACGCAAGTTAAATTGCTCCCGCCGCAGGTCCAATAATAGACTTTGCAGCTCGCCGGGTTGTTTTTTCCTAAGTTCGTTTGCTCGCATCATAACAGCGTCCGACTCGTCATCGTGGTATTCATGGGGAGCTTAGCCCCTGCCAAGCGAAACGCCTCGCGCGCGATGTCGGTAGGCACGCCTTCCACTTCGTATAGCACGCGGCCCGCTTGCACCTGCGCGACCCAGTACTCCACGTTTCCCTTTCCTTTCCCTTGCCTGACTTCCAAGGGTTTGGTGGTGATAGGCTTGTCGGGGAACACTCGAATCCACAGCTTGCCGCCCCGCTTCACATGGCGCGAAATCGCGCGCCGCGCCGCTTCCAACTGGCGCGCCGTGATGCGTCCCGCCGTGGTGGCTTTTAACCCATACTCGCCAAAGCTTACGCGTAGGCCCTTGGTCGCAATACCGCGATTGCGGCCCTTTTGCTGCTTACGATACTTCGTTTGCTTAGGTTGAAGCATAATCGCGTAGCCGATTAACGAGGCAGGGCTCCGTCCACGCTCCGATCCTCGATCGGTGCCGCGCGATCTATCACCTCACCTTTGAAGATCCAAACCTTCACGCCTATCACGCCGTAGGTCGTCTTGGCCTCGGCTAAACCGTAATCGATGTCCGCCCGCAAGGTGTGTAAGGGCACGCGCCCTTCCCGGTACCACTCGGAACGGGCGATCTCCGCGCCGTTGAGCCTCCCGGCGACGTGGATCTTGATCCCCTGCGCCCCGAGCCTCATGGCGTTGGTCACCGCCCGTTTCATCGCCCGGCGGAACATGATACGGCGCTCGAGCTGACCCGCGACACTCTCCGCAACGAGATAAGCATCCAGCTCTGGTTTACGGATCTCCTCGACGCTGATCTGCACCGGCACGCCCATCAACTGCGACACCTGCTTGCGCAGCGACTCGATGTCTTCACCCTTCTTGCCGATGACGATACCGGGTCTCGCCGTATGAATAATGATGCGCGCATTGTTCGCCGGCCGTTCTATTTGGATGCGGCTGACCGAGGCCTGCCGCAGTTTCTTGCGCAAGAACTCGCGCACGGCGAGATCCATATTTAGATAATCCGCGTACTTCTTCGAATCGACATACCATTTCGATGACCAGTCTTTGACGATCCCGAGCCGTATACCTGTTGGATGAACCTTTTGTCCCATGGCTATCTCGTTACTCCGCGACGCGGACGGTGATGTGGCTGGTCCTCTTCATGAGTCGATTGGCGCGCCCCCGGGCTCGAGCCACTACCCGCTTCATCATCGGCGCGGTATCAATCATTATGGTTTCAACTCTAAGCGCATCGATGTCTGCGCCATCATTGTGCTCTGCATTTGCAATCGCCGATTCTAACACTTTCTTGATGATTCCCGCGGCCTTTTTACCGCTAAACGCCAATACGCTCAGGGCGCGATCCACCGGGAGCCCGCGGATTTGATCCGCAACCAGACGCGCCTTTTGCGGAGACACCCGCACGAACCGAAGCCTAGCTGCCGTTACCATGCTTGACCTGCCTTATGTGTGGTTCTTACGGACTCTTGGCCTTGCGATCGGCCGAATGGCCGCGAAAGGTCCTCGTTACCGCAAACTCCCCGAGCTTATGTCCAACCATATTCTCGGTAATATAAACCGGCAGGTGCTGGCGTCCATTATGGATGGCGATCGTGATCCCGACCATCTCCGGCGCCACGACCGAGCGGCGCGACCAGGTCTTGATGGGGCGCTTGTCCTTGCTGTCGCGGGCCTTGGCGACCTTTGCGGCAAGGTGGTGATCTATAAAAGGCCCTTTTTTGAGTGAGCGTGGCACGCGAGCTTCCGGACGCTAAGTTGCCTTATACCGACGCCGCACGATCATGCCGGTCGTCCGCTTGTTTTTCCGAGTCTTGTGGCCTTTGGTGGGCTGACCCCATGGGGTCACCGGGTGTCGCCCCCCGGAGCTCTTGCCTTCCCCGCCCCCGTGCGGATGATCGACAGGATTCATGGCCACACCGCGCACCGTTGGGCGGATACCTCGCCAGCGCGTCGCGCCGGCTTTACCGAGCGAACGCAGGGCATGCTCATTGTTGCCAACGTCTCCAATGGTCGCCCGGCAATCGAGAGGAACTTTCCGGACCTCCCCGGACCGCAGCCGCAAGGTCGCATGCCCCCCTTCGCGAGCGATCAGTTGCACCGCGGCGCCCGCGCTCCGGGCCAACTGGGCGCCTTTTCCGGGCCGTAGCTCCACGCAATGAATCGTCGTGCCGACGGGAATGTTGCGCAAGGCCAACGAATTCCCCGGCTGAATCGCCGCCTCGCTCCCCGACATCAAACGCATGCCCGATCGCACGTCTTTTGGTGCGACGATGTAACGGCGCTCGCCGTCCGCATACAGCAGCAACGCGATATGGGCGCTGCGGTTCGGATCGTACTCGATACGCTCAACGCGCGCCGGGATCCCGTCCTTACGGCGCTTAAAATCGATGATGCGGTAATGCTGCTTATGCCCGCCTCCCCGGTGGCGCACCGTAATTCTGCCACTGTTGTTGCGTCCAACCTTGCGTGTCTGTTTTTCAGTCAGCGGCCAATGGGGATCACCCTTGTGCAACCCGGGCGTCACTACCCGTACCACGCCGCGCGTACCCGCCGAGGTCGGTTTGAGCTGCTTCAATGCCACAGCGGCTTACTCCTTACCCAAGAAATTGATGTCAAATCCGGGTTTGAGGCTGACATAGGCTTTCTTTATGTCCGAACGGCGTCCCCGCATGCGGCGATTCGCCTTAACTTTCCCCTTGATTGTGCAAACCCTCACGCCTTCGACTTCGACTCTAAACATCAGCTCGACTGCTTGCTTGATCTCGGGCTTGGTTGCGTTCGGGATCACTCGAAATACGAACTGCCGGGCGCTGTCCGCAAGCCGCGTCGCTTTCTCCGAAACCCGGGGCTCGATGAGAAGCTGCAGCAACCGCTCCTGGTTCATGCGAGCCGGGCCTCGACGAGCTTGAGGGCGTCTTGCGTCATAAGCACCGTCGGGTGCTCGATCAAACGAACCGGATCGAGCGCCCGCGCGCCGGTGACCTCGAAGTGCGGGAGGTTCCTGGATGCCAGATCAAGGTTCCTTTCCTCTCGGTCGACGACGATTAATCCCGCCTCAAGACCCAAGACCTTAAGCCGCTCGATGAGCACTTTCGTCTTGGGCAAATGCATCACTAATGCGTCCACGATCTTGAGTCTCCCCGTGCGTGCGAGCTCGGAGAGGATGGACCGGAGTGCACCTGTATACATTCTTCGATTGACCTTTTGCCCGTAATCCCTCGGCACCGCCGCGAACGTGACCCCACCGCTACGCCAAAGCGGACTGCGTGAGCTGCCGGCGCGAGCGCGTCCCGTGCCCTTTTGTTTCCACGGCTTGCGGCCACCGCCCCGGACCTGCGCGCGGGACTTTAGGGCTTTGGTCCCGCTACGGCCCGCGGCGAGATAGGCCGTCACCACCTGATGCACGAGGGGCTCGTTATATTTGGCGTTAAACGATTGCTCGGAAACCGCGACGGCACCGACCACGGCCCCGGTGTCACCCGATTGGATCTCAAGCTCCATGCTAACGCCCCTTGACCGCTGGCCGTACGACCAGATGCGCGCCGCGCGCGCCCGGCACGGCGCCCTTCACGAGGAGCAGGTTTCTCTCGGCATCGACGCGCACCACCTCCAGATTCGAGACCGTGCGATTCACGTTACCCAGATGCCCCGGCATGTGCTTGCCCTTGAACACGCGGCCGGGGGTCTGGCGCTGCCCGGTGGAACCAGGCGTGCGGTGCGAAAGCGAGTTACCGTGCGTGGCGTCCCCGGATCTAAAGTGATGCCGTTTGATCGTCCCGGCGAAGCCTTTTCCCTGTGTGGCACCGCTCACGTCAACCATATCGCCCGCTTTGAATACATCGACCTTGACTTCTTGGCCGACGCTGAGCGCCTCGCCTTCGCTCGCTTCCAGCCGGAACTCCCACAAACCCTGCCCACTTTCGACACCTGCTTTTTTATAGATTCCGGCCAGCGGTTTACTAATTCGGTTCCGCTTTTGAGAACCTTTCGTTACTTGTATGGCACGGTAGCCGTCGCGCTCCAGTGTCTTGACTTGGGTGATTAGGTTAGCTTCGGCGGCGATGACGGTCACCGGGATAGCGGTTCCCTCTTCGTTGTAGACGCGCGTCATGCCGCATTTTTGCCCTATTATGCCCAGTGCCATTCGCGCTATCTCCCAGTTCAGAGTTTGTGAAAAAAAGCGTCGCGAGCGAAGGGAGGTCGCGTTCCGCCGGAGCACAGGAACCGGAGTGTATATTGAAATACATGAGGATTCCGAGCACCGCCGGAACGCGACCTCCCGAGCGCAGTAGGTTTTTTCACAAACTCTCAGCTCAGCTTGATCTGGACATCGACGCCCGCGGCCAGATCGAGCTTCATCAGCGCATCCACGGTCTTGTCGGTGGGATTGACGATGTCGAGCAGGCGTTTGTGGGTGCGGATCTCGTACTGATCGCGGGCATCCTTGTCCGCATGCGGTGAGATCAACACCGTAAAGCGTTCCATTTTTGTGGGCAAAGGGATCGGCCCTCGGATCTGGGCGCCCGTGCGCCGGGCAGTCTCGACAATCTCGCGCGTCGACCGGTCGATCAACCGATGGTCGAAGGCCTTGAGACGGATACGGATGATTTGGTCGTTCATGGATGATTATTCTTGGGCCCGGTCTTAAGCATAGGCTCCGGTTTTGCTACTCGATGACCCTAGCGACGACGCCGGCCCCGACGGTGCGGCCCCCTTCGCGGATCGCAAACCTCACCCCCTCTTCCATCGCAATCGGCGCAATCAACTTCACCACCATCTTCACATTGT
>Ga0187892_10007097_pt1 | contig 16186 bp, 12 predicted proteins | sample MA1701073metaG_FD_139345 | JGI IMG/M metagenome (GOLD analysis project Ga0187892, IMG submission 139345) | Bio-ooze microbial communities from a basaltic lava cave in the Kipuka Kanohina Cave System on the Island of Hawaii, USA - MA170107-3 metaG ... | reverse complement strand
CTCCACAGCCTCAACAATCTTCTCATATATTCCAACAACCACAACATACAAGGGTTGGGGTGAGGGGATAGAAAGACCGATGAACAGTCTGGTCCGGGCGCTGCGGAAGAATTCGACCGAGGCTGAGCGGTGCTTGTGGAGTCGATTGCGCGGTCGACGACTCGACGGCGTCACGTTTCGACGTCAACAGGTCCTTGGACCCTACGTCGTGGCCTCTGCTTGGAGCCCAAGCTTGTCATCGAGGTCGATGGTGGTCGAGCAGGTCTCGAACGACTTGCAGAGGACTGAATATCTCAAGGTATTGGGTTATCGCGTGATTCGATTTTGGAATCATGAAACGCTTGGAGACCCTGACGCGGTGTTGGAGAGTATTCGCGCTGCCTTGGTTGAGATCCCCTCACCCCCGCCCTCTCCCGGTGGGAGAGGGCGTTAACGGAATACCCATAGATTCTGTGCCGAGGAGCCATAATTTAAAATCTCCGAGAGTTCGGCGATGCAATCGCTAGAGCCCACCGAACGCGCCAGCGCCTAAATCGCCCCATGCCCGCTGTCACCCTCCCCGACGGGAGCCGCAAGGAATTTCCACAACCGGTGTCCGTGGCCGACGTCGCCCAGGCGATCGGCCCCGGTCTCGCCCGCGCCGCCTTGGCCGGCAAGGTCGATGGGCGTCTCGTAGACACCTCGTATGTCATCGACCGTGATTGTCAGGTCTCCGTCGTGAAAGCTACCGACCCCGAAGGGCTTGAGATCCTGCGCCATAGCTGCGCGCACCTGCTGGCCCAAGCGGTCAAGAGCCTGTTTCCCAGCGCTCAGGTGACGATCGGTCCGGTGATAGACGAGGGGTTTTATTACGATTTTGCCTACGAGCGTGCCTTCACACCCGAGGACCTCGAGGCCATCGAGGCCAGGATGCGGGATCTGGCCAAGAGCGATTTCAAGGTGACTCGCTCCCTCCTGGCGCGCGACGACGCCGTGGTGTTTTTTCGAAGCTTGGGAGAACACTACAAGGCCGAGATCATCGGCTCGATTCCCGACGGCGAGGAGATCTCGCTCTACCGCCAGGGCGATTTCATTGACCTCTGCCGCGGTCCGCATGTCCCAAGCACCGGCAAGCTCAAGGCCTTCAAGCTCACCAAGGTGGCCGGCGCCTATTGGCGCGGGGATCCGCGTAACGAAATGCTGCAACGGATATACGGCACCGCGTGGCTAGACCAACAGGCGTTAGATGCCTATCTCCGACGGCTGGAAGAGGCGGAGAGGCGCGATCACCGCAAGATTGGCAAGCACTTGCACCTCTTTCACATGCAGCCCGAGGCGCCGGGGATGGTGTTCTGGCATCCGAAGGGGTGGGCGATCTATCAGACGATCCAAACCTATATTCGCGAGAAACTAAACCGGCACGGTTATCAGGAAGTCCGGACCCCCGAGGTCGTGGATCGAAGCCTGTGGGAGCGGTCCGGGCATTGGGATAAATTCCGCGAGGTCATGTTTACGACTAGCTCGGAGAACCGCGATTACGCGGTGAAGCCCATGAACTGCCCGTGCCACGTGCAGATCTTCAACCAGAGCTTGCGCAGCTATCGGGAGTTGCCGCTGCGGCTGGCCGAATTCGGTTCTTGCCATCGCAACGAGCCGTCGGGCACCTTGCACGGGCTGATGCGGGCGCGCCATTTCGTGCAAGATGACGCGCATATCTTCTGCACCGACGATCAGATCCAAGCGGAGGTCTCGGCCTTTATCGACCTGCTGTTCGAGGTCTATGGCGATTTCGGTTTCACCGACGTCATCGTGAAACTCTCCACGCGTCCCACGGAACGGGTCGGCAGCGACGCCGTCTGGGATAAGGCCGAGGAGGCGCTCGAAGTGGCCTTGAACGCTAAGGAGCTCGCGTGGGCGCTGCAACCGGGCGAAGGCGCTTTTTATGGCCCGAAGATCGAGTTCTCACTCACCGATTGTATCGGGCGCGTGTGGCAATGCGGCACCATTCAGGTCGACTTTTCGATGCCGGAGCGTCTGGGCGCCCACTATGTCGCGGAGGACGGCGCGCGCCGCACGCCCGTGATGCTGCACCGGGCGATCCTCGGCTCGTTGGAGCGTTTTATCGGGATCCTGATCGAGGAGCATGCCGGGGCCTTGCCATTATGGTTGGCGCCGCTACAAATCGCGGTTCTCAACATCACCGACGGTCAAGCCGAGTACGCACAGCGGCTTTCGGAAACCCTTTTAACTCACGAATTTCGAGTGGTTCCTGACTTGAGAAATGAAAAGATCGGCCTTAAGATCCGCGAGCACACGTTGCAGCGAGTGCCGTATATGATCATCGCCGGCGACCGAGAGATGCAAACAAGCACCGTTTCGGTGCGCACCCGGGCCGGTAAGGATTTGGGGACGATGAGCTTGATCGAGATGACTGAGCGCCTACAAACCGAGATCACGACGCGCGGCCGGAATCAGCGGGAGGATTGAGATATCGATAAGAAGAATCGGGTCAATGCTTCGATTAGCGCGCCACGCGTGCGCCTGATCGGGCCGGATGGGAATCAAGTCGGCGTTGTTTCACTGGCGGAGGCTCAGAAGACTGCGGAGGAGAATAACCTAGACCTGGTAGAGATTGTCCCGACGGCGGACCCTCCCGTTTGCCGCGTGATGGACTTCGGCAAGTTCCTGTTCGAGTTGAGTAAAAAACGCCATGCCCAGAAACGCAAGCAGAAGCAGATTCAGGTCAAGGAGATCAAGCTCCGACCTGGCACGGATCAAGGGGATTACCAGATCAAGCTCCGGAACATGATCCGGTTTCTCGACGAGGGGGACAAAGTCAAGGTCACGCTCCGGTTTCGGGGCAGGGAGATGGCGCACCAAGAACTGGGGGCGCAGATGCTGAAACGGGTCGAAGGGGATTTAGCCACGCATGCGGTCGTCGAGCAGTTCCCTCGTCTCGAGGGGCGGCAAATGGTGATGGTGGTGTCGCCCAAACGCGCGTGATAATCAATATACTTCGCCGGCGGGGTATGAACCCCGCCCTTGACCAAAGGGGAGAGCCGCGCTTCTCCCCTTTTGAAACCCCATCGCTAAGGTACCCACAAGACCGCGGGGTATGCGTTTAATAAGCATGGTTATCGGGAGTAGGAAATGCCAAAGTTAAAAACCAATCGAGGCGCGGCGAAACGGTTCAAGCGTACGGCCTCGGGCCGGTTCAAGCACCGCCAAGCTTACAAGAGCCACATCTTGACCAAGAAGAGCGCCAAGCGGAAACGGCAATTGTGCGGGTTGCTGATCATCGACGCTTCCGACCAACGCGCGATCACCAAAATGATGCCGTATTCCTAGGAATGAGTAAGCTGCTATGCCAAGAGTAAAACGCGGAGTCACCGCGCGCGCAAGACACAAGAAGGTCCTCGCACAGGCGAAGGGCTATCGCGGCCGGCGCAAGAATGTCTATCGGATCGCCAAACAATGCGTCACCCGTGCCCAGCAATACGCCTATCGCGATCGGCGTCAGCGCAAACGTCAGTTCCGGGCCTTGTGGATCGTGCGCATCAATGCCGCGGCCCGGCAATGTGGGCTGTCCTACAGCCGTTTGATGGACGGATTGCACAAGGCAGCCATCGAAATCGACCGCAAGGTGCTCGCCCACCTCGCCGTGAGCGACCAGGCCGCGTTCGCGGAAATCGCGGAGGCTGCAAAGGCCGCGTTATGAGCGACCGACGCTGGCGAAGATAAACCGTCGGTAACCGAGCAGGCTTTACAAAGCAGGGGAAGGGATAGCCTATCCCCTTTTTTTGTTTTAGGAACCCGGGCTAAATCGCGTGATGGATATGCAGGGAATACTGGCGCAGGCCGAGGAAGCGACCGCGACGGCGCATACGCTCATTAAGCTGGAAGAGGTCCGCGTGAGCTTCCTTGGGAAGAAGGGGATCATTACCGGGTCGCTGAAGCAACTCGGTAGCTTGCCGCCCGCCGAGCGTCCGGCCGCAGGGAAGGCCATCAATGAGACTAAAGCAAAGGTCACTGACCTGATTACACGACGCCAGGCGGTGTTGTACCAGGAGCACCTGGTCCGTTCGCTCGAGGCCGAGCGCATCGATGTGACCCTGCCAGGACGCGGGCAGCGCCCGGGCGGACTGCATCCGGTCACGCGCACCTTGCAACGCATCGAATCGCTCTTGACCCAGATCGGTTTCGAGGTCGTCGAGGGTCCCGAGATCGAATCCGACTTTTATAATTTCGAGGCGCTCAATATCCCGCCCGAGCATCCGGCCCGGGCGATGCATGATACGTTTTATTTCGATGCGCACACCGTGCTCCGGACCCATACCTCGCCGGTGCAGATCCGGGTCATGGAAGCGCGCAAGCCGCCCCTTCGGATCATCGCGCCGGGGCGGGTCTACCGCTGCGATTCCGACTTGACGCACACGCCGATGTTTCATCAGGTCGAAGGCCTGATGGTCGATGTGGACGTAAGCTTCGCGCACCTCAAGGGGATCTTGCAGGATTTGATGCGCAATTTTTTTGAGCAAAACGACTTACGCTTGCGTTTTCGGCCTTCCTATTTCCCCTTCACCGAGCCTTCGGCCGAGGTTGATATCCAGTGCGTGATGTGCCAGGGAAGTGGCTGCCGCGTGTGCGGGCAGGGCGGGTGGTTGGAGGTGCTCGGGTGCGGGATGGTACACCCACGGGTATTCGAACACGTTGAGATCGATAACGAGGCCTACACGGGCTTCGCCTTCGGCTTGGGGGTCGAGCGGCTGGCGATGCTGCGCTACGGTGTCGACGACCTACGGATGTTTTTCGAGAACGATACCCGGTTCCTGATGCAGTTTAGATAATCGACCCTAGGACCATAGCATGCGTGTGAGCGAAGCCTGGCTCAGGGAGTGGGTCAATCCGCCGGTGGCGACGGCGGGCCTGGCCGAACGCCTCACCCTGGCGGGATTGGAGGTCGAATCGGTGGAGCCGGTGGCAGAGGAGTTCCGGGGTGTCGTCGCGGCCGAGATCGAAGCGCTGCACCCGCACCCGACGCTTGCGCATCTGCGCGTCTGCACCGTGAGCTACGGAGAACCGGCCGTAGTCGTCTGTGGCGCCGGCAACGTGCGCATCGGCATGCGCGTCCCTCTCGCCCGCATAGGCGCAGATCTGCCCGGCGGCAGGATCATCGAACGCGCATCCTTCGAGGGGGTGATTTCAGAGGGTATGCTCTGCTCTGCCGACGAGCTGGGATTGGCCGAGAGCGACGAGGGTATCCTGGAGCTTCCGCTCACCCTACCCGTCGGAGCGGATGTTTGGGAGGCATTGGCACTCACGGACCAGGCGCTCGAGGTGGCTCTTACCCCGAATCGGGGTGATTGCCTGGGGGTGGCCGGGCTCGCCCGCGAGATCGGCGTTCTTTATGGCTGTCCTATCCATGGCCCCGCGCCCCATCGGGTCCTGCCCGGAATCGATGAGGTTTGGCCGCTTACGATCGCCGCCCCGGAAGCCTGTCCGCATTACGCCGGTCGCGTGGTGCGCGGAATCGATCCACGGGCCGAGACGCCGCTGTGGATGCGCGAACGCTTGCGCCGCAGCGGCCTACGCAGCATTAGTTCGGTCGTCGATGTTACCAATTTCGTGATGCTGGAGCTCGGACAGCCGATGCACGCTTTCGATCTCGAGAAACTCCAAGAAGCCATCGTCGTGCGCTTTAGCCATCCGGGTGAGCGGCTCGCGCTCCTCGACGGGCAAACGCTGGACCTGGATGCGGACACCTTGGTGATCGCGGATGCCAGGCACCCGGTGGCCTTGGCCGGGATCATGGGCGGGGTGGAGACGGCGGTCACCGCGGCGACGCGCGCCGTGTTCCTGGAAAGCGCTTTCTTCACACCGGCGAGCGTGGCCGGCAAGGCGCGCCGCTACCATCTGCAAACCGATTCCTCACACCGCTTCGAGCGCGGCGTCGCTTTTGATCTCCAAGTCCGGGCCATCGAGCGCGCGAGCGAGCTCTTGGTAGCGATCTGCGGCGGCCAGCCGGGCCCCGTGGTGGATCGCCTCTACGCGGAACATCTTCCCCAGCGCCAGGTGATAAAATTACGGGCCAGCCGCATCGCGCGGGTTTTGGGCACGGAGATCGCGGCGGCGGAAGTGGAGACTATCCTGACTCGCTTGGGGGTGCGGGTAAGCGGCGGAGATGGCGTTTGGGACTGCGTCCCGCCTTCCTTCCGGTTCGATCTGGCCATCGAGGCCGATCTCATTGAGGAAGTGGCACGCATTCGGGGCTATGAGACCATCCCTGGCCAACCGCCGCGGCAGCTTATGAGCATGCGCGGGCGTCCAGAGGCCCAGGTCGATCTCGGCCGCATTCGCCAGGTCTTGGTTGAGCGCGGCTATCAGGAGGCGATTACCTATAGTTTCGTGGACCCCGCGGTGCAGGCGCGCCTCACACCCGATCTCGAACCCGTGGCGCTAGCTAATCCGATCGCGAGCGATATGGCGGTCATGCGGACGAGCCTCTGGCCCGGGCTCCTGCAAGCGCTCAAGTACAACCAGAACCGTCAATGCGACCGCGTGCGCTTGTTCGAAAGCGGGCTGACCTTCGTCCGCGGACAAGGCGGAATCGAACAGCGGCTGATGTTGGGGGGCGTGCTCTGGGGTCTTCAACATCCGGAGCAATGGGGCGAGCCCAAGCGGGGGGCCGATTTTTTCGATCTTAAAGGAGATGTCGAGGCCCTCTTGGCGCTCCGCGGCGACATGCCCGAAGGTCTTTCTTATCAACCCACCGAGCACCCCGCGTTACATCCATACCATGCGAGCAGGGTTCACAAAGGGAACCAATCGCTCGGCATCTTCGGCGCCCTGCACCCCGGGCTGGCGGCGGCCCTCGGCCTGGAACAACCGGTATTCCTCTTCGAGATCGAGCTAAATCTTCTCACCCAAGGATCGGTCCCACGATTCACCCCAATCTCGAAGTTACCGATGGTTAGGCGCGATATTAGCCTGTTGGTAGACCGCGGCGTTGCGGCCGACGAGCTGATACGCTGCGTCGTGGAAACAGCACCCAATGGGCTAAAGGACTTCCAGTTGTTTGATTTATATGAGGGCGAACGTATTGATCCGAAGAAAAAAAGTATTGCCTTGGGCTTGATCTTTCAAGGGACTTCAAGCACTCTAATAGACGTTGAAGTCGATCAGGCGGTCGAGCGGGTCCTAAAACGGTTGCAGGAACGGTTCGAGGTCACATTGCGGAGCTAAGCGCTCGGCCGGGCGCGAGGGGTAGTTTGCAGTGTCTAACGAGGAAGAGGATATGAACACGGCGCTGACCAAGGCTGGGATGGCGGTGAAGCTTTACGAAGAGGTTGGCTTGAACAAGCGTGAGGCCAAAGAGCTGGTGGAACAATTCTTCGAGGAGGTCCGGGCGGCGTTAGAGAGTGGGCGGCAGGTCAAGCTTTCCGGGTTTGGAAACTTCGATCTCAGAAAGAAGAACCGGCGCCCCGGCCGCAATCCGAAAACCGGAGAGGCGATACCCATCAGCGCTCGCCGGGTGGTGACGTTCCGGCCAGGACAGAAATTAAAGGCCAGGGTAGAAGCGTATGCTGGAAGCATCGAACAATAACGAACTGCCCGCGATCCCGGGAAAGCGCTATTTCACCATCGGTGAAGTGAGCGATCTGTGCGCGGTAAAACCCCATGTACTGCGCTATTGGGAACAGGAGTTTCCGCAGTTGAAGCCGATCAAGCGCCGCGGCAATCGGCGTTACTATCAGCGACAGGATGTGATCCTGATCCGGCAGATCCGCAGCCTCCTGTATGAACAAGGGTTTACCATCGGCGGGGCGCGGCAGCGGCTCTCGGGGGACGAAGTGAAAGCCGATTCGAGCGTGAGCCAACAAATCATCCGGCAGTTGCGCGTCGAGCTCGAGCAAGTGCTCGATATCTTGCGACGGTGATGGGCAGCGCGCCGGCGGCGGGGTACAATTCCTCATTCGGGGCGTAGCGCAGCCTGGTAGCGCACCACCTTGGGGTGGTGGTGGTCGGAGGTTCAAATCCTCTCGCCCCGACCAATCCATAAGTTATTTATCATTACCCAAGGTAGAATTGGGATATAACATAGTCTTCTCCGGCGTCCACCATTAGTATTTTTTTCCAGGGGATCTACCGCCCGGCCCAGTTCGCATAGAAGTGTTTCTCGGGCCGGGCGCGCCAAAGTATCGCTATTCGCACTTAGAATTTATTCCCGCAGTCTTGCCGCGGGATCCTTAGCCATGGGGTTTCCAAAGGGGAGAGGCGCAGCTCTCCCCTCTGGTCGCCCCACGGGGTTCATGCCCCGTGGTGGCGAAATCAAATTGATTTAAGCTGTTTCGGCGGTGTCACTTGGCATTTATTAAGGGGACAAGCGAACTAAAAGGTTTCTACCTCGCATTACTCGTCACCTTCATCGGACTATTGTTGAGCTGGGCGCCGTATGGTTTAGACGTAGAGGAGCGATACGGTTTAGGGTGGCTTTTCTGGGCCCGGGGGCCAAGAGTGGCACCGTCGGAGGTCGTGATAATCGCTGCGGACCGCCGCAGTGCAAAGAAAAGTGGATGGCCAGAGAAACCCGACCAATGGCCACGCACCTTACACGCCCAGCTTGTCAGAGAGCTCTCTAAAGCGTGCGCTCAGGTGATCGTATACGACATGTTTTTCGGCGCCCCCCGTTCATCCGGCGACGACCGGGTGTTTGCTGAAGCCATACGTGACGCGGGCAACGTCATCCTGGTCGGGCACTTGGGGATCATGGAGGATGAGCTTCTGCCAAGCGTACCCCAAGCAAACATCCAGATGACTTATTTTCCAGTACCCGTGCTCGCGGAGGCAGCGGCCGGCGTTGCCCCGTTTCCATTACCCAATGCACCTGCAGGAGTGACGGGACTCTGGGTCTTCAAGACGAGTGCGGGTGATATCGCGACACTCCCTACGCTCGCGTTTCAGCTCTATGCACTAGACGCATATGAGGATTTTCTTCGGCTCTTGACGAAGCTCAGTCCAGAACAAGCTGCAAGACTCCCTGCGAGTAAGAACCACGTCATTGCGTCTAAAGGTATCACCCATCTTGTCCTTCGTTTGCGCGAGCTTTTCAAGACAGAACCAGAGATAGGTAACCAAATGCTGGCGGAGCTCGACAAAGTCGGGCATCTTCAATTAACACAATCAACGAAGCAGACTATTAAAGCGCTTATTCATCTATATCAAAGTGACGATTGGCAATATCTCAACTTTTATGGTCCGCCGCGCAGCGTCACAACCATCAACTACCCAGAGGCCGTGCGGCTCGCCGGATTGGTTAGTAACTGCAATGAGCTGAATGTCTTTCGTGGCAAATTGATTATTATTGGAATGTCCGAAACATCGCCTGTGGAGCAGAAAGACAAAGATATTTTTGAAACCGTATATTCAGACTCGAGCGGAGTCAAACTGAGCGGGGTGGAGATTGCGGCAACCGCTGTTGGAAACGTTATAGAAGACATGCCCGTGCGGCGACTCGCGTATCCGGCGAGTTTTGGGATCATTATCGGGTGGGGGTTTCTCGTCAGCGTCTTGTGGCGCTCGTATAGCACCGCGGTTGCACTCGGGATCACGCTCGGTTTTGGACTAGGCTACTTGGGCATCGCATTGTACGTTTTTACAGCCGCTGGGCTATGGTTGCCCATGGTCGTACCGCTCGTTCAACTACTCTTTGGGAGCACGCTCGGCGTGGCGCGCAACCGTAAGGATCTAGAACGACGCGTAGCGGCGATCCGCCTAGCGTTAACTGAATGGCTTCCGCCCTACGGAGTTGACCAAATCGTGAAGTCGCCTGAAATCGTGCGAAAGGCTAGCGGCTTAGTTTACGGAACCTGTTTGCATACCGATATTGAGGGATTTACGTCGTTATCAGAAAGCATGGATCCGATCGCGCTAAGCGCGATGATGGACGAATATTTTAGAACCATCGCTCAACCGGTCACCCGTCACGAGGGGTTTGTATCGGATCAAACGGGTGATGCGATGCTGGCGATTTGGGCTGCCGCGAAACCGGATATCTGTCTTCGACAGCAGGCGTGTGATGGGGCGCTGGATATGTGTGAAGCGCTTGCGTCTTTCCAAAAAGAACCGGAATATCCAGCGCTCGCCACCAGAATTGGGTTGCATACCGGTCGCATCGCCGTGGGAGGGCTCCGGATCGGAACCACTCAACACTATCGCAGCTTTGGCGTCATCGTTAACACGTCACAACGGATCCAAAGTCTTAACAAGCTATTGCGCACGCGGATCCTCGCATCCAAGGATGTGGTCGACGGTTTAGCAGGTTTATTGATACGGCCCGTCGGCGCGTTTGTATTTGCCGGATTGACGCTACCCCTAGACATCTACGAACTGCTCGGACGAAAAGTGGAGCTTTTGAATACACCTCGCAGTGGTAATGTCGTATGGCTTTGCGCCGCATTCGCCGATGCGCTCGACGCCTACAAAGACGGGCAATGGCAAACGAGCATTGAGCAATTACTGGAGATCTTAGAAGTATTTCCTGAGGATGGGCCGGCGCATTTCTACCTCCGGCAATGCGAATTCTATAAACACCATCCGCGCTCCGGGGTGTGGGACCCGGCGATCCGACGATAGCTGCTACCGTGAACGGGAGACCCGCCAGTACTCTAGGTGCGGTTACAATGCTGTATTAGATGGCGCGTGAGCGGCGTGCTATAGTTCATGGAGGGAGCGGAGCGCACGCAGGTCTCCAGGATCGCCTCCTGACAAGGGATGCGATGCAACGACAAATGCGTCAAGACAGTTCACGGGTTACTGGTTGTACGAGGCTACTGCTAGCGTTGATAGTGCTGTTAATAGTTACAGCTATCCCGCGCGCCCAGGCCGGCGACGCGCCGGGCTGCACGCCTTGGATCGCGAAGGTGGTCGCCCTTCAGGGCCAGGTCGAAATGCGCAGCGCTGGCGCAACGCGCTGGCAGCCGGTCCGCTTGGAACAGGCCTTTTGCGGTGGCGACATGATCCGCGTCTCCGAGCGCAGCCGCGCCGCTATCCTGCTGAGAGAGGATGAAACCACCTTACAGCTCGATCAACTTACTGCGATCACTTTTCCGCAGGTCGCACCTTCTGCTCCGAGATGGTTGGAGCTGTTAAAGGGCGCCGCCAACTTCCTGAGCCGCACGCCGCGATCGTTCAAGGTCATCACGCCTTTTCTCAATGCCTACATCGAGGGCACGGAGTTTCTCGTGCACGTCCGCGCAGACGACACCGCTATCCTGGTCTTTTCCGGGACGGTGCTCGCCGAGAACAGGGCCGGACGCGTCCGGCTTCAGAGCGGGCAGCAGGCCATCGCTAAGACCGGTCAAGCGCCGCAACGGTCTTTAGCGATGCGCCCGCGAGATGCCGTGGCTTGGGCGCTTTACTATCCACCCATTATCGATTTCCGCAGTGAGGCCCATGCCGGTGGCGATGCTTCCCGTATCCGCAATGGGCTTTATCTCTATCGTCAGGGCAAGCTGCTGGAGGCTTTAGCAAGATTCGACGAGATCCCGGCCGGTTATCGCGACGCGCGCTATTTCAATCTCAGGGCCGCGATGCTGCTCTCGATCGGCCGCGTGGATGAGGCCCGATCCGACATCGCCCAAGCCCTTCGTCTCCAGCATACGGATGCAACGGCCATGGCCTTGCAATCGATAATCGCATTGGTGAAGAACGAGAAGCAAAATGCCCTGCGCCTCGCCCGGCAAGCCGTTGCGCAGGCGCCGCAGTCACCGGTTCCACGCATCGCCTTGTCCTACGCGCAGCAGGCGAGCTTCGATATCGAAGCTGCCTTAGAGAGCTCGGAGCAGGCCACTCAGCTCGCCCCAGACAACGGCCTCGCTTGGGCGCGCGTCGCGGAGCTTGAGTTATCGCTCGGCCGACGCGGCCGTGCCCTGAAGGCGGCGAAGAAGGCCGTGGCTCTCGATCCAATGCTCGCCAGGACCCAAACCGTGCTCGGTTTTGTGGCGCTCGCGCAGATCCAGCTTGAGGATGCGCAAACGAGCTTCGAGAAAGCGATCCGATTCGATTCGGCCGACCCCCTCCCGCGGCTTGGGCTGGGCCTCGCGAAGATCCGTCAGGGCGACTTGGATGAAGGCACCGAAGCCATCGAGATCGCCGCGACTCTGGACCCGAATCAATCGCTCACTCGCAGCTACTTGGGCAAGGCCTACTACGAACAAAAGCGAGACGAGTGGGCGCGCAGCGAATTCGATACCGCCAAGGCACTCGATCCCAAGGACCCCACTCCCTGGCTTTATGAGGCCATCTCTGACCAAACCATCAATCGACCCGTCGAGGCGTTGGAGAATCTACAAAGATCGATCGCCCTCAACGATAACCGTGCGGTCTACCGATCCCGTCTGTTGCTCGACGACGATTGGGCAACGCGTACCACAAACCTAGGGCGCATCTATACCGATATCGGTTTCCAGCAACTCGCCGTGGTCGAGGCCGCCAAGTCGCTGAGCCTCAATCCCGCGAACTATTCGGCTCACCGTCTGCTCTCGGACAGCTACTTGGGATTGACACGCCATGAAATCGCACGAGGAAGCGAGTTGCTGCAATCCCGGATCTTGCAACCGGTAACGAGCAACCCGGTGCGCCCGAGCCGCAGCCCCTCGGATATCCGGATCGCCGGGTTCGCGGGTCCCGCCGATGCCGGGTTCAACGAGTTCTCACCTTTGTTCGAGCGCAACCGCGTGCGGCTCCTGACTTCGGCTTTCGGTGGGAATCACACCACCTGGGGCGAGGAAACCGTGCTCTCTGCACTCTACGATCGCTACGCCGTGAGCCTCGGGCAGTTCCATTCCGATACCGAGGGCTTTCGCGCCAACAACGATCTCAAGCACAATGCCTACGATCTTTTCGGCCAGGTCGCCGTCGCGCCGTTCTTGGATATCCAAACCGAATACCGTTTTCAGGACCGCGAGCAAGGTGACCTGCGGTTGAACTTTGATCCAAAAAATTTTTTCGGTAATCCGGAGCTACCTGATGTGCTACCCGAGCGCCGGCAGAGCATCACCGAGGAGTCCGGACGCATTGGGGTTCACATCAGGCTGTCACCCCACTCCGATTTCGTAGTTTCGGCCCTCTATGGAGACATCGAAGATAAACGAACCAGTTCACAACGGGGTGACTTCGGGTTGTTTAATTTGGTTCAAACGGAGTTTCTGCAGGATCAAACGGGTTATCAATTCGACGTCCAGTATCTCTTTCGAATCGAACGCTTCAGCCTGGGTGCTGGCGGCAGCCTGTATCACACGGACATCGAGCCGAGCGGTCGAGTAATAATACCGGGTTTCGCTGTCATCCCCGCCTTTGGCCTTAATTCTTTTTCGCGCGACCAGCATAACGCCTACCTGTATAGCCACGTCAACTGGCCCAATAACGTTTCTTGGACCTTCGGCCTAAGCTACGATTCTTACGACGAGCGCGATATCGACGTCACCGACGCGCTACATCCTAAGGTCGGCGTGCAGTGGAATGTCAACAACAACCTGCAAGTGCGGATGGCCTACTTTGAAACCTTGCGGCCCGCTGTCCTCATCGACCAGACCCTCGAACCCACTGAAATCGCGGGCTTTAATCAGTTTTTCGATGATTCGCCCGGCACGCACGCTAGGCGCTATGGTATAGGCATCGATACGCGTATGAGCGACGGCTTCTACGGGGGGCTGGAAGCCTCACTACGAGATATCGAAGTTCCTCTCGTTGATTTTATAGCTGACGGGACGGTTCAAGAAGAAGCAATACGTGAAGAATTCTACCGGGTCTACCTCTATTGGACACCCGCACACCGCTGGGCCGTCAGCGCCGAATACCGGTTCAATCGATTCGAATTAGAAGATCAGAGGGATTTTCCCGATGATCGCGTGATGCTGACACAGACGACGACCGTGCCGTTCACCCTACGCTACTTTCACCCAGCAGGCTTTTTTGCCGGCCTCGGTGCGACCTATGTCCAGCAAGAGGTCGAAACATTCCCCTCGCTGTCACCCGACGCACGTGGCCGCGAGGACTTCGTGACCCTCGATACGGCCGTCGGTTACCGTCTACCTAAGCGTCGGGGGATCATCAGCGTGGGGGTCAGCAATCTACTCGACGAAGAATTTCGTTATCAAGATGACAATTTTCGCACTTTCACCCCGATTCCGCCCGGTCAGGAAATAGGGCCGGATTTGGGTACGGTTTCGGTGTTTACCCCAGATCGTACGATCTTCGTGGGAGTCACGCTCAGTTTCTAGGGCCCGTTCGCAAGTAACTGGTTGACTTATATGTGTAACGTTTTTACTTGATCACTGCCATCAATTTCGTAAGTTGCAACGGACTAGGGTATAGCCCATTCAGCCGCTGAATCAACTGGGGCGAGTCTACTTTGGGGTTGGGGTCATGCGGGGTCAATTATGCTCAATATTCTTCAATAGTTATCCCGACTACTCATGCCTATACTGTCACGTGCAAAGGTAATCGCTATACGGAGGGAGCCGATAGTGAGAACAAGTGCTGCTTACGCTGAGTAGCCTCGGGTGGGAGAAAACCCTAATAGCAGCATGAGCAGCGCACCGGATGAAGGTGGTCGATTTCAGCAGCGGATTGTCTTGCGGCACTTGCAAGCGGACCAAGGAAGCGAACGCTGATTTTCCCGGCGAGCCAGTCTAGGGAGGGACTGTCTCAGCGGCTTATTATTGACGCACGTTTAGTCTAGTTAACAGAAGGAGGCATACCTCATGAATACAAAGATCTTGATAGGTGCTGCAGTAACGCTCGCCGGCGGTATTGCCACCGCGTCGGCCGTGCGTGCCTTCGATGTAGCTGGAACGCTCGGGGTAAGCCAGAACGCCGTAGATGTCTTTACGATCAACTGCCTGAGTGGAAGCAATGGAACCAACAACGCTAAAGCTTGGGTTTGGGATGTCGTCGATCCTGCGCCTGTGAATAACACCGCAAAGATGAGAGTATTTTTGGTCGAGTTTCCTAATCCACCCTCCATCTTGGCAGAAGACGCAACCCCCGCAGGTACCGGGGAAGGCGGTGGATCTTCGCCAGAGACCAGGCGAGGAGACGGTGCCGGTCTCTACCAAGTGCATTTTCTTAAGACGGCATCCGGCGAAGAAAGCTACACCGGCCGGATCAGATGCCTTAACGCTAGCGGTGGCGACGTCGCAGGAGTGGTTGCTCCTCAACAGACTCAGTTCCAGTAAATCGACCCAAAGCGCATGGGTGTCACGGGTGCCTCGCGGGCCGAGGGCTTACCATGCCCTATTGACTCGAAGGCACCTGGAGGAGACAAAATCGAACCGAATTTGTTTTTCGACAGACGAACCGCTAGCCTCGCTAACGGTAGGAGTAACTAATCATGAGACGAAAACGATGAAGGCTTTAGGTGCGGCGGTAGCTCTCTCCCTCGGAATGGGCGGCGCGTTTCCCGTCCTAGCGACTACCATCGACGAATCGTTAGGAGAGGAGGCGACGGCTACCGACGCCTTTACTTTCAGGTGCTCTACGCCCGCTGTCAGCGCCCAAGCCAACGTTCAAGATCTGCCACCCACCAATACGCCGGCCCGGATGAGAGTGATGCTGGCGAAGGGAGGCGGCGCCGCCCAGGTTACGGACGTGGACCCCGCACCTGCAGGCGAAGGCCCGGCGTCGCCACCGTCCCCATCCCCTTACGCCGTCCTAGTCAAGGGGCCCGGCCTCTATCTCGCGGTTTTTTTGAAAACGGCTGGCGGACGGGAGAATTACCGAGGATCTGTGAATTGTAGGAGGGCCGGAGGCATGAGCTCGGATCCAGAAGAGTGGACTAACGTGCGAGACAATGACTAAAGTACAAGACCACTGAATCTTTCGAGTTCGGGCCACTGCCGCGAGGGGCAGCATACGTGAGGTGCCAGGTCTTGTGTTTATCGCATCGAGCCAGCGATGTAGCAAACGCATAGTCTCAGTTGACGGGTGCCGGTTACCAGCACCCACGGTTTAGATCCGTACGTGCGGATCGCACGCATCGGGGCTGGGCTAAATTTCCAAATAATTCTTTGGGATAAACCAATTGGATGTTCGTCTTCGTTCGCAACACAAAGCTTGCCCCGGCCTTTATCATCTCCCCCACATAGGACAAGCTGAAGTAACCGCGGTCCGCGAGCAACAGACACCCCGATAGCCCCTGAGGCTCAGG
>Ga0187892_10007096_pt1 | contig 16187 bp, 13 predicted proteins | sample MA1701073metaG_FD_139345 | JGI IMG/M metagenome (GOLD analysis project Ga0187892, IMG submission 139345) | Bio-ooze microbial communities from a basaltic lava cave in the Kipuka Kanohina Cave System on the Island of Hawaii, USA - MA170107-3 metaG ... | reverse complement strand
GCCGACTCGAATGCTGGGGGAAGAACTTCCGGGGGAAAGCCGTGTGAGGGAAAACTTCATGCACGGTTTGGTCTATGAGGGGAAGGTCAGCCCGAGGTGGGCAGCCTTCACTTTAATAGAACTCCTGGTGGTGATTGCCATCATCGCAATTCTCGCGGCCATGTTGCTCCCGGCCCTCAAGCACGCTCGCGACAAAGCAAAGGACGCGCGTTGCCTGAACAACATCAAGCAACTGTCAGTGGCGATCTTCATGTACGCCGACGACAACCGCGGGTTTCTTCCTTACAAACTGGGCGGAACTGAACCTCGCGATCTTGAATCACCGCCCAACGGATTGGGACTTGGGTTTCTCCTGACGGGCGGCTACACCGGCCCAAGGCAGCGCAGCAACGGCGTCTTCGACGTGTACGAGTGTCCGCGGGATTCCACTTATTGGGGAGTGCGCTGGACTGACTACAACCTGAGATCTTACAGTTCCAATCCAGCCGATCCAGGATTCAATGTTAGGGATTTGCGGGCGGGGCTTTCGTTGCTGTCGGATACATGGTGGACAGGTCTCTCCGACCCTCGTATGCCCACGCATCGGAATGGCTACAATGTCATGTTCGGGGACGGGAGCTGCAAGTTCTACCCTGACCCCGACGGTTCCATCATCGCGTACGCGAACGCTTTCCTGTCGGGATCCGTGTGGACCGAATTCGAGAGCGGCTACTGAAGCTCACCTGCAGGGCCGCGACGAGCGACAAGTACGAGATGAAAGGAACAAACACATCTACACGACTGCACATCGGCGACGGCGCCGACTGGCATTTCGTGAACGGCCCGTGGCGCGACGGCTCCGATCACGGTCTGGTTGTACCGGAAGAAACTCTCTTCCGCGACGGGGATGCCATGCAGGGTGTCCACTACGCGTTTCACCGACGGTTATGTTACCGCGACTGTACCGTTCGGTTCCAGTTTTGTCTTCAGCCGCACACGGATGTCGGTGTCGTGTTCCGCGCTCAGGACGAATCACACTTTCAACTCGTACATTTTCCCAGTTGTGGCCAGGCATGCCGGGCTCAGAACTTCTGGGCCGCAGTATCGGGAATGGACGACAGCGGGTATCTGCGGGTGGAAAAGCGTGAGTTGCTCCGTCGCGTGCCCAGCACCATTGGCAAATCGCTCCGGGCGTCCATCCGATTGACTGGCTCCACAGTTCAAGTGCGGTTGGGCGACTACGGCTCCTTCGAGGCGCAAATCTCGGGGACGTCGCAACCCGGCCACATCGGAGTTTTTCTCTATGGGCCGGCACAGATCCGGGATATCGAAATCGATGGAGAACCCGCCAGTACACCGGTCTGGCAGGACCAACTGCGCCAATCGAAGAATTGGTTTCATCCCGTGCCCGCTCCGCGAGGGACATGGCAACAGCCGCAGGACTTCAAGCGTCTCTCAAATGGTGAGTTGCTGTTGCTGTTCAATTCACGATCCGATCAGAACCAAAGCGAAACGGCCCGCTCCATACCGTATCTGGCACGGTCCGACGACGGCGGACGCAGTTGGTCCGGGTCGTCACCGTTGACCTTTGCGGGCGAGACGAACACATGGTTTGGAGCGCGGTTTCACGTCACCCCGAAGGGACGGCTGATCGCGTTGTTACCGGACAAACCCGGTGGAACAATCCGTGACTCCAACGATGGCGGAGTCACTTGGTCGGCACCGACGAAGACCAACCTTCCGCTGGATCGGCTGAGCCTGGCCCCACACGCCTTTCTGAATCTGTCCGATGGCGCGATGCTCGCATTTCCCTATGGACGCTTTGGCGCACCAATCAGCGAAAACGTTTGGACATGGGGCTCAGTACACTGCCAGGCGTTTTGCTGCCGCTCGGAAGATGATGGGCGGACGTGGTCCTCGCCCGTGAACATCGACACCCCGCTCATCGACGGCAAAGGCCAGAAGGTGGAAGGCAATCTCGATCTCACCGAGGTCTCGGCGGTGGAACTTGTAAGCGGTCGGGTGATGGCATTTGTTCGTCCCATCTCTTCACCGTGGATGTGGGAAACCTGGTCCGACGACGGCGGCAGGACGTGGGGTGCATGCGTTCGTGGCCCATTCCCGGGGTACGCCTCTCCCAATATGGTCCGCACCCGACGCGGCGCGATCCTGATCGCGGTGCGGGAGCCGGAACTGACCGTCTTTTGCAGTCACGATGAGGGCGTCACGTGGGATCAAGGCACAATCATAGACACCGGCATCTGGGCGATGGGCAGCCTGCTCGAAGTCGAACCCGATCTCGTGCTCTACGTGTATTGGGACAGCTTTCAAGGATTGATGCGCGCGCAGTTTCTGCGAGTCGTCAATCGAATGGTAACACCCGTTCGGATCGAAAAGGTGAAGGAGAATGAGAACTTTCCGTTGGATGTGGATCGTTGCGATCTTGGCGAGTGCCAGCGCAGCACAGCCGGGGAATATTGAATACCGGATATGTGTCGTCTCGTCGCCGATCAGCAATTCCGTCATTCGGCCCGATGCGCCTCTTCCAAGAAACTGTCGGCTCGGCGATCGGATCAAGGTGATGGCCTGCCGGGGCGAATACGAGCCCGCGTCATTCGTGATTGAGACCGAGAAGGCGCTGGAGACCGTACATGTTGATACCACCCCGTTGCGTGGACGACGGGCAACTATTCCCGCCAGCACCATCGATATCCGGGTGGCACTGCCCGTATATCGTCGGGTAACCGATCTGCCCGTCACTTTGAATTGGCTGCTGATTCACGACCCCAACCTGCTGCTGCTCAAAGATGAACCGTGGCCCGACGAGCCGGCGGGGCGATACACCAAGACCCACTATTTTACTCGCGAGCCGGTCGATTCGTCGGAGCCACAACCCGCCGATGTCGCCCGGCGACAACAGTTCTGGGTCACGGTTCACGTGCCCAACGATGCCGCCGCAGGCCAGTACACCTCGACGTTGACGATCACCGCCGCCAATGCCCGGCCACGAAAAGTGCGACTGGAGTTGACCGTGCCTCCGTTTGACCTGTCGCCACCTCCGTTTGAGTACAGTGTTTACTACCCCGCGTATCTAGAAGGCGGCGAGATCGCGAAAGACAACGCGGGGGGGTACATCGTGCTGACGCCGCAACAATATCTCGCCGAGTTGCGCAACATGGCCGCGCACGGCTGTCTGAATCCCAGCATCTATAATGGTCCGGTCCTCAAGAATGGCGCACTGGACTTCACCACCCTGGGGCGAATTCTGGACCTGCGAGAGCAAGCGGGAATGAAAGAGGACACATTGTATCTGGTCAGCGCCGGTCCTGTCGAAACATCGGGTGCGTTGGATCCCGCGAAGAAAGAATCAAATACCCGATGGACACGGCAGATCGTGGAGTGGGCGAAACAGCGCGGATATCCCAATGTCTATTTCATGGGACACGACGAGGCTGCGGGAGAACAGCTCACCCAACAACGCAATGCGTGGGAATCGATCCATCAGGGAGGCGCAAAGGTCTTCGCGGCGACCGGTCCCGATTTCTACGGCTTGGTAGATGACGTGATGGATTTGCCCGTCGTGCTCCATCCCATGCAGGTGCAGCTCGATAAATTCAGCATGATGCCGGCGGACCAGTTCCTTGGGATGCCCGACGAAGTCCGCCAGGCAATCGATCCGCGTCGTCTCTGCGAACCGGGTTATCGCGCGATGATCGAGGGCGTCCATCGTCACGGATTCAAGATCTACACCTACATGGATCCGCTGGGAGGCTACACGATCCCCGAAACGCACCGACGGATGCGAGGCCTGGGATTGTGGAAGAGCGGCTTGGACGGCACGATGACCTGGGCCTATACCCACATCGTGCGCAACCAGTTCGTGAGTCCGGGACCGGTGCGCTTGCACGCATTGTTCGACTTTGTGCTGCGTGGAAAGGAAGCGACGTTCGATACCTTAGGGTGGGAGGCGTATCGCGAAGGGTACGATGATGCGCGCTATCTGGCGACGCTTCAGCAAGCGTTGCAGCGGGCGGAATCGACCGGCAAAAAAGCGAAACTCGTGCGCGAAACCCGCGCCTGGCTCGATCAAGTTTCCCTCGATACTGACATGGATGCGTGGCGTCAGGAAATGGCCCGACGCATCGAGCAACTATCCAAATGAGTTCCTCTCCGATCGTCGAGGGCCACCAAAGATTCAGGACAATTGTGTGCAGTTAACGAAAGAAGAGCATGACAAGGACAACAACAATTCTTGACCGACTCTGGCTATGGGCCATGAAACCCAACGTGCTCCAGGCTGGCGGCGAACTGAAAGGTCAACCGGCCTCCACTCTGACCGCCGAGCAGGCCATCCAGCGCACGGGTTTGCGCAACGTCATCCTCGCCGGGCGATTGGAAATCAATGAGGAATCCCTGGCCGCCATGCCTTCTGCCGAGCGGGTCATCTGCAAGTGGTCGTTGCACAAGAATATGCCCGAGGGCCATGCTGAGTTGCGGATCGAAGGCTGCAGCGAGCGGCTGCTTGCGGCCAAACGGCTGGCGTTGAATGACCGGCGTGTGGAAGGTTTCCTGGTCGATGATTTCAGCACCGGCACGATGAAGGCCGGCATCAACTCCCAACATCTGGCTGCGTTTCAATACCTCAACGCCACCACCCGTCCGCCGTTGCCTTTGCTCGGGACAATTTACACGATGAGCCTCGAACAACCCGGCTTGGCCGATCTGCTGCGCTACTTCGACCAACTCGTCGTCCCCCTCTGGCACGCGCCCGAGATCGACTCGCTGCCCCAACGACTCGACCGTTGCGCCGAGTTGTCCGGCAACAAGCCCATCCTGGTTTGCCTCTACTTCTACGACTTCGGCAATTCCGCTCTCATCCCGCGCGCGATGATGCAGCAACACCTGGATGTCGTCGAGCGGCTATTGCGCGCACGACGAATCACCGGCGTGGTCTTTTGCGGCTCGTGCATGCTGGACCTCGGTTGGGAATCGACGGAGTGCCTGTTCAAGTGGATCGAACGTGTCGGCGATGATCGGATCGAAAGTTAAGGGCGGAGTTCGCTATGAAGAACGAAACACTCGCTGCAAACGACTTGATCCTGCAGGCGCGCGGTTATCCGTTGTCCATGTCCCCAGACGCGTTCGGCTGGCTGACCGATTCGTCGGCTCTGCGCGACGATTTCCCGCGCTTGCACGCGCGCTTGGAGGAAGATGGCTACCTGTTTCTGCCGGGATTCCATGATCGCGAACCCGTGTTGCGCGCACGGACGGTCGTCACGGACCGGCTCGCACGCGGCGGCTTTCTCGACCCGGCCTATCCGACCTTGGAAGCGGTGGCCGCGCCTCGCTTGAAAGTCGTCAACGAGAAGAGCGCGTTTCGCCCGCCCACCGATGGCGACGGCGCGCCGGATCCGATCAAGACCTACAACTCGGATTATCTGACGAAGGAAAACCCACCGTTGCAAGAGCTGCTCTATCGCGGCGGGCAGATCGCTTTTTTCGAGCAGTTCCTCGGCGGGCCGGTGAGACATTTCAACTACACCTGGTGCCGGGTGGTCAGCCCCGGTCTGGGGACGCCGCCGCATTGTGACATCGTGTACATGGGACGCGGAACGAAACATTTGCTCACGGTCTGGACGCCGCTGGGGGATGTGTCGTTGCGGTTGGGCGGATTGATGATCCTGGAAAACTCGCATCGCCTGACCGACCGGCTCGCTCATTATCTGAGCCGGGACGTGGACGACTATTGCGTGAACGGCCCGGAGGCGGAAGCGATTCAACGCGGCGAGAAACTGTTCGAATGGGACGGGACGCTCTCGAAGAATCCGGTGACTTTGCGCGAGAAGTTGGGTGGCCGGTGGCTGACGGCCGAGGAATACCGGGCGGGCGACATCCTGATTTTTACCATGCGGACGGTTCACGCCAGTCTCGATAACCAATCGAACCAGATCCGGCTCTCGTGCGATTCCCGCTATCAACTCATGTCCGAACCTGCTGATGAACGCTACATCGTGGAAAATCCAGCGCCGTACGCGCCGAACTTCAAACGGGGGAGAATATGTTAGAAGTGGTTTCATAAGTGTCGGAGGGTGATCAGCAGGCAGGCGATATGAAAGAACGCCGCATACATTTGGATGTGTCGTTCATAGCGCACCACCAGCCGGCGGTAATGACCCAGCCAAGCCAAGGTCCGTTCGATTTTCCATCGCTTCCGATACCGTCGCAAGGAGCGACCATCCTGCCAGGCGGGACGCCGCCGATTCTTCCGATGCGGACAGATCAACTCGGTGCCGAACCGCTGCAATTCCCGCCGCGCCGCATCGCTGTCGTACGCCTTGTCGGCGATCACCCGCCGCAACCGACTCTTGGGACGACCGCGTCCGCGCCGCGGCACCCGCACTGTCGCCAAGGTGCGCGACAACAATTTCACTTCCGCCGGGGAGGCCGAGTCCAAGTGCTTTCCCAGAGGAACACCCTGGCCGTCGACCACCACCATCCACTTCGTGCCCTTGCCCCGCTTGGTTTTGCCGACGCACGCGCCCCTTTTTTAGCGGGAGCAAAACTTCCATCCACGAAACTTTCACTCCAGTCCAGCCGCCCGCGGGCGTCGAGTTCGGCCAAGAACTGCCGCCAAATCTTGAGCCAAATCCCGCGCGCTTCCCATCGCTGCAACCGCCGCCAGCACGTGCTGGGGCTGGGATATACCGGCGGCAAATCCCGCCACCGCGCGCCGGTTTTGAGCACCCACAGGATGCCCTCCAAGACGCGGCGATTGTCTGCCCACGGCCGTCCCCGACTCTGGGGGTTGGGCAAGAATGGTTCGATCCTTTTCCACTGCGGTTCGGACAAGAACGGTTTGAGCATCCCAAGCTTTTCACAGATTCTGCCTAAAGGAGCCAGCGAAAAATACTTACATCACTTCAGCTTATGAAACCGCTTCTAGTCGCTTGGCGGAGATTATTGATCGGCGTCCTTGCTCTGATGATCGTGCCGATCACGCGCGCCGATCTGCTGGATTATGTGAAACGCCCGGAGCCGGCCTTCCAATGGACACTCGAAGAAAAATCCGAAGACCCGCTCGGCCTGGCGACCACGTATCGGATGACGCTCAAGTCGCAGGTCTGGCAGGACATTCCCTGGCAACACGATCTGCTCGTGTTCGTCCCGAAAGGCAGCTCGCCCGGTGAAACGATGCTGCTGTTGGTGATGGGCGGCAAGCCCAACAAAGGCGCGATCGCCTACGGCACGTTGCTCGCGTCGAAAATCAAAGCGCCGTGCGCGGCCATTTTCCAAGTCCCCAACCAACCGCTGTTCGACGGAAAAAAGGAAGACGGGCTGATCGCGGAAACCTTCGTGCGTTACCTCGCCACGAAGGATGAGAACTGGCCGCTGTTGTTCCCGATGACCAAGAGCGTGGTGAAAGCGATGGACGCGTTGCAGGCGTTCAGCGAGCGGGAGTGGAAGAAGCCCGTGAAACAGTTCATCGTGACCGGCGGATCGAAGCGCGGTTGGACGACCTGGTTGACCGCGGCAGCCGACGCGCGCATCAAGGCGATTGCGCCGATGGTTATCGACGTCCTCAATGTGTCGAAGCAACTCCCGCATCAAATCGAATCCTACGGTTCGTACAGTCAGGAGATACACGACTACACCGAGCGCGGGCTTGTGCCCGTTCCCGACACGCCTGAGGCGACAAAGCTGTGGCACATGGTCGATCCGTACAGCTATCGTGACCGACTCACCGTTCCCAAATTGATCGTGCTCGGAAACAACGACCCCTACTGGACGACCGACGCGCTGAACTTGTACTGGGACGGACTCGCGGGCGAGAAATGGATTTTGTACGTGCCCAACGCGGGACACAATCTGCAGCAACAGACCGTCCTCAACACCAAAGACCCGCTGCGCGCGATCGAAGGCGTGGCGGCCTTTGTGCGCCACCAGATCAAAGGCACGCCCATGCCGAAGCTGGATTGGACGAACGAGACCGTTGACGGAAAATCGCGGATTGTTGTTCAGGCAAATCCTGCGCCGTTGTCGTCGCGGGTCTGGGAGGCGCATTCGACGACGCGTGATTTTCGCAATTCAAAATGGATTGAGCACCCGGCCAAGATCGAGTCGGGCAAGATCGTGGGAGAGACCACGCCGCTTTCGGATGGTTGCCAGGCGTTCTACGTCGATTTGGAATACTCGATTGAAGATTTGCACTACCACCTCTGCTCGCAGATTCGCGTGATCGAAGGAAAGGATCACGCGGAACGCCCTGTGACCGTGAAGCAACAACCCTGATCCACCCATGCACCCCACCGCTCATAAACTTCGTGAAAGAATTGCACAGAGCCGACCCGTGCTCGGGACGTTCCTCGTCGAGTTCGCCGGCTCCGCTGCCGTCCACACACTGGCCGATGCTGGTTTCGATTTCGTCATGGTCGATTGCGAGCATGGCAACTACACATCACGCGAAGTCGAAACGCTGATCGAAGCCGCCACGCACGCTGGCCTCTGCGCTCTCGTGCGTCCACCCACGGTCAGCCGGGAGATGATTACGCGCGTCCTCGATGCGGGGGCGGGAGGCGTGCTCGTGCCGGCCATCGACTCGCTGGACCAGGTTCTTCAGGCAGTCCGCGCCACCAAGTATCGCCCCATCGGCAAGCGCGGCGTGCATTTGCTCCGCGGTCACACGCGCCACCGTAAGGTCGATGCGGCGACGTTTCTGGCTGAAGCCAACCGCGACGTGCTGACGCTGATTCAAATCGAACTCGAGAGTGCGGTCGGCATCGCGGAGAAGATTGCGGCAACCGAAGGCGTCGATGGCCTGTACGTCGGCCCCGGCGATTTGAGCGTGGACCTCGGCGTGCCGGGTCAATGGAACGCGCCGGTCCTGCAGTCGGCGATTGAGAAAGTGGTCAAAGCCTGCCGGCAACACGGGAAGATTGCCGCCTGTCACGCCGACCGGATCGAGGACATGCCGCGACTTCGGGAACGGGGCGTGCAGATGTTCGGCTATTTCTGCGACATCGGTCTGCTCAAAGCCGCAGCAAACGAAGTCACCAGGAATTTCCGGGCCGCGCTCCAATGAAAGTCGTCGATGTCAAAATCCACAAGCTGATCGTGCCAATGAAGCCGGACACGGTCCACTCGGCGGGCGTGTCGGACAAGCTCTGCGCGCCCGACCCGGTCACGGGCCGCAGCCTGAACTTCTGGGAGTTTCCAAAGTGGATCATCGAGTTGATCGCCGACAACGGCGTGATCGGCCTCGGCGAGCCGCGCCGGGGCGACCTGGGCGGCCCGTTGCGCGAACAGGCCGACCGGCTCATCGGTCAGACCGTGCCCTTCTCGCTCCTGCATGGCGATGACTACGAGTCGTACATCGTCTATGAAGCGTTCGAGATGGCCGGGCTCGATCTGCTCGGCAAACATCTGGGCGTGCCGGTCTGGCAACTGCTCGGCGGCAAACGCATCGACCGCGTTTCGATTGATTACTGGATGGGCCGCTGCACGCCGGATGAAACGGGCGAGCGCGCGAAGCAAGCGAAGGCGCTCGGCTTTCACGGCGTGAAAATGAAATGCGCGCTGGGCGATCCCATCGCAGAACGCGTCCGAGCCGTCCGCGAGGTCGCGCCGGAGTTTTCCGTGGTGCTCGATCCCAACGAACGGTTCAACGATCTGGGCGGCGCGCTCCAGGTTGCCCAGAGCCTCGACGCATTCGATCGGGTGATGTTCGAAAGTCCCGTCCCGCAGCAGCGCTTGGACTGGTATGTCGCGTTGCGGAAGAAGTTTCGGCAGAAGATTGCGTTGCACCTGACGTCGTTGAGCCAACTGCTGCCGGCCATCCGCGCCGAGGCAGCCGACGCGTATAACCTACTCGGCCCGCTCCGCGAGTTCACCGCATGGGCCACGGTCGCGCAGACGGCTGGCTTTCCCACGTGGCGTGGGACGGGCATGGACCTGGGCATCCGCGACATGAGCAGTGTCCACGCCGCGGCAGCAGCCGGTTGCCAGTTGCCCAGCGACATCATCGGCCACCTGTTCCGGGAGGATGATCTGATTGTGAACCCGATTGAGTTCCAGGACGGATGCCTTGTTCCTCCCGACCGGCCAGGGCTTGGCATCGACCTGGACCGCGACGCGCTCGAAAGGTATCGCGTGAAATGATTATCGACCGGCTGGAGAACATCCAAGCCTATGCCGGCCTCGAACGGGGCTTCGCGGCAGCCATTCAGTATCTCCAGGCGACTGATCTCGACAAACTGCCCACCGGTCGCGTCGAGATTGAGGGCGACCGGTTGTTTGCGATTGTCGTCGATGGTCCAACCCGATTGCGGGAAGGCGCGCGCTACGAATCGCACCGACGCTATCACGATCTCCAGATCGTCACGCACGGCTGCGAAATCATGGGCTATGCGGACGTGCGGACGATGAAACAGGTCGAGCCTTTCGTCGAGGAGAACGATTACGCGTTCTACGACGGCGCCGGAGCCGATCTGCTCGTGCCCGCCGGCCTGTTTGTCGTGTTCACGCCGCGGGACGCCCATTGTCCGAGCTTGGCGGTCGATCAACCCGCCCGCGTTCGCAAAATCGTGCTCAAGGTGGCGGTGGAATCGGCATGAACACGTACGCACTGTTTGTCGCGCCGTGGGATTTGCAGGACGTCGGCACGCGCGAACTGTTCGCCTGGGCGCGAGACCAGGGGCTGAACACCGTCTTCCTGGCCAGCGCCTACCACGCCGGGTGGTTGCTGCATCCACACGCTCACAGCCGCAAGGCGTTCATGGTCGAGGACGGCACGTGTTACTTTCATCCCAACCCGAAGGAATACGCCGCCACGCCGCTGAAGCCCGTCGTGGCTGGTATGGCTCGTGATCGTGACTGGTGCGCGGAAGCCTGCGCGGTGGCGCGAGAACTCGGCCTGAAGATTTATTTTTGGACGGTCTGTTTGCACAATTCGCGACTGGGCTTGCTGCACCCGGATGTGACCTGCCGGAACGTTTACGGCGACAGCTATCCGCACGCGCTCTGCCCGTCGCATCCCGCCGCCCGGGAATACGTCGCGGCGCTGGTCCGCGACCAGGCGAAACGCTACGCGCCCGACGGTTTCCTGCTCGAAGCAACCCGCTATCATCGTGGGCGAACGCATGGCAACCTTGCCGGCGGCGTCGCCGGCCATCATCACGAGCGCGACGGTCTGCCGATGCCGGCGCTCGAACAACACTTGCTGAACCTCAGTTTCGCTCCCACTGATCTGGCGGTCGCCCAAGACCAGGGCGTTGATGTGACACGCGTCCAACGTCACGTGCGCGACCACCTCGACCGGTGGTTCCAGACGGCACCGTATCGGGAGGAAGGCGTTGCCACAACGCTCGCGGCGTTCCAGGAAGCTTGCCCGGACCTGTCGCGCTACGAGCAGGCGCTCCATGAACAAACGGAGAAGTTGATCGAGCAAATCAAGAGCGACACCGCCGTCCGCGACAAATTACTCATCGGTGATTCGCATCGGCGCGCTTTCGATGTGGTGTTGGTTGGCTGCTACAACCAGTCGCAGAACCGGTGCGAAGCGATCCTCGGCGACGCGGCGGCCCGTTGCCGCCCGGGCCAGCGTCTCATCGCCGGCTTGCGGCTCGGGTTCAATCCGCCCCCGAACACGCCTGCGATCAACAGCCAGCGGCAAGGTTGCGACATCGCCCGCGCGGTCGCCCAATTGGATGTCGCCGGCATTGCCTGGTATTTTTACGGCGAATCACCCCGGTCGTCGCTATCGTGGATCAAACCGATGATCGAAGCGACACAACCAAGGCGGTTGTTTGCGAAGGTCAGGGAGATTCGCGTTGCGTTAATCGGTGCGGGCGTAATCGGCGCGGTTCACCTCCGGGCGATGCGCGAAGTCCCGGGGGTGCGTTTACACGTCGTGGCGGACAGGGATGCCGCGAAGGCTCACGCGCTGGCTACGGGGCAAGAGGTGGAACACGTCGCCGACTCACCGGAGGCTGTGGTACGCGATCCCGCCATCAACTTGGTGATCGTGGCCACACCGCCCAACACCCATGTCCGATTTGCCTGCGCGGTGCTCCAATCCGGCAAGCATCTGCTGCTGGAAAAACCAATGGGCCTTCACCTCGACGATGCGGACCGGATTCTGGACGCGGCGCAACCGAGCAGCCAAGCCGTGGGAGTGGCGCTGGTCCATCGCTACGACGGCAATCAGTTTCTGGCCCGGGAACTCATTCGCCACGGCGCGATTGGCAAAGTCCGGTTGGTTCGCTACCGGTCTGGCAAGAATATGTACGGTGACGCGCGTTTTGATGGGACGGGTCGTAACGAACGTTCCTGGCTGGTGGATCCGGCGGTTGCAGGCGGCGGCATTCTACCCTCGTCCTCCATCCACACGTTATCGGTGATTAGTTTCCTGCTCGGCTACCCGCGGTTCCTGTCCGTGGCCGGTGCCGTCCGCTGCTCGCACCCGCGCGCGTTCAAAGGGATTGAGGATGACGTGAGCCTGCTGCTTCAACTGGAAGGCGGCATCGGCGTGGTCTTCGAGGAAAGCTGGGCCACGGACCTCGATTACGAACTGATGATCCAAGGCGAGCGCGGCCACCTGCGCTTCCACGGCCCCGCGTTCAACGAGGTTGGCCTGACCGGGGTCTGTGACGGTCCGACCCCGGCACGCTCTCGTCAATACTTCGAGGCCAATCGCCTCGTTTGTCGGCCCCACGAACTGGATCATCTGGTGCCGCCGTACTTCGCGGGCCTGGCGACAGACATGATCGCCGCGTGCCGGGGTGAGAACTGTGCCGATCTTCCCGGCCTGCTGCACGCCCGTAACATGCGCGCCATCATCGCTGCCGCGGTTGACGCGGCGGCGGCTCAGCGCGAGACAAAGATCGACTGGCGTTCTGCTCCTCGCGTCGGCTAAAATTTCAGGCTGGATGAGCTTGCAAAGCGCCACTGATCGGATGCGCCGGTTCATTGACGGCGAGCATTTTCGCTACCGGCGGTTCGCGACGGATGTACCGAAGCGGTTTGAAACGGCCCTCGACCGGACCTGGCAACTCGCCGTGGATGCGCCGGCCACGCCGCTGACCCGGCAGATGACGCAGGATTTCCGCGCCTTCTGCGCGCGGTGCCTGGGAGTGAAATTCGCACGCCGGGGCCAACGGCAGGTGCGGTGGTGTTTGGACGGAGGTCACCCCGGCGAAGCATTCGCAATCCGGGTTTCGGAACGGGAGGTGGTGATCACCGCGGCGCACGAGCGCGGGCTGCTGCATGGAACGCATTACCTCGAACGATTGATGGCCGACCGCGGCGGGCCGTGGTTGCGGCGCGGGCGGATTGAGCGGTCGCCCCGGTTTTCGCCGCGTATCTCCAACGGCATCTTCATCCACTCCGACCAGCAGATCGAGGATTTGGATGGCTGGAGCGACGAATATCTGTCGTTGATGTCGCATTTCGGGGTGAACGGCGTTCACGTCCACCTGCATCTCTGGGGTTTCTGTCGCAACCGGCATCTGCCCGAGTTGAACGCGCCGGACTACGAGCGGAACGTTGCCCGGCTTCGCCGCATCAATCGACGCCTGCTCCGGTTTGGGATCGATCTCTACCTCTATCTCGCCACGCGGGTGTTCGACGCGAGTCACCCGGTGTTTCGGACGCACCCGGCAGCGCGGGGCTCGCGCGTGGAGTTCATGGTCGAAGGGAAAATCCAATACAACCTTTGCAGCGGCAGTGATGTCGTGCTGGCTTGCTACGAAGAGACGCTGGGAAACCTGTTCCGCACCGCACCCGAACTGGCGGGCGCCATGGTTATCGTGGGCGGCGAGGGATTTTTTCACTGCTACACGCGGCCGCAACCGCCGTTTATGGGTCATACGAACTGCCCCCGCTGCCGGCGCAAGGAACCATCCCGCGCCGCCGCCAACCTGGTGAATCGACTCGCGACCGCTATCAAACGCACGGGCCAGCACAAACGACTGTTCGCCTGGCCGTACAGCGCGTTCACCTGGTCCGGGAAAGATCGCGCGCAGTTGAAATGGATCGAGCATCTCAGCAAAGACGTGTCGCTACTCTCGAATTTTGATTGCGGCAGCGAGGATCCCACGACCGGCGCGGGCGTGACCCTGTACGATTACAACATCAAGTCCATCGGACCGAGCAAGGTGTTCGCCGCGCAGGCGCGGAAGGCGCGGAGCATGCGTCGGCCGATATTTACCAAGATCGAGACCAACACCACGCCCGATTCGTTTTTCGTCCCGTATCTGCCCGTCCATCATCGTTGGCACCGGCGGTTTCAAGCGTTGGCGAAAGCTGGCGTGGCCGGCTTCGTCGGCCAGTGGCGATTCTACGGAATGAACGGGTCGCCTCCCGAAGAACTGCAGTACCACGCGACTTGGAACCCCGATCGCGACACCGATTCACTGCTGGCCGACATCGCGCGCCGGGACTTTGGCGTGAGCGGCCGGCAGGCCCGGGCGGTCGTGGCGGGTTGGCGACTGCTCAGCGCGGCGTGGGACGATTTTCCGTACTCCGCGCTGATGACCGGCGAACGGGAATTTTACATGCGCGGCCCGTTTTATCTCGGCCCGGCGCATCCGCTGATCTTCAACCCCCAGGATCACTACCTACTCGGACCGAAGTTCCGGCTGTTGCGCGCCGACCTGTTTGAAATGGGCGAACCGGACGACCTCGCGGAACTGATCCGCAACGCCAAGCCGCGGTACGTCAGCGACCTGTTGCTGACGGTGCCGTTCGGTGTCGAGCGCTGTCAGGAATTGATCACGCGGTGTCGGCAGAAGTGGGCACGGGGCGTGGCACAACTCGCCCCGATCGCCGCCACCAAACGCGGACGGATGGAACTCGATGTCTGCGAAACGGTTCTCATCCACCTCGCGACGACGGAGAACATGATCCGTTTCTATGCCGCGCGGGACGCGCTTTGGCAGCAACGCAGCGACAGCGTCCGGTTCAAGCGGGGGATTGCCGGTTTACAACAGATCGTCGGCGATGAGATCACCAACGCCCGACGCATTCTGCCAATCCTCGCCCGCGACCCGCGGATTGGCTACGGCCACTGCTACGGCATTGTGTACGACCGCGAAATGGTCGAGGACAAGTTGCGTCAGTGCGCGTACGTCCTGGAGAAGGAACTGCCCTGGCTGAGCCGCGGAGTGCATTTTCACCTCTGGAACGAATCCACAGGGCAGTCGTGATCTCAACGACAGTGCCGTCCGACAATGTAGGCTGCGTAAAAGGGGGTTCGGGGCCGGTGCGGACTTCGACGGTGAAGCGACGGTTGACCGGCAACACATTCGTGGCCTGCCAGGAGACCGGCCACAAAGAGAAACGCCGCCCGGATATCCTCCTCGCTGGACGAGCGGGCGCATGGGGTGTGTTGCTGAAACCGGAGTATCTGGATAGATTTCTCCACCATGCGCAAACGGACGTCGCCTACAACGCACATCGTACCGCGTGGCGCGCGCGCAACGGCAATACAACTTGGCTGGATTTTACACGAGACGCGCCCTACACTCGCTACCTCGCCCCTTTCGACAAAGCTCGCGGCTGCGGCGACAGCGTTCGTAGCTCATGCTTTAGCTTGTTTTGGTGGGTGCGCCGGGCAAACAAGCCGAAGCTTGAACTACAAACGCAAGCCGACGACACTCGAAACAGGAGCGTTGATGTCAAAACGGGAGGGCAGTTGATATGAGATATCGGCAGGAGCTATGAAAATCGGATTCATTGGCTTGGGCCACATGGGCAATCCCATGTGCCGGAACTTGTTGAAGCACGGCCACACGCTGAAGGTCTTCGACGTCGTGCCCGAACTCATCAACAAACTCACCGACCTCGGCTGCGCGTCCGCTCGCTCGCCCGCGGATTGCGCGATGAACGTGGATGCGCTCACCACCATGCTCCCATCCTCGCCGCACGTACGCAGCGTTTATTTGGGTGAGAACAACGTCCTGTCCACCGTCGGGAAGAGCGTGTTGTTGATTGATGCCTCGACCATTGACCCTCACACGGCCCGTGACGTGGCAGCGATGGCGGCGAAACAAGGTAACCCGATGATTGACGCCCCGGTGTCCGGGGGCGCGGAGGCGGCGACGCTGACGTTCATGGTCGGCGGCGACGTGGAATCCTTCACAGCCGCCAAACCGGTCCTGCAATGCATGGGCAAAAACATCGTCCACTGCGGCGCCGCCGGCAACGGCCAGGTC